>Ga0079302_1000353_pt1 | contig 11602 bp, 27 predicted proteins | sample Wag4_2014_7_16_FD_75102 | JGI IMG/M metagenome (GOLD analysis project Ga0079302, IMG submission 75102) | Fresh water mixed with fracking chemicals microbial communities from Ohio, USA - Utica-2 Time Series FC 2014_7_16 | ecosystem: Engineered > Industrial production > Chemical products > Input... | reverse complement strand
GCTACACAAACGAAAGGCTGGAAATGCTAGGAACTGACCTGATTGCAGTAATGATTGCGCTGATTACTTCTGTTAGCGTAATGATTATTACTATAAAAAGAAATGCACAACTAGAAAAAGAAAATGCTTGGTTGCGTGAGCGTGTATCAAACCTTCGCAAGCAAGTATCCAACATGGTAGAAAGACCCTTCTAACATGAACGCAACTAAAGAAATAGAAATAAAAGGCTCACGCCAAGATGACACTGGATGGAAACGGTATATCTATTTTACCTATGATGGAGAAAGTTATGAACTAACCTTATTTTGGGATGAGTTCAATGGCTATGAAACCTATTGGCAAGTGCCTACGGTAAGACCTGATTGGGTAAAAAACTGGAACCAAGATGAACATGGTGGCATGAGTTTCGAGTGGTACCTTGATGAACTAACTTGGGATGTGAAGTGATGAGTAATCAAACAACTTACCAAGGCTGGAAAAACTATGACACTTGGAACTGTGCGCTGTGGGTTAACAATGACTACGCACTGTACTTATCTGCTCGTTTATTCATGACCGTATACAAAGGCGCAAAGCCTTATCGTGATTGGGTAAAGGTAGCAGGATTAGAAAACGACTCAACCAAGGATGGTTGCAAATGGGTAAGCAGTAAATTATCCTATGCAGAACTCAATAACATGATGAAAGACTTGGTGAACTAATGAAATGTAATGAGTGCGAAAGAGAAGTAGAAGTGATGGATGGCGTAGCCTTATGCCACTATCACTACGACAATGAAAGCCTTGCTAAACCAAGCGCTTACTATCAAATGGAAGGGATGAACCAATGAGTAAAAGTACTTCAAACATATATGCGAAAGCAAAGTATGATGCAATGGAGCAACTCATTGCCAATCATCGCGCTGAGTATGAAGCAATCTTTAAAGCAGAGAAGTTAAAGTACGGTATAACACCGCGCTTAACTACTGCCGAAAGGATTGCCCAACTAGAACAGACACTTGAAAATCTTAGGTCGTTTAAACAATGACCGACAAAGATGAATTTGATTGGTGGTATTACAATCGGTTGCACCAGTTTTTTGAAAACTTACTGGCACCTATGTATCAACGCGCCAACGAACCAACGGTCAATGACCTCAAGAAAAATGATGAGGAGTCAAATGTCTGAGCCAATGTACCTACAAGGAGATGATGTCGCACTAGGTATTAACCAAACCTGTGATGACTGTGATGAACTGGACTGCACCTGCGGTCAACCTGACCGTATGTGGGAAGATGAGGAGTAAGCATGAAACTAACTAGAGAACAAATGCTAATGGTTAATGGTGCACTCGCTGAGTATAGATTAACTCAAACCGAGAGCAATATATGGGCTGATGTTGATGAGAAAAACTTTCAACAAATTGTCCTGCAACTGCGGAAAGATTACAAAAATGCTGGTAAGGGGGTGAAAAAATGAGTGAGCGCAAACCTGTAAAAGGCATGGTCATCAAACCAAATGGTGCACACTTGGAGAAATTGTTTAAACAACTAACCGATTACCAAGATGCTATTGATGGATACATTGAAGCAGTCAGACTGTATGACTACAACGGTGTAGAGGTAGCGTGTGCTTATGTGGATGAGGAAGGATTGTTAAAACAACTACCTCTAAATCCACTGGGCAGTGCAATTTCTTTCCTATTCGGTAATACACCGTACTTAGCAGGCAACATGATTGTTGTCGGTGCTTGCGATAGTGAAGGTTATGATACTGATATACCTGAGTACATATCCACACTTATCAGCAACATCAGCGCTAAAGATGAAGAGATAATCTCATGATGTTTAAACGGTTAATCGCCATGTTTATTGTAATAACTTTAAGCGTGGCGATTGACGATAAGTTTTTTGATAAGTCGCACATACCAGTATCACCAGCGCCAAGTGGTAATCATATTGCTGGCACAGTCGTAGCCTTCCATGAAAATAAATATCAACAACATGCAATACAGTTATTGATACAAGAAAATAAACTGGAGCAATGGACTTGCCTCTATACACTATGGACAAGAGAGTCAAACTGGAACCCCAAATCACGCAACCGTAAGTCGGGAGCCTATGGCATAGCACAATTCATGCCTGAAACTTGGGAACTTGTGGGCTATAAAAAAACCAGCAATGGGTTCACTCAAGTAGAAGCAGGACTTGCATATATCCAAAGAAAATATGGTGGCAATATATGTAAAGCACTCGGAAGTAATCTCGGAAGGGGGTGGTACTAATGGCTAATGAGGCAATCATCAGTGAACTAACTAATCATTTGATTGATGAACACTTTACTTGGTCAGTAGAGGATTGCAAACCAGCAACCTTGCGTGATGGAATTAAGTGTGAAGTTATATTGAAAACCGTACTGGACTATATGATTGGAGCAGGGTATGTCAATGAAACCAAAGTATCATAAGATACTAAAAGAAAAACAAGCACCAAACGGAGCAACAAACTATACCTTGCAGTACAACTCTGAACTGTTTAAACAAGGCTCATGTGTTGGCATCAATACTGAACTGTTCTATCCTGTAGAGGAAAGAGAAAACCCCGACTACATAATAAAGAAATTGTGTGGTCGGTGCCCAATACAGGTGGAGTGTTTAGAGTGGGGGTTAGCACATGAGGTATTTGGAACATGGGGTGGAGCAACCGCCAAGGCACGAAAAGCAATGAGAAGAAAATTAGGTTGGACAGTCAGTGAAATCACACTGTATCCGACACGAGAGGAGTTGAACATAGCCTGATATGTACGATACACTTCCCTACGAGGCACTCACCTAGGTTCCAGTCCCGATGGTGGGTGCCTTCTAAATTTTATATACATTATGCATCAATGCAAATACTTCATTAGACAAATCATCTAAACTTCCATTGTTATATATTGCATGGTCAAACAAATAATTATCCATGGCATGTTCACTTGCATGTGAATTAACAGCGCTATGACTACGCCTGTTTATACGCCATATCTTACCGCCTCGTTCCTTAATAGCATCGGCTTCATTAGGAAAGCGAACATCAGAGAACACAACCCGCTCATATCCATCGGCTCGTTTAAACGCTTGCTCAATCCAAAAGTTTTCTCCAAATAAATTACGCCCAACTTCTGTGCCAAACACCTGTAATAGTCTACGCAATTCAGGATTAGACTTGGCTACATCCCAACCATAATCCTCAACCTCATCACTGACACGAATCTTTTCATCAAGGTATGGGTTCAATGTATAGATAGCATCACGAATAGGCAAGGCAAAAGATATGCGTTTAAATTGATAGTTTAAACAAAGCAACTCAGCAACTGTATCTTTACCACTGCGGGCGTATCCGCTTAAACCAATTAACACTAATCACTCCACCATTTTTTTGCTATGCCATAACTATAAATAAAAAATAAAATTGCCATAGTATTTATGGATAATAAGGCAATGATAATTGCTTCACTCATTACAACCCCAAACTAATAAATATTTCTAACACTAACTTATAGAACTCCAAATCAAGGAGCATCATTTGCAACTCCAGCAATATAGATTCCATCTCAGTCCCCTCTTTCTTCTTGGTTTCTTATCTCTGCCTGTGCTTCTGCATTGCTACGAACACGCCTGCGCCCACGCCAAACAGGTGGTTCACCACCTAATCTATCTTGCAACTTATCTAAGGCACGCTTGACACGCTTGCGTATGGCTTCATCACTGGCACCATAACTTTCAGCAAGCGCAGCAAAATCCATACCGCCTTGTGCATAACGCATCCGAAGTAAATCATTATCTGACTTGTTTAAACGAGCCAAACCTGCAGCAACATCTGACAGCAAGGCTAATCTGTTCCCACCCTCGGAAGGTTTACTAGAGTGGGCAACAAACTCTGAGGTCATGTCAGGTGTATCAGTCCAACCAACATGCTCCCAAACATCGGGTAGTAACTCATGTAATACTGCATGTGTGTAGTAAAAACTATCTGACATAGGTGAGCGTGAGTGTCTTGACCTTTCCTTAGCCACATATTTTTGTGCCTCATTATAGAAAGTCTTACGCAATTTATACTTTAAACTTTCTTCACCTTGCCATTGTTCAATCTTATGCCAGTGTTCTAACGCCCACAAAGACATGTGCTGGTATAAATCATCAGTGCTTACTAGCCCACGATGGATACGATTAGAACGGCTTGCAACTTGACGAGCAACACCATAAATGGTTTCCCAAATTTTATCTTGTTCATCCATTGGCTGGCTCATCATTATACTTTCTAGTCGCTGTCATTAAATCATCTACTGTAATTAGATAACCTTTACTAAGATTAGGTGGTATCTCACAGGTTATCTCTCTACCAAAATTATCTACCGCATACCTAAGTACAGGTGTAGGTACCATGATGACCGATACCTGTAAAACGAAAGCCCAATAGGAAGCCTCCGTAACTGAAAGCCCTGAATCTGCCCATGCTTCGGTCTTTTTAAAATAGCAGGAAGTTTCAATGTATAGATTGTTTGTCTTGTACCACTTTCTATCTCTCTTGACTTCCACAGTTCTACCTTCGGTGAGTAGTTCTTTAACAAGTTGTTCTCCTTTTCTTCCGTATCCAAAGTCTAAATCAAATGATGAGTTCTTAGCCAAGGTTAGACACCTACTCGTCTGCGTAATCCTTCTGCACCTTCGGCTAGAAATACATCGTTAACATCTTGGTTGTCAGGCATAAACACAGGGAAAACATTATCTAATTCTCTGCTTATAGTTTTAGCCATCTCACGCCCTGCATTATCACCATCGCAGAACAACATAATCTTGTCCCAACCATCAAGCACACGAGAGTAAAACTGTTTCCAGTTATTAGCACCAGGCAAACCAACTGCTATGAAGCCAACCTGCGTAGCAATGATGGTATCAATCTCACCTTCACATACAACTAACATGCCATTGTCCCTTGACAATGCACCAATGTTGTAGATGTGAGTGCTTGCTCCTGGTCTTGATAAATACTTTGGTCCACTATCGTTGCTTAAACTACGAAAGCGAATATCAATTACACCTGCTGGAGTTAGATAAGGTATAGATAACTTACCCTGATATAACTCATGCCCTGTTTCAGGATTCTTCACGAAGCCGAGGCGGAACATACGAGCCGTTTCTTCTGTTATACCGCGACTCAGTAGATATGGGAGCGCCTCTCCTAGGTTTCTTTCGTAGTTCTCCGTTGCTTTCGCCAGTAATTCCCTCTGCGATTTTGAGAGCCTCGCCATAATTAACTCCTTCTCGTTTCATTATTATTGAATAAACATCCCCTGCCATGTCGCAAGCAAAACATCTAAAGCCACCGCCATCAATGTTTAAACGAGCCGACTTAACATGGTCATTGTGGAACTTGCAACAAACTGATTGCCAGCCTCCACGATTACTTGGAATAGTAAAACCATAGTGTTCTAGTACTTTTACGATACTGTGCTTAGAGGTTTGGGAGGACATCGCTGAGCCTCTGGACAACATAAGCATCTCCTATTCCTTTGTTACTTGCTTTGATTATCACCAATGGAATTGGTGTAACTGCAAGTTTCTTTTGTTCTTTATAGTTCTCTGCTTCAATGTCTGCTTCACGCAACCAACCTGATAAATCTATGCGACCATCACGCCTTGGAGCCTTGGCTTCTACTACATAAGAACCATTGACACCAGGAACAAAGGCATCCCCAACATCATTACGACCTGCACGAGGCAAGCGTTGAGCGTTTATACCCTGACTTAAGAACCAATCAACTAAGTCTATCTCAAAGGCAGCACCTCTGCGCTTGTTACTTTTTTGTTGACTCACGCTCTTTCCTTTCCGTGGCTTCAACTGCTGTCCAATATAAGTTATAGAAAGGACCATCAAAAGCAAATCGCTTCATGTGTTTTGCTATAACTCCAGTGTGTGCATGTATTGACATGCCTGACTTTCTAACCTTGCGGAAGAAGGCAATGTCCTCACCAATAAACTTCTCGCCTCGTTCACCATTTTCACCAAACCAAAAGTCCCCTGGAAATTTCTCATTGAGTGCTGTGAGTACGCTCTTGTGCATAAGAACTAATCCCATACCAGCATTGTCTACTTTAAGTATTTGATTTACAGGCAGTGGATGAACATATTTAATTTCATATTCATTTTCTGTTTCATTAAAGATACATGGCATAGGCTGCATTAATGAGCCTTCCATTTGTTTAGATATAAAGTAAACACCACACATAATGGGGCGAGCAACCTTGTCTGCTGCATCCCATAAAGTTTTTAATATCTCTTGTGTCAATACAATATCTGAATCAACCCACAGTGCCCAGTCAGTGCCAACCTTTTCCCACATTTCAATGGCTGCTTGGCGTTGCCTTGCTATCTGATTACCCTGTACACGAATAGCATTGTTAACTGGTACACCTACTGTGCCAGCATGTAAGATTGAATAAACTAAACCTTCTGTAAACTTACCATCGGTGTTTCCATTATCGCACCATACAACAGATAATGTTTCTTTATTACTGTGCGCCATCGTCAAGTGCTCCTTGTGTTTGGTCTATAACTATCATTGCGTGCTCTGCTAACTCTTTAAATGATTCACTCATTATTGAGAGTCGTTCTGCGATTTCTTCTCGGTGGTCTGCTCCGCCTTCTTCGGTGAGATGTCCAGCAAGTTGACCCACATAGTCAGCAAACTGGATTGACTCAAGCCAAATTGCGGAGGGATTGAAGATTTTGTTTGTTGCTTCATCAATATGCTCCACAAAGTTTGGAAGTTCACTGAGCAGGCTATCCTTTATTGTCTGTGGTAGGTCCGCTTGTGTTATCGCTTTCTCCACCATCTTCGGGTTGATTGAGATGCTCGCCACTGTAAAGTTTTTTATGCTCTCCTTGCGTGAGTTCTTTAAACTCTTTCTTTTCCGTTTCTTCCCAAACATAGGTCCTCCATCCGACTGTCCAAGTAAAATTCTTTGGTAAAAATTTCAACTGCTTTTTCATATCTTCAATTAGTTCTTCGGTGGGGACAACTACGCTTTCGCTTTTATCTGAGCCAAGTATTTCGCCCATGTTCTCTACTAATTTAAGTTCCCAACTCATTGTGCTATTGCATCCTTAATCTGCATACTGGCTGGGTCGTAGATAAGCCATACTGGTGAAGCACCATTGGCATCGGCTGGACCGTATCTATTCTTAACAGCACACACGCCCATAGTTGCAATCTGTCCGTGTACTGTGAGGATTAACGAAGGAGTCTGAGCAATCTTTCCATGCAACGCAGAACGCGGTGGACAAGGATTACCAGTAACACCTTCACTTGTGTGATGACATACAACTACAGAAGCACCAGTATCTCGTGCCCACCACTTGAGTTCACGCATGAGAGTTCGTAATCCGCCCCACTCATCTTGCCCATCAAGGGTGACATCAACAGCATTATCAAGAACAACAAGTTCAACATCTTTACCTAAGCGTTCGCGGGCTGCAAGGATTGCATCCTCAATATCTTTTAGCGTAGGTGCAGAATCAAACTCCCACATAATGTGGTCTGCTGGTTTCAACATTTGTGCTGCCCACTCTCTGTCTGATTCCATCATAGGTTCAACCTCTGCTTGCGTTCTGTTAGTTAACATTGCAAGCAAACGCAAACTCATGGTGTGAGAGTGAGTATCTGCAGAGATGTAAAGAGTTGGTACTTGTGCATGTACTGCAAGTGATAAAGCAAATGTAGATTTACCTGCACCTGGAGGACCTGCAACCATACTAACTTCGCCTCGTCTAAACGCTATCTGCTGCTCCAGCAGGGAGCGCCACACTGTTGGAAGCGTGGCACCACCCTGTGAGGCAGTCCTGATTGCGCGAGAAAGTAAGCGCATCTGCTATGCAGGAACCTTATTTTGGCAAGCCTGTCCCTGTGGCTTAGGGCAAGCATAGAACGCCTTGTATGGTCTACCAGTAGATTTAGCAATACCTGCTGGAACAAAGCGCATAGCACCACCACCACATGCACACTCAGGTGTGCCTGCTGACGGAGTTGCGGTAGGTGCTGAGCCGACTACTTGTGCGGTAGGGAAAGCATTTTTAACTACTGCCATGCCTTCCACTGTTTTTTCTAAATCAACTAACGCTGCAAGGCGTTCGCTAATTTGTGTCATTAGTAAATCAAGTTCAGCACCATCGTTGGCACGAAGATTAATTAACATGCCATCCTTTTTGGTTTTGAAGTTGATTTGTATTGGTGTGTTGTCACTCATTTGTTTCTCCTAACTCAGGATATTTATGTGATTCTATACCTTTTACTGCATAGCAAGCATGATTAACAGAACATGTCCCACACATAAAGCCAGGTTGTGGGATAAATATATTGTTATCAATGGCAATCTTGAACCCACGAAGATGTGAGCCAAGTCTATTTTCAGTGTAGTGGTCTAGGTCTACTGGAGGTGTCAACTCCCCTGTGCGTACCATGAAGTATGCACCCTTTGTAGGGCGTACACCCATAACCTTTTCGCACATAATTGCGTAGGTTCCTAGTTGTGTGTATGTAATTGGTGCTCTTGTGGATGTCTTAATATCTATAACAGTAAGTTCTCCGTCAGGAGATACCATCAATCTATCAAGAAATCCTTTCATCAGTACTCCGCTTATCTCAACATTAAGTTCTGTTTCAATAGCAAAGTCACCGCCTGAAAGTTGGTAAGGAGTATATGGATTCTCTTGTTTGCGCCACTCTATCCAGTTGTGGAACATCTTAGGTCCATTGTCCAACCACCAAGAAGCATCCTCTTTATTTGGATACTGTCTAGTGGCTTTACCTCCAGCACGGAAAGGCATACCGTTGTCAGCCATCTCGTAGTTCTTTTGCCAATACTCTACAAAGACTGCACGACAATCAACATCTGCGATTGCCTGCATTTGTGGCTCCATACGGTCATACCACTCAGTACACTCGTGCACAGATTTACCCCCTACAAGCCAGTAGGATGGGTTCTCAGGCACTTTCTGTATTCGGGAAAGATAGTACGACCAACCACAATTAAGCCATGTACTCATGGCGCTGTGACTGATGTAGGGCTTTCCAGTTTTTTCTTCAAGTGTCATTGCAATAGGAGAGTTTACACGCACCTCACTCCTCTATTCAGCGACACGCCCAAGGAATTACATAAATGTAATTTTAAACAAAAGTTGACTATACTCCTGTTCGTGCAGAACGGAAGTAGTGTATGTGGTTGCTGAAGCGAAAGCAACCCTCTGCAGATTATAGTGGTATTCCAACACATGTGTGTCCGTGTGGCTCTAGGTTATTAAAAGTTAATTGCATTTTTGAAGATGGCGAAATCATCCTTTGGTTTACAAATGCAGAGTGTGCAGAGTGTGGCGCAAGATTGACAGCCCCCACACCAGTAGATGGAGTGCTATAGTTAATTTGCCGTACAGCGTTGGGGAACGCGGTGTGGTGTACCTATAAGGGAAAATAGGTAAAGCAGGCGAACATACAAAAAAGCCCCCGCTAATCAAGATTTCTCTTGACTGCGGGGGTCTTTTGTTTAAACAGTATTAAGTTATTTAGAACCTAAACCGTATTCTCTTTCGGTTTTGTCTGCCCACTTAGCGAGTGGACCTGCGATAGAGCCGATTAAAATTGCATATTCAGGTGCTAGGTCAGCAGCAAGGGCTAATCCCATAGTAATTGCTGAGGCTAGTACTGCACGAAGATAAGACTTAACTGCAGCCTTAGTCTTTTTGCTTTTTAGTTTAGCGATTAGGTTTTTCATGTTTTGCCTTTCGTTTAAATTGCCTACTTTTTTTTTGGGTTATTGCTTATTGTTTCGGCAATTATTTGTTTGGTTAGGCTTGGTTGATTCTTCCACCAGAACCAAGGGCTGGTATCTTTTGCAAACTCTGGTCTAATGGAAACATGTAAATGTTTTTCGTGGAGATTACTACCTGTATATTTTCTATCACCTTGCTTTGCTTTATCCCTTGACCAAATCTTTCCACAGAATATGAGATAGTTAACTCTGTCATCTTCCTTGAATTTTTGGAATAACTCCGCACAGTCAATACCATGCTTTGGGTCATGGGTTAAGTCTACCGCAAGACCTGTATTATGGTCGGAATTAGGGCTTGCTTTTATGTGTGCTGCCGATGGCAGTAAGCCATCAGATGCTTTCTTTCTTAGTGGTGATAGGGCTGTTGCTTGACGAAGGACTGATATAGCAGCAGGACTTGCCACCTTTGCTATCTTTGGTTTGCTCATATCTACTTTCTTAAAGCCTCTTTAACTAACTCTGTTAGTAACTCTACTTTTTCCTCTAGTAAATTAATTTTATCTTTTACACTTGAGCCACCATTGGGGCGAAGTTCAGATAGATAGTGTTTAACTAAGTGTCTTATTCCCATGGCTAATGCGCCAATTAATGTGGTTATGGATACGGCTAAGGCAGCCCAATCAGTAGCAGTCATTACATTTCCTTATAGATTATACGACAGTTCTTGCCGTGATTTGAATAATCCCACCCCACCCTGTGAAGTTTCCATTAGGTGGTGTAGTACGAGTGAAGGTTACTTGTTCAATCACAGCCTCAATAGGTTCACCATTAGCCGTGAAATCTTGGATGATTACAGTTTCTCCTTGTGCTTCCATTTGCTCAAGTGCTTGTAAGCGACCAAGGGCATAGCCTTGGAAGCCCATAATATTTTTAAGACGGTCACGCTCAGAATCAAAACAAAACAAAGGGAACTGAATAAGACGAGCACGAGTAGGAGTAGGCAAAGCCTTAACAGAGTAACCAGACATAACCGCACCTGTTGATGCAGTGGTATCGTTGCGGTTGAGGCGGAACTTAAACTGCGCTTCAACATTAACATCGTTAAAAACCGAGGATAAATCGTAGTCATAATCTGTATCGCTTCCTTGTTCCACAGTTCTAAAGGATGTTGCTAATCCATTTACTACACGGAAAATATCAATATCACCTTGTAGTGTTGCTTCGGTGCGAATCTTTAAACGCTTCCATGCTTTATTCTCAAGGGTTTCATAACGGATAATACCTGTAGTTAATTCACCTGACTCTAATAATTCAGTAGCATGTTCAATATATAAACCATCACCATTAACGCAAAAGGCTAGGCGACCACTACTTGTAACAGCAACGCCTTCTACTTTACCAGTAACACTATCTCCATATACATCTGTAGCATAGGCATAGGTGCCATCTGATAATGGTCTTGATAAATCTACACGATAGATACCAGAGTTACCACCAACACCTGAGTCAACTCCTGCATATATATATTTGCTATATGCACTCATCTTGTACACACCTAATGAGGTTGTAAATACAAGTGGACCATAAGATAAATCACCATTATCATTGGCTATAGCAACTCTTAATCCTTGACTTGTTCCTAGGATAATATAAGTTCCAAGATAGCCAAATAAACCAGTAATAGTTTCGCCACCAGGTAATGTGATTACGCTGGTCATGGTGTTTAAAGTTCCATCATCGGCTACTGTAATTTTATATACAGTACCTTGTTCACCTGAGAATCCACCTACATATATGGCAGCACCTGATTCTGTAATAGCCC
>Ga0079302_1000352_pt1 | contig 11602 bp, 8 predicted proteins | sample Wag4_2014_7_16_FD_75102 | JGI IMG/M metagenome (GOLD analysis project Ga0079302, IMG submission 75102) | Fresh water mixed with fracking chemicals microbial communities from Ohio, USA - Utica-2 Time Series FC 2014_7_16 | ecosystem: Engineered > Industrial production > Chemical products > Input... | reverse complement strand
GATTACAAAATCACTCTCATTGGTGGCTGTTGTGGAACTACTCCAGAACATTTAGCAGCAGTTGTCGCACGGTTAGATCGTAAAAAAGTGACTACACGTACATCCCATGCTGATCCTGGCGCATCTTCTCTCTATCAATATGTGCCTTTCCGACAAGATAACGCCTTCCTCGCCATTGGCGAACGCACCAATGCCAACGGATCTCGAGCCTTCCGAGATGCTCTGATTTCCGAGAACTGGGAGACGTGCGTTGAGATCGCACGTGATCAGATTCGCGATGGTGCTCATATGCTCGATCTCTCCATCGATTATGTCGGACGCGATGGCGTTGCTGATATGAGAGAGATTGCCGGACGCTTTGCAACCTCCTCTACTTTGCCGATTATGTTGGATTCAACTGAACCACTAGTGCTCCAAGCAGGCTTAGAGCAATTAGGTGGACGTTGTGTGATCAACTCCGTTAACTACGAAGATGGTGACGGACCCACTTCACGATTTGCTCGCATCATGCCGTTGGTGGTCGAGCACGGTGCATCGGTTGTCGCGCTCACCATCGATGAAGAGGGACAGGCCCGCACAGCTGAGTGGAAATTGCGCGTTGCTCGCAGATTAATTGCCGATCTCGTTGATAACTGGGGGATGGCTGTCGGAGATATTTTGATCGATACTCTGACATTTCCGATTGCAACAGGGCAGGAAGAGACGCGACGTGACGGCCTTGAAACGATTAATGCAATCCGCACCCTTAAAAGTGAATTTCCAGAGGTTCAGACAACGCTGGGCGTGAGCAATGTTTCCTTTGGATTAAATCCCGCCGCTCGTGTTGTTCTAAACTCGGTATTTCTCCATGAATGCGTTGCAGCTGGTCTTGATTCGGCCATTGTCCACCCGTCGAAGATCATGCCCCTTGCACGAATTGATGAAGCCCAACGTAAAGTTGCCCTCGATCTCATCTATGACCGTCGCGAGTACAACGGCGAAGATTGCACCTACGATCCACTTAATGCCTACCTCGGACTATTTGAGGGCGTAGAACTTGCGGCATCACGAAATGTTCGAGCCGCAGAGCTTGCAGCCCTTCCTCTTGAAGAACGTTTACAGCGCCGGATCATCGATGGCGAAAAGGTAGGTCTTACCGACGATCTTGATCTGGCGATGAAATCAGGTATCGCACCGCTTGCAATTATCAACGATCATCTACTTGAAGGAATGAAGATCGTCGGCGAACTCTTCGGTAAGGGCGAGATGCAGTTGCCATTCGTCTTGCAATCTGCTGAAGTGATGAAGACCGCTGTCGCATATCTGGAACCGCATATGGAGAAGCTTGACGATGAGGGCCGTGGTTCAATTCTTCTTGCCACCGTTAAAGGTGATGTGCATGATATTGGAAAGAATCTCGTTGACATTATTCTTTCAAATAACGGTTATCGCGTTGTGAATATTGGTATTAAGCAGACAATTAACCAAATCATTGACGCGGCACAAGAATCGGATGTCGATGCCATCGGGATGTCTGGGTTGTTGGTTAAATCCACAGTCATCATGCGCGAGAACCTGCAAGAGTTGACCGCGCGCGGACTTGATCAAAAGTGGCCAGTAATTCTTGGAGGCGCTGCTCTTACACGCGCCTTCGTGGAAGTTGATCTGGCAAATGAATTTGCTGGTGAAGTTCGCTATGCCAGAGACGCCTTTGAAGGCTTACATCTGATGGATGCCATCATGGGGGTAAAGAAGGGCGTTCCTGGTGCTGCGCTGCCTGCGTTGCGCGAACGAAAAGTGAAAGCTGTTGCAAAAGTGGTTTCTGATGAGCCTGCAGATACACGACGCAGCGATGTCGCAATCGATGTTGATATCCCAAAGCCGCCGTTCTTTGGCTCACGCATTGTTAAAGGTATCCCGCTTGCTGATTACGTTGAAATGCTCGACGAACGCGCTCTCTTTGTTGGTCAGTGGGGCCTTAAGGGAAATCGCGGTGAGTATGAGGCGATGGTCGAAAGTGAAGGTCGTCCGCGCCTTCGCGCTCTTCTCAATCAGGTGCAATCGCAAGGCTGGCTTAATGCCGCCGTTGTTTATGGATATTTTCCATGTGTCAGTGAAGGCAACGATCTTGTGGTCTTGCATCATGAGGGACCCAATGAAGGTAAAGAGCGAGTTCGCTTCTCTTTCCCACGGCAGTCGCGCGATCGCAGACTCTGCATCTCTGACTTCTTCGCTTCCCGCGAATCTGGCAAAGTCGATGTGGTCTCATTCCATGTAGTGACAATGGGTAGCGTTGTTTCCGATGCGGCAGCAAAACTCTTTGCGGAAAACAAATATCGCGAATATATGGAGCTTCATGGGCTATCTGTTCAACTGACGGAAGCCTTAGCAGAGCATTGGCATGCGCGCATTCGCGAAGAGATGAGCGTACGTAATCTTGATGCACCAGATTTGGCGGGAATTCTTGATCAGGGCTATCGCGGTTCACGTTACTCATTCGGATATCCTGCTTGTCCGGATATCGAGCAACAGATTCAATTATGTGAACTGCTCGAACCTGGGCGAATTGGCGTGGAACTTTCAGAAGAATTCCAACTGCATCCAGAGCAGTCAACGTCGGCAATTATCGTCCATCACCCTGAAGCTAAATACTTTAACGCTAACTAAAACCAATGAGTTTCTCTGCCGCTTTCTTTGATATGGACGGGCTCTTCCTGGACTCCGAGCCACAATGGCATCAATCTCAACAAGAAATTTGCGCACGCTATTCCTACTCTTGGGATGACGATGATCAGCGAATTTGTATCGGTGGGCCACTTTCTAGAGTTGGAGATTACATCTCTGATATCTGCGCACACGATATGACTGGACCACAAGTAGTTGCAGAGCTGACACAAATGATGTTGGTAAAGCTATCCACGAAGGCAATACTCATGCCTGGTGCATATGATGCGGTAGAAAGAGTACGTCAGGTCATGCCTGTTGCTCTAGTGAGTGCGAGCCCAAGGATCCTCATGGACGCAGCACTTACGACACTTCCTGAGAATTTCTTCCAATTTAGTATTAGTGCAGATGATGTAACACGAACCAAACCATTCCCTGATCCATATCTGGAAGCGGCTAAACGCATGGGCGTGCCAACTCAATCATGTGTGGTTTTCGAAGATTCCCTGACAGGAATCGCATCTGCAAAGTCAGCTGGTTGCGCTGTTGTGGCTGTTCCACATTATGTCGAAGTGGCCCTAGCGCCTAGAGTTAGAGTAGTTACATCCCTTGATGAAGTCTCACTGGATTTTCTCAATGAATTTCACTCCGCACTTTAATTGTGAGCGGGGCAGATACTTTTAAAGAAGCACCAATCGCATAATCTGCTCGCCTTGGGCGGGAAATGATCGTTTTCTATCGCCGAAATAATCTCATCGGCAATCTGCAATAGTTTTTTCTCTGTCGAGAGCAATTCTTTCTCAGTCGGTGAACTTTTTACACTCCGCGTATCGCCCAGATAGTGAAGTACAAGTAGAGATGGAATCGATCCATGCAGACGCCAGTACAGAAGGGCATACACGCGAAGCTGAAAGAGCGCCTTCTCTTCCCACCCAGCTTTGGGGGATTTACCGCTCTTATAATCAACGATGCGAACCTCACCGGTTGGTGCCACATCGATCCGGTCTACATATCCATGTAGATAGACCGATGAGTTGAGATCTTGTTCTAAATGCATTTCTCTATGAGTTGCTTCGAAAGTCTCTGGTTTTTCCAGGGCAAAGTAATTCATAAGAAGTGAGCTAACGCGATCGAACCACTCTTTCTCATTAGTTACGAGTTCGGCTAGGGCCGGCTTTTGCGATACCTGGACCCGCCATCGTTCGGGGGCCATCTCAATGGCCGATTGATGATTTCTATTGGAAGGAGGTAGATCAAAGAGATCTTCCAAAATTGTATGAATAAGTGTGCCGCGTTCTGCATCAATGCTCGGCGGCTCAGGAAGTTGCTCTATGACTCTATATTTGTAGAGCCTTGGACAGTTATTGAATTCAGCTATTCGACTGGGGGAGAGGCGAATCTGAGTCACATCCGAGACCATACCGCTCCTTACGACAAATTCCTCGCCTAAGATAGCGCTGTGTCTAATCCTCATGAAGAAGCAAGCGCGCGCCCACGAACGCCGGGCTATTTCGCAGCCGGAGATCGCATTCAGCTCACAGATCCCAAGGGCAAGCTTTACAGCTTCACAATTACTCCTGGCAAGGAGTGGCACACCCATAAAGGTTGGATTGTTCACGACGAACTCATCGGTTTACCCGAAGGTTCAGTTGTATCAACAACGGCCGGATTGAAATTCACCGCATTTATTCCTTTGCTCTCCGACTACGTACTTTCAATGCCACGAGGTGCAACCATTGTCTATCCGAAAGATGCGGCGATGATTATCGGAGTCGCTGACGTCTATCCAGGTGCTCATGTTCTTGAGGCCGGTGTCGGCAGCGGAGCGCTATCGCTCTCGATTTTGCGAGCAGTTGGATCGGAGGGCTCTCTCGATTCTTTTGAACGGCGCGAAGATTTTGCAGAGATTGCGCGCTCAAATGTCTCCAACTACTTTGGATTACTCCCAGATCAATGGTCTCTGACAGTGGGATCCGTTCAAGATATTGCCACTGAAAAAATATATGACAGAGTCATCCTTGACATGCTTGCTCCTTGGGAGTGCGTTGAGATGGCGGCCAAAGTTTTGCGACCAGGTGGAGTTTTCTTGGCATACGTTGCGACAACCACACAGCTTTCTGCCACAGCCGAAGCGCTTAAAAATGATGGACACTTCACCGAGCCTGAGAGTTCTGAAACAATTGTGCGTGGCTGGCATCATGAGGGTCTAGCGGTACGACCACAACAGAGAATGATTGGCCATACTGGTTTCCTCATTCAAAGCCGACGAATGGCTCCTGGAGTTGAAGTTCTTGCTCGTCGCAGACGACCGGCCAAAGGTGCCTACGGTGTCGCGGAAGAGTGAGCGTCTAGTAAATCTGACAATCGCACTACTTGCGACGAAGAGGTATCTGACCAAGAGTGAGATTTTTAGAACCGTAGAAGGTTATGAAGGCTCATCTGAAGCGATGGAGCGAATGTTCGAACGCGATAAGGATGATTTACGCAGTTTGGGAATTGTGATCGAGTTAGGAACATTCGATCCACTCTTTGAGGACGAAGCCGGTTATCGAATTACTCCTTCTAGCTATCAACTAGATTTGGGGGATTTAGATGGCACTGACATTGCGCTCTTATCGATTGCGGCATCGGCATGGACTGGTGCAGCGCTAGAGCGTGAATCTACATCTGCTTTAATCAAACTTGCCTCATTCGGTCTTGATTCTGATTTAGAAGCGCTCTCGTTATTGACTCCACGAGTAAGTGGTACTGATAGTAATTTCTCTGTAATTGCAGATGCAATCATTCGTAGGTCAGAGATCGAGTTTGAGTACTTCGGTGATGACCTCTCTCATCAAGTGCGCAGGGTTGCGCCATATTCGATGCGCGGCCAATCTGGTTCTTGGTATGTAGTTGGACTCGATCTTGATAAGCAAACACTTCGAACCTTTCGTCTTGACCGGGTTGCCGCCGAAGTCAGAGTCGGGAAAAAGAGCAATTCTTATGTGATTCCGCAGACGCTTCCTATTGAGGTTGCAGGGCAAGAGAGAGATTTCGCCTTACTTCGCTTAAGAAAAAATCGTGGTCATCAGCTTCGCGCGCTGGCAACTCTCGTTAAATCTGACGATGATTGGGACGAAATCTCACTTCCGATCGTTGATCCTTCATGGTTGTTACGGGCAATTTTGTGGCACCGCGATGATGTGGTTGTTCTTGAGCCGTCAGCGCTTCGAAAGCAAGTGATTGATTGCCTCAAGGAACTTCTGGAGCTCCATGGCTAAATCACAGACAACACCGCTTGAGCAGACAGCTCGGTTACTAGATTTAGTTCCATTCCTTCTTTCGCATCAAGGTATCTCTCTGAGCGATTTGGCTAAACATTTCAAAGTGGACGAGGACGTTATTACTGATGATCTGAATACTCTCTGGATGTGCGGACTGCCTGGATACACGCCGCTCGAGCTGATTGATCTCGCCTTTGATTCTGGATTTGTCACAATTCGCAACGCCGCCCCTTTGGCTTACGTGCGAACTATGTCGAGTTCTGAAATCGTATCCCTTGCTTTGGGGTTGGATCTTTTGCGTGAAAACTCTCTTAGCCTTGCAGAGGATCAGAGGGCTCGGATAGATCATTTATCCAGCGCGTTGCGTACTCAGATTGGGGCGCAGATATCAATCACACCAAGTTCTGAAACCGCTAACAGAACAGTGATTACCAAATCCATTGCCCAGCGTTTACAGGTTGAGATGACGTATTACTCCGCACACTCGGATTCAGAAAGTAAGAGGATCGTCTCCGCCTATGAATTCTTCTCCGAAAATGGAGTGGAGTACTTTGGGGCCTACTGCCATACCTCGAAAGGAATGAGGACATTTCGCCTAGACCGCATTGTTAGCGCGTCCTTAGTTGAGGCTGTTATCGATATTCCGCTCGAAGAAGAGCGCAAGGATCAGAAGGTTCGCGTTGGTGCAACAGTTCGATCCCTTGATCGCACAAGTGCTGAGGCTTTCAACCTCGCTTTCTCCGAACTTAGCCTTGGTAGCAGCGTCACACTCGAGGCATTCTCACCAGAGTGGCTTATCAGGGGGATTATGGCCGGGGCAGGCTCATTGGTCGTGGAAGAGCCCGAAGCAGTTCGAAACCAACTCCGCCAGTGCGTTAAGTCCACGATAGCCCTTTACGAATAGGGTGCGATAGCCTTTACCATCTGGTGCAGGCAGTGCTACGCCAAGAAGGAGAATGTCGTGTTTCTTAAAGAGCCAACCCATATCTTGCTAGTTCTCGTTGTAATCATCTTGCTCTTCGGGGCGAAGCGTCTTCCGGATTCAGCGCGCTCTCTTGGAAAGTCGCTGAAGATTTTCAAATCAGAGATGAAAGATATGAAGGACGATAAGAAGCCTGACCAAGACGGACAAGCTTCAGCGTAAAACTCATGTCGACCACCACAGGCGGTCGCATGCCGCTTCTCGATCATTTGCGCGAATTGCGCAAACGTGTGGTCCGGAGTGCTATCGCGATTTCAGTTGCTGCAATTGTTGGTTGGGTTTACTACACCCCGATCATTACTACCCTCGCTAAACCAGTATGTGATCTTAAATCTGCCCAGGAGACTGGAGCAGATAATTGTGGGGCTCTCTACATTAATGGTGTTCTTGGCCCACTAAATCTTCACATTAAGGTGGCAATACTCACGGGACTTCTTCTTGCAGCGCCAATCTGGCTCTATCAACTCTGGGCATTTATCGCCCCAGCTTTACACCGACGGGAAAAGCGCAATTCCATTCTTTTCATTATCGCCGCCACACCATTTTTTAGTTTTGGCGCTTATTTTGGTTACACGATTCTTCCATTGGCAATCCGAGTTCTCTTCGGATTCACACCCGATGCCTTAAATAACTTGGTCAAGTTTGATGATTATTTGGATTTTGTTACACGAACAATCTTCTTCTTTGGCTTAGGTTTTCAATTGCCGGTCTTCTTAGTTGCTTTAAATCTGATCGGGGCTATTAGCGGCAAAGGTATTTTAAGGCCTTGGCGAATTTGGATCTTCGCGATAACACTCTTCGTCGCAGGATTTACTCCGAGCCCGGATCCGTTATCAATGATCGCCTTAGCCCTACCTCTTATTGCTCTCTACTTTCTGGCAGGTCTCATCTCACTGGCCAATGATCGCAGGCGCGCAAAGAAGGCCTTACGTGCTGATTCTGGCGATTAATCCAGTTTCTGGAAAAGGTCACGCCCGCAATCAAGCCACATTAGCAGGTGAACACTTTGCCGCAATACTCTCCAGCGGATTTGATGCTCTGGTTAACGAACGGGCTAATCAAATGACTTGGCCCAAAGGACCGATGAAGTACAACATTGCAATGATTGAAAAGTTGATTCAACTTAGGGCCCATAGTTATCGGTTACGTTTGGATGATGAATTCATCGATGTTTGCGCGACGCTGCTCACCGTTGCAAACGGTCTAAGTTATGGTGGCGGTATGCGAGTCTGCCCTGAAGCCAAACTCGACGATGGATTATTCGACGTCATGGTCTTAGGCAAGGTCTCACGACTCGAGCTGCTAAAAGTCTTTCCTAAGGTTTACAGTGGAAAACATGTTGGACATCCAGCAGTTACTTTTTATCGCTGTCGGGAGATCGAAATCAGTGGTTCAGGCGCATCCTTTGCAGATGGGGAGCGAGTCTCCGGCCTACCCTTGCGAGCAGTCTGCGTAAGCCAAGCACTGAATGTGTGGGCGGCATGAGCACCCCGGCAGAACGGATGGTCGCATCCAAAGCGCGCACTTCTCATCCACTGACACTCAAATTTGCGGAAAGTTTTGATTTTCCTCTCGATGATTTCCAGATTAAATCACTACATTGCGTTGAAGATGGGCGCGGACTTCTCGTTGCTGCGCCAACAGGAGCGGGCAAAACCGTCGTTGGAGAGTTTGCCGCATTTCTAGCACTGGAACAGGGAAAGAAGTGTTTCTACACAACTCCGATTAAGGCACTCTCAAATCAGAAATTTGCAGAGTTTGTCGCCAAATTCGGCGAAGACAATGTCGGTCTACTTACAGGGGATACGAATATCAACTCCGAGGCGCCAATCCTTGTGATGACGACAGAGGTTCTTCGCAACATGCTTTACGCCGGATCTTCTACTCTTACGAATTTGCAATCGGTTGTGATGGATGAAGTCCATTATCTGGCTGACAAATTCAGAGGTGCGGTGTGGGAGGAAGTCCTTATTCACCTCATGGAGTCGGTGCAAGTGATTTCACTAAGCGCCACCGTCTCTAATGCAGAAGAGTTCGGTGAGTGGCTAGGCACCGTTCGCGGAGGCACGGATGTCATAGTCTCTGAAATCCGACCAATTCCTTTATATCAACATGTGCTCATCGGTAATCGACTTGTTGATCTCTTCAAAGAGCAAGGAAAAATCAATCCAGAGCTATTAGCCCTTGAGCGTGAATCCATGCGCAAGATTAAGATGCCTCGACATAGACGAGAACGCTTTGATGAGTCTGAAAATAAACTCTCGCGACCTGAAATTATTGAAACTTTGGATCGTCAAGGTTTATTGCCGGCAATCACCTTTATTTTCTCTCGCGCAGCCTGTGATGCCGCGGTAAAGCAATGTGTTATATCCGGATTGAGGCTCACTAATACCCAAGAGCGAAAAGAAATTGTAGAGACTGCAACTCGTCTCAATGCAAACTTAGCGCAGGAAGATCTGGATATTCTCGGATACGACGAATGGTTAGATGCCCTCGAACGAGGAATTGCAGCCCATCATGCAGGACTATTGCCCAGTTTTAAGGAGACAGTTGAAGATCTCTTTAAGCGAGGTTTGGTAAAGGCTGTCTTTGCAACAGAGACGCTCGCTCTTGGCATCAATATGCCAGCTAAGACTGTGATTCTAGAAAAGCTCACCAAGTGGAATGGTGAAGCCCATGTACCAATCACTCCGGGGGAGTACACCCAACTCACGGGGCGCGCCGGTCGTCGTGGAATCGATATCGAAGGTAACGCGATCGTGCAGTGGGCACCCACGATTGATAGTGCCATGGTTGCAGGACTTGCATCAACTCGCACTTATCCGTTGCGATCATCATTTACTCCAACGTACAACATGGCAATCAACCTGATAAATAGATTTGGGCGAGAGAGAGCTCGCGGTTCTCTCGAGTCTTCCTTTGCGCAATTTCAGGCAGATCGAGCGGTGGTTGGTTTGGTGCGCCAGATAAAGAAGAACGAGCTTGCCATAGCTGAATTAATGGCCGATGTGAATTGCCACTTAGGTGACTTCTCTGAATACGCGCGGATGCGCAGTGATATCAAGGAGATTGAACGGCTACTTTCCAAGCGTGATTCACGTCGAACTGTTGATCAGAAACAACGTAGATATATGGAATCTGAGATTGAAGGGCTTCGAAAAAGCCTACGATCTCACCCTTGTCATTCATGCAATGATCGCGAATCTCATGCGCGTATTGCAGAGAGAGCCGAGAGAATTCGGCGCGAATCTGAAGGTTTACGCGCCAGAGTAGAAAACCGTACCCACGTCATCGCAAAGACATTTGACCGTATCTGTGATGTTCTTACTCACCTGAACTACATTGAAGGTGAAAGGACCCTTGAGCAGGGTAAAATACTCTCGAAAGTCTATGCCGAGTCAGACTTACTACTCACAGAGGCAATCCGTCGCGGCGTCCTAAATTCACTCTCTGCACCCGAATTAGTCGCCGTTGCATCTGCGGTAATTTTTCAATCTCGCACCGTTGAGAACTATGCGCCCAAGATGCCTCATAACAATGTTGCGCAAGCTCTCGTATCTCTAGTTTCAATCTGGAGTGAGTTGGAAGAGATTGAAGAGCGCTTCGGAGTAAAGACACAGCGCGAACCAGATTTTGGCTTTGCATTCATCTCCTACAAATGGGCCCAGGGGAATTCATTACAGAGCGTTCTCAAGGGAAGTGATATGTCTGTCGGAGACTTCGTCCGATCAACGAAACAACTCATTGATTTACTGACGCAGATTGCTGGAGCTAGCCCAGACCTTCGCAAAACGTGTCGAGAGGCTGTTACGCGTTTGGATCGTGGCGTCATCTCTTATATGTTGGAGGACTTATGACGCTGATGCTCCTGGATAGTGGTTCTCTCTGGTACCGCGCGTATTACGGGATGCCAGATACTTTGGTGGCACCTGATGGAACTCCGGTAAATGCTATTCGCGGATTTCTAGATATGAGTGCGCGATTGATTTCAATCTACAATCCAAATCGTATTGTTGTCTGTATCGACGGAGATTGGCGACCAACGTGGCGCGTGGAGCTATTTCCTGAATACAAGGCCAATCGGTTGGAAGATGAAGATAGTGACGAAGAGGCTGAACCGGATACGCTCACACCTCAGATTCCAATATTGCTCGACCTGCTCGATGAATTTGGGCTACCGATGGTCGGCGTCGATGACTATGAAGCAGATGATGTGATGGCAACGTATGCGCACACTCTTAAAGGCCCAACCCGCATCGTGACGGGGGATCGTGATTTGTTCCAATTAGTTGACGACAAACGAGATATCAAAGTCGCCTATCTAGCAAAAGGTATTTCAGCACATGACTTGGTGGATCTGAAATTTATCGCCGAAAAGTATTCGATTCCGGGCGAGCGTTATGCCCTCTTTGCAACCTTCCGTGGAGATCCTTCCGACGGTCTGCCAGGGGTTAAGGGGATCGGTGAAAAAGGTGCTGCACTGATTGCGACTCACTTTGCATCCATTGAAGATGCAATAAGTGCCGCCCAGGATGGTGATTCACGTTTACCGGCGGGGCTTGCAAAGAAGATTATCGCTGGTGTCGATTATCTGGCGATTGCTCCTACGGTTGTTAACTGCGCGAGAAATGTACCGCTACCAGATCTTGAGATTTCTCTACCGAAAGCTCCTGCAGATTTATCGAAGATCTACCAAATTAAAGATCAATACGCT
>Ga0079302_1000346_pt1 | contig 11708 bp, 12 predicted proteins | sample Wag4_2014_7_16_FD_75102 | JGI IMG/M metagenome (GOLD analysis project Ga0079302, IMG submission 75102) | Fresh water mixed with fracking chemicals microbial communities from Ohio, USA - Utica-2 Time Series FC 2014_7_16 | ecosystem: Engineered > Industrial production > Chemical products > Input... | reverse complement strand
CATCGCTGCGGTTCGTTCCCTGGCGGCGCTGTTCCCGTTGAGGCATCCCCAGCGGCAGCGCCAGGGTGGTTTCGCCCCGCAGCAGGGGCCGCACCAGCTCCTGGGGCCCCAGCTGCAGGCCTCCCCTGCCCTCGGGCACGGGCTGCAGGTATCCGAGACCGGTGAGCTGGCGCACGAGCGTGCGCCACTGGCTGCGGTCAAGCTCCCGGCCGATGCCGTACACGCTCAGCTGCTGGTGGCCGAGCTGGCGGATCTTGTCGGTGCTGCCCCCGAGCAGCACATCCACCAGGTGGGCGGCGCCGAAGCGCTGGCCCGTGCGCACCACCGCCGAGAGCAGCTTCTGCGCCGGCACGCTGAGGTCGGCCAGGGCTTTGGGCTCCAGGCAACCGTCGCAGTTATGGCAGGGCTCGGCCAGGGCCTCGCCGAAGTGGCGCAGCAGCACCTGGCGGCGGCAGCCGGCTGCCTCGCTGTAGGCGATCAGGGCCTCGAGCTTGCCGTGCTCGATCCGCTTCTGCTCCGGCGGCGCGGTGGAGTCGTCGATGAAGCGGCGCAGCTGGGGGATGTCAGCCGGGCCATGCAGCATCCAGGCCACCGCCGGCAGGCCGTCGCGGCCGGCCCGTCCCGTTTCCTGGTAATAGGCCTCCAGGCTCTTGGGCAGATCCACGTGGGCCACGAAGCGCACATCCGGCTTGTCGATGCCCATGCCGAAGGCGATCGTGGCCACCACCACCACAGCGGCCTCATTGCGGAAGCGCTGCAGGGCGGCGCTGCGCTGCTCCGCGCTTAATCCGGCGTGGTAAGCCACCGCATCGAAGCCGGCTGCCTGGAGTTCGCGGGCCAGCTGGTCGACCCGGCTGCGGGAGCGGGCATACACGATTCCCGCTTCGCCCCGGTGCTCGGCCAGAAAGGCCTGCAGCTGGCGCCCAGGCTGCTCCTTGTTCCGCAGCACGTAGCGGATGTTGGGCCGGTCGAAGCTGGCCAGGAACACCTGGCCGTGCTGCAGCTGCAGCCGCTCCACGATCTCGGCGCGCGTGCGCGGATCGGCGGTGGCCGTGAGCGCCAGGCGGGGCACCGCCGGGAAGCGCTCCGCCAGCACGCCCAGCTGGATGTACTCGGGCCGGAAGTCATGGCCCCACTGGGAGACGCAGTGGGCTTCATCGATCGCGAACAGGGCCAGGGGCCCGGGCCCTGGCAGGGTCGCCAGCCGCTCCAGCAGGTCACCGCCCAGCAGCCGCTCCGGCGACACGTAGAGCAGCGTGAGCCGGCCGGTCTGCAGCTGGCTCCACACCGTGGCCACCGCCCTGGCCTCCAGGCCGGAGTGCAGGGCCGCGGCGGCCACCCCGAGCTGCTGCAGGGCCTCCACCTGGTCCTGCATCAGGGCGATCAGGGGCGACACCACCACCGCCAGACCTGGGCGGCACAGGGCCGGCACCTGATAACAGAGCGATTTGCCGCCACCGGTGGGCATCAGCACCAGGCCCGAGCCGCCGCTGATCACGTGCTGCACGATCGTCTCCTGGGGGCCGCGGAAGGCGGGGTAGCCCCAGACCCGCTGCAGGACCTCCAGGGGGGACGTGGTGGGGGATGACAACGCAGAGGCCAAGAGCGCTCGCCGCTCACTCAGGCCCCCACAATGGCGCCAGCCGGCGTGCCCTGATGTCTGCCTCCGCCCCCCGCACCGCAACGGCCTGGGGCTTTCTGACTCCGGCCCTGCTGCTGCTCAGCCTTTCGGTGCTGATCCCCGCTGCGCTCGCCCTGGTGATGAGCTTCAGCCAGAGCGGACTGGATGTGGCTGAGCCGCTCCGCTTCGTGGGCCTGGCCAACATCCGCCGCCTGCTGACGGACCCGATGTTTGCCCGGGTCAGCCTCACCACCCTGCTCTATCTGGTGGGGGTTGTGCCGCCGATCGTGCTCGGCGCCCTGGCGCTGGCTGTGCTGGTGAACCGTCAGCTGCCTGGCATGCACTGGTATCGCGGCGCCTTCTATACGCCGGTGCTGGTCTCGATCGTCGTGGCGGCGATCGCCTTCCGCTGGCTCTATGCCGAGAACGGCCTGATCAACGGCTGGCTCTCGGCCCTGCTCGGGGAGCGCTTCAGCCCGATCGGCTTTCTCACCTCGCCGCTGCTGGCCCTGCCCTCGGTGATGCTGGTCACCCTCTGGAAGGGGCTTGGGTACTACATGGTGATCTTCCTGGCCGGCCTGCAGGGGATCGCACCCGAGCTCTACGAAGCGGCGGCGCTCGATGGCAGCGAAGGCTGGCGCCGGCATCTCGACATCACTCTGCCCTTGCTGCGCCCCTACCTGACCCTGGTGGCCGTGATCTCGGCGATCGCCGCCACCAAGGTGTTCGAAGAGGTGTTTCTGATGACCCAGGGCGGGCCGGCGGATTCCACCCGCACGATCGTGTACTACGTGTACGACCAGGCCTTTGCGGAGCTGGAGATCAGCTATGCCTGCACTGTGGGTCTGGCCCTGTTTCTGGCGGTGTTGCTGTTGAGCCTGGTGCGCTATGCCTTCTCCGGCGACAAGCTCACCGCCTGAACGACCCGCTTGAACGACCCGCCTGAACCGGGCTGCCGGGGTCCAGCTGCTTACCCTGGATGCTATGACCACCCTTCCTTCCGCCGCCCCCGCAGGTTTGCGGCAGCCGATCGCTGTGGTGGGTGGAGGGCAACTGGCCTGGATGCTGGCCGCCGCCGCCCGGGACCTGGACCTGCCGGTGCAGGTGCAGACTCCGGCCGCTGACGATCCGGCCACCAGCCTGGCCGCAGCCGTGATCCAGGCACCACTCCAAGATGTGGAGGCCACCCGGCGCCTGGCCGCCGGGTGCAGCGCTGTCACCTTCGAAAACGAGTGGATTGACCTGGATGCCCTGGCCCCCCTGGCGGCGGCGGGCGTGTCCTTCCTGCCCAGCCTCGATTCCCTGCAGCCGCTGCTGAACAAGCACGATCAGCGCCAGCTGCTGCAGCGGCTTGGCTTGCCCTCCCCCGACTGGCGTCTGCTGGCCGACCTGCTGCCCCAGCGCCTCGGCGCGGGCGCAGTTGCAGGTGTGAACCACCCCCAGGCGGCCAGCAACCTCGCCCCTGAGGCCGCCAACGATCGCGATTCAGGCCACGCTCCAGTTCCAGGCCACGCTCCAGTTCCAGAGAACGCTCCAGATTCAGGCCACGCTCCAGACCCAGATCCACACTCCATCGCCAGGCCCGCACCGCTGCCATTGCTGCCCCCGGGTTGGCGCTTCCCCCTGATGGCCAAGGCCGTCAGTGGCGGTTATGACGGCCGCGGCACCCGGGTGCTTCGCGATGGCGCTGACCTGGAGAGTCTGCTGGCGGCGGTGGATCCGCACCAGTGGATCGTGGAGCAGTTTGTGTCATTCCAGCAGGAACTCTCCCAGCTGGCCTGCCGCGACGCCGATGGCCATGTGCTCTGTTACCCGCTGGTGCAGACGCACCAGCACCATCAGGTGTGCGACTGGGTGCTGGCGCCGGCGGCGGCCTCCCACGCCGTGCAGGCGTACGCCCGCAACATCGCCGTTTCGCTGCTCACTGCGATCGATTACGTGGGGGTGCTGTCGATCGAGTTGTTCTTCGGGGTCGATGGCCTGTTGGTCAACGAGATCGCTCCGCGTACGCACAATTCCGGCCATGTCACGATTGAGGCCAACTGCACCAGCCAGTTCAGCCAACAGGCCCGGATCGTGGCGGGTCTGCCGATGGGGCCTGTCGAACTGAAGGTTCCGGGTGCCCTGATGGTCAATCTGCTCGGTTTCGACGCCAGCGGCGCCAGTGACGCGGACGATCTCCACCGGGAGCGGCGCGATCGGCTGATCGCCCTGCCCGGCGCCAGCCTGCATTGGTACGGCAAGCGTCAATCGGCTCCGGGCCGCAAGCTCGGCCATCTCACCCTGGTGCTGCAGGGGAGTGATCCCGAATCCAGGGAAGCGGAGGCCATGGCACGGCTGGCCGAGGTGCGGACGATCTGGCCCCTGCCCTGGCCTGAGGGCGACGGGGCGCACGCCGGGACGTGACAGCGCCGCTGCAACCGTTCTAAGATTTCATCGGACTGCCTTGTTGGTGATTGCCTTTTACAGTTTTCTGATCTGACTCCCTTTTCGACATGGGGGTCTGCAGCGGAAGCAACGTAAACCGGCCTTCGAGCTGGAAACGGCGCCCCGCCCTTGACCCCCTTCTGGTTCAACCAGGTCGAACACTGGGGCAAAACGGCTGGGTGGTCCACCCTCTTTTCAGTCTGAATGTTGGGCAACAACTTCAGGATCAATCACCTTTGAGTTGATTGATCTGCGGGTTCATTGATCTATGTTTTGACTTGTCTGCGGGTTGATTGATCATTGGGTTGATTGATCCACGGGTTGATTCATCGGCATCAATCTCTGCATTGATCTCGGTGTCCATCTCTGGGTCAATCCCTGCATCAATCCCGGCATTCGTTACAGATCAGTCATCCGCCCTTGTGCATGGTCCGGGAACCAGGCCAGCCGGGCTGGAGGATTTTGTCTGCGGCCAGTCAGCGGTTGCCCGCCTCCAGCCGTTGTCTGTGGTCCCTCTGGGCCGAGTCGGGTGGCTGGCATCGAGTTGACTTGCTGTTGTGCGCCCGACTGCTGCTCAGCCTTGCAATGGCCATGCCGGAATCCGATCAGCCCAGCTCCCAGGAGCCCCAGACCCTGCCCGAACCACTGAGGCAGGCTCTGGTGACGTTGGTGAGCAGGGCGCCCCATCCTCTTTTTCCCAAAGCTCGTCGCCTCTACTTCGACAAGTACCCGCTGGAAGGCCATCCGGATGCCCTTGAGGCCGCCGCCGCTCCGCCGCCGCTTCGCACCTTTCTGCTGCAGGAAACCCTGATCGAGGCGGATGGGTCGGTTGGGGCTCCTCCCCTGGCTGAACCGGTGAGCGAGTCCCTGTTTGATCGGTTCCGGCTGCAGGAGCTGGCGGTGGTGCACTGGCAGGCCGAAACGATCGATCTCCATCAGGTGCATGCCTATCTGCAGCAGGCCTGGCAGCTGGAGGGCGCCACGGTCACGGCGGAGCCTGACGGCTGGTTCCGGGAGGGCGGGGCCTGGGCTCGGGTCAGCCTTTCTGGAGCTGATCCAGTTCCTGCTCCAGCTGCTCCCGAGGCCAGCCCGTGACCACGAACACTTCCTGGGCACTGCCGCCCCGGCGGGCGACCAGCTTGTACCCGCCAGTGATCGGCGCCGATACCCGCAGCTTCAGCCCCTGACAGCGCCCCCGCACCCGACTGATCACCGCGGGGGTGACCGTATCCACCCCCGGCTTGCCGGCCAGCTGTTTCAACAGGGGAATCAGCCCCTCGAGATAGGTGCTGTGGGTCACGACGAGTCTGCCCATCAGTCCCGCTCCAGCGGTGCCATCGTCAGCCCTTCAGCCGCCAGCTGCTGGTGGTACAGCTCGCCCTGCTCCTGCGGACCGCACCACACCACCGCCGACCCCTCGCTATCGATGCGGTGGGCCAGGGCCCAGGCCTTGTCGGGATCCATGGCCGGGATGATGCGCACCAGGCACGCAACAACGTGTTGAAACGTGTTGACGTCATCGTCGAGCACGATCACCCGGACGTTGGGGTAGGGCTGATGCACGGCCTGCCGCTCCCGCACGGCGATCGGTGCGGTGCTGGTTGAAGCCGAAGGCGCGGAGAAGCCGACCACCACAGCTGCTGCTCAGGACCGACTGAGCCTAGGTACAGTGCCCCTGCCTCCAAACATCATCTCCATGCTGATCACCCTGGGTTGGGCCTCTCTTGCCGCCCTGTTCAGCTTTTCCATCGCCATGGTGGTGTGGGGACGCCACGGAGACGGCAGCATCAACTTCTGAATTCCCTCCACCCGATTCATTCCTGCCTGGCCCCGGTGCTTCCCCTGCCTGTCGGCTTCGCCCTGTCCCGCTTACCCGCGGTTGCTGTTGTGTTGGTGGCCCGTCCAGGTTTCGCTGCTGCTGCCCTTGACGCCGTGCCGTTTGGAGCAGGCCTGTCAAGCTCCACGCTGCTGGCCGCCACGGCAGCGCTGCTCCTGGTCTTCGTGAGCGCTGGGGTGGTTTACCTGTCGACCGTCGAGTGGCGCGATCGCCGCCGCCGTGCCCGCCTGGAGGGAAGCGCCAAGGCGAAGCGCCGTTCGTGAGCTGCCCGCCGGCCCTTGATCCAGCCGTCTGGAGCCAGGCTGGTGCCTTGCTGGTCGAGCCTCCTGCAGCCGAACGCGCCCAGCCGTTTCGCGGTTGGAGCGTCAGCCGCCTGATCGATGCGCTCAGCGCCTGCCGTCCTCCGGCTCAGCCGGACCCCGGGCTCTGCCTGGCCCTGCTGGAGCATCCCTGGAGTGCGGCCGAGAGTGCCCAGTTGCGCGAAGCGGCCGATCACCTGCGTCGTCGCCTGATCGGTGAGCCGGTCAGCTACGTGGTGAACCGCAACCTCAATGTGTCGAACCACTGCGTCAAGCATTGTTCCTTCTGCGCCTTCCGGCGCGATCCGCAGCAGAGCGGTGCCTACTGGCTCTCCCTGGAGGAGCTTGAGCGGCGGGCGGTGGAGGCCCGTGAAGCCGGCGCGACGGAGCTCTGCCTGCAGGGGGGTCTCAATCCAGCTGCCCAGCTGCAGGGGCTTCAGCTGACCTATGCCGAGACCCTGCTGCGCCGGCTGCGGGCCGTGGCGCCGGCTCTGCACCTGCACGCCTTCTCCCCGCAGGAGCTGCTGTTCTTCGCTGAGCAGGATGGGCTGTCCTTGCAGACGGTGCTCGACCGCCTGCTGCAGGCGGGGCTTGGCTCCGTGCCCGGCACGGCCGCCGAAGTGCTGAGCGAGCGGGTGCGGCAGCGTCTCTGTCCGGAGAAGCTCAGTGCCAGGGCCTGGGTCGCCACCGTGCTTCAGGTCCATCGCGCCGGACTTGCCAGCACCGCCACCCTGATGGCGGGCCATCTCGAGCAGCCCGCCGATTTGGCCGCCCATCTGCTCACGCTCGTGCGCATCCAGGCCGATGCCCGGCAGCGGGGGCTGCGGGGTTTCACCGAATTCGTGCTGTTGCCGTTTGTGGCGGAAGCGGCTCCTGCAGCCCTGCGGGCCCGGGTCGGGCGGGATCAGCCTGATCTGGCTGCCATGTTGCGCCTCACCGCCCTGGCCCGCCTGATGCTCGGCGCCTGGATCCCGGCGCATCAGCCCAGCTGGGTGAAGCTTGGCCTCCATGGGGCGACTGAAGCGCTGCGCTGGGGCTGCAACGATCTGGGGGGCACTCTGATGGAGGAGCACATCACCACCATGGCCGGCGCCCGCGGCGGCACCGCTCAGACGCCCCATGCCCTCCGCGCTGCAGCACGCCGACTCGGCCGTCCTGCCCGCCAGCGCACCACCCTCTACGCCACTGTTTGCGGCGCTCCTGTCGCAGCCTTCAGCTGATGCGTTTCCCCCTCCGCTGCACCGCCCTTGCCACAGCGGCCCTGCTGCTGGCTCCGGCCCTGGCACTTCGCCGGCTGCCCCGGCCCCGTGCCGAAGGGCTCGGCCGTCTTCTGCCCCATGCCGCCCTCCTTCAGAGCTTTCCCGCGGTGCCGGGCCGGCAGCCGCCCCAGCTGTGGCGGCAGCGGCTGCCGGCTCAGACGGCCGCCCTGCTGTGGCAGCAGCAACGCCAGATCTGGTGGCAGCTCTGGGGCCGCGATGGTGCCGGTGGGGCCTATCTGGTGATGCCCCTGCCCAGACCGATTCAGGTGGGTGCCCTGTCCGCTCCCCGTCACAGCCTCCGTGTGGATGGGCTGCTGGTTGTGGCCGCCGACCCACTTTCCCAGCGCCTGCTCAAGGATCAGCTCGCCGGCCAGCCCCGTCAGCAGCGCGGCCTGCAGCAGCGCTGCCTGAGCCTGCTGCAGGAGCGTCAGGGTGCCTTCTGGAGCGGGGATGGACTGGCGTCGATGGCAGGCGCTCTCAGCCCGCTGCTGCAGATGTTCCAGGAGGGCTGCATCGACCTGCAGCTCGCCGGCCGCGGTCTGCGTTTTGCGGGTGAAGCCGCTGCCAGCAGCGGTCTGCTCGCTCCTGCCGCTCCTGCGGTCCCCGTCGACCGCCTGCCGGCGCCGCTGGCGTCGGATCTCCTGCTGGAGCTGAGCGGGTCGGCCCTGCAACCGCTGCTGCGTGGTCTCCTGAGCCGTGAACTGATCCGCCAGCCGCTCAGCAGTGCCTACGGGCTCAGTGACGCTGATCTGCGCCTGCTCCAGAGCAGCCCGTTTCTGCTCAGGCTCCGCCCCGTGGCCAGCGGCCCGTTCCAGGCGGGTCTGGAGCTTGTGCTGGTGCCCCGCGGCAACCGTCAGACCTGGCTGCGCATGCTCAATGGGATCGCTGAGCGCCTGATCGAACAGGGCCACGAGGCCAGCTCCGGCGCTGTGGTGACCTGGCGGGATGCCTCCGGCCGGGCGGTGGGTGGCTGGCGCTGGCTGCCCCAGCGGGGCGAGGAGCCGCTGCTACAGCTGTTCCTCGGGCCGGAACCACCGCCGTTCCGCTCTCCTCTGCTGAACCGGGCTGCCTGGGCCCACCTGCCTGTTCTGCGCCTTCAGGCCCGACCCGAATCCCTGGCGGCCCTCGCCCTGCTGCCGGATGCGCTGCCGCTGCCGGTGCAGCAGGCCCGCCAGCTGCTGCTGGTGGCGGAGCGGCCCCCCCAACCGGCTGATGGTGCTCTCACCGCCCTGATCGGACGCCTGGATCTGCCGGCGCAGCCCCGGCCTCAGGCTGCCCCGATCAGCCCTGCGCAGCGTCCTTCCCTTCAGCCCGAGAATCCCCAGCGCCAGCAGGGCTCCCGCCAGCCACCGTCGTCTGCTCCGTGAGCGATTCCTGCTGGCGCTCCCGTTTGCGTCGATCCGCCGCCACCGTTTCCTCCATCAGCTCCACGGCCTGGGCCAGTTTCTCGAGGTTGGTGGCGTAAAGGCTCAGGTCCTTGTCCAGCCGCTCGCGCAGCAGGCCCATCGCTTCCCCCAGGTCATGGGCGAAGTCGCGCAGGTTGGCCGCATCCAGGCCGTCGGCCCCCCGGGCCTGCTCCAGCAGGCTGAGCAGACCGACCGCCAGCAGGCGCGAATAGTGAAAGTCGGGACGGCGGATGTTGGCCAGGGCACTGGCCACCGGCTCCGGCGCGTCCCGGCCCTCGGTGGCGATCCAGCCCTTCACTTCTTCGACGCTGTGGTGACCGATCGCGGCGACAGCGGCCTCGCGCTGCGCCCGCAGGTCGGCCGCAGCGAAGCCAGTGGCGCTGCACAGAGCTTCAAACAGGGGTTGGCGCTGCTCGTCAGGCCGGTAGCCGCGGGCGAAGCTCTCGAACACCTGAATCAGCCCGCAGGCAAACAGGGGATCGCTCTGAAAGCCGCGCTGACGGCTGAGCAGGTGAAGTTCCACCAGCAGCTCATCCACCATCCGCCGGTAGAGCGGCGCGATCACGTGGGGGAAGGCGCTGTGAAACGCGCGCTTGCTGTCTGAAACGGTGAGGGCTCCGCTCACGCTGCTGCATCCGGAATGGGGCGACCCTAGCGGCCTGCGCTCAGTAGGATCGACCCCAGCGACCCCAACCCTGCAGTGACCACCATCCCGATCGTGATTGAGGAGTCGGGACGGGGCGAGCGCGCCTTTGACATCTATTCACGGCTGCTGCGCGAGCGGATTGTGTTTCTCGGCGAGCCGGTCACGGCCGAGTCGGCCAATCGCATCGTTGCCCAGCTGCTGTTCCTCGAGGCTGAAGATCCCGAGAAGGACATCTATCTCTACATCAATTCCCCCGGCGGCTCTGTCTACGACGGCCTCGGCATCTTTGACACCATGCAGCACATCAAACCTGATGTGCAGACGGTCTGCCTGGGCCTGGCTGCCTCGATGGGCGCCTTTCTGCTCTGCGCTGGTGCGAAAGGAAAGCGCAGCAGCCTCACCCACTCCCGCATCATGATCCACCAGCCGCTCGGCGGTGCCCGCGGCCAGGCGAGCGACATCCGCATCCAGGCCGATGAGATTCTTTATCTCAAGAAGAAGCTGAACCAGGAGCTGGCAGAACGCACCGGCCAGCCTCTCGAGCGGATCGAGGAGGACACTGACCGCGATTTCTTCATGTCCCCAATGGAAGCGGTTGAGTATGGGCTGATCGACAAAGTCATCGACCGGCGTCCGGTGAGGCCGGTCTGATCCGGATTGACCCCAGTCAGCGGATTTCAGGTGAGCTGATGGGTCGTCAGCAGGGGCGGGGACGGCCCCCCAGCGAACGTCCCAGCAAGGTCTGTCCCGTCTGCGGCCGCAGTTTTCTCTGGCGTCGTCTCTGGGCCGATTGCTGGGATTCGGTGATCTATTGCTCCAACCGCTGCCGAACCAACAGGAACCGCAAGCAGGATTGACGCCTTCGGCGCCATGGGAAACATCAAGGGGGACGGCAGGGCAGGCAGCGTTCCCCCGATGTGGCGTTCAGCTGGCGGGAATCTCCTCCAGCTCGGCAACTGCGGCTCCCTCCCTGTCGCCGAGGGATTCTGCAAGCAGGGGAGAGAAGCGCTCCTTCTCAGGAATCGCGGTGAACTCACTGACAATGGCGCGGAACTCATCACCGTCAAGGGTCTCCTTTTCGATCAGCAGTTCCACCACCCGGTCCATCACGTCGCGGTGCTCGGCCACCAGATTCACCGTATCGATGTAGCAGCTCTGCACGATCTGCCGCACCGCCTCATCGATGCGGCTGGCCATGCGATCCGAGGCATCACTGCGCGTCATCAGGTCGCGGCCCAGAAACACCTCCTGGTTGCCGGCCTCCAGGGAGAACTGCCCGAGATCACTCATTCCGAATCGGGTCACCATCTGGCGGGCGATCGAGGCCACCTGCTGAATGTCGCCGCCGGCTCCGGTGGTCACCTCCTCGTGACCGAACACCACATCCTCGGCAGCCCGGCCCCCCAGGGCGCCCATGATCCTGGCGCGCAGCTGGGCTTTGCTGACCAGCATCTGCTCCTCATCGGGGGAGAACCAGGTGAGGCCCTGGGCCTGGCCGCGGGGAATCAGGGTCACCTTCTGAACGGGGTCGTGGGCCTTCACCAGGGTGCCCACCAGAGCATGGCCAACCTCGTGATAGGCGATCAGGCGCTTGCTGCGGCCATCGGTGAGGGGCTTGCCCTCCATGCCGGCGATCACCCGATCCACCGCGTCATCGATCTCGGCCAGGCCGGTGGCCTCCTTGCGGCGGCGGGCCGTGAGGATGGCGGCTTCGTTGAGCAGGTTGGCCAGGTCAGCCCCGGAGAAGCCCGGAGTGCGGCGGGCGATCGCTTCGAGGCTCACGTCCTCAGCCAGCTTCTTGTTGCGGCTGTGTACTTTCAGGATCGAGAGGCGGCCTTTGATATCCGGCACGTCGACCTGCACCTGACGATCGAAGCGGCCCGGACGGAGCAGGGCTGAATCGAGCACATCGGCGCGGTTGGTGGCCGCGATGATGATGATGCCGCTGTTGCCCTCGAAGCCGTCCATTTCGGTGAGCAGCTGGTTGAGGGTCTGTTCCCGCTCGTCATTGCCGCCGCCCACACCAGCGCCCCGTTGACGGCCCACGGCATCGATCTCATCGATGAAGATCAGACAGGGGCTGTTCTCCTTGGCGCGCTTGAACAGATCCCGCACGCGGCTGGCGCCCACGCCCACGAACATCTCCACGAATTCCGAACCGGAGAGGGAGAAGAAAGGCACACCGGCCTCGCCGGCGATCGCCTTGGCGAGCA
>Ga0079302_1000334_pt1 | contig 11914 bp, 10 predicted proteins | sample Wag4_2014_7_16_FD_75102 | JGI IMG/M metagenome (GOLD analysis project Ga0079302, IMG submission 75102) | Fresh water mixed with fracking chemicals microbial communities from Ohio, USA - Utica-2 Time Series FC 2014_7_16 | ecosystem: Engineered > Industrial production > Chemical products > Input... | reverse complement strand
CCCATCCCGTTCCCGATCATGGGCCCGCTGCGGCTGCCATCAAGCCCCTTCCTCACCTCTGTCCGCGCCCTGTCGCAGGCCCTGATCGGCCTGGCGGCCGTGGCCGCGCTCAGCCCTGCTCCGGTCGACGCCGTCCAGCGCATGCCTGAGTCCGGAGCCGGCCCACAGCGGGTCCAGGCGTTGATGGAAGACGGAGCAGAGCGGGAGCTGGTGCTGCATCTGTCCAGGCGCCAGTTGTTGGTGTTCGACCAGGGCCGGGAGTTGCGACGCTTTCCCGTCGCCGTTGGTCGTCCGGGCTGGGAGACGCCGGTGGGGCGCTTTCGGGTGATCGAGCGTGTCGCTGACCCCATCTGGGAACATCCGGCCACCGGCCAGCGGGTGCAGCCCGGTCCTGCCAACCCGTTGGGCAGCCGCTGGATCGGTTTCCATCGCGATTGTCTCGGTCGCGCCGGTTTCAACGGCCGCGAACACCTGGTGGTGGAGGGATGCGTCAGTGCCGGTTTCCACGGCACCCCCCAGCGGGAGTCCATCGGTCAGGCGGTGTCCCACGGTTGCGTGCGCCTGTTCGATGAGCACGTGCGCGATCTGTTCGATCTGGTGGAGCTCGGCACCCCGGTGACGGTGGTTCCCTGACCTGCCCCCCTTACAGTTGCCGCCACCTGACCCGGGGTCTGGATGCGCGTCCTGTTTGCTGCCGCTGAATGTGCACCGATGATCAAGGTGGGCGGCATGGGGGATGTGGTCGGTTCCCTGCCGCCCGCTCTGGCCCGGCTGGGCCATGACGTGCGCGTGATCATGCCCGGGTATGGCCGTCTGTGGTCGCGGCTGGCGATCGGCTCGGAACCGGTGTGGCGGGGCCACACGATGGGGAACGACTTCGCGGTGTTCGAATCGACCCATCCCACCACCGGACTGCCCCTCTATCTGGTGGGCCATCCGGTGTTTGATGCTGAGCGCATCTACGGCGGCGACGATGAGGACTGGCGCTTCACATTCTTCGCCAGTGCCACGGCTGAATTCTGCTGGCACCACTGGAAACCCCAGGTGCTGCACTGTCACGACTGGCATACGGGGATGCTGCCGGTGTGGATGCACCAGGACCCGGAGATCAGCACGGTCTTCACTATTCACAATCTCAAATATCAGGGGCCTTGGCGCTGGAAGCTCGACCGGATGACCTGGTGCCCCTGGTACATGCAGGGCGACCACACAATGGCAGCGGCCCTGCTCTACGCCGATCGCGTCAATGCGGTGTCACCCACCTATGCCCTGGAGATCCGCACGGCTGAATACGGGGAGAAGCTGGAGGGGCTGCTCAATTTCATCAGCGGCAAGTTGCGGGGCATTCTCAACGGCATCGATGTGGACGACTGGAACCCGGCCACCGACCAGGCTCTGCCGGCCCGATTCTCTGCCGATGACTTGGCCCCGCGAGCGGAGAACAAGCGCCAGCTGCAGGAGCGCTTCGGCCTGACGGTGAACCCCCGCACCTACCTGATGGGGATGGTGAGCCGGCTGGTGGACCAGAAGGGGGTGGATCTGCTGCTGCAGGTGGCCGACCGAGTCCTGGCCTACACCGACAGCCAGTTCGTGGTGCTCGGCACGGGCGATCGGGCCTATGAAAGCGGCCTCTGGCAGATGGCCGCCAAGCATCCAGGTCGCTTCGCGGTGTTCCTCACCTATGACGACGCGCTTTCGCGCCAGATTTACGGCGGCAGCGATGCTTTCCTGATGCCCAGTCGCTTCGAACCCTGCGGCATCAGTCAGATGCTGGCGATGCGTTACGGCTCGATCCCCGTGGCGCGCATGGTCGGGGGCCTGGTGGACACTGTGCCCCCGAACGACCCTGCCGCTGACCGGGGGACGGGCTACGGCTTCGATCGCTATGAACCGATCGATTTCTATACGGCGATCGTGCGGTCGTGGGAGGCCTACCGCAACCCAGTGGCCTGGGCTCAGTTGCAGCGGCGCGCCATGGCCATGGACTTCAGCTGGGCCCGCTCGGCTCTCGCGTACGACGCGATGTACCGGGACGTTTGCGGGGTGAAGGAGCCGACGCCGGCACCGGCTGCCGTGGAACAGTTTTCCCAGGGGCAGGATGCCGATCCGAGTCGCCGGGGCCTGGCCGCCCTGCTCAAACGCCGCTAAAGCGAAACAGCTGCGATCGCTGGGATGGTTCTGGCTCTTTGTCAGGCGCTGGCACTGCCACTGCTACTGCTACTGCCACTGGAACTGGAACTGGCACTGGAACTGGTTCCGTTGGCTGAGCGCTGATGGGCAAGCCAGATCCCCAACCCCGCTCCGCGCTCCCCGCTCCTTACGAGAGTCCCTGGCTGGGGCTGGGGAGAAGCCTGCAGGCTGTTGTGGCCAGTGTCGGCCTCCAGGCCCGCGAGCTGTGGCGGCGCAACCGTGCGGGGGATCTGCCCTTGCCCCCGTTCTGGCCCCAACCGCTTGCGGCGCTCTACTGGCCGGCGCTGGCACTGGTCGGCCTGATGCTTGCAGCTGGGCTGCTGCTGGGCGTGCCGATGCTGGTTGGCCGGCTGCCCCCTTCCGTGGATACGCCGGCACCGCTGACCTTGCCGGAGGTTGTGTCGCCGCCCCGCGACCCGTCAGCCCCCACCGCGCCGGAGCCGAGTGCCGCCCCACAGCCTGTCCCACAGCCCGCCGTCCTGCCGGCCCAGCCGTCCTCACCGCCTCCAGCTCCACCCGAGCAGGCCTTGGCGGCCGAGGCCGAGCGCCCGTTGCTCGCTGAGCTGGCGCTGGCGGATCGGCTGGGGATCCTGGCTGCTGCCCGCACCGAGCCCGGGGCAGGGCAGCTGGTGCTGGTGGTGACAGCCGGCTGGTTCGCCCTGGAGCCGGCCGAACGGCAGAGACAGGCCGATACCTGGCATGAACGCGCCGCGGCGCTCGGCTACGAGCGGCTGGACCTGGAGGATGGCCAGGGTCACCTGCTGGCCCGTGCAGCCCGCGTCGGCTCAGGCATGATCCTGCTCGCTCCTCCCTTGCCAGCGGATGCCCGTGGATCTTGAGTTGTTGCAGCAGCAGTGGGGAGCACCGCAGCTCGGTGCGCCCCTGGGCGTCAACGCCGCGGAGCCCTTGCAGGCGATCAGCACGGACAGTCGCAGCCTGGCACCTGGCAGTCTGTTTGTGCCGCTGGTGGGCGAGCGATTCGATGGCCACTGTTTTCTGGCGGAGGCGATCGGCGCGGGTTGCCGTGCCGTGATCGCCCAGGCCGACCGTCTGCCCGCCGGTGCGCTGGCCGTCCTGGCTGCCCAGGCCACCGCGGCGGGCTGCACCATCTGGCTTGTGGACGACACCCTGCTGGCTTACCAGCAGCTCGCTGCCCTGTGGCGCCAGCAGTTGGCAGTACCACTGGTGGCCGTGACCGGGTCCGCCGGCAAGACCAGCACCCGTGAGCTGATCAAGGCGGCACTGGGCCCCCTCGGTGCCGTGCTGGCGTCCAGTGGCAATGAGAACAACGATGTGGGCGTGCCGCTCACCCTGCTCAAGGCGACGCCGGAGCACTGCGCCGTGGTGCTGGAGATGGGCATGCGCGGGCTGGGGGAGATCGAACGGCTGAGCCGCTGCGCCACCCCGGACGTGGCGGTGATCACCAACATCGGCACCGCCCACATCGGCCGCTTGGGCAGCCGCGAGGCGATCGCCACGGCCAAGTGTGAGATCGTCGCCGGCCTCGCTCCCGCCGGTGTGGTCGTGATCCCTGCCGGCGACCCCCTGCTGGATGCCGCCCTGGCGCGGGTCTGGAGCGGCCGGGTGCGGCGGGTTGCCCTGGCCGGCGATCCGGGCGAGGCGGCTGCCGATCTGGTCGGCCAGCTGAACGGGGCTGCCTCCAGCATCACCGTTGCCGGCGTGAGCCTGCCCCTGCCCCTGGAGGGGCGCCACCAGGCCCGCAATCTGATGCTGGCTCTGGCGGTGGCCGCGGAGCTGGGGCTTGCCAGCGAGCGTTGGCAGCCCCTCGCTGTCGATCTGCCTGGCGGTCGCAGCCGTCGCCTCACCATCGGCGGGGTGACGGTGCTGGATGAGACCTACAACGCCTCACCTGAGGCCGTGCTGGCCGCTCTTGATCTGCTGGCGAGCCAGGGCAGCGGCCGTCGCTATGCGGTGTTGGGCACGATGCTGGAACTGGGCGAGCGCAGCGTGGCCCTGCATCAGGCGGTGGTCGAACGGGCCGTGGCGCTTGGTCTCGATGGTCTGGTGCTGGTGGTGGATGGAGCCGAAGCGGAGGCGATGGCTGCAGCTGCGGCCTCTCTGCCCAGGCTGGCCGTGGTGAATGGGCCCGAGCAAGCGGCCGAGCCCCTCGCCGACTGGCTCACGCCGGGCGATGTGGTGTTGCTCAAGGCCAGCCGTGGCGTGGCGTTGGAGCGGTTGCTGCCGCTGCTGCAACGCCTGGATCAGACCGGACCAGGCCAGTTCTCCTTCACCAGCTGACGGGCGCGGCCCAGGGCCAGGGCACCGCTTGGCACGTCTCTGGTGAGGGTCGAGCCTGCCCCCACGGTGACATTGGTGCCCAGGGTGATCGGTGCCACCAGCACTGAATTGGCACCGGTTTTGCTCCCTGCCCCGATCACGGTGCGATGCTTGCGCACCCCGTCGTAGTTGGCGGTGATCGTGCCGGCTCCCACGTTCACGGCGGCACCGAGGTCGGCGTCGCCGATATAGCTGAGGTGGTTCACCTTCACCCCTTCCGCCAGGGTGCTGTTCTTCACCTCCACAAAGTTGCCCACGTGGCAGCCCGCAGCCACCTTGGCTCCTGGTCGCAGCTGGCTGAACGGACCAACGGAACAGTCGGCAGCCACCGTGGCCTGGCGCAGCACTGCATGCACCACCTGGCAGCGTTCGCCCACGCTGCTGTCCTCGATCAGACAGCCGGGGCCGATGCGACTGCCTGAACCGATCGTGCTGGTGCCGCGGAAGTGGCACTGGGGCTCGATTACCACGTCGCGGCCGAAGCGGCTGCCTTCGCTGAGCGTGCAGCTGGCCGGATCGACAAAGGTCACCCCCTCCCGCATCCAGTGCTCCCGCAGACGCTGCTGCAGCACCGCTTCACACTGAGCCAGCTGCAGCCGATCGTTGATGCCGTTGATCTCGTCGGCAACGGCCACTTCCAGGTGCATGGCCGGGCTGAGCATGGCCACGGTGTCCGTGAGATAGAGCTCACCCTGGTCATTGTCACTGCTCAGGCGCGGCAGCACCTCCGCCAGCCCCTCCCAGTTGAAGCAGTAGATCCCGGCGTTGATCAGGGTGTTGCGGCGTTGCTCGGCACTGCAGTCCCGATGCTCCACGATGGCGCTGACCCGGCCGTCGTCGCTGGCGAACACGCGGCCGTATCCGGTGGGATCGGCGAGACGGGCGGTGAGCAGGGTCACGGCCGCTCCACTGCTGCGGTGCTGGCTGAGCAGCCGCGCCAGCGTGTCGGGGCGCAGCAACGGCACATCCCCGTTCAGCACCAGCAGATCGCCATGGAAACCGTTCAGGGGCTCAAGCAGCTGCTGCACGGCATGGCCGGTGCCGTTCTGGGGCTGCTGCAGCACAAACTCCAGGCCGGGGTGGTGCGCCAGCGACTGTTCCACCCGTTCCGCCTGGTGGCCCACGATCAGCAGACGGCGCTGAGGCTGCAGCTGCTCGCAGCTCGCCAGCACCCGCTCCACCAGGGTGGCACCGGCCAGGGGCTGCAGCACCTTGGGCAGGTCGCTTTTCATGCGGGTGCCCTTTCCGGCGGCCAGGACGGCAACGGCGAGCATCGGCTGAACGATTCGACTGGGCGGGAATCTACGCGGAATGCTTCAGTCCCCAGCGTCGCCGCCAGGCGCTTGTGGAGGCAGCAGGGCTGGCGGCCTGGGCCAGGCGGCGAGCCGCCTGGATCACGTCCGCAGGCTGGCGCCCGTCTGGGTCGCGGTAGGGCTCGGCGGCCCGGGTGGTGAGGTGCTCCAGTTCCATCGGCGAGAGGGCGCGCAGCGGGCCGTGCTCGGGCAGATCGCTGGGGCTGGCGGCGGTGCCGAGGCTCCAGGTGATCGGCCTGGCCCGCCCTGGGACGGTCCCGGGCCCGGCGATCAGGGGAGCGATCGAGGCCAGCCTCAGGCCAGCGAGCTGCAGGCTGCGGCGCACGGCGGCGGCGCTGCAGTACGTCAGCAGCCGGCCGTCCGGTCTGAGCAGGCGGGCCAGCTGGCTGAGGAATTCGAGGCTCCAGAGCTCCGGGCAGCGCTGCGGCGAGAACGCATCGAGCAGCACCAGATCGCAGCGTCCTGCCAGGTGCAGTCCATCCAGCAGCGGACCCAGCCGCTGGCGGGCATCGCCCCAGTGCAGGCTGGCGGCATGGCCGGCGCTGCGCCACTGGCCGCCGCTGAGCAACTGCTCCAGCATCGTCAGGGTGGATGGCTGCCACTGGCGACGAAAGGATTCAGCGGCCAGGGCTGCGCCGAGGGGAGCTGGCTCCAGTTCCAGCCCATGGATGACGACCGCCAGGCCCATCGCTGCGGCGACTTCGAGCAAGGCGGCACTGTTGGTGCCCAGCCCGAAGGCCACATCCACCACCAGCAGGGTGTGACCGGGGCTGAAGCGTTCCAGCTGAGCCGGCTCCACGAACTTCAGGCGGGCCTCCTGCAAGGCGCCGATCGACCCGTGGAATCCCTCGCCAAAGCGCCCGCTGTAGAGGCTGAAGCTGCCGTCGGCGCCGAACTGGGGCTGCAGGTCGTCAGACGCGCAGTCGCTGCAGGTCATCCCAGAACCCCGGATAGGACACCGCCGCCGCTTCGGGCCGGTCCAGGCTGGTGGTGCCTTCGGCCACCAGGGAGGCCACCGCCAGGCTCATCGCCACCCGGTGATCCGTCTCGCTGTCCACCGCGGCGCCGCGCAGGGCCGTGACGCCGGTGATGGTGAGGCCGTCTTCCCACTCCTCAATGCGTGCGCCCATGGCGCCCAGCTGGCGGGCCATCACCGCCAGCCGATCGGTTTCCTTCACCCGCAGCTCGCTGGCATCCCGGATGCGGCTCACGCCTTCAGCGCAGCAGGCCGCCACCGCCAGCACCGGGATCTCATCCACCAGCCGGGGGATCAGCTCACCGCCGATCTCGAAGGCCTGCAGAGGACCATGGCTCACCTGCAGGTCCCCGACCGGTTCGCCGGCCACCTCCCGGGGGTTGAGCACGGTGATCTGCGCTCCCATCTGCTCAAGCACCGCGAGGATGCCGGTGCGGCTGGGGTTCAGGCCCACGTTCCGCACGGTGAGCTCGGCTCCGGGGGTGATGGCGGCGGCCACCAACCAGAAGGCAGCCGAGCTGATGTCCCCTGGCACCACCACGGTCTGACCGCGCAGGCTGGAGCCGGGCGTGAGCGTCACTTCAGTCAGGCCGGGGCCGCCCACATCCAGCTGGGCCCCGAAGGCGCGCAGCATGCGTTCGCTGTGGTCGCGGCTCTGGGCGGGCTCGATCACGGTGGTGGGCCCTGAGGCGGTGAGGCCAGCCAGCAGGATGGCGCTCTTCACCTGGGCTGAGGCCACGGGCGTGCGGATGGTGGTGCCCCGCAGCGGCTGGCCCAGCACCGCCAGCGGTGCGAAATTGCCCTGTTTGCGGCCATGGATCACGGCACCCATCTGGGCCAGGGGTGCCCCCACCCGGCGCATCGGCCGGCCCCGCAGCGAGGCGTCGCCACTGAGCACGAAATGGCGATCTGTTCTGCCGGCGAGCAGCCCGAGCATCAGGCGCATGGTGGTACCGGAGTTGCCGCAGTCGAGCACCTCGGCCGGTTCCTGGAAACCATCCAGGCCCACCCCCTGCACGGTCACCTCCCCACCGGCCTGAATCGGCGACACCTCAACCCCCATCGCCCGCAGGCAGGCGGCGGTGCTGAGGGGGTCCTCAGCCGGGAGCAGGCCTTGAATGCGGGTTTCCCCCTCGGCGATGGCGCCGAACAGCAGGGCCCGATGGGAGATCGATTTGTCGCCTGGAACCCCCACCGTGCCGCGCAGGCTGCCGCCCCCGCTGAGTCGCAGCGGAGTGGAGGGGGCTTGGCTCGGTACCACAGGCAGGTTTGGCGCGGGTGGGGCGATCCTATTGATTCCGTACGCCGCCGCCCGGATCGGGCACCCTGCTGCCGATGACCATGGGGTTCTGGCTCCTCTGCCGGGGGCTGCTTCTGTCGCTGCTCCTGTCGCTACTGCTATCGCTGCTGCTGATCCTGCCGCTGCCGGTCTGGCCCGTGGCTGCCGCTCCCCTTCGTGTTGATCACTATCGCTGTGCTGGTGACCCGCTGCTTGCCGAGGTCTTCGCCGGTGCGGTCGATGCGTCCGGCATGGCCAACAGCAGCGCTGGCACGGTGCCCGGTTCGTATGTGGTGCTGCACTGGCGCGATGGGACGCTGCAGCTGCCACGGTCCAACAATGCCGGCCCACCCAGCTTCACCGATGGCCGCTGGTGGTGGCGTGTCGCCGATCCTGAACAGCCTGAGTTCCGTCAACGTCGCGGCGCGATCGAGGAGTACACCTGCCGCAGGGACCAGCCCGAGCCGACAGTGGCCGCAGACCAGGCACCGGCTGCATTGGTTGTGCCGGCCGCATTGGTTGTGCCGGCTGCAGCGGTTGAGCCGGCTGCAGTGGTTGATGCGCTGCCAGGTTCCGTCCTGAGGGTGAATCGTTGAGGGTTCCTTATCAGGTCGGTCCCTGCCGGGCGCAAGCGTTGGGTGAGAGCGTTGGCCAAGGCAAAACCGCGTGTTGCTGAGGTGGCGAATCGCCCCGGCCGTGCGATCGCCGCGCGATCGCCGCTCAGTCCACGGACGCGTGCCAGTGGCAGAGCGGTCCCTGGCCTGCGCCGATTTCCAGGGCATGCCGCAGGGCACCCTCCACATAGCGCTTGGCGCCTCGCACAGCTTCCTCCAGCGGCATGGCCCTGGCGCGGTGGGCGGTGATGGCGGCGCCGAGCGTGCAGCCGCTGCCGTGGTTATTGGGGGTGTCGATCGCGCCATGGATCAGCCAGCGCCCGGGTTGGTGCCGCTGCAGCAGGTAGTCGCGGCCGCGCAGCTCCGGTCGGCCGCCGCCCTTGATCAGCACCGCAGCCGGGCCGCGCGCCAGCAGGCGCTCGGCGGCTTTCTGCATCGCCTGCTCCGCATCGGCGGCGTCGCTGATGGCGACGCCGCTCAACAGCTGGGCTTCGTGCAGGTTCGGGGTGAGCAGTTCGGCCATCGGCAGCAGCACCCGGTAGGCATCGATGGCAGCTGGCTCCAGCAGCACCGCCCCCGTCCGTGACACCATCACCGGATCGATCAGGCGTGGGATCGAGAGTGGCGCCAGGGCGGATGCCGCGGCCTCGATCAGTGGCGCATTCAGCAGCATGCCCGTCTTGAGGGCGCCCACCGCCAGATCGCTCAGCACCGCTTCGATCTGGGCAACCAGTGCATCCGGGGTCAGGGCGTCCACCCGAAAGACGCCCCGCGTGTTCTGGGCCGTGACGCAGCTGATCGCTGAGCAGCCATGCACCCCAAGGGCGGTGAATGTCTTGAGGTCGGCCTGGATGCCGGCGCCGCCGCCGGAATCGCTGCCGCCGATGCTGAGGGCGATGGCAGGAATCATGCCGCCATGATCGCTGTCGATCTGTGCCATCCGGGCCATGGCTCCAGCTGATGCCCTGCCGCCCTGGCGGCCGTTGCTGCGCGGCGCCCGTGAGCGGGAGGGTCGCTCCCCCCTGGCGCGCTGGCTGCAGCTGGCCACCATCGCCGCCGACGGCACACCCCGGGTCCGCACCCTGGTCTTTCGAGGCTGGTCAGGGCCTGCGGCCCTGGATCTGCTCAGCGATGCTCGCAGCGCCAAGGTGACGGAGTTGATCGGGCAGCCAGCCGTGGAGCTCTGCTGGCTGTTACCCCGCGCCCGTTGCCAGTTTCGGCTCCGTGGTTCGGTGCTGGCGCTGCCGCCGCTGCAGCTTGACCAGGAGCGGTCGCGGCACTGGCGCCAGCTCACCCCCTCGGGCCGCGCCCTGTGGGGCTGGCCGCCCCCGGGCGAACCGCTGCAGGATGACGGTTGCTTTCCAGCCACGCTGGCCGCGGATGGGCCGCCGCCTCACACCTTCGCGCTGCTGCGGATCGATCTCACCCAGGTGGAGCTGCTGGAGCTCACCGACCATCCCCATTCCCGTCGCCGCTGGCGCGCTGCCGCGGACTGGGCGGAGGAACGGCTCAACCCCTGACCCTCAACGGTTCAGGGCAGCGGCAGATAGGGATCGAGAAAGCTGAGCGGCTGCGCCATCGTGGCCGAGAAACCGAGGATGCCGGCGTCGCGGTGGCTGTAGAGCACGCTGTTGTCGGCTTCGAGCAGAACCGTGCCGCCCCGCTGGGTGAGATGGGCATCGCTGGGCACGTAGGTGCGCCAATGTCCCAGCACTTCCACCATGTTTCGCAGTCGCACCGTGGCGAGCTCGAACGGCCGCAGATAACCACGGCCCACCAGGTTGAACAACGGCAGGTCGAGCCGCTGCGGCGCCTGGCGGTCACCGCTGTAGCCGCGCAGCACCTCGGCCAGCGTGCCGGGCGAACCGATGCCCGCGCACATCAGCAGCAGGGCGGGCCAAGGGCCGGCCGGGCTTTGCAGACCGGCGTAGAGCCCCAGCTGGCGATGCAGCAGCGGCTCCCTATCCACCTGCAGATGGGTCCGTGGCAGACCCGTGTAGGCGCAGAACCGTTCGGCCCCCGCCTCATGGCCGATGCCGATCACCAGCAGGCCGATCCCGGCCGTTTCCAGTCTCGGCAGGACCGCGGCCAGGGCCTGGGCGTATTCAAGGCTGTCGAAATCGCCGAGCTGGCCCACCAGCACCACCAGCCGGCGGCGGCCGGGCGCCATGCCTGAAACGCCGCTCAGACGATCCAGCAGGGCCTGGGCAACGCCGGCGCCGGTGGGTTGCCAGTCGCTCATCGGTTCGCTCGAGATGGGGAGGGGAGCTGATCAGGTTGTTGGTGGCCCGATCAGCACCGACTGGATCAGCACCGACAGGATCAGCACCGACAGTTGGTCGAGCCGAGGGCTTCCACCGGCCTCCTGCAGCATGGCGCGCCGATGGGTCAGCGTGCCGTCAGCTGTTTCGGCCTCCACCGTGAGCAGCCTGGAGCTGGAATCCTTCAACCGTGCCGGCAACCATGCCGGTAACCGTGCCGGAAACTGTGCCGGGCCAGCGCAGCGCTGCGGACCGCGATCCGGTTGGTGTTGAACAGGCACTGACTGACGATGCCCTTGCTGAGGCTGATCGTCACCAGCAGCATCGCCAGCTTCAGACCGCGCGGCCCCGGCCGGCTCTGCTCGAAGGTCTGCGTGTCGCTGTCGTCATGGGGCCGCCGTGCAGCAGCTCGGTCAGGGTGACCACCATCGCCACGCCTGCCGGTCCAGGGGGCCCTGAACCGGCAGACCCATACCCAGACGCCAGGAGCGTCACCTGGGGGTGCACCTGACCTGCCCCCTTCCGTCGGAGCGGCCCCCCCCTGTCGGCACTGTCGTGGCACGCAGGCCTGAGGCACCGGGCGCACGGCAACGGATGGCGGTGGGGGGCAACTCAGCCCAGCAGCAGGCCCGTCTCGCTGTCGGTGCTCGCTTCGGCACTGCGCAGGTCGAACAGCAGATCCTCCAGGCTGAGAGCGGCCAGGGCCTGCTGCCGGGCTCGCTCCAGGCGCCGCTCCAGGGCGCTTGTCACCATGTCTACGGCCGAGATGTCGGAGTTGGCTCCAGCCTCGGCAGCGCTGAGCCCGCTCGTTTCCCCCAATCCGCTCAGGACCGCTGCCAGGCTGATCGCCGCTGCCGGTCGGGCCAGCCGAAACCCACCCTTCCGGCCGCGGCGCGCTTCCAGCACTCCAGCTCGCCGCAGCCGCAGCAGCAATTGCTCCAGCATCGGCTGGGGCAGCTGCTGGGCGGTGGCCAGTTGCTGGG
>Ga0079302_1000321_pt1 | contig 12201 bp, 10 predicted proteins | sample Wag4_2014_7_16_FD_75102 | JGI IMG/M metagenome (GOLD analysis project Ga0079302, IMG submission 75102) | Fresh water mixed with fracking chemicals microbial communities from Ohio, USA - Utica-2 Time Series FC 2014_7_16 | ecosystem: Engineered > Industrial production > Chemical products > Input... | reverse complement strand
CGATTGCTTTCTCCGACGCGGGCATCGATACGCCCGGATACGGATCTGCAGGTTCGAACCATGCATCGGTCGTGATCGAATGGTCCGCCGACTGCAACAACGACGGCGTCGTCGACCTCGGGCAGATCCGCGCCGGCGACCTCGTCGATGCGAATGAGAACAACATTCCGGATTGCTGCGATGAAGGCGTCGCGTGCCCACCGGTCCCGCTCCAGTGGCGTGTGGAGGATGGCGGAAACGGCCACTGGTACAAGGCTGTCCTGCTTGGCGGCACGGTGGATTGGGGAGCGGCGCGCAGCATGGCTGAAGCCGCGGGCGCGCATCTGGCGACGGTCACCAGCACCGCGGAGTTCAGCTGGATCGTCACGGCTCCCGGCGCAGAAGTCCGCCTCTGGAACGACACGCGGGGTCCGTACATCGGTGGAGAGCAGCTCGTGCCAGGCCGTCTCGATGGATGGCGGTGGGTGACGGGAGAGCCGTGGTTCCCGTTGTGGGGAGCCGGTGATTGCGGCGCGGATGACTATTGCGATGCGGATGCACTCACCCTCGCTCGGTGCAACAGCCTTTCCGACATCGCATTCAACGACTGGCCAAAGGTCAACGCCCCCTGTGCCAACTACGCGATCCGCGGGGCCATCTTCGAGTGGTCGGCCGACTGCAACGCCGACGGAGTCCTCGACTTCAGCCAGATCCGCGCCGGCGACATTGCCGACGCGAACGGCAACTTCATCCCCGACTGCTGCGAATCCGCGCCGTTCTGCAACTGCTTCGCCGATGTCGACGGAACTGGAACCGTCAACGGCATCGATCTCGCCGCCATCCTCAACTCGTGGGGTGCGAACACCGGCAAGTACCCGGGCGCCGACGTGAATCGCGACGGCCTCGTCGACGGCGCCGACCTCGCCGAGGTCCTCAACAGCTGGGGCCCCTGCCAGTGATGGTTGCGGCGCGCGCGTGACGCCGCTGCGCACGCGCGCGCCCTCCGCAAACGGCATCGCGCCGATGGCAGACCTCTTCCCCACCACCCACTCCACCTGGCTCGCCGACCGCGCCGCCCACGCGCCGGCCGAGGCGCGCGACCACGTCATGTCGCGCTACGCCGAGCCGCTCTGCGCCTACGCGCGGGCGTCGAGCCTCCGCGCGTTCGGCGAGCCGCGCGACCTCGTGCACGAGTTCTTCGCGTCGCGCCTCGCGGACCCCGCCTATCTCGCGCGCTGGGCCGCCAGCGGACTCCCGCTCCGCCGCTGGCTTGCGAACGGTCTCATCACGCACACCCGCAACCGCGCGCAGACCGAGGCGCGCCGCGACAGCCGGCGCGAGGCGACCGATCCCGCGCGCATTCCCGACCACGCCGAGACGCACGCCCTGCTCGCGCTCGAGCGCGCGTGGGCGATGCGCGTCATGCTCGAGGCGCACGACCGCGTCCACGCCGAGTTCGACGCCGACGGGCGCGGTGCGTGGTGGGACCTCTTCCGCCTCCACTCCGTCCAGGGGCTCGGCTACGCGCGCGCCTGCGAGGTCACGGGCATCGCGCTCGGAAACGCCTCGCACGTCAACCGCGTGGTCGCGACGCGCCTGCGCGAGGTCCTGCGCGGCATCCTCGAGCGTGACGGCGTGCCGACCGATGAGATCGACCGCGAGCTCGGCGCGATGCAGGATCTCCTCGAGGGCGCGTGAGCCCGCCCATTGCGACGGCGCCGTTCGGCCGTGTGCTAGTCTGCGGCCGTGACCGCGCTCGGACGCCCTCAACCCGTGCCCATCGGAGAACTCCGCGCGGTGCTCGCGCATGTGCGGGCGCTTGACACGAAGGCGTCCCGATCATCGGTACCGATCCGGAGCACCCGCAGCCAACTCGCGGCCAGCGCGGCATTTGCCGTGATTCTCGCCGGATCGCTACGCGCCGCGCCGACTCGTGCATACCTCCCCTCGACCGGTCACCACACCATCGAGGAGAGTCGGATGCGCACCCTGCAGAGTCTCGGAGTCGTTTCGTCGATCGCCATCGCTTCGGCCGCCACCGCACAGAACGCCGTCCAGTGGCGTGTGGAGGATGGGGGGAATGGGCATTGGTACGAAGCCGTGGTGCTTCCCGGGGGTGGGTTGAATTGGGAGCAGGCTCGATCAGTGGTGCAAGCTCTCGGTGCTGACCTTGCGAGTCTTGAGACCGCTGCAGAGTGGGGCTTCGCAGGTCCGCTCGTCGACACCAGCCGATTCGATGGTGCATGGATCGGCCTCTACCAAACTCCATCTGCGTGCGAGCCAGGCTGCGGTTGGAGTTGGGTGTCCGGATCGACCTTGTCGGATCAGAACTGGTTCCCCGGCGAGCCAAACAATGCGGGTGGCAGTTTCGGTGATGAGGATCACGCCCTTATTGCGGGGATTGGATGGGGATGCGGTCCTGCCTGTTGGGGAAAGTGGGTTGATTGGCCCGGTGCGACGGCACTGAAGGCTCCAGTTGCGCTGGTCGAGTGGTCCGCCGACTGCAACAACGACGGACTTGTTGACTACGGGCAGATCCGTTCCGGACTACTACTCGACGCGGACGGCGACAACATTCCCGACGCGTGCGAGGGCACGGGTTCATTCCCATCGGTTCGTCAATGGAGGATCTCAGATGGAGGTAATGGCCATTGGTACTCCGTAGTCGTTCGGTCAAACTTCTCTTGGTCGCAGTGTCGCGCTGAGGCACAGGCATCGGGTGGTGAACTTGCATCGATCACGACCAGCCAGGAACAGGCATTTGTCCGCACGCTCGCATTCGAATCTCCCGCGGCGTTTGTCGGCGACTATGGGCCGTTCATCGGCGGCTTTCAGGATCTTGGCGCAGCCGACTACTTCGAGCCGGGCGGAGGATGGCGCTGGTCGGATGGAGAGCCTTGGTCCTTTCAGGCTTGGTCGCTCATCGGGGAACCCAACAACTGTCTGTCTGCGTGCACGGGCTGTGCAGCTGAGAACTGCATTCAGCTCTATGGACCTCAGTACAACGGAGCTTGGAATGACATGAGTCATGTGCCGCTTCCTTGCAGCGGTCAATGGTTGTCGAAGGGGTATGTCGCGGAATGGTCCGCCGACTGCAACAACGACGGCTTCGTCGACTTCGGCCAGATCATCGGCGGCTCGCTCGTCGACCTCGACCACAACTTCGTTCCGGACGTCTGCGAGACAACGCTGCATGTCCCCGGGGAGTATCCGAGCATTCAGGCGGCGATCGATGCTGTTCCCGCGGATGCTCATCGCGTGATCTTCGTCGCCGCGGGGGTGTATCACGAGTCGTTCCGATTGAACGGAAAGAGCGTGGTCGTGCGCGGCGCCGCCAATGGAGCGACCATCCTGGACGGAACTGGACTTACCAGCTCGATCGTTCAGATGTTTGACTACGAACCAGCGACCGCCGGACTTGAGAGCCTCGTGTTCCGTAACGCAATCTCGGGATCGCATCTGCTGTCCGAGCCATCGATCATGGTCGGTGGCGCGATCTACATGAATCACTCCGACGCCTTCATCCGCGACTGCCGCTTCGAGGGTTGCCGTGCCGACTTTGGAGGAGCGGTCTACCACCAGTTCGGCCGACTAGCGTGGGACAATTGCGTGTTCGTCGGCAACACCGCGAACAACGAAGGCGGTGCCGCACTGATCTACAACACGACCGGCGCCGCCACGGGCTGCACGTTCTCCGGCAACAGGTCGGGCATCGTCGGACAGGGCGGCGGTAGCGCCCTGCAGGTGGTCGGTTCGAACGGCGACGGTGAGACGGTGCTTCTCGACTCGTGCATGTTCACGGCCAATGTGGCGGGCGATTCCGGTGGTGCGATCAAGATCTATGAGCACGTGAAGTTCCAGCCTGTGGTCCTGCGCCTCGTCGACACGATCGTCACCGGGAATCTGTCGGGTGAGCCGCTTCCTTCCGGTGCGGCGGGGATCACGAATCTCGGCCGTCAGCAGTGCTGCGTCCTCGCCGGCAACACGTCGGTCTGTCTCAATACGCCCAGCAACATCGACGGACCGTTCCTCCTCGAAGGTCCGGCGGAGGCGTGTGGATGCTTCGCGGACATCACCGGCGACGGCTCGGTGAATGGTGCCGACCTCGCGGTCGTCCTCACTTCGTGGGGCATAGCCGAGACAACCGGCATGGGCGATGTGAACCACGACGGCCTCGTGAACGGTGCGGATCTCTCGTCGGTCCTCGGCGCATGGGGTTCGTGTCCCTAACGCCACATGCCCGACCTCTTTCCCACAACCCACCCAACCTGGCTCGCCGACCGCCTCACCCACGCCCCCGACGAAGCCCGCGCCCACGTCATGTCGCGCTACTTCGAGCCACTGTGCGCGTATGTCCGCGCGTCGAGCCTCCGCGCGCTCGGTGAGCCGGCCGACCTCGTCAACGCGTTTCTCGCGGCCCGCCTCGACGACCCCGCGTACCTCACCCGCTGGTCGAACAGCGGCATGCCCCTCCGCCGCTGGCTCGCGAACGGCCTGCTCACGCACGCGCGCAACGACGCCCTCGCACGCGCGCGCCGCAGCCGCGCGGGTGGCTCCGTTCCGCCCGCTGAACTCGAGCGGATGACCGACGCGCACGACACCGGCGCGCTCCTCGCCCTCGAGCGCGCATGGGCCGTGCGCACCGTCACGGAGGCGCACGAGCGCGTGCACAGCGAGCTCGTCGCCGAGGGCCGCGCCGACTGGTGGGAGCTCTTCCGTCTCCACGGCATCCAGGGCATGGCGTATGAGCAGGCCTGCGCCATCACCGGGATCGCGCGCTCGAACGCGACGAACGTGCACCGCGCGGTGGTCGTGCGCCTGCGCGACGCACTGCGCGCCATCCTCGAGCGTGAGGGCATCCGCAGCGAGGACATCGACGCGGAACTCGCCAGCATGCAGGATCTTCTGCAGTAAGCGTGTAGCCTGTGTGCGTGGCGAACGCGCCTCCTGACATTCCCACCGCTGAACTCCGAGCGCTCATTCGGGTCGTGCGAGCGCACCCCCGTCACCGAAGGGACTTACGAACCGCGGTCATGGTGTTTGGCTTCTTTCTATCGATTTTCTTGCACGGCGCGACGCCTACTGCATGGACACCATCGTCGGCGCACTCACGCGCCCACGAGGAGATCCAGATGCTCAGTCCTCGGCAGATCGCTGTTGTTTCATCGCTCGCACTCTCATCCGCCGCGGTCGCCCAGAACGCTGTTCAGTGGCGCGTGGAGGATGGGGGGAATGGGCATTGGTACGTGGTCATTCCCAGTGGAGTGTCGTTTGATGATGCAGCGGCCGCCGCGACTCAACTCGGAGCTCATCTCGTCACGATTCAGTCCGCTGAAGAGCAGAGTTTCGTGGCGACCCAGATCGCAAGTGGCACACCGTTCCTGAACGCGTGGATGGGGCTTCGTCAGGATCCGAAGTCGACTGAGCCGACGGGAGGCTGGCGTTGGGTCACAGGTGAACCGCTGAGCGGATACACGAATTGGTGGCTCGGTGTTCCGCAGCCCGACAACAACGCATGCAGTGCCGGTGTCCCCGAGAACTTCGCGATGTGGGCAAAGCAATGGGGCGGCGCCTGGGCGGACGTCACGGCGGATGCGGTCCCTGCCGCGCCGTGTTCTGGACCACAGACCCATGCGCTTCTCGAATGGTCCGCTGATTGCAACAGCGACGGCATCGTCGACTACGGCCAGATTCTCGACGGCACGCTCGCCGACGCGAACCGCAACAACATCCCCGACTGCTGCGAGAACGGCGGTTCATGCGATCCATGCCGCGCCGACGTCGATCAATCCGGCGCCATCAACGGCGTGGATCTCGCTGCGGTGCTGAACAACTGGGGCACCTCCGGCGGCAAGCAGCCACGCAGCGATGTGAACGGCGACGGCATCGTGGATGGCGCGGATCTCGCCGAAGTGCTCAACGCCTGGGGCCCCTGCAACTGACCCCACGCCGCGCGTCCGGCCCATGCCCGATCTCTTCCCGACCACCCACTCCACCTGGCTCGCCGACCGCATCGCGCACGCGCCGGACGAGGCGCGCGCGCATGTGATGTCGCGCTACTTCGACCCGCTGTGCGCGTACGTGCGCGCGTCGACGAATCTCCGCGTGCTCGGCGAGCCGTCCGATCTGGTCAACGCCTTCCTCGCCGCACGCATGCCTGACGCGACCTACCTCGCGCGCTGGTCGGCGAGCGGGCTTCCCCTCCGTCGTTGGCTCGCGAACGGACTGTTGCTCCACGCGCGCAACGCCGTGCTCGCGTCCCGTCGCCGCGCCGCGCGGCACGAAGCGACCGATGTCGGCGAACTCGATCGGACGGCGCGCCTCCGTGCGGCCGATCACGAGACCGATGCGCTGCTCGCGCTCGAGCGGCGCTGGGCGGTGCGCACCGTGACCGAGACGCACGAGCAGATCCGCGCGGAACTGCACTCCGAGGGCCGCGACGCCTGGTGGGAGCTGTTCCGGCTCCACACGGTGCACGGCAAGGCGTACGCGGAGGCATGCGCCATTACCGGCGTTGCGCTGGGGAGCGCGTCGAGCATCCACCGGCAGGTCGTCGATCGTCTGCGCGGCGCGCTGGTCGCCATCCTCGAGCGCGACGGCATCCGCCGCGAGGACATCGACGCGGAGCTCGCCAGCATGCAGGATCTGTTGGAAGGGTGAGCCGCCCTGCGTGGTCCGCGGCATGCACCCGGCGGCCGCCACGCCCACCCCAACCCCTACACTCGCCTTCGTGCCCTCTGGCTTCCCACCGACCTGTCCCTCGTGCGGATACCTCCGGCAGGGCCATGAGCCCTCCGCACGCTGCCCGGAGTGCGGCGCCGACGGCCTCGACGGCGCGCTCGTCATCACCGGCGTCGCGCGCCCGACGAAGTCCGCGCTGATCCCGCTCCTCTGCTTCGGGTTGTTCGCGGCGATGTTCATCGTCGCCCAGTTGGTGCTGCGCCCGCGTGGCTCGTCGCTGAGCGGTTCGTCCGCGCTGCTCGTGGTGCTGATCGCCGTGGTCATCCTCGTCGCGCTGGTCGGCGCCATGCTCGCAGGCTGGATCCGCCCGTCGCCGCGCTTGGATGCAGTCGGCGGCACCATCGTCTGGACCGTGCATACGACCGGCATCGAGATCCGCCGCGGCTCCGGCCGGACATTCGTGCCGCGCGACGAGATCGCGCGCCTCGCCTGCGCGGACTCGATCATCGGCAGCGTGTCCCAGCTGCAGCTCGTGCGGCGTCGCACCTCGATGGTCGGACTGATCGGTTCCACACCCGTCCTCTACATCCGCGGCACCGCCGACGAACGTCGCGCGCTCTGGCGTGCCGCATGCACCGCGCTCGGCCTGGATCGTTGACGCCCGCACTCGCCCATTCGTGAGTGCCCGCAGACGAAGTCTGCGGAGCGATCGACTCCCGATTCTCCGCCTCGATCGACAACCCACGCACCTCCATCACTCTCGGCAAAGAAAATTCGCGCGTTCTCAACCCGCCGAAAAATGTGTCCTGAAATCGAGGAACGCCCCGCGATCGGTTTACCCTCGCGCCGCACGATCCGCGTGGGGCGGGTCTTCGATCCGCGCACCGTCCCGACGACGGCGTCGCGGGGTAGTCCACGACCGTTGGGGGTTCAGATGACCGTGTTCACCGAGAGGGACAGGGAGATCAGCAGGTGCGCGTACCAGGAGATCGCCGATGCCGTCGCAGCCGCCGTCGCGCGGCGCGAGGCATCGGTGCCGGTGGTGTTCATCGCGGCATACCGACATCGCTTCGGCATCGACGTCACTGCGCATGCGACGCGGGCGCTCGCGCAGGCCGCGCTACACCGCATCGCGACCCGCGAGTGCTCGCGCGACCCCGCGCTGCGCGACCGCGTGGTCGCGCGCTTCGGATGCTGGCCCGCCCAGGGCATCGACGATGCGACGCTCGAGGAACTGCTCGCGGAGTGGTCGCACGTCGCCGAGCACGAGGCACTCTGGATCGCCGAGTGCGACGTCGAGACCGACGCCACCCGCCGCGCCGATGCCGACCTCGAGGCGCGGGATGCCGCCGCCACGCTCGTCGACCATCACGACGACATGCATCTCGCCGCGGACGCGACGTCGCATCGCTACGGCGACACGCCGCATGACGCGCACACCCACGAGCCAAGCGACGACCCATCGACGGATGCATACATCGATGCATACACCGAGCTCGACGCCCCCGAGACCGACGACGCCGACGACAGCACGCTCATCGACGCCGACCTCGATGCACCCCAGCCACCGGATTCCTACGACCTCTTCGACGCGGTCGACGAGTCGGACATCGATCCACCGATCCAGCGCCGCCGCGGCTCCCCCGACGACGCCATCACGGGTCCATCCCATGGCACATCGAACCATGGCACATCGAACCACGGCATATCGGCCCGCAGCACATCGACCCGCACCACACCGACCTACGACTCGCCCGGCTGACCCGCGGGCTCAGAGCGGCGCGGGCGGCTGCTCCGATCGCTTGCGCGCGCGGTTCTCGCGCAGCATCGTCGCGATCGCCGCCTGCGCCGCGATCGGGCCCCACTGCGTCTCGGCCACGATGCGCTCGATCTCGTCGTCCGTGGCCGCCTTGATCTTTCGGCCCCCGAGGTGGTCGCGCAGCGCCGCGGCGTAGTGCGTGTCGAGGATGCGCGTGGGCATGTCCTCGTCGATGATCGAGCGCATGAGCTCGTCGTCGATGGTGGTCACCGACTCGATGTCGGCGCGCACCAGCACGCCGCGTGCGAGCGGTTCGGTCCCGTCGGTCAGCGTCCCGAGGAACCGATCGACCCGCGGGAAGCACGACGGCTCGAGCGTGATCCCGCGCTTCCGCATCACGCGCGCGAGCGCGGCGCGCAGCGCCTTCGGATCGCTCCGCAGGTTGATGGTCTGCTCGAAGCGCGAGCGCAGGGAGTAGTTCAGCCGCGCCGGCACCAGGCAGGTCCCGATGATCGTCGCGCCCGGCGCCGTTGGTTCCGCGTCGACGTCGCGCGCCGCGTCCTGCGCGTCCCCGCGATCACGGGCGGACTCGGCGATCGCGCGGTCACGGTCGGTCTCCCACGGCGCGCTCGGACGTCCCTCGCCTCCGCCGCGGGCGAGGCGCGGCAGCGGCTTCCCGCCCATGTAGTTCACCAGCATGTGCGTCAGCATCGGGTCGAGCAGCTCGATGTGGCGGATCAGCACCACCCCGCGCTTGTTCGCGCGCAGCAGCGCACGGTGGAGCTTCTGCGTCGAGATGCCGCCCTGCGCATCGAACTCCTCCACGCGGCTCGGCGCGTAGTCACGCACCAGCGCGCGCGCGAGCGTCGAGGTGCCCGTCCCCGGCCGTCCGTTGATCAGGATGTGGTCGAGCCGGCGCGATTCGCGCAGTGCGGCGAGCAGGTACGCCTCGAGCGTCTGCGTCACGCGCGTGTAGGTGGCGAAGTGCTTGAGCGTCGGGACGCTGAAGTCGATCGTGCTCGAGTTCACCGCGCCCCCGCACTCCGGGCGCGAGGTCGTCGCGCGGGTGCGTGCCGTCCTCGACGCGGCTCCCTGCCGCTTGGAGCTGTGCGCGCTGGCCTCGCGCTTCGGACGGTCGCCGTTCATGCCGTCGTCGTGCGCGTTCTCGGCGTTCACGCGCTCGACCTTCGGTCCGTCCGGCTTCACGCCGTCCGGCGTGTCGCCCTCGACGGTCAGGCCCTCGCCCGCCACGGCCTCCTTCTCGATCCCCTCTTCCCGCGATCCCTCTCCGCCGTTCATCTCCTCGCCGCCATGCATCCCATCGCTCATCGCTCGCTCCTTTGCGGCTGGACGCCGCGTTGCAAGAGAACGCCTCCGACACCGATCAGCACCGATCACCATCGATCACCCGGGGACCCGCCATCCCACCGCGCGCGACGACCGAACGACGGCGCAGTACCGCCGACGCGGTCGCGTCTCGCCTTTCTCGCCCCGACTTCACCGCTCTGTTGTTTCCAACCGCTTCGCGCGCTGTGGCCACAGATCCGTCCGCAGCGGCGCGGATCCTAGGCACGCGTTCCCTCTTTGCAAGCACAATCCCGGAATCTCCTCACCGCCGCCGCTCCGCGCCAAAAAGCACACCGCCCGGCAGAACCCACGGGGCCGTGTGGATTCGGTCGGGCGGCAGTGCACATGCCTAGAAGGCGCCGTTCAGTTCGCAGGGCTCATCAGAGGGTTGCAGGCTGCGGCGCATATTCCTGCGCTTGCCACGACGAAACCCGTGATGGGAATCCCGACATCCCGACGGCGCCGCGACTTACGACTTCGCCTTCACGCCCTCGAGGTTGACAAGGACCTTGACCGAGTCGCCGATCATGCCCTTCTCGACGCCGTAGCTCATGCCGAAGTCGCTGCGCTTGATGGTGAAGGTCGCCTCGGCGCCGCCGCGGGCACCCATGCCCATGTCGGCCTGGCCGGTGACCTCGACCATCGCGGTGACCGGCTTGGTGACGCCGTGCATGGTGAAATCTCCAGAGACTTCGTACATGCCGTTCGCGCCCTTCTTCGCCGAGGTCGACTTGAAGGTCATCTTCGGGAACTCCTTCGAGTTGAAGAAGTCCGGGCTCTTGAGGTGGGCATCGAGCTTCTCGTTGCCCGAGTCGACGCTGTCGACCGCGACGTCGATCGCGAACGCCATCTTCGACGCATCGTCGGCAAGGGTGAAGGTGCCCGAGACGTCGTTGATGCGACCCCAGAACTGACCCGCGCCGGCGTGCATCACGCGGAAGAAGGTGCCGGAGTGCACGTCGTCGACGTCGTAGGTCGTGACGGCGGCGCCACTGGCTGCAGCCGCCTGCGGCTTGGTCTGCTGGGTCGCCGCGAGGCCGGCGATGGAGAGCGAAAGGACGGTTCCGACGGTGAAGAGCTTGCCAGTCATCATGGACTCCAGGTGTTCGGTCGTCGGGCCGGCCATGGTCCCATGATCTTGGGTGCCGTCCGATCGACCAGGTTGGTGCGCCCCGTTCGCACGCGATCGCAGGGGAGATTCCGAGTGGGCGGCTCTATCGGTGCAGCGCTCGACGGTTTCAGCCGTCGGCCCGAGTTCCGCCGATAGAGGGTCGCGATGGTAGGCACCTGGATCGGCTCGTTCCCTGCCTGGGCAACATGGTTCGGCTGGAGCCTGGCGTTCGTCGGCGTGGTGACCGCCGTCTGGGCCTTCCGAGGTCGTGCATCACCGCATCCCCTCTGCCGACGATGCAGCCACACGGTCCATCCCGGCACCGCCCTCGGAACGGCGTGCAGCGAGTGTGGCGCGGTCTTCCGCACACCCGGCGACCTCGCGCAGCGCCTCCGGCACCCGAAGATCGGGTACATCGGACTCTTTGTGGCCACCGCCGGTGCCCTCGCAGGCCTTGGAAACGAGGGTTGGCGCACCATCGGCAAGGCGGTCCTCCCCCGCTATCAGGTCGATTCAACCCAAACACTCGGTCCAACGACCGTCCGCGTCCTCATTCCCCGCTGGAGCGACGACCTCTCCGAAGACATCGTCGAAGTCCGGATCGGCGGCGCCCTCGCCTACCGCACCCCCATGCTCCATCCATCCGCCGGCATGGCGACCGTGGCCGCGGAGCTCCCCGCTGCGCCTGGCGAGGAGTCGGCACCGCAGCCCCTCTTCTGGGTGCGCTCTGACACCGGCGGCTCCGGCGGCTACTCGACGACCTACTGCTTCACCGTGTCCGATGGCGGCGCCTTCACCCCCTTCGCCACCCTGAGCAACGGCGTGTTCGAGGGCGAGCACTGGCGCCAACCCGACGTCACCTACCGCTACTGGCTGACCAGCGGCGCGGCCAGCCCCGTCCCCACCCTGCGGGCGCATCCGACCGAGGGTGGGCTGCGCTTCCTACCCCCCACCGCCGACGACGCGCCCACCGCCGACGCCCTCGCCGCGACCCTCCGCACGCTCGCCGACACCGCCGCCGACGACCGTGCGCGGGACCTCATGCTCGGACCGACCCTCGACGGATTCCTCGACCTCGTCTACGCCGGCCGCGCGGAGGACGCATGGACCTTTCTGCGCGACTGCTGGGACGCCGGCCTCTCGCGACTGGCCGCCAACGGCGCGGTCGCCGACTTCCCGCGCTCGCGCGAGGCGCTCGAGTCGATGCTCATGCTCAAGATGTCCGAGTCGCCCTACCACGACGAGCTTCTTCGGCGAAACAACGGATCGATCGCGCGCCCCGACCGTTAGCATGGGCGCATGTCCGTCCTGTTCGCCCTGCTGC
>Ga0079302_1000314_pt1 | contig 12316 bp, 9 predicted proteins | sample Wag4_2014_7_16_FD_75102 | JGI IMG/M metagenome (GOLD analysis project Ga0079302, IMG submission 75102) | Fresh water mixed with fracking chemicals microbial communities from Ohio, USA - Utica-2 Time Series FC 2014_7_16 | ecosystem: Engineered > Industrial production > Chemical products > Input... | reverse complement strand
TGATCTGATCCAGATCGATCTCGATCACGGCGGCGTAGTCGGCATCGGCGTCAGCCTCCAGCAGCACCGGGTTGGCCAGCCAGGCCTCCATCGCCTGGATGCGGCGCGCCAGGGTGCGGGCATCGCCGTAACCGCGGGCGATCATGTTCTTCAGCAGCGCCACGTTGCTGCGCAGGTATTCACTCACCGTTTCAACAGAAAGCTTGATCGTGCTGCCGGCGCAGGAGCGCTCGGCGGTTGCGTCTGTCAGTTCAAACGCCTGCTCCAGCTTCAGATCGGGCAGCCCCTCGATCTCCATGATCCGGCCGTTGAACACGTTCTGCTTGCCCTCCTTGGCCACCGTGAGCAGCCCCTGCTGGATGGCCACGTAGGGGATGGCGTTCACCACATCGCGCAGGGTCACGCCCGGCTGCAGCTTCCCTGTGAACTTCACCAGCACCGATTCGGGCATGTCGAGCGGCATGGCGCCGATGGCGGCCGCGAAGGCCACCAGGCCTGAGCCGGCGGGGAAGGAGATGCCCAGGGGGAAGCGGGTGTGGCTGTCGCCGCCGGTGCCCACGGTGTCGGGCAGGAGCATGCGGTTGAGCCAGCTGTGGATGATGCCGTCGCCGGGGCGCAGGGCCACGCCGCCGCGGCAGGCCATGAACTCGGGCAGTTCGGCGTGGGTCTTGAGATCCACCGGCTTGGGATAGGCGGCGGTGTGGCAGAAGCTCTGCAGCACCAGATCGGCGCTGAAACCCAGGCAGGCCAGCTCCTTCATCTCATCGCGGGTCATGGGCCCGGTGGTGTCCTGGCTGCCGACGGTGGTCATCAGCGGTTCGCAGCTGGTGCCGGGGCGCACGCCGCGCAGACCGCAGGCCTTGCCCACCATCTTCTGGGCCAGGGTGTAACCCTTGCCGGTGTCGGCAGGAGCCACCGGACGGATGAACAGCTCGCTGGCGGGCAGCCCCAGCTGGGCGCGCACCTTGTCGGTGAGCGAGCGACCGATCAGCAGGGGGATGCGGCCGCCGGCGCGCACCTCATCGGTGATGGTGCTGGGCTTGAGCTCGAAGCGGGCCACGATCTCACCGGCATTGGCCTCACCGGCGGCGCGCTCGATCGTGCCGGCGTAGGGGCGGATCGTGATCACATCGCCCGAGTTGAGGGCGGTGACGTCGCACTCGATCGGCAGGGCGCCGGAATCCTCGGCGGTGTTGAAGAAGATCGGCGCGATCTTGCCGCCCAGGATCACGCCGCCGCTGCGCTTGTTGGGCACGTGGGGGATGTCGGTGCCGGTGTGCCAGAGCACCGAGTTGATCGCGGATTTGCGCGAGCTGCCGGTGCCCACCACGTCGCCCACATAGGCCACGGGATGCCCCTTCTGCTTGAGCTCGGCGATCAGCTCCAGGCCGCCGGGCATCCGGGTTTCCAGCATCGCCGTGGCGTGCAGGGGGATGTCGGGGCGGGTGGTGGCGTGGGTGGCCGGCGAGAGGTCGTCGGTGTTGGTTTCACCCTCCACCTTGAACACCGTGACGGTGATTTCGGCGGGCAGTTCGGGCCTGGCGGTGAACCACGCGGCGTTGGCCCAGCTGTCGACGACGCGCTTCGCGTAGGCGTTGCTGGTGGCCAGGTCCAGCACGTCGTTGTAGGCGTCGTAGACGAGCAGGGTTTTGCTCAGCCCTTCGGCGGCGGCCTCGGCGATGGCCGGATCGCTGCCGGCGAGCAGCTCGATCAGGGCGCCCACGTTGTAGCCGCCGATCATCGTGGCCAGCAGGTTCACCGCCTGCACCGGGCTCACCAGGGGTGAAGCCGCTTCGCCCTTGGCCACCGTCAGCAGCCAGGCGGCTTTCACAGAGGCGGCCTCATCCACGCCTGGGGGGATCCGCTCGCTGAGCAGGTGCAGCAGAAAGGACTCCTCGCCCAGCGGAGGGGCGCTGAGCAGCCCGGTGAGGGCAGCCGCCTGGGCGGCAGTGAGTGGCAGTGCCGGCACCCCCAGCGCCTCGCGCTCAGCGGCGGCGACGCGGTAATCGGTCAGGAAACTGCTGGCGGCCATCGCTTGCACCGGACATTCACTCCCCATTGTTCTTGGCGGCCTGACCGGGCGTTGGTGTGAACGGCTGCAGAAGCCTGCTGGCAAGCCTGGGGCAGGGCGGCGCTGATTAGGCTGGGCTGTTCCTCCCCGGCACCCCCAGGCAGCCCGATTCCCATGCACGCCACCACCAGCGATCTCCATGTGGTGGAAACCCGGCCGCTGGTGCCCCCGGAGCTGCTGCATCGGGAACTGCCGCTCAGCGACAGGGCCGCCGCCACCGTGCAGCAAGCCCGCAGTGCCGTTCAGGCGATCCTGCATGGCCGTGACCAGCGGCTGCTGGTGATCGTGGGTCCCTGTTCCGTGCACGATGTGGAGGCGGCCAAGGAGTATGCGGGCTTCATCACCGCCGCCCGGGAGCGTCACCGGGCCGAGCTTGAGGTGGTGATGCGGGTCTATTTCGAGAAGCCACGCACCACGGTGGGCTGGAAGGGCCTGATCAACGACCCCCATCTCGACGGCAGCTACGACATCAACACCGGCCTGCGTCGCGCCCGCGGCCTGCTGCTGCATCTGGCCGAACTGGGGCTGCCGGCCGCCAGCGAGCTGCTCGATCCGGTGGTGCCTCAGTACATCGCGGACCTGATCAGCTGGACCGCCATCGGTGCCCGCACCACCGAAAGCCAGACCCACCGCGAGATGGCCTCCGGTCTGTCGATGCCGATCGGCTTCAAGAACGGTACCGATGGCAGCGTTGCCACGGCGATCAATGCGGTGGAGGCGGCGTCACGGTCCCACCATTTTCTCGGCATCAACCGCCAGGGTTATGCCTCGATCGTGACCACCACCGGTAATCCGGACGGTCATCTGGTGCTGCGGGGTGGCAAGCAGGGCACGAACTACCACCTTGAAGCGATCGAGGCCGCCGCTGCCGAACTGACGAAGGTGGGCCTGCCCAGCCGGCTGATGGTGGACTGCAGCCATGGCAATTCCAACAAGGACTACCGCCGGCAGGCGGAGGTGGCGGAGCGGGTGGCGGAGCAGGTGCAGGCCGGCTCCCAGCACGTGATGGGGGTGATGCTGGAAAGTCATCTGGTGGCCGGCAATCAGAAGATCCCCGCCGATCTTGCTCAACTCACCTACGGTCAGAGTGTCACGGACGCCTGCATCGACACCGCCACCACCGCCACCGTGCTCGACACCCTGGCGGCCGCGGTGCGTTCCGGTTGCCGTCAACCGGTTGGTGTGGTCTGAGACGCTCCATTCCGGTTGTCTGATGGGCGACTTCCGGGTTCAGGTCGGCCTGATTCACTTGAATCGAGGCAACATCCAGGCATTGGCCGAGAATTGAGATGGCCAATGGTTGAGATGGCCATGAGTTGAGCAGGCTAATGCCTGAGCAGGCCAATGCCTGAGCAGGCTGAGCTGAATCAGCAGCGATGAAGTCTCGCTTTGACTGGATTCAGCACTCGAGCCTCGGGAGTGCTGATTCATTCTCAATCTGAGCTGTTGTGAGTCTGCCTGGCGGGCGCAACATTCTGTTCCTGCTGAACAGCGCGGGCTTCGGATCTGCATAGGGTTGACTCAGTTTTCCGGGAGGTCGGCAATGACCTATCTTCTGCAGTTCTGCGGGTTTTCCGATCCTTTGCAGTTGTTCTACCTGGAGCAGGTGGATGGCCCTGCTTTCGCGGGTTTCCGCCCGTTCCAGCTCGATGATCTGCTCGGCTGGGGCCAGGCGATCGGCTGCCAGCGCCACTGGGATCTGGAGGCCATACACCAGGTGGTGATGGCCGCCTGGCTGGATCGGGCCGACCTGATCCGGCAGTGGCAGCTTCGGCTGCGTGATGAGCCCGCCGACCGGCTGCTGGTGGCCGGGCTTGGCACCTCGCGCGACTGGGAGCAGCGCTGCGAACAGCTGCTGCTTGCCTGAGCCGCGCCCAGAGTTCAAGATCCTCAGCCGCCGCCCCCCAGCCGCTGCCATAACCAGGCAACACCGATGGGCACGCTGAGGTTGTCGATTCCGCCGAGGGCCAGCTGCTCCAGGAGGGTGGCGGCGGCAGCGATCAGCAGCACCGCTGGCCAGTCCGGGGCCATGGGCGCCGGGCTGCTCATCAGCTTCAGCGCTGCCAGCACCCCGAGACTGGCAAGACCCATCGCGGCCGTGCCGGCCAAAGAGCGGCGCTGCCCCAGCACCTGCCAGGAGAAACTGGGAACCAGTGGTCCGATCAGGCCGGCCAGGCCATCGCCCACGGCCATCACCAGCACCCCGGCTGCCACACAGGCCGGCCGCTGCGGCCAGTGCAGCCAGAGCAGCAGGGTGATCGAGGCGCCGTAGGCCACCGTGCCGTAGCTGGCGCGGCCCACGTCCTCCACAGCCGGCAAAAGCCGCAGACGATGGTTCAGGGCGGCGAGCAGGGTGATGGCGGCGGCGGCGGGCAGGGCGATGGCCCGGTCGATCCCCACACCCCAGGCAATCGGCACCACCGCACCCGTGCCGATGTGAACCAGCTTGCGGCTCCATTCCCGCTGGCCGGGGTGCTCCAGACCACTCCAGCGTCGACGCACCGCCAGGGCCGCCAGTGCCAGCAGGGTGAGCCAGCCTGCGACCGCCGCCACCCCGAGGAGTTGCCTTGGCCAGTCGACCGGTGCGTTCAGATGCCCTGCTCAGGCCGCTTGCTGGAGGTTACTGAACAGTCGCAGTTTCATGATCGCCTTGGCTTCCAGCTGGCGCACCCGCTCCCGCGACACGTTGATCAGTCGGCCGATCTCGGCCAGGGTGAGGGGCTCGTGACCCTCGAGGCCGAAGCGCAGCTTCAGGATCGTCTGCTCCCGGTCGTTCAGCTGGGCCAGCCAGGTGCCGAGATGCTCCTTCTGGAGATGGCGATCCATGCTGTCGAAGTGCTCGCCGCTGGCGGGGTCAGCGATCAGCTCCCCGAGGGTGCTGCGGTCCTCGTCACCGCAGGCGTGGGCATCGAGGGACGCGCAGGGGGCGCTCTGGGCGATCAGCTCCTCCAGTTCCTCGGGACGCATGTCGAGGGCGTGGGCCAGCTCCAGTCGGTTCGGCTGGCGGCCGAGTCGGTGGGACAGCTCCCGGCTGACCCGACGCATCTTCGCCAGTTTTTCGCTCACGTGGATCGGCAACCGGATCGTGCGCGCGCTGTTGTCGATCGCTCGGGTCATGCCCTGCCGGATCCACCAGTAGGCATAGGTCGAGAACTTGTAGCCCATCGCCGGGTCGAACTTGTCGACGGCGCGCTCCAGCCCGATCGCCCCCTCCTGCACCAGATCCAGCAGCTCCAGCCCCTGGTTCTGATATTTCTTGGCAACGCTCACCACCAGGCGCAGGTTGGCGGCCATCATGCGGTCACGGGCCCGCTGGGCCATGCGCAGCTGGCGCTTCTGCTGGGGGGTGAGATCTCCGTTCGCCAGCTCCTGCAGCCGTTTGCCGGCCTGAACATGGTGGGCCAGCTCAATCTCCTCAGCCGGCGTGAGCAGTGGGACCCGACCGATGGTGCTGAGATACCAGCCGATCGAATCAGCACTCATCCGGCCCGGTGTGCGGCGGCCTGCTGCCGCAGCCTGACCGCCGGAAGCGGCGCGCCCAACGCCCGCTTTGCCTGCGTCTGATTGACGATTGGCTGAAATGGATGAGTGCTGTCGCTGTCGGGATACGCCGGAGCGGATCCCTGCAGCGGAATGCTCAGGCGTCCCCACACCCAGGCCTCCGAATTAGATTTGCGCGGAACTTAGCACCGCTGCCACAGTTGGCAGGGTTAAAACTGGAAGATTTTCCGCATCGATTGGAAGATGCGCACAGAATTGGATCGGGGTATTCGGTCAAACGATGCAGATCTGCTCACATTCGCTGTAAGCAATGAGTGCATTTGCCCGTAACGGTGCGTAGCCGGCGATACAGACTCAGCCCCCTGTCGGGATGAAGCCGCCCCGCCAGTTGCGCATCAGCTCCACCTGGGCCAGCTGGCCTTCGTCGTCAGGCTGTCGCTGGCTGAACTGACCATCGCTGTCCATATGCCAGGCGCCGGCGTCATTCAGGTAGAGCTCAAGCAGCTGTTCCAGTTGGGTGCGCATCCGCTCATCCAGCACGGGAGCCACCGCCTCCACCCGCCGGTTGAGGTTGCGGGGCATCCAGTCGGCGCTGCCGATGTAGGCCTCAGGCTCGCCGCCGTTGGCGAACCAGAACAGGCGCGAATGCTCCAGGAACCTGCCGATCACACTCACGACGCTGATCTGGTCGCTGACGCCGCTCAGGCCGGGTCTGATGCTGCACATGCCCCGCACCACCAGTTCAATCCGCACACCGGCCTGGGAAGCCTGGTAGAGCAGGGCGATGATCGGCGGATCGACCAGGGAATTCATCTTGGCGCGGATGTGGCCGCCGCGGCCCGCCAGCGCGTGGCTGATTTCCCGGCAGATCAACTCCTCCATGCCACGCCGCAATGTGACAGGGGCCACGAGCAGGCGGCGGAAGCTCTGTTGCTTGGAGAAACCGGTGAGGTAGTTGAACAGCTCCACCAGGTCAGCGGCGTAATCCGGACGGGCGGTGAGCAGGCCCAGATCGGTGTAGAGATTTGAGGTCTTGGAGTTGTAGTTGCCGGTGCCCACGTGCACGTAGCTGCGCAGCTGCTGCTTCTCCCGGCGCACCACCAGGGTGATCTTCGTGTGGGTTTTGAGGCCGATCACCCCGTACACCACATGGACGCCTGAGCTCTCCAGCTGGCGGGCCCACTGGATGTTGTTGTCTTCATCGAAACGGGCCTTCAGCTCGACCAGGGCCATCACCTGCTTGCCGTTCTCGGCGGCGCGGATCAGGGCTGCTACCACCGCGGAATCCTTGGAGGTGCGGTAGAGGGTCATCTTGATCGCCAGAACGGCCGGGTCATCGGCTGCCTGGTTCAGAAATTCCTCCACGGAGGTGGAGAACAGATCAAAAGGGTGGTGTAGCAGCACATCGCCGCGCCGCAGCACCGAGAAGATGCTTTCGAATTCCTCAGGCTTGAGGGATCCGTCCTCGAGGTTGGTGCGCTGGGCCCGCACCAGCGCCGGGGCCGTGCGTCCCTTGAAGGATTTGTCCTTGAGCTGGGGCAGGGGGATGGCCAGCAGGCCCATCAGGTCGTCGAGGCCGAGCGGACCGTTGATCCGGTACACGTCCTCCGGTTCCACCGCCATGCCCTCCATCAGCAGCTGCACCACCGCGTCGGGCATCTCGTCGGTCACTTCCAGCCGCACCACCTCGCCACCGCGCCGCCGCTTGCGCAGGCCTTCCTCGATCGCCTCCATCAGGTCGTCGGCCTCGAGGTCCCGCAGTTCGAGATCGGCGTCGCGGGTGATGCGGAAGAAGTAATGCCCTTCCACCTCCATGCCCGGGAACAGCAGGGCCAGGTTGAACGCCACCACCTGTTCCAGGGGCACGGCGGTGTACACAGGCTTGGGGCGCTTGCCGCTCAGGCTCGCGGGCAGCTCGACGAAGCGCGGCAGAATCTTCTGGGGAACCTTCACCCGGGCGAACTGCTGCTGGCCCGTTTCGGGATCGCGCACCAACACCGCCACGTTCAGGCTGAGGTTGCTGATGAACGGGAAGGGGTGGGATGGATCGACGGCCAGTGGTGTCAGCACCGGAAAGATCGCCGTGCGGAAGGTGTCATCCACCCAGGCGCGCTGGCGTGTGCTCAGGTTGGCGTAATCGAGCAGCAGCACGCCGTGTTCGGCCAGCTGGTTCTTAAGGGAGTGACGGTAGTGCTGCTGCTGCAGCTCGAGCAGGGGACGAAGCCTGGCCTGAATCGCCTCCAGCTGCTCAAGGGCGGTGAGGCCGTCGTCGCTGAGGGTGGCAACACCGGCTTCCTGCTGGCTCTTCAGGGAGGCGACCCTCACCATGAAGAACTCATCGAGGTTGTTGCTGAAGATGGCGCTGAACTTGGCCTGCTCCAGCAAGGGTGTGTGCTCGTTGAGAGCCTGGGCGAGCACCCGCTCGTTGAAGGCGATCCAGCTCAGTTCCCGGTTGATGTAAAGCTCCGGGGCGACGCGCAGGGGGCCATCTGCGCCAATGGCGGCAAGGGCCTTCTCCGCTGCTGCACTGATGGCCTTCCGGTCGCCGGTGGCTTCCTTCAGCGCCGATGGCTTGCTGGTTGGTTCAGTGGGAATTGTTTCAGTAGGAGTTGTTTCAGGGGCGGTGCCAGGTGTCCCCGCTGTGGGGGTCGCAGCTGGTTCAGAGGCAGCACGTTTGCTGACCATGGTCTCTGCGGCCGCCGAATCGTTCATGACGTGAACTTAGCCAGGCTGTTGGGCGTGGACTGTGTTCCGTCTGCTTGACGACTGCAGCCCTCAAGTTCAGAGCGCCAGATCAGGACTCCGGTTCAGCGATCAAGCGTGCGACGGCCCCCGGCCACCAGCGCCATCACCCCCGCCAGCAGGGCGGTGCCCAGCCAGAACGGACTGGTGCGTCCCACGGTTTCATAGACCAGTCCCGCCAGGGGCGGGCCGATGAAGCTGCCCAGGCTCTGCAGGCCCTGCAGGCTGCCCAGGGCCGCCCCCTGGCCACTGTCATCGAGCCGTCGCGACACCAGGGCCCGCAGGCAAGGTGTGACCAGCCCCGTGCCAAGGGCGAGGCAGGCCACGGCGGGAAACACCACAGCCCCGGCCCGCTCCACCGGGGCCAGGGGCACCAGGGCGCAGCCGACCAGCACGAAGCCCAGGCCCGCCAGGGTGAGTCGCCATTCGCCGAAGCGCTTGACCAACGGGCCGATCAGGCCGCCCTGCACCACCGTGGCCACCACCCCCACCACCAGGAAAGCGGCGCCGGCCAGGCCAGGCCCCCAGCCGAAGCGTTGTTTGAAGTAGAGAACCAACACGCCCGTGAAGCCGCTGAAGGCCAGGAAGAAGAGGAAGAAGGCGCTACAGAGGCGGCGCACCCGCGGGTTGCTGAACACCCGTGACAGCTGGGTGAAGGGTTGCAGTTCCCGCTTGGGCGGCAGGGCGATGCGGGCCGAGACCGGGTGGGTTTCGGGCAACAGCAGCAGCACCAGCACCAGGTTCACCACGGCGATCAGCACGGCGATCAGCAGCGGCAGGTTCACGTTCAGCCGCCCCAGCAGGCCCCCGAGCGCCGGCCCGAGGATGAAGCCCAGCCCGAAGGCCACGCCGATCAGGCCGAAGGCCTTGGCCCGCTTCTCCGGTGGTGACACGTCGGCCAGCACGGCGGCGGCGGTGGCGGCGGTGCCGCCGCTGGCCCCATCCAGCAGTCGGCCGGCGAACAGCAGCGCCAGGGGCAGGCTGGTGCCGGCAGCCCAGGACACGGTGCTCCAGTCGGTGGCGATCGTGGCGGCGAACAGGCCCAGCCCCAGCACCGTGCCTGCCACGCACACTGCCATCACCGGCCGGCGGCCGTAGCGGTCGCTCATCGCTCCGATCAATGGTGTGGCCAGGAATTGGGCCACGGCGTAGCTGCCTGTGAGCAGCCCCAGGGTGCGGCCGTCATTGGTGAAGCCCGCCAGCAGGAAAGGCAGCAGGGGAAAGATCAGCGTCTCGCTCAGGCGGTCGTTGAGCAGGGTGAGAAAGGCGCAGAGGTAGACGGGTGGACCGGAAATGGGGCGCGACAGGGGCACGGCGGCAGCCCGGGGGTGCTGCCAGTCCAGCAAACGGCGGTGCTGCGACGCCGGTGGCGGCCGCTCCTAGGTTTCAGGCCGGGGTCGTCATGGGGAGCGCCACGCCATGGAGTCAGGTCTGGAGATGCCCAGCCAGGGGGATCGCAACCGCAGTCACCTCAACCTGAGTCACCTCAGCCTGAGTCACCTCAACAGCCTTGGCGAGGTGCACATGGTGGATGTGGACGGCAAGGCGGCGACGCTGCGCGAAGCGGTGGCCGAGGGCTATCTGGCCGTGAGCTCCAGTGCCCTGGCCCTGGTGCGGGAAGGGCGGGCCGGCAAGGGCGACGTGCTGGCGGTGGCGCGGGTGGCGGCGATTCAGGCGGCCAAGCGCACTGCCGAGCTGATCCCTCTCTGCCATCCGCTGCCGCTCAGCGGGCTGACGGTGGCGATCGCCGAGGCGCCGCTGCCCGATCGCTCGGGCTGGGGCCTGCGCTGCGAGGCCAGCGTGCGCACCACCGGCCCCACGGGGGTGGAGATGGAAGCGCTCACCGCCGTGCAGGTGGGCCTGCTCACCCTCTACGACATGCTCAAGAGCGCCGACCGGGCAATGACGATCGGGCCGGTGCGGCTGCTGGAGAAGCGGGGCGGCCGCAGCGGCGATTGGCGCCATCCCGCTGCACCGGCCCCGGCTGCAGGGGATGCCGGTGACTGAACCCTTCCCCCGTGAGGGACTGCCCCTGGAGGAGGCGCGCCGGCGGGTGCTGGCCTCGCTCGCGCCCCTGGCCGGCAGGGAGGAGCTGCCACTGGCCGCCTGCCTGGGGCGGGTGAGCGCCGCGGCCTGCACGGCCCGCGAGGCGGTGCCGGGCTTCCGGGCTTCGATCATGGACGGCTACGCCATTGCCGATCCCCAGCCCCCGGCCGCGGGCACGGTCTGGCGCCTGGTGGGCCGCTCCGCTCCCGGGGCCCCCTTCTCCGGGAAGCTGGCCGCCGGCGAGGCAATCCGCATCCTCACTGGCGCGCCGCTGCCGGAGGGGGCGGCGCGGGTGCTGCCCCAGGAGCTGGTGCGGCGCGAGGGCGAGGGGTCCCATGGCGGCGACCGGCTGCGGCTGGAGGGCGAAGCGGGTGCCAACCCCTGGATCCGGGCCGCCGATGAAGAGGCGGGGCCGGGTCAGGAGCTGCTGGCGGCCGGGGTGCGGCTGGGCGCGGCCGACCTGGGCCGGCTGGCGGGCTGCGGCGTGGCGGCGCTGGCGGTGCGGCCGCGGCCGCGGATCGGCCTGCTGATCAGCGGTGACGAACTGGTGGCGGCCGGCGAGCCGCGGGGCCCCGGCGCCATCTGGGAGAGCAACGGCACCCTGCTCACGGCCCTGCTGGCGCGGCTGGGTTACGGCGTGGCGGAGCGGCTGGTGGCGGCCGACGAGCCGGCGGCCCTGGCGGCGGCCCTGGAGCAGCTGGCGGCCGGCTGTGATGTGGTGGTGAGCACCGGTGGCGTGTCGGCCGGCGATGCCGACTGGATCCGGCCGCTGCTGGCGGAGCGCGGCACCGTGGACTTCTGGAAGCTGTTCCTCAAGCCCGGCCGGCCGTTTGCCTTCGGCCAGCTGGGCGGCCGGCCGTTCTTCGGCCTGCCGGGCAACCCGGTGGCGGCGGCGGTCACGGCCCTGCAGCTGCTCTGGCCGGCGCTGCAGGCGCTGGAGGGGGGGGAGCCGGAGCTGCTGCCGCGGCTGCCGGTGCGCCTGGCTGCCCCGCTGAAGCGCGGCGCCGGCCGGCCGGAGCTGGCCCGGGCGCGGCTGCGGGTGGGCGAGGACGGCGCGCTGCTGGCGGTGGTGGAGGGCAGCCAGGCCTCCTCGCGCATCGGCTCGCTGCAGGGGGCCGACCTGCTGCTGGAGATCCCGGCCGAGCTGGGCAGCCTGGAGGCGGGCACGCGGCTGTGGGCCCAGCTGCTGCGGCTGGGGGTGCTGTGAAGGGCGTCAGGTCGTTGGTGCTTCCACCAATGGCGTGTTCCCCAGCAGCCACTCGCCCATGCCGCTGCTCCATTCCCGCTTCCAGAAGGGGGCGTCGTGCTTGAGGGCCTCCAGCAGCTCCTGGCAGCAGCGCTGGGCCGGGCCGCGACGGTCGGCCAGCACCGCCACCACCACGATCGCGTCGCCGCAGAGCACCAGGCCCGTGCGGTGGCGCACCAGCACCGCCGCCACCGGATGGCGGCGGGCGCAGGCGGCGGTCAGGCGCTGCAGCTGGCCCTCGGTCATGCCCGGGTAGTGCTCCAGCTCCAGGGCATCGAGGGGCGCGCCGCTGACGGTGCGGCCCCGCACCCGGCCGATGAACAGGCTGGTGGCGGCCGGCCCCTCAGCGCCGCCTGCTTGCAGCTGGGCCTGCCACTGTTCGAGCTGCTGGCACGGGTCGATCGGATCGGGGTGCAGGCTCACGCTCATGCTCACGGCTGGGGCAGCGCTGCTGGCGGTGGTGGGCATGGCTGGATGGGGGTGTGCAGCGGGTTCAGCCGCCGCTGATCGGCGGCAGGAAGGCCAGCTCGTCGCCGTCGGCCAGGGGTGTGTGGGCCTCGGCGAACTGCTGGTTGATCGCCACCCGGATGCCCGCCGGCAGCCCTTCGCCGGCTGGCGCGGCCCCGGCCGGGGCGCCGGTGGCGGCCAGCCAGGCGCCGGCCAGATCCAGCTGCTGCCACAGTTCCAGCGGTGTGGCGGGGTTGGCGGCG
>Ga0079302_1000312_pt1 | contig 12340 bp, 9 predicted proteins | sample Wag4_2014_7_16_FD_75102 | JGI IMG/M metagenome (GOLD analysis project Ga0079302, IMG submission 75102) | Fresh water mixed with fracking chemicals microbial communities from Ohio, USA - Utica-2 Time Series FC 2014_7_16 | ecosystem: Engineered > Industrial production > Chemical products > Input... | reverse complement strand
GGTGGCTGGCGAAACTACGTCAATCAACTTGTCGGTTAGCGCGCCTTTAGGAAGTCCCAAAGAAAAGCGGACTTGCTTGGCGCTTAGCCAACAACAATGGATGGAACCCCACCCTTGGGCCTGAAAGTTGCCCTGGGTTCTGCTGTGGGGAGATCTTTTGCTATTGGTTGAGGTCTTTTGGTTCTTGCCATCTCCAGCAAGATGATGTGTGCTTCCAGAAGTGCAAACTGATCTCCTAGGCACTTTCTGGTTCCGGCTAAAAACGGGAAGTATGCGCCTCGGGGAAGGCTATCTTCGTAGCCGTTTGCCCATCTCTCGGGTGAAAACTTAGCTGGATCCTCAAAGAACTTGGCTGACCTGTGGCTGGCGTATTGGCTCACCAGGACATGGGCTCCCTTTGGAACTTTTACCCCAGCTACCTCTATATCTTCTATGGCTCGTCTTGGCGATACCCATACCGGGGGAGCGAGCCTTAGGGCTTCTTGGAAGATGGCTTTGGCCGTTGGTGCTGTTAGAACTTGTCTTATCTCCGGTGGTTGACCATCGGGTAGATACTCACTTGCTTCCTGTCTTAGCTTTTCCCAGAGATCGTCTCGGTCTCTAAGGTAGGAAAGTGCCCAGGTCATGACGTTGGCTGTTGTTTCGTGGCCGGAAAGAATAAGGGTAAGGGTTTCATCTCTAACATCGTCGTGGCTTAGGGCTTGGTTCTCATCGTCCCTGGCATCTAGTAACAGACCTAGTAGATCGGTTCCGTGGCTGCCGCTTGCTACCCGCTCTGAGATGATGTCTTCGGCAACATCGGCTAGGTACTCGGCCGATTCCTTGAACTTTTTGAAGTATGGAATGGGGCTTTCATCAAATTTGTCTAGGCCTGGCAGCATGGTGCGTTCGATGCGGTCGATCGCAACTCCCATGTGGTGTTGCACGCCTTCGGCGTACTTATCTATATCTGTTGAAAATAGAAGCTGTGCCACGATCTGGAAGGTCAGCCGCATCATTTCTTCGTTGGCTGATACCTGCTGGCCTAGTTGCCAGTTCGCCAGGTGGTTTTTGGTTATGGCACTCATGTTCTTGGCGTAGTCGTTTAGTTGCCCGTGGTGAAAGGGCGGTTGCATCATTCGGCGGTGCCGAAGATGCACTGGCTCTTCGTTGGTTAGTAATCCTTTGCCTAAGACCTTATGCATTCTTTCAAAGCCCACTCCTTTGACAAACGAGTGCTGCTTTTTGACAAGGATGTCGGTGACGCCCTCTGGTGAAAAGAAAGCAATGAACAGCTCGCCTCCTAGAAAAAAGGAGGCGGTGTCCCCGTACTTGTTTTGTAGATCAAGCAAGAACTTGGGGGTATCGCTTAGAAACTTTAAGGTGAGCAGTCCCCCTAGGGCATTTGGGCCCTTGGGGAGATTAGCTAGCCCTTTTTTGGAGCGAATGGCCCTGGGTTTAGCTGGGTATTCGATTGGGCGATCGGAGGTGTACGGTCTTGCCATTTGGTCCTCCTTTGGAGCCTTTGTTGAACTTTGAGTGTAATGAAGTCTTTAGTTAGAAAAGCCTTTGTTTCAAAAGCTTTTTTGGAAAGTATCGGCTACCGGTAGGTGATTTTCTCGAGAATCTTTACGTGGCCCGGCTCTAGTTCATCTAGTGACCTTGCCCCAAGCAGCTTCATGGTTCTTGTCATTTCGCTACTGAGAATGCTGATCATTTTGTCAACGCCCTCGCGGCCACCGGCCATTAGGCCATAGAGGTAAGCGCGGCCAACCATGGTGAATTTGGCCCCTTTGGCAATCGCCGCGATGATGTCTTGGCCGTGCATGATTCCGGTGTCCAGGTGGACCTCGGCGTCTTTGCCGATTTGCTTGACTGTATCTTCTAGCAAATGAAAAGGCACTGGAGCTCGGTCCAGTTGGCGGCCGCCGTGATTCGAAAGAGTTACTGCATCGGCACCGGCAGCTACGGCAAGTTTGGCATCTTCAACGTTTTGGATTCCTTTGACTACCAGTTTTCCGTTCCAGTTTTGCCTTATCCACTTCAGATCTTCGAATGTAACCGTGGGGTCGAACATTGCATCCAACAGCTCCGCTACTGTTCCATTCCAAGAGCTAAGCGATGCAAACTTTAAAGGATCGGTGGTCAAAAAGTTAATCCACCAGGCTGGCCGGGGGATGGCGTTCACAATTGTCCCAAGTGTCAGTTGTGGTGGGATGGTCATACCGTTTCGCTTGTCACGAAGCCGAGCACCTGCTACCGGGACATCTACCGTGAGCATAAGAGTGTCAAATCCGGCAGCAGCAGCCCGCTGAACTAAACCAAGGCTGCGCTCACGGTCCTTCAACATATAAAGCTGAAACCAGTTCCGGCCTCCAGGTGCAGCCTCTGCCACTTCCTCAATTGATCTAGTTCCAAGAGTTGAAAGCGCGAATGGAATGCCGTTGGCCTCGGCTGCCTGCGAGCCGGCAATCTCACCTTCGGTTTGCATCATTCTGGTGAATCCGGTTGGGGCAATGCCAAATGGCATTGACACTTTTTTACCCAGCACCTCAATACTTAGATCAACCTCGGAGACATCTCTTAGGATTCGTGGCTGAAACTCAATATCTTGAAAAGCCTGCCTGGCGCGAGCTAATGAGATCTCGCTGTCGGCAGCGCCGTCCGCGTAGTCAAATGGTGCCTTTGGGGTGCGGCGCTTGGCAATCTTGGCCAGGTCTTGGATGGTGTGAGCGGCGTTTAGGCGCCGTTGGGTTGGGTTCCAGACCGGTGACTTGAACTTCATCAGCGCAGCAATATCTAGCGGGTTTGGAAACCTGCGCTTGATTTTGCCCATTTGGTTTTACTACTTAGTCGCCATCAAGAATCCGAGGGGCTCGAGCTTGCCAGCGGCTAAGTTATCTGAAACGGCTATGTTCCAACCCTTGGCATACTCAGCTGGCAAAGCCACAGCTGAAGTACTCGAGGTGTTCACAATGCTCACCACGGATTCGTTTCCAATTACGCGGCTAACAATAACCAGGTCTCCCGAAGGGTCAGACTCGAGGTCAAATTTGCCTCTTGTGGCCCAGAACCTCTTGTGCTGGTTGCGGAAGGTAAGTAGCTCGGTCAGCTCTTCTTGGACTCCTTCTTCGCCTCCGGTAAACATCATGTAGGGCCCATCCAAGGCAAGGAAGGTTGCCGCCAATGCCTTTACGGCAGCTATCGAATACTGCTCCCGACGCCACTTCTTTCCCCACTGTGGCCACCAGAAAGTGTCGTGGGAGTCGATGTGGTGGGCGGTGTGAGAACCAACCGGAAGAAAGTCATCTCGATCCTCAATCCAGATCATGAAGTCTTTTCCGTTTCTCACCCCGCGCTTAGCGTGGCTTCCTGCCATCAATGCAGAAACCAACCACTGCTCGTCGTAGTTGTAGTTCACGTCCATTGAACGCCTGAGCAGATGTCCTGATGGCTCGGTATACATCAAGGCATCTGGCTTTTCAGCTTTGATATCGTGACGCATGTCAACAAACAGCGGCACGCAACCAAGTGGGGATAGGTAGGCGCGAGATCTGGCCCAAGGAGCCCAGTTGGCGAACATGTTGTAGGTCGGGGCATCAAATCGGAAGCCATCAACGTCATACTCGCGCACCAGATGCATCATCGATTCCCGGAAATACCTTTGCCAGGATGGGTTTCTAGCGTCAAAGGCCTTGGTGTAAACCCCGGATACTTGACCGGCGGAATCGGTTGCAAACCATTCGGGATTGCTAGCTTGCAGCGGAGTGCGATCTGGTGAGCCGCCACTCCAGTACTCGGAGAAATCAAGAATGTGCCTAGACCAGGCAATCAGGTAATCGTCGTCTTCGGAATGCTCTCCCGAGAGTGTGTCGTTAACTTCTTCATTTAATCTGGCAAATAGCGGGCCGTTTATAACCCCCTCTACCGCAGAGCCGATTGATTCTTTGTCCAGCACACCGTGCAAGAGCACGTCGAGAATTACTCGAATACCTCGTTTGTGGCACTGCTTTACAAGCTCCCGAAGCTCTTTTTCGTCGCCGTAGGAGATTGTGATGTCGGCATAGTCGTGAACGTTGTAGGAGGGGTAAGGCTGTCTTGGCATCAGCTGGATTACGCTGAAGCCCATCTGCTGGACGCGATCGAGATCTGCTGTTAGGTCGCGAATCTCCGGGTAGCGACAGTAGGGGTTGTTTTTCCAAAAATAGGATGTACCAATTTGGACCTCATAGAGCCCGGCTCCGTGCATCCAGTAAGGGGCATCGTTGGGGCTGGTCAGACCGTAACGAGAAGCCCAGGCTGGCCAGTGATCTCTAACTAGCTCAAAATCGCCACGCTCTAGGTTGAAAGTCATCAGCATCAGTTCAGCTGCGCTGTTGCTACTTACCTCGGCAGCAAAGTTAAGCTGCGCCTTTACCTGGGCACAAGAATCTACTTGGCTTAGGAAAACGTCTGGAATCTCAGAAGGTTGGTTGGGCCAAATCACAAGCGTGCTTTCAGCATCGGTGATGCCCATGATTCCACTTGAGCCACGCAGGCTTCCCAGCGCCGCAATTCCCGCTGGGGTATCACCGAGCTGCTCAATCTTGAGATTTCTTCGGATCAGGTTTCCTGGAGCGTTCAGTGAAGCGCCAGCCATCTTCTCGATCTTCACTTCGACGTGGAAGTTTCTGATGATGGTTGAACTCTTGGAAGAGATAGTTGCTGCTAGCTCAAAGTAGGGAGCGGTTGGGTAGAGGCGGTACTGCAGCACTAGATCTAATGGACCCAGGGTGGCTGCCTGCTGGTATTGGTCGCATTCTCCTTTGTGGAGCCTGCTGATTTTGCCGGAAGCTACTACTTCACGAACCATAGTGGTCTCTTTGTAAAGCAGTCCTCCGGTTGGGTGCCTGTGCTCGGTTCCGCCAAGTTCGGCTACTAGCTCAACGGAGATGGTTTTGCTTAGGAAACCAAGTTTATCTTCGACCGTAAGCCCAGTGGGCATTCCGCTTTTCTCATCGATTGTTACTGAAAAGGGCGAGTCGGCACTGACAATCTTGTTCACTTTTTCTCCTAGTTATTGGGTCTTATTTGTTGTTTGTTTCTGAGGGCTGCAACATGGAAGCAAAGCGTAGGCCGCGGGATTCGACAACATCAAAGATCGGTCTATCCAGGTCAGCTCCATAAAGAGATAGAGCTAGCTCGAGGTGCTCTCGCATCAGGTCCCTTGCCAAAGTTGGCTTTCCGTCTGAAATCGCCTTGGCGATTTTCTCGTGATACGGGTCTCCTTCTTGCCTAACAATGGTGTCGGAGTGGCTTCTGAGCATCAAGGCGTGCACTTGGGTGCGAATTGCTCCATACATTAAAACCAGCAGCGGATTGCCAGATGCCGCAACTATGGTCTCGTGAAAAGCCAGGTCGGTATCGGCAAGGGACTGAATAGTCTCGGCCTCGGAATGATCAATCAGGGCACGTTGAATTGCCTCAACTGGCCTGGGGGACTCTTTGGCCGCTAGCTCGGCTGCGGTGCACTCCAAACCAAGCCTGGCAGCAACGAGATCGCGGGCGGTGATTTTGGTCAGGGTAGCGGCACGGTTCAAAGAGCCAGAGAGATCATCTGTTCTTACCCCGCGGACGTATGAGCCACGACCTGGATGAATCTCAATGAATCCAAGCTCTACTAAACCGGCCAGGGCTTCTCGAATAACTGGCCTAGACACTCCGTACTCGGTAGCAAGCTCGCGCTCGGAAGGAAGTTGAGATCCGAGCCCCCACTCACCGCTTAGCACTCGGTTCTGGATGTCGACGATGATATCGACTTTCCTAGCCGGTATCACTAGAGCAAGTTTGTTTGCGCCTTGATCTTTGAAGTTTTCCATTAGTTTTTACCCCTCGCGCGAACAATACGTCTGCAATTATGGTTTGGCACTATGGAAACTTGGTGTTCCGGAGCCAATACCCTAATGCTTGCTCGCTGTAGCTTCGACTCTACATCGGAGAGTTTCATTGCCTTGACCTTTCGATACACGTTTGAAGAATTGAGGTGAGAGTTCAGCTTGGCTGCTGGGGCTAAACCGAACTCTCACCTACAGAGCTGAATCAACTGCTTATGGGCATTTGAAAACAACCCCGCCTTGACATCAACCGACTGCCCTGCCTTCACCGCATTGATGAAAGGCACCTTGGCAATTTCTACAGTTGACGAGTCGAAAATCAAATCAAGCCAAAACTTTTGGGTGTTGCTGTGCTTTCTTGAGCGCTCAGGGGTTTGATCTAGAGCAGGAAATTCGATCGAGCCCGTTAGCCAACGACTCGATGAAACCGGCTTCTCAATCTTTGACACTTGTGCGCCCCTTTGTTCCCCGGGCCTTGACTAAATCGAAGAAACTCGCCACAGCAAGCTCTCTTCACCAAGGACACTTCGAACTTTCATTTGCTCTTACTGGTTTGACCAGTTGTACCAGCCTACACTGTCTCGGCCATCAGGTTTGCAATCGAGATAACTGCCTGAAGCGTTGAGGCATCACCAGATTTCCTGGTCAGCGCTCTAAAGCACTAGCGAGAAAGTGCCGCCATAGCCAGGTTGTAAGTCTTTACGTCCTTGCCGGCGTACCAGGTGATCCACTTGGCAGCGGCAATTAAGAAGTTCCAGCGGTCTGGGTTTGTGGAGGCTCTGAATTCGCCCAGGCAAGAGTGCAGGTGCTTGACGTTGTGCATCAAGGTGCCATCGTCTGAGCATGCCACTCGAACCAAAAGGGTGATCATTTCTTCGGCCGATCCACCGGCAAGCTCATATGCCTTCACCGCAGCGGTGGCATTTCTAACGTCGTGGGCGTGCATTGCATCGTAGGTGATTTCTAGTAGCTCGGAAGCTTTCTTGTCTGAAAGCACAGCCACGTCTTCTTGGTATGGGTAGGGCCTTGAGGCAACGAAAGGAACAAATTCAAATTGTTCGTTCAATACGCTTGGTCCGCGCTCCAACAAGCAACCTCCCATTACCACGGCCTTGGCAACTGTCTGCGGGAACATTCTTGGAAGCGATGACCTTAGAACATTCAAGGTTGTTCCGATGTGAATCGGAGCGACCTCGCGACTCACAGCGTCAAAGTCATCTTGAGGAACAGGGTCTACCTGCAAATACATATCGCACGCAGCTAATGAAAGTGCTGACATAACTGTCTCGGCTGTAAGTCCCGCAGCCAAAGCTTTCGCAACTGCCTCTGGTCTATCGACTGGATTTAGTTCAAGCAAGTTAAATCTCAAAGCAGCTGCTGCTTCAGGATCATTTTCCCCAAGCTTGACTTTGTCGGCAAGAGAATATTTCTCAACCAAGGAACTCGCGTGATCGTATGGAGCAAAGTTTCTCGGGAAAGTGCAAGAGTATCTCATCGTTCCGCGCAGCATCGCAAGACCTTCTTGCCAACCGGTCAGAGAAATCATATCCAGCGACAATGCTGGTGTGATCAAGGTGTGGTCATCTGTGACGATGCCTTCTAAACCGATATCCAAAATAAGATCAATTAGTTCTGCCTGAGTTATCTCACGCTCTAATCCGACCAAGCGGTGATCAGCTCTTAGCCACTCGCCGAAACGAACATCGTTTCTAAGCTCGGCAATGCTTTTTTCAACCGTCTCTTCTTTGATTCCCCAGACTTCTAGCAGTTCGTAGGGAGCAAAGCATGGATCGTGTAGGTCCATAACAACCTGCGCCAAAGCCTGGATCAGCATCAGCTCCTGGATTTCTTTGGGCTGCGATTCCGCTGCAGCTCGGGCGTCTTCGCAACCGATCATGGCGTGAGAAACAAAGCCCAGAAGGTTTCGTGCTTGATTGCTGATGTACCTAGAAGCGGTCAGTGCACCGACTGCCCAGAGTTCATCCATTGGCACCCCGGAGCGCAGCTTTTCTAAAATCTGCTCAACGGCAGTTTCTGGCTTCGCATGCCTTAGCCACTGGATTAGCTCTTCGCGTTCTGTGTTCATCGGGGGAAACCCTTCCCATAAAGTCGCTGATTGGAAAAAGACTAAGACACAGCAAGGGCTTTAGCAACTAATTAGCCAAATAGTCGCGAAAGATTTGCCACAGTTATCTTCTGGCCGATTCGCCCGTGTTGATTAGCTGGCACAATCCAGATACCGCCAGCACCTGGAAAATTAGAGCGCTGATCCTTGGGAATTGTCACCGCTGCAGTTGTGATTAGCAGGTTATTGGCTCGATCGAAGCTACAGGAGGTCACAAATGGCGTTCCAACTTCAACAATCAGCTCAATTTCACCTTCTGGGCTCAAGCGCAAGACTTTGCCCCCGCCCCACATCGCAACCCAAATACCACCCTCACTGTCAATGCAGAGACCATCTGGCACCCCGTGTTCGGTTGGTATCGAAGCCAAGGGCATTGGCAAACCGAGGCTGCCGGTTGCCTGGCTCCACTGAAGCAAGCTCAGGGTTTGTGTTGGACTATCAACCCAGACCAGTGCCTGGCTAGCGGGCAAAAGGCCGCAACCGTTTGGAATCGTTGCACCGCTAACCAACTCACGAATCTCAAGCTCATTGGTTAGCTGAACCAATGAGCCTTGCCCCGCAGCCAAATCCCGATCCAAAATGCCAACCACCAAGCTGCCATCCGGAAGCACGGCCCCATCTGAGAGCCTCAGGTTTGAGCTGGAATCCAAAAGATCTAGAGAGCCAATCACCTGGCCTGACTGGTCTATGGCGATTGGGCCATATCTGCCCAGAGCGATGGTTCCCTGGTTGGCAGGTAAGGCCTTAGAAACCTCATGGTCAAAGCCATGCAGGGCCTGGTTGGCTTGGCCATCAAATCGGAAGATTTTGCCCTCGGTTAGATCCACCCAGCGCAGATCGCCATCTGGGAAAAGCTGCAGCCCTTCGCCAAGCTCGGCTCCGCAATCAAGAAACAGACTCGCCTTTAGCCGCAGCACTGCTGTATGGCCTTTAGGTAATTGGGCAGCAGGGCATCAATGGTGGCTTTCCGATCCATACGGTTAGCTCGGTCAGCCTGCATAGCTTCGGCGGCCCTGGCTCTGGCCGCATCAACCTCAGCTTGGTTGTGAAGCAGTTTTCCATCAAAAAGCACTTTCTCCCCGACTGTTACACGCTTTGGAATTCCGGCATCGAAATCTTCCCACTCCACCAGGTCCTGGTCGGTAGGCAAATCAGTGCAAGATCTTCCACCTTCGGTAAGGGTCTCAAGCGCCAGTTCATCGGACATAGCTTCTCGAGCAATCTTGAAAGGTAAAACATCATCAGCGCAACTGTCTAAACCGAAACCAAACTTGACTCCCTGTTTTTCCCAAAGCGCCAGATCTGCTTTGCCAGCACCAAGCGTCGCATTTGATCCTGGACAGGTAACAATCTGAGCACCGGCATCGCAAATTGTCTTGAGATCGTCGGCATCGCACCATACCCCGTGCGCCAAAGAAGTTTTTGGTCCCAATAGTCCAGCAGCCGACAATCTAGTGAGCGGATTTTCACCGATCCAGTTTCTTTGAGCTTTGCTTTCTAAAAGGTGTGAGTGGATTCTGGCGCCATCCTCGGCAAGTTCTCGAATTATTCTAAGAAGTGAAACTGAACACCACTGTGGACCAACCGGTGCGATTCCGAAACTAACGCTCGGGTGCAATTTCTTAGCAGCGGTGTATACCTCGGCAAATTGCTCGGGTGCCATTTTTCTTTTTGGTGGTAACCACGGTGGAAGTAGTGACTGGCTTTCTAACTCAGTTGGGATAAATTCCGCCTGATCAGTTAGTCCAAGAATTACTAGAGCGCGAATTCCGGAGCGCTCAATTCCATCTAGAACTTTCGAAAGTGACTCTAGGTATTCTTGTGGTGAACCGAAGGTGTGAAACACAGTCTGAACACCGGTGACCCCGGCTCGCAATAGATCAGCACAAGCAAGCAAAGTTTCGTCTGCTTCATCAACTGCGCTCATAGCGCTCATTCGAAGCAGCGCTTCCTCAAGGCTTGAAGATCCAGCAACTAATTGCTCAGTGACGGTGGTAGATCGCAGGTGAGAGTGAGCATCAATGAACCCGGAGGTTGTCTTTAGCATGCTCATGTGCGAACTTTCTAGACTTCGAGTCTCAAGATTCGAGCTAGGTTTGCTCCCTCAATTAGCACCCGATCATCAGCCGAAGGCACCGCTCTGGCAACCTTCGCACGCTCCAAATCAAAGTCACTTCCTGGCCAGTCGGTTCCCATAACGATCTGGCCCGCCCCAACCGATCGATAGGCCAGCTTGACATCCAGCAGCTGGGCCGAAGAGGTTTCCAGATAAATGTTTGGATTTCTCTTGGCCACCAGAATTGCTTCGTTTACGTTCCAGACGGTACCCATGTGGGCGATCAAAACCGGTGTGTTAGGAAAGTTTCGGGCAATTTCCTCAATCGATAGCGGAGCGCAGAAAGGATCATCCAGAGCGTTGACCAGCACCGCAATCTTGTTTCTGTCGGCCGCCTCAAAAATTGGATCCAGCAATCCATGATCGGCGAAGTGATAACCGTGCATCGTTGGATGCAGCTTCAAACCCTTGAGCCCCAATTGCTTAGCGCACTGATCGATGGTTTCGACCGCATCCACTGCCCGGGGGTTTACCTGTCCAAAGCCAATGACTCGGTTCGGATACTTCTTTACAGTTTCGGCAATAAAGTTGTTGTCTACTTGCTGACCCAGTGAGCAACCAACTGCCATGTCCACACCGGCTGCATCCATGGATCGCAACATGTCCTCTGGGGTGTATGACTCAGCTGTTAAGTAGTCAGAGTTTCCACCAGCTTGCCAGACGTTGTTATAAGCATCAATAATCATTTCCCAGACTCCTTTAACATTTTTCCACTCACCAGTCGGTGGCGGTTTTCCATAGTACTCGCGAGACCAAATCCAAATCTTTGATCGGAACAAACTCATCCGCGGTGTGCGCCTTATCGGTTGAGCCTGGACCAAACACCGTGCAGGATTTTGATTTAGTCAGAGCAGCAACCATCGAAGAATCTGTATAGGCCTCGTGTCCATCGGCTCCGCCGTGCTCAAGCTTTGATCCCGTTTCACTAAGGTATGCCTGACGCAGTTTGGAAACTATCGGGCTATCGTCTGAGGCCCGAACCGGCGGCCTTGGTGCACCCAAGGGTTCAATACCGAATGAGGCTCCCGGAAAATCTTTCAACACGCCCTCGGCAATTGAAGAAACGGTTGGTATCACATCAGAAATATCCATCGGCGGCACAATTCGAACATCGAAGGATGCCGTTGCGTTCGGGGGTACCACGTTGGTGGCAACTCCGGCCTGAAGCAATCCGCAAGTGAATCTGGCTTTGCCTAAAATCTCATCTTCGTGGGGCAGCGCTTCGATGTATTGCTTCAGCTGGTCAATGATTCTGGCCATAACGTGAGCCGAGTCGATGCCAAGGTGTGCTCTTCCAGCGTGAGCCATCTTGCCGGTCACTTTTACACTGAGCCAACGAAGCCCCATCTGGGCAATGCGTAATCTGGTGCCGGTTGGCTCAAGTGCAAGCACTTGGTCATCGGGCCTAAAAAAACCTGAATGAACCAGGTGCTGAGCCCCAGCCATGTCTGGGGCTTCCTCGTCAACGGTTGCCACAAAGACCAAATCTCCGCGCATTCCAGCTTTGCGCTTAACAAGTGCTTCAACCAAACCTAGAGAAACCGCGACCCCACCTTTCATGTCGCAAGATCCGCGGCCATAGATCAGATCATTTTTTATCTCCGCTCCAAGCGGTGGCACGCTCCAACCTTCTCCGATTGGAACCGTGTCTAGGTGCCCGAGTAACACCAGGCGCGGAGCATCTGATTCTCCAGGGATGGTGACAAGTAAGTTTTTTCTGGCGCCATCGACTGATTCTGTTTTTACATCAAGGCCCATGTCCGCCAAGCGGTTGCCAACCCATTGCCCACAGGCGGCTTCTTGAATGCCAGGGTTTTGACTGTCGATGCGGATTAGTGACTGGGTATCTTCAATTACTTGGGCCAGGTTGATCAATTTCTTCTCCTAGATAGAGATTGAGTATGCGCTCCTTCGCGGATCTGCCCCAGCCGACAGTACGCGTTCACCTTCTTGATTCTGTAGCGACATGATTGTTTGAACTGATCCAGCATCAAATTCAAATTCAGGCCATACCTGAACATTGTGGCCTTGCTGTCGCAAATTTGCAATTTCAGTTTCCGGTATTCTTCCCTCCGCAAAAACAAAGCGGTCTGCACTCGGGTGCGGATGAAAGGAATTAGGCGAATTAAACGCTGCAACCCTGGGGGCCTCGACCGCCTCTTGCAAGCTCAATCCTTGGTTTATCACTCGCCAAGCAACTTGCGCCATGGCCTGAACGATGACGTCTCCTCCAGGGCAAGCCATTGC
>Ga0079302_1000310_pt1 | contig 12358 bp, 9 predicted proteins | sample Wag4_2014_7_16_FD_75102 | JGI IMG/M metagenome (GOLD analysis project Ga0079302, IMG submission 75102) | Fresh water mixed with fracking chemicals microbial communities from Ohio, USA - Utica-2 Time Series FC 2014_7_16 | ecosystem: Engineered > Industrial production > Chemical products > Input... | reverse complement strand
TCTTCTCGGCGCAGCGCCGGGAAGAGGATGACGTCCCGAATGCTGGGGCTATCGGTCAGCAGCATCACGAGCCTATCAATGCCAATCCCGCAGCCACCAGCGGGCGGCATGCCGTACTCCAGGGCGCGAATATAGTCCGCATCAAAGAACATGGCCTCTTCATCGCCTGCTTCTTTGGCCTGAACTTGAGCCTGAAAGCGCGCGGCTTGGTCTTCGGGGTCGTTGAGCTCTGAAAACCCGTTTGCAATCTCTCGACCCGTGATGAATAGCTCAAATCGCTCGGTAATGCCCTCGCGCGTATCCGATGCACGGGCCAACGGCGAGACCTCAACGGGGTAGTCAATGATGAAGGTCGGGTTCCAGAGCTTACTCTCGGCAACCTCCTCAAAGAGCGCGAGCTGAAGGGCACCTAAGCCCGCACCTGCCAATGGAGCCTTGTCAACAGCAACACCAAGCCCCTTGAGCCTGGCGCGTAGCGCCTCTGTGGACTCCAGGTCCGCCGCGGGAATGTTGGGCGCATGGCGAGCAATAGCCTGAACGGTGGTGAGCCGCTCGAACGGCTGCTCAAGATCGACGGTCTTGCCGTTGTAGCTGAGCACGGCAGACCCCGTGACCGAGGTTGCGACGGCCCGCAGGACTGTCTCTGTGTAGTCCATGATCCAGCGGTAATCGGTATATGCCGCATAGAACTCCATCATGGTGAACTCAGGGTTGTGGCGTGGGCTGAGTCCTTCATTTCTGAAGTTTCGATTGACCTCGTACACTCGCTCGAAGCCTCCCACCAGCAGGCGCTTAAGGTAGAGCTCAGGCGCAATGCGCAGAAACATTTCTTGGTCGAGTGCATTGTGATGGGTAATGAACGGCTTGGCTGCTGCACCACCGGGGATGGGGTGCAGCATGGGTGTCTCGACCTCGAGGAAGCCATGCTCGACCATGACCTGACGCAGGGCAGAGAGCGCCCTTGAGCGGCTGAGGAACACGCGACGAGAATCTGGGTTCACAATGAGGTCGACATAGCGCTGTCGGTAACGCGTCTCGGTGTCGTGCAGGCCGTGGAATTTATCGGGCAGGGGCCGAATACTCTTGGAGAGCAGTCGCAGTGCTGAGCACCGTACAGAGAGTTCGCCTTTCATGGTTTTGAACAGCACGCCATGGGCTTCGATGATGTCGCCGAGATCCCAGTGTTTTGCGGATTCATGCTGCGCTGCGCCCACACCCTCATCGTTGAACCAGAGTTGAATGCGATCGGTCGCATCCTGAATGGTCATGAAGCTGGCCTTGCCCTGCACTCGCTTCAACATGATGCGACCCGCTACGCGCACTTCTACACGCTCAGACTCCAGGGTCTCTCGGGTGTGTGCCTCGAAACGCTCGTGAAGGTGGGCCGCGCGGTGGGTTGGGTGAGCATCGTTTGGAAACGCGCTGGCTTGCTGCCTTCGAATGGCCGCAAGCTTTGCGCGGCGCTCGGCCATGATCTGGTTTTCGTCGATGGGCTGCTGATCTTCAGCGGGGAGTGCGTTTTCCGTCATGGTTATACGCCTTGCTTGAGGCTGGCTTCAATGAAGGCATCGAGGTCTCCGTCGAGTACCTTTTGGGTGTTAGAAATTTCAACGTGGGTACGGAGATCTTTGATGCGGCTCTGGTCGAGTACGTAGCTTCGAATCTGGTGGCCCCAGCCCACGTCTGTCTTGCTGTCCTCGAGCTTTTGCTGCTCGGCCATCCGCTGGCGCATCTCGTGCTCATACAGCCGAGACTTCAGCATCTTCCAGGCTTCGTCTCGATTGCGGTGCTGCGATCGATCGTTTTGACACTGCACCACAATGCCGCTGGGCACGTGGGTTAAACGCACCGCAGAGTCTGTCTTGTTGATGTGCTGCCCGCCCGCACCCGAGGCCCGGAATGTGTCGGTGCGTACGTCCGCAGGGTTGATCTCGATCTCGATGGAGTCGTCGACCTCGGGGTAGACGAAGACCGATGCAAATGACGTATGCCGGCCACCACTCGAGTCAAAGGGAGACTTGCGAACCAGGCGATGCACGCCGGTCTCGGTGCGCAGGTATCCGAAGGCGTAGTCGCCTGTGACCTTGAGGGTTGCGGACTTGATGCCCGCCACGTCGCCCTCGGACTCTTCGAGGACCTCGACCGTGAACTCCTTGCGTTCGCAGTAGCGAAGGTATTGGCGCAGCAACATGCTCGCCCAGTCGCAGGCCTCTGTTCCGCCTGCACCCGCTTGGATGTCGATGAAGCAGTTTGATGGGTCTGCAGGGTTGGAGAACATTCGACGGAACTCCATGTCACCGAGCCGTTTACCCAGGGCCTGCGCGTCCTCAGCGATCGATGCAATGGCTGAGAAATCCTCTTCCTCGCGCGCCATTTCGAAAAGATCGATGCTGTCTTGGAGTGCGTCGGTGAGCTCAGACAGTGTGATGACCACGGTCTCGAGCGACTTCTTCTCGCGGCCAATTTCTTGGGCTCGCTTGGGGTCGTTCCAGAGGGCAGGGTCCTCGAGGAGGGCTTGAACCTCTATGAGGCGAGATGACTTTTCATCAAAGTCAAAGATACCTCCGGAGGTCGGTGGTACGGGCCTGCATATCTTGCAGGGACTGCTCGATTTGATTGAGTTGTTCAGCTTCCATAGGCTGCCATTCTAGCCTGCGACGGCTCGAATCAGGAGCTGCACTCGGGTCTGCCCGTTCCATCGATTGAGGCCCAGCTCGTAGGCGAGCTCTGGTTCTTGTTCAATATGCTCGGGGCCATCAAACCAGATGGCCTCAAGGGGCGCTGGCCGTCCGTCGAGCTGCAGATCGAGCTTGAGGTGGCGATCTTTGATGCGTCGCTGGCCGAGCACTCGAAACCGGTTTCGAAAGACGGGCTGCGGAAAAGCCTGCCCCCAGACCATCGACTCGATCTGCTCTGCAAGTCCTGCGTGATGGTGGATGGCCGGAAGCTCGCCGTCTGTCATGAGCTCGGGCTCCAGAAGTTCAGGGTCGCAGAAGCGGCGCACAGCGTCTTCAAAAGCCTGCGCAAAGTCCGTGAAGGCATGTGCACCGATGGTTAAGCCTGCTGCCATTGCATGGCCACCAAAGGTTTCTATTAGCCCCACATGATGGCTGTGAATGAATTCCAGCGTATCGCGCAGGTGAAGTCCTGGAATGGATCGGCCAGAACCTCTGAGCTTGCCCGCATCGTCCGGCGCAAAAATCAGGGTCGGTCTGTGTGCCCGGTCCTTGATGCGACTGGCAACCAGTCCCACCACGCCTGGGTGCCACTCCGGGTCTGTCAGCACCACGCTGTAGCGCTCCGTGAGATCGGGTAGCTCGGTGAGCTTGAGCACGGCCTGATCTTGCGACTCCGTCTGCATCTGTCGTCGTTCGCGATTCAGTGCATCAAGCTCGCTTGCAAGCGCCCGAGCCTCTTGCGGATCGTCGGTAATGAGGCAGCGCATGCCAAGGGTCATATCGGCGAGTCGCCCTGCTGCGTTGATGCGAGGGCCAACCGCGAAGCCCAGGTCGGCTGCTGTGGCCTGGGCGGGATCCCGGTCCGCGACTTCGAGGAGGGCGGTAATGCCCGGTCCCGCCTGCCGGCGTTGAATGCGGGCGAGCCCCTGGCGCACGAGGCGGCGATTGGTGTCATCGAGCTTGACCAGGTCGGCCACGGTTCCCAGGGCCACGAGACCAAGTAGGTCGTCGATGCGCGGCGGGTCTCCTGGGAAATGGTCCGGTGCGTTCTGGGCGAGCCACGCGCGAACACCCATAACCAGATAGAAAGCGACGCCAACGCCTGCGAGGTGCTTGGTGGGGAAGCTGCAGCCTGGCTGGTGGGGGTTCAGAATCAGGCAATCGGGCAGCGTTGGGCCGGGCAGGTGATGGTCGGTCACCAGCACTTGGATGCCGAGCGCCTGTGCTGCCCTCACCCCCTCCAGGCTGGAGATGCCGTTGTCAACGGTGATGAGCCAGTCGGGTGCCTGCGCTCCAAAGGCTTCGGCAGCCTTTGCGACCAAGGCCGGTGTCAGGCCATAGCCCATACGCATGCGATCAGGCACCAGAAATCGGGGTTTTGCGCCGAGGCGGGCTAGGCCCCGCATGAGCACGGCCGTTGCCGTCGCACCGTCTGCATCGTAGTCGCCCACAATGAGTATGCGCTGCTTTAGGACGACGGCCTTGCCTATAGCCGCGAAGGCAGCCTCGGCATGCAAGAGCGCGCGAGGCGGAGGTAGCCTCACAAGGCTAGGGTCAAGCGATTCGGCGCTCTCAACGCCGCGACGGGCAAGCAGATTGGCGATGATGGGGTCCTGACCATTTTGCACCAGACGGTCCATGGCCTCATGGTTCAGGGGCCGGTCCTTGAGGGGGATGCGGTGTCTCATTCGGCTTCGCTGATGGCGAGCAGCTGTGCAAGGTCAATGAGGCTCGGAGTGCGCCCCATCCCGAGTTGCCAAGCGGCGGCCGGAGCCGGGCCAAACGTCCATGCGCAGGCTTGGGCCTTCAGACCAGCAATCAGCAGTGTCCCGTCATGGCGCGACTCTGGCGCTGTGGCCGCAATTTCAGAGAGGCACGTGGACCAGTGGTCCGCCCAGCAGGTCACCATGTCCTGGTTTGGGGCGGGGTTACTCGGCAGCGGCCGCCAGTGCACCTGTGGGGCTGGCTGCCGTCTATGCTCGCCCCAAGCCTGCTCAAAGCCTGCGAGCCACAGGGGGTTGGAGCCATCTGCATCGACGGGGTTAGTCGAGATGTTTGCGCTGTGCCGAATACTGCATGCTCCCCAGAGCCAGAGTGCATCGGGGTAGCCTTGGTCTCGGGACCACTCGTACGTGAGCATGCACGCCAATTGGCTCGCACGCCGCCAGGCTCGCGCACTCTCGCCCTCTGGCAAAACATCTGGCAGGTGGTGGTCGATCAACAGCCCTGGATGCATGGCCTCCACCGCCAGCGGCATCTGAAGGCTCAGGTAGAGCTGTCCGCTGCGGCCGCGCTGCAGCTGCAGGCTCTCACGGTCGCTCTCGGCGCATTCAAACCCTTCACGCAGGCCCGCCTCGAGCGCACTTTGCCAGGCCTCGTCTGCCGGGCTTGCGCAAGGCAGCAGGCGGACTTGCTGCGGCGTCATGTGAAGGTGGCCCGTCGTGAGAAAAGCCCAGCATTGCCCTGCTTGGGGCTGAAGCCCATCTGCTTGCGCAGACCAGGCCGCCCAGGGCAGCGCGTCTGGGCCGAGCCCCAGGCAGCGCGATAGACCCTGCATGACCCCTGGCCAAAGCTGCCCTTGACTGCGATGTACCTCGGATTTCAAGAGGCCTCTGAGGGTATCTTGTGCCGGCCGTGGAAGTGACCCACGCAGCAGTCGTTGGGTAAGCACCTCCGCCTCTGATGCGCTGATGAGTCCGTCGTCGACGATCCAGATGTTGGCAGGGGTAGGGAGCGTTTGCATGAGGTGAGTATGGCAAACTCCGCGCATGCCCTTTGAGCTCTCGGTCGGACTTCGATACATCACGGCGGGCCGCTGGGCGCGGTCAACCCGGTTTATCAGTTTCATTTCACTGATGTCGACGGTCGGCATTGCGCTCGGTGTGGCGGCGCTCATCATGGTGCTCTCGGTCATGAACGGGTTTCAGACCCAGGTGCGCGACCGCATGCTGGGGGTTCTCTCGCATCTCGAACTCGTGACATCTGATTCCAGCGAGGCCTCGATCGCGCTGGCCCAACAGGCGCTGCTCAAGACCGAGGGCGTTGTCGCTACCGCGCCCTTTACGCGTGGTCAGGCCATGGCTGTGCGGGGGGATCGGTTGCAAGGGGTGCTGGTGCGCGGTGTTGATCCAGCTCAAGAGCCAGGGGTGAGCGAGGGCCTGAGCACGCTGCGCGCGGGCGACCTCTCACGCCTGAGCCAGCAGCGCTTTGGTGCCGTGGTTGGCAGTGAGCTCGCAAACAATATGGGGATCGCAATGGGTGATCCCATCACCCTCGTCACTGCTGAGCCCAGTGCAGGGCTAACGGGCATTCTCCCCCGCATGAAGCAGTTCGAGGTCGTGGGCATCTTTTCTTCTGGCCACTATGAATATGACAGCGGCATGGTGTTTGTGTCGCAGGGCGACGCACAGGCTTTTTTCAGATATCAAGGCATGACGGGCGTGCGGGCGCGCCTTGCCAACCTCCACGAGGCACCGTGGGTGTCCGCACTCTTGTCTACTCAGCTGCCCCCGACCATTCAGGTGCGTGACTGGACCCGCGAGAACAGCGCATGGTTTGCAGCCGTGCAGCTAGAGAAGCGCATGATGTTTGTGATTCTGGTGCTCATCATTGCGGTCGCGGCATTTAACCTCGTGTCTATGCTGGTCATGACCGTGATGGACAAGCGATCCGACATTGCAATTCTGAAAACACTTGGCGCCCAGCCACGGTCGATCCTTTCTATTTTTATGATCCAAGGGGCTGCCTTGGGTTTGCTGGGTGTGGTGAGCGGCACCATTCTGGGTAGCTTGGGAGCATGGCAGATCGATGCGCTGGTGGCGGGGCTTGAATCTCTCATGGGCTTTCAGTTGCTGCCCAAAGGCATTTACCTGATCGAGAGCCTCCCGTCCGATCTGCGCTTGCTGGATGTGTTGCAGATCAGCCTGACTGCAATGCTGCTGTCTTTCCTGGCCACGCTCTACCCCAGCTGGCAGGCCTCACGCGTCCAACCAGCGGAGGCGCTTCGGCATGACTAGCGCAGCGCATGTCCTCCAAGCGCGTGGGCTCTCCCGTCAGTACGAGGACGCGGGGCGCCTGGTTCGCCCCTTTCAGGATGTGAGCCTGAGCTTAGGGCTCGGTGAGACCCTTGCCATCATGGGCCCGTCGGGTGCGGGCAAGTCCACGCTGCTTCAGCTCTTGGGTGGGCTGGATCAGCCCAGCACGGGAGAGGTCTGGATTGATGGCGAGTCTTTGGGTGCTGCCAGCGAGGCCAGGCGAGCCGAAATTCGGAATCTCAAGGTCGGCTTTGTCTACCAGTTTCATCACCTCTTGCCCGAGTTTTCTGCAATCGAGAATGTCGCCATGCCGTTGCGCATTCGTCGGGTGCCGCGTGCTGAAGCGCTGGAGCGAGCTCAAGCGGTTTTGGTTGGCGTTGGTCTGTCACAGAGGCTGCGTCACCGGCCTTACCAGCTCTCTGGGGGCGAGCGTCAACGCGTGGCGATTGCCCGGGCTCTGGTAACCAATCCGCGCCTGGTGCTTGCAGATGAACCAACGGGAAATCTCGACCGCGAGGCCGCTCATTTGGTCTTTGACTGCCTTATGCAGGGGGTGCGCGCTCAGGCCACTAGTCTCGTGGTGGTGACGCACGACCCTCAGTTGGGAGGGCGGTGCGATCGATCCTTGATGCTCTCAAATTCTGAGACGAGCATGGCCCGCTGAGGCTTGCGTGCTCGCTTTGCGCGCTGGCGCGAGGCCTTGAGGGCCCAGCCCCAGTAAACCACTGCGTAGCCTAACAAGGTCAGGACAACGGCCATGAGCAGCACGCCAACCAGCAGCGGCCACCCAAGGCTTGTGAGCCAGCCGGCAAGTGAGCCGAGGGAGTCAAGTGGCGCGGTGAAATCGAAGTTCGGCGGAGGAGAAATGTCGCCTGAGGTTGAGCTGCCGCCCGCTGGAATTCCGAGGTGATCGAATATCCATAATCCGATTTGAAGCCCTAGAATGTAGAGCGGGATCAGCGTAAGCGGATTGGTATAGAGCGTCGTAATGACCGCCACGGGTAGGTTCACTCGCAGCAGGATGGCCATCAGAGCCGCACAGGCAAATTGAAACGGTGGTGGCAGCAGGCCGCAGAACATGCCCGCGGCTACACCCCCCGCAACGGAGCGCCGGTTGAGACGCCAAACCCCGGGCTCAACCAATGCGGGACCAAAAATTCGAAGGAATCGGTTGGACTGAAGTGCCTCCGGGGAGGGCAGACGTTGCTTGAGGTAGGCTTTCATGGCTGGCGCAAGTGTAGAGTGTTTGGGTGCTTGTTGACACTCACTGCCACCTGGATTTTCTGGACCAGCCCGGCCACTGCCTCGATCAGGCTGAGCGGGCGGGTGTGGCCGCCGTTGTCATTCCTGCTGTTGCCCCCCCGAACTTTTCGCGGGTGCGTGAATGGGCGCATGAGTCCAGCAGATCTGTGTATGCACTCGGGCTTCATCCGTGCTCCCTCGATCGTCTAGGAGACGATGCTCTCGACCTTCTGAAGACTGAGCTCCTGGCTGTCCGGGACGATCTTCGCCTCGCTGCAATTGGCGAGATTGGACTGGACTTTCTCGTTCCTGGACTCGATCGGACTCGCATGACACGCCTCTTTCATGAGCAACTTCGACTCGCAAAAGACTATGACCTCCCCGTGGTGCTTCACGTTCGCAAAGCACAAGATCAGGTGCTTGCAGGCCTGCGGCGTTTTGGCATTCGAAGGGGAATTGCCCACGCCTTCAATGGCAGCCCGGAGCAGGCGTATGCCTATCACCGGCAGGGTATTCACCTGGGCCTTGGAGGGGCCATGACGTTCCCGCGTGCGAGTCGCATTCGGCGACTTGCCCAAGAACTTCCGCTCGAAGCGTTTGTGCTGGAGACCGACAGTCCAGATATTCCGCCCGCCTGGCTGACACCAGGGCAGCAGAACACGCCCGAGCAGGTGGTTGGGGTTGCCCGCTGTCTCGCGGACTTGCGTGGGATTTCGGAGGTTGAGGTCGCCCAGGCCACAACGCAGGCAGCCCGCATGGCCCTTCCTGCCCTCGCTGACCAGCTCTATCCGCGCCTAGCTTAACGCCATGGGAGTCTCCATTGGCTGGGCGGCTGTGGCCGCACTGGTGGGTTGCTGCGCGCTCTTGCTTTTGCCGCAGCTCCCACCCTTCGGGTTCTGGTGGGCGAGTGCTGCCCTGATCGTGATTGCCCTCATGGGTGCTTGGGCGCTTGCGCGGCGAATGCCAGCGCGCGCATGGCTGAGAAACTGGGGTTTGCCGTGCTTGGTTTTGTTGGCGATTGCCTTCGGCTTTGCGGCTCAGCTTAAATGGCGGGCAGAGCAGACCCTGAGCCAGCGCCTTGGGCCCGAGGAGCAGGGTCAATCCTGGGTAATCGACGTGGTGTTGGAGGGCTTGCCGAATCAGTCTCAGGGTGCCTTTCCCGTCTGGATGACCGAGGCGCGGATTTTGAATGGTCCTCGCCCGAGTGCAACCATCAGTCTCGCCTGGGCGAAACCGCCCACTCCGTTGGCGCCCGGTCAGTCCTGGCGGATTCCCGTTCGGCTCAAAAATTTCTCTGGAACACGCAACTTCCATGGCTTCGACCCAGAGACGTGGGCTTTTGGTAAGCGACTCATGCTGCAGGGTAGCGTTCGTGCTGGGCGAGGCGACCCTCCCGCGCTGAGACTCGAGGACGATGCGGGCCTCTTCTCGCGGATCGATCGCCTGAGATTCGAGACTCGCAAGTTGATTCATCAGACCCTTGAGGGACGGACCTATTGGGGGGTGATGTCGGGCCTGGTGGTGGGCGATCAAGCCGTCATCTCTGCGGAGCATTGGACTCTCTTCGCTCAGACTGGCATTTCCCACCTGGTCTCGATTTCGGGCATGCATGTCACTCTTTTTGCGGTCGCGGCCCGATTGCTCTTTAAGCTGCTCTGGCGCCTACTCTCTGTCGCGCCCCTGCGTCTCGCACTCTGGGTGCCGTTTCCCCCGGTGGGGGCAGTTGTCGCCAGTCTCGCTGCGCTCGGCTACGCACTGCTTGCGGGCTTCAACCTCCCCGCGCAGCGCACGGCCATCATGGTCTGCACCGCTGCCCTTGCCATGCTTGCGGGTCGATCGCTTGGCAATGCAGGGGTGTTGGGCCTCACCCTCTTGGTCATGCTGGTGCTCGAGCCTGCTGCACCACTTTCCCCAGGCTTCTGGCTCTCGTTTTTCGCGGTCTGGCTTCTGTTTGCGCAGCCCGAGCGGGAGGAGAAAGCGAGACAGTTGAGTAATAGCCTCTGGGATGCAGGCCGCGCGCAATGGGCCATGACCATTGGGCTGGCGCCGCTCACAGTTGCCTTCTTTCATCAGACCTCGGTAGTCGGGCCGCTCGCCAACGCCGTCGCGATCCCGATCGTCACCTACTTGGTCACGCCGCTTGCGTTGGTGGGTGCTCCGCTCGCAGCATGGGGGTTGACCACACCCCTGATCTGGGCCGATGGGCTTTTTGGATGGCTCATGGATCTCCTCAACTGGATGGCAGACCACCCCTGGGCCGTGGCGAGTTGGCATGCCCCACCCCTGTGGGCAAGTGTGCTGGCCTGCGGCGGCGTGGCCTGGGCCATGCAACCGCACCGCTCGAACCTCTCGCCGGCAGCGAGGCGATTGGGCTGGGGCTTGTTGCTTTTTTTGCTCGTGGGCGGTCAGCCCAGACCCCAGGAGGGGGAGGTGTCTATAACCGTGTTGGACGTGGGGCAGGGCACGGCTGTGCTCATCCGCACGCGAGACCACGCCATGCTCTACGACACGGGACCGACCATGGGGGCTTCCACCGCCGCGCGCCGAATTGTCCTGCCGCAACTGCAGGCCGAGGCGGTCGGTTCACTCGACCTGCTCATGGTCTCGCACGATGACGACGATCATGCGTCTGGACTGGGTGAGGTCCTCGCCGCTCAGCCTTCGGCCCAGCTTGTGACGAGTCTTCAGCCGCACGAGCTCCTAGGCCGTGGCCGACCGTCCTCGGGCGGCGAGATTCGTTGCGAATGGGGGGTCGGCTGGGCGTGGAATAGCGTGCATTTTCGCGTGCTCTATCCATTTGAAGACCGCAGGCTGGAGTCTCGCTCGGGTAATGACGACTCCTGTGTTTTGGAGGTGACCGATGCGGCGGGTCGAAGGCTCATTCTGGCTGGAGACCTCTCATCTGAGGCGGAGGCCGACTGGTTGTCTCAGCAGCCTTGGCTAGGTAAGCCTCGCGGACCTCTGCTTTTTATGGCCCCCCATCATGGCAGTCGGGGTTCCCTGAGCGTCGATACGCTCCAAGTGCTTGAGCCCGGCTGGGTGTTTGCCCAGTCCCGCTTTCAGGGCCGATTTCAACATCCCCATCCCGAGGTGATCGAACGGCTTGAAGCGAGGGGCATTCCGTTCCTGAGAACCGACCTGCACGGGGCTCTGCGATTGCGTTGGCAGGGTGAGTCGCTAGCCGTTGAGCGTGCATCCGACCAGCGACGATTCTGGCACTTACTGCGCGACCCAGCCCCCGTCCATATTCCAGGCGACCCCCCGAACCTGATCCGCAGACGGGGAGCAGAGGAAGACCGCTAGGCCAGCGAGCTGCTCGGGGGTAACAAACTCACCAGAGGGCTGCTTCTCGAGGAGCAGCCCTCGCTTGGCTTCCTCGAGAGAGACACCCTCACGCTCGGCGCGCGCGTCGACCTGTTTCTGGACGAGGGGGGTGAGCACCCAGCCTGGGCAGATGGCGTTGCAGGTGATGGGCGACTGAGCAGTCTCCAGAGCGACCACCTTGGTGAGCCCAACAATGCCGTGCTTGGCTGCAACATATGCGGCCTTTTGGGCGCTGGCGACGAGCCCGTGGGCAGAGGCAATATTGAGAATGCGTCCAAAGCCTCGCTGCCGCATGCCAGGAAGCGCCGCCCGAATGGTGTGAAAGGCGGACGAGAGGTTGATGGCAATCACGGCGTCCCACTTTTCAATGGGGAAGTCCTCAACGGGTGAGACATGCTGAATGCCCGCATTGTTGACCAAGATGTCAATCGAACCCATGTCCTGCGCGGCCGCTTGCATCATCTCTGCGATTTCTGCGGGCTTAGACATGTCGGCACCGTAGTGGGTAGTGGGATGGCCAGAGCGGCGGGTGAGGTCCTCTTGAATCTGTGCAATCAAGGCGGTATCGCCAAACCCATTAATGGCAATACGTGCGCCTTGGTCAGCAAGCGCTTGAGCAATACCCAGCCCGATTCCGCTGGTCGATCCAGTAACGAGAGCGGTTCTGCCTTTGAGCAATGACATCTTGGTTCTCCTGTATGGTTTTTGACTGCGGGCTAGCATAGCCTGCTTGCTCCCTATTTTAAGGACCGTCGCAGATGCAGAGACTCATTCCAACCGAGATCCTCGAGATTCCAAGCGCAAGCCCCGCGGGGCCGCACGTCATGCGTGTTCAACAGGCCGGGGACCCCCAGAGCCAGCGGGTTGCACTTTGTGTGCATGGCCTCACGCGCGTGTCTGATGACTTCCTACCCTTGGCAGAAAAACTCGTCGCGCAAGGCTATCGAGTTCTCATGCCCGATGTGGTGGGGCGGGGGCGCTCCGATTGGCTCAAGGCCTCAGAGCACTATCACATGGGTCAGTATGTCGCTGATGTTGCTCAGATGGCCAGACAGCTCAAGCTCCCGCCCTTAGCTTGGG
>Ga0079302_1000309_pt1 | contig 12365 bp, 25 predicted proteins | sample Wag4_2014_7_16_FD_75102 | JGI IMG/M metagenome (GOLD analysis project Ga0079302, IMG submission 75102) | Fresh water mixed with fracking chemicals microbial communities from Ohio, USA - Utica-2 Time Series FC 2014_7_16 | ecosystem: Engineered > Industrial production > Chemical products > Input... | reverse complement strand
TATCAAATGTTTAATAGTTAACGTGTAACAAAGCTCTTCGTAAGTCGCTGGTTTTCAACGACTTATGGGGCGCGGCCCCGCCGCCCGTCGTAACTCGTTGAGAAGCAACGACTTACGACATAAACAAAATTCCGCCGCTTTATAAGAAAAAAGAGAGAAAAGGATTTGCATTCTTTGTTTAGTGCGGTATAGTTGGACATGCAATACATCATCAAAGCTGAGAGCGGTATCCGTGGAATTTGTAATCTTGGAGCGGGGGTTTCGGAAAAAGCCGCTTGGGAAGACGCTTTTGGCCCCAAGCCTTGGACCGACTACCAGAAAAAAACTGCTAAAAAATGCTGGTGCGAGCAGGAGGAGTCTGATGAACCCGTTAGCTATTCTGGCCACTAATCGCAATCTCGTAAGTCGTTGAAAATAAACGACTTACGGGGCGCGGCCCCGCCGCTCTTCATAACTCCTTCATTATCAATGACTTACAAAGATGTGCCTCCAAAGGCTTTTTGCCCCGCAATCGCGCCATAAGCTATTTACAGAAACACGAATGATCTTGGCGCAATCGCGCCATGCAGAAAAACTCAAGAAAAGACTTGAACCCTTCCTTTCTTATGTTATATTACCCTATGAACAACGACCTATTCGAAGAAATCGAAAACACCGCTGAATGCCTTTTCGAAAAAGAAGAAGCAGATCGCGACTACGATACCGTTGCAAAAGAAATCGCTTCACGCTATCCCGGTTCCTCTTGGAGCAGTATTCGTCTTCAACTTGAATACATCGTTTCTGATATTGAAAACCTCGCCGCCTAATACCATGCAAACCGAACAAGAAATTAAACTCTCATATCATCGCCTAAAACACGGTAGCCTCTATGATCGTGGCTCCGCTGATGCATACTACTGGCGTGATGCCGATCCGCACTATTACCCCAACGGAACCTACAATCCTCCCCGCATTGGAAAAGAGGAATTGTCCAAAGAACAAATTGAGGAATACATGTTCGCCTATAACAACGAAACCGACAGAAAGGAATATCAATAACATGGACGAAGACCAGTATATCGAAAGCTATTGGGAAGCCGATATGTTTGGCAATCCCTACTTGCAGCCCGATCAAAAAGAAGATGATTCTTTTTATCGAAGTATGGATAGCGAAGAAGAAGAGGCAGAAGAACAAGAAGAAGAAAGCCTCCAAGAAGAATTCGGCTTTTCAGAATACAACGACTATTAAAATATGATATACGAAGATCCTAGCTTGCTTATAAACATTATTGCAGGAATTTGTGGGGCCGTTTTGATTGCTTGTTTGTTGATTAGTCAATACGGTCATTGAATTAAAAGCTTCGTAACTCGTTGATCGTTAACGACTTACGGGGCGCGGCCCCGCCGCCCGTCGTAACTCCTTGATAATCAACGACTTAGCCCATACGCAATCGCGCCATATAAAATAAAGAAAAAAGGGGTTGCATTCCCCCAAAAATGCATTACATTACTCTTGTCGAAAGGATAAACAAATAACCGAAAGACCAAATATGAAAAATCAATTAGATGCTACTGACAAACTGTATGTTGCCGCCCGTATTCTTATGGGCGAGGAAGCGATTGCCGAATTCAATTACGAAGACAAATTTGGATGCATTACGCATCGTCGCGTAAAGGTTGATTCGGTCACTACCGACAATCACGGCAACTTCGTCTGGTATAACTATTCGGATGGAGGTGGTCACGGTGGTGGTCATCGCGCCTTCAATGCTGAACGTATCAACGGATTCCGCTTTGTTCGCAAGTAATGGGTAAAGGGGCGCGGTCTCACATTATGTGACGCCGCGCCCCAACTGTTTCATATAATGAAAAAACGAGTTTACTTTAATCTGCACAAACGCCTTTTCTCTGTTCAAGAGAAGGTGAATGGCCAATGGAAGGTTATCGGTCACACTGATGACATCACGCTTTACAATGTTACCTTTAAGGTAAGCGAGGCAGGGCGGCAAAGGGTTCTTAGAGAAAAGAAGAAGACTGTTCATGCTTTTGTTGAAGGAACTCTTTCCCCTTCTCCTCTTCAGTGCCACAGTCCACTAACCATTCGATACAATCCCTACAAGTCTGGATCGTTTACCTCTGGAGAATTCAACGTCAAAGAGGCGGGATCAGTTCGCCTTTCAAAGATTGACGGTAAGCCAACTATACAAGCCGATTTCTTTTATACAGCATGATTGCAACTATCATTTATCCAAAGGAACTTGCTTTTCCTTTTAGCATTCCCTGTATTGGGGAATGCAATCAAGCCAATAAGATGAAATTTGCCGAAATGGTAACGGAATGTCTTATGGGCGATGGATGGGAAACGGAAACAGTAGTTTCTAATAACCTAGAAGTTAGGCCAATGAGATTTGGGGATATGATCCTATTCCCTGATGGAGAGACTTGGGCAGTAGGAAAAGATGATTTCTTTCTTTTAGATAGAAGGAAAATGATTGACTTTCAAATCACGCCAAGCTATTCGCATAACTAAATCTACCTCGTAAGTCGCTGGTTTTCAACGACTTATGGGGCGCGGCCCCGCCGCCCGTCGTAACTCGTTGACACTTAATCACTTACAACAAAATCATCTTTTCTTTCAAAAGGCTGTTGACATTTACAGAAGGTGTGTTATATTACCCCATGCAGAACATCGAAGATCATGCTGGCCGCTTTTGCGGATTCACCACCAAAACTCAAAAGAAAACCCATTGTGCAAAAGTATATCGAATTACTTCGCACTACATCAAGATTCAAGACCGTAACGACGGCAAGAACTACAAATATAATCGGAATTCGATTTTGGATTGTCGGTTCTAATTAAAGTTTTCCAACAAAGAGTTTCTCCATTTTGCTCAGTTGATGTTGATACAAATGGAATCTTTTAAATCGCGGGATGGTGTAACGGTAGCATACTAGGCTCATAATCTAGAGATAATGGTTCAATTCCATTTTCCGCAACTCTTTGATAATCAACAACTTACGACGAGGGCCGGGGCCGCACGCCATAACTCGTTTAGTTTAAACGACTTATATGATTTTCCTGTTTTGGGCTATTTTCTTAAACAAGAAAAACGCTTTTTTGAAGAAAGAGGTTGCATTATTCCAGAAAGGCATTACATTAACTATGTAACGGATCGCAAGCTATCCGTGAATCACCGATAAATCTCGCGAAGCAAATCTATTAGTAGGGGGAATATCCCGAACAAAAAATATCCGCAAGGGTTGGAAAATGCCTGTAAGCTGATTAATTATCTGAAACGGTGAGGGTTGGAAAAGATAAACGCCAACACAAAATCTATTGACAAACTTCTATTCTTGCATTACATTACTCCATGACAAAAAACACTCTTCTTCTCTTGGTTGACGAAAGCATCACTTTTCGTAAGTGGATTGCGAATGAACTTATCACTCATTTGGATTACCCCATGCCATCCTCAACTATCGTAAGCCTGTTGGAGGAAAGCCGCACGTTCCAAAATTGGGCCATTGATCAGTTCGACGGCGACGGCGAAATTATCATCAGCAACGTCATTGAAAATGTTGTGAACAAAGCCATCCAAGATGTGAAACGCTCTCTCGATAACGGAAAAACAATCGAAGCTATCAAGAACCTTCGCGAAGCTTCGCAAAACCATTCCCTTCGTAATGGATTGATGAAAAAATTCTCTGCTCTTGTTCATGACCGCCGCAGCAAGGGGGAGGATATTGTTTACAGAAGCGAATTTACTAACGAGCAACATTTTACCTTGAAATTCTCACGCGATTTGGTGGAACACATCCAAGATTGTTTCGATCCATTTTGATTTAATACCTCGTAACTCGCTTAAAATCAACGAGTTACGGGGCGGGGCGGGGCCGCGAGTCATAACTCGCTCATAATCAACGACTTACAGCAGAAGCGATTCAAGATCCATGCCAACCGCATGGATTTTTTTTGCGATAGGGTGTAAAATAAATTGCCTCTTTTCTTTGACATTTAGACGAAGATGGTTTAATGTTGAACATATGAAAGACGAACTATTCCAGAACGAATCCCTCCTTGACATCCTTGACGACATCGCCTCTTTTCGCGGAGACTACCGCTTCGGCAGCAGTCACTCCCGCTTTGATCGCGAACGCGACGAGCAGGAAGATGATCAGGAAAATACCGAATCTGATCACTTTTCTTTTGACAAATAAGATAAATTGTGCTAAATTACCTCTCGTTAAAGAACCAAAACAAACCTAACTAAAAAAACATATGATCGTTATCGGAAAAAACCACGTTACCGCTGAACAACTCTTGAACGTTGTCACTCCTCCAGAAACTGAGTCCTTCAAGCCTCTCCCTCACCACATTTTGGTGGAATACACTCGCGAGGCTTTGAACGATGCTGGTTTCCAGATCGTGGAAGAGGACCACGTTGTCGCCAAGGACGGTTTGCGCTACTTCGGCGGATTCGCCCTGTCTCACACTTCCCTTTCTGGTGATCGTCGCCAGATCGTTTGCGGTGTTCGCAACGCCAATGACAAGTCCTTTCCTGCTGCCATTTGTATCGGCAACCGCATGATGGTTTGCGAAAACCTTTGCTTCTCTTCTGAGGAAAAGCTCACTCGCCGCCATACCAAAAACATTATGCGCGACCTTCGCGGCGTGATCGTTTGCGCGATCACTCGTTTGATCAAGGCATGGAATGACATGGAGACCCGTATCAAGGCATACGAAAACGTCACTCTTGACGAACAGCAAGCCGCGCACCTTTTGCTTGGTTTGATCGACAACAACGGTCTTCCCGCCCGTGACTTCTACAATACGATTCTTTGCTGGCGCAATCCCGAAAATGCCGCAACGGACATTGTCGAGCGTAATACTTTCATCATCGAACAGGAAGACGGTTTCGGGTTTGATGAGGAAGGCTATCAGCAAGCCCTTGCCGCCAAGCAAGCCGAACTGATCGCGGAATTCGGCGGTGACACTTTGTGGGGTCTTTACAATGCGGTAACGCACGTTCTCAAGGGTTCCTGCCTTGACAAACTCCCACAACGCACGATGAACATGCAAGCCCTGTTTGACGGGTTCGCGGGAGTTGTCGTCTCCGTTGGCGAGGCGATCAACACGGCAGGTCTTGACGAAAACGATCAAGAGACCGACGAGGCGCGAGGTGAGTTCATCGAAACCTTTGGCGAGGTTGTCGAGGATGTTGTCGAGGATTCTGACTCTAACATTGACACCATCGCGATGCTGATCGAACGCTAACAGAACCACAACTTGGGAAGCTCGGGAGGGGAGGCGAAAGCCTCCCCTTTTCTTTTGTCTAGTTGTTTAAGTTGTAAGTCGTTGAACGTCAACGAGTTACGAGGGCGCAGCCCCCCGCCCGTCGTAAGTCCCTGAGAATCAACGACTTACGAAGAAACCTATTCAAGATCCATGCCAAGCTTGCAGAAATTCTTTTCTGTTTTTTGTGTTTGACTTCTCCCCTGTTTGCCTTACCTTTACAAATGAAAGAAATCACTGTCGAGATAATCAATCAATATGGAGTCGAACGGATTCGCGTTGTCGATCAAAAACTGCGTGAAACAATCACTTCTTTAACTGGAAGAAAAACCATTTTACAAAGCGACATTAAAGCTCTAAAAGAGCTTGGCTTTAGCGTTCGCATGAAATCTGTTGAATCGGTCGAACTTTGACCTTGACAAAACCCAATCCTGTGTTATACTTCTCACGATGAAACTACTGAACGGCGGAAACGCAAAAACAAAGAAAGGGGAAGCTGTGGGTTGGAAAACCTTCGGAATCCATCTCGCCCCATCACGCCTGTCTGGCTTTAACACTTGCCAACATGCGACGGCTGGTTGTGCTGCCTCTTGCCTCAATACGGCGGGAAGAGGCGCAATGTCGAGCGTCCAAAAGGCAAGGATTAATAAAACCCTTTTCTTCTTTAAAAACAAAGAAGGCTTCCTTGCTGAACTTCGAAAAGAAATTCGGGCCGCTATCAAATCTAGCGAGCGGCAAGGGTTGAATCCATGTTTTAGGCTTAACCTCACTTCGGACATTCCCTTTCACAAGTTTGGAATCATGGAAGAGTTTCCCAACGTGCAATTTTACGATTACACGAAGGATTATAAAAGGGCGTTGCAATACATGCACGGCGAACTGCCGAAAAACTACCATCTGACTTTCTCCCGCGCCGAATCGGAAGACAATCAACAGCAAGCCAAGTCTCTTCTTTCGATGGGAATGAATGTTGCGGCAGTGTTTCGCGAATACATTCCCGCAACGTGGAACGGGTTTAAGGTTGTTGACGGTGATGAAAATGACTTGCGGTTTCTCGATCCGCAAGGCGTGATTGTCGGCTTGGTTGAGAAGGGAAAAGCTAAACAAGATTCTTCTGGCTTTGTCCTTTCTCCCGCATGAACGAACTCATAATTTTGCTTGCTTTTTGCGTCTTAGGGTATATAGTGTCAAACAACTAAGCAACGGCGCGGTGGTGGAACTGGAGATACACATCAGACTTAAAATCTGACGCCCATGAGGATTGCGGGTTCGAATCCCGCTCGCGCTACCAATTTTTAAACAAAAAAAAGACTCAGTATCGGAACCGACTTCTAATCGGTAGCACCGTAACGGATCAATGGGGGTTCGATTCCCTCCTGAGTCGCTGAATTTTGCTCTTTGAAATGTCTTATTCTATGGCAATTGGAACATAATAAAACGCACTTATCTAATTCTTTAATAACACATTCCCAAGCGCGTAAGCGGAGCCTATTCCAATCGAAGTCTTTTTCATCTGGTTCTAAATGGTGAAAATCAAAGATAACACTAGGAAAGGTTGGATAATCGATGCCGCAATCAATACAAGACCCTCCTTTATAATTTATGGCCTCTATCTTTCTCCGCTTCCATCGCTCCATGCAATATTCATTAAAACACTTGCGGCAAATAGAAGATCCATTCTTTCTGTCTTTCTTTTTATAAAAATCGGTTGTCGATTTCTCTTCGTTACATGACGGGCAGACCTTCGTATTCATACTAATATATACACGCATAGAATCAAAATATCTATCCAACAGAAAAAAACAAATGGACTATTCTAATAAATTCTGTTTTATTCAAAAGAAAGAAGAAGCATGGATTGTTTCCATGTATCAACGCGAAGGCAACGCGGCCAAACTAATCAAAGAGATTTCCACCTCTTCGGAAGGTGAAGCCCGTAAAGCTCAAAAAGAATTCTTTCAATAAAAAACGCCTTTTAAATGGCGCGTAGCTCACACTGGTGAGAGCATCCGCCTTATAAGCGGGAGGTTGCGGGTTCAATTCCCGCCGCGCCAACCTTTTCAGAAAAGATTCATAACTCCTTGAGTATCAACGAGTTACGAGGGGGCGGCCCCGCTCCCGTCGTAAGTCCTTCAAAATAAACGACTTACGAAGCGGGAGTTTAATAGTCTATGTCTGCGTCAACTTCGGGATGCATTTGGCCCGAATAATGAATAGGACATTCCTGCCAATAATCGAAAGGATTACAAATCCAGCCATTACTACAAGGGCATTCCTTTCCATCTTCAAGAGCCGCGTGAGCAACCTGACTTGGATAGGCTAAAATTAGATCTTGAAAATCATTCATGCTTTAATATAACTGAATTCGCTAAAAAGAGCAACAAAAAGTTCATCTCTTTCATTAAGATAGTCGTTAACTTCAACATCTTTGCCACGATACTTTTCGTGAAGATAATCGCGAGCAATTTCTGTCAGATAGCCATTAACGTTTCCTTCTGGAATTCTGCCAGCATCGACAAGTTCCTTTAGCGTCAAGCCCGTCCAATTAAATGGGGCATCAAGAAGTTTTTTGGCAATGTCGTTCATTAGTTTGGTTTTACAAAATAAGCTTGATTCATAAACGTGGACAGCTCCATGTTCCGCCCGTCCTTTTCGTAGCCGTAATAAAGCCAACCGTGAAAGGTTGTCATCCACACAAGTCTCCACCCCTTCTCTTTAAGAAGTTCGCTTTTTTGTTCAAAGGTCTTTCTCATTTTTTCGGCAGTGCGATTTGTTTTGTTGTTTCTTTTTGTCTGGAACGCACTTCGTTCCCATGTTGAGAACGAAAGCGGCTCCACGTTTAACCTTGTAGGGTGGAATGCTTTTCATGCACTATAATACAATGAAAAGCCAAAAAGTTCAATCCTTTTCTTCGATTAGATCGTGATTTTAATAAACACGTTTTTGTCGAAAGAATAGGAGGCAGGACAAGTATAACCAGAGGAATCAAGACTTCTACCTCCCATCGTCATGCTGGAAACGCTATCGACGCGCACCACATTAACATAATTTGACCATTCCTTTTTGGCAACAACCATAACCAAGTCCCCCTCCTTGATGTCGTAGCTTTTAAGATCCCTTTCAAGATCTTTGATTTCTCTTTCCAAAAGGGTGATTTGACGTTCGATTTCTTCTTTAGTTTGCATGAGGGTAATATACCACCTTTCCGCAAAAGCGCAAGAGAAAAGATAAAGGAAAAAGGCGATTCTCTGTAAGTCGTTGACAACCAACAAGTTACGAGCTTCGCCCCCCGCCGCGCCTCATAACTCCTTAATACTCAACGACTTATGACAACAGAAAAATCATGCAGTCATAACTACCTAATACTCAACGAGTTACGGTTTTGAGGGGTTTGGGGGTATATGTTATTTGGCTTATTTAGGGTAAACCTAGGCGTTTTTATTTGTCGCTTTTATAATGAAATTTCTCTTTTCACTCTATCGTATTTGGCGAGAACACCAAGATTCCTGTCGCCATTGTATTTGACTATTTGAAAGTAACTATAGTAAAAATCGAGGGCATCGAATCCTTTCCACTTTCCTTTGGTTTGATCGACGTTAAGGTCTACGCCCTGTTCGATATTATCAAACGTCTTAATGAATTTGTCGGCTTTCATGACGTTATTAAATACGCCAAGAACATCTTCACGATAACTCCCATTATTAAAACCAAAGACAAGATAGGCAACCATATTATTTAAATGAGTTCAGCATTTTGCTCTAGGGCAAGCTTATTCTTTCCTGAGTAAGCTTTCCAAACGGTCAGGTCTGCTTCTGCAAGAGTTTTATTTGGGAACTTCTCTTTAAACAACCTGTAGAGTTCCGTCTCAAGATATTTGTATTTCTTCGCGTCTTGGGGGGTAGACATTGGAGCGGAGACACCATTGTCGCGCAAAAACGCCAACAGATGCGTATCAAGGACAACCCCTTCCCATCCTTCACGGGAATGGAGAAGGAAAAAACTGGCCGATTTCCTCCCAATCCCTTTTATTTGCATCAACTCAGTGAACCCAACCTTTCTCAAATCAATGCTTTTAGATTCGTGAATTGCATTAGAGATTCTTTCGTATTGCCCAACGCTACATATCATCAACATGTTCTTTATTAAAGGCTTATCAAGTTGAAACATAACGTCGATACTAAAAACCTTATTTAGTTCCTCGACTTTGCTTGCCGCCCAACTGCTCTTCTTCCCTGCCACAAGGATACAGAACAACCAAAACTCAAGAAGTTCTTTGTCGGACCTGTCGTATTTGGTGATGCTATTTGGATCGATCATAATTGTATAGGGGATTACGCTTGTGAAGCAGTGAGGCGCATGAAGTCTCTACCTCGTTGACTAATGACCCGTTTGCCGTCAATGTCCATCAGACCAGAGGCAAGAAGGTGCTTCTCATACTTTTGTTGAATGACGCTTCTAGAATAACCAGTAGAAGCAGACAAGGCTTGAAGAGAAAGAGGACCACTGGAGTAATACATTGTTTTCAAAACCCGAATCTCCGCAGGGGAAAGGCCAAAGTCATGAACTCCCATATCCTTCTTGAACTTCTCCCAAAGGTCTGGGGTAAGGAAGGTCTTACCGTTGGCTGAAAGGAAATCCTTCAGTTCTTCTGCCTTTGCAACAGCATCACGGGGATGACCTCGAAAGGTTTTAGAAACAGCATCTTTCATTGCATCAACAACAGCAATTGCCTTGGGCAGATTGTTCTTGAAGATATCAAACAATTCGTCTTTGTTATACTTGGAAAGGGAGATCTCCGTAAGACGGTCGAGAAGAGGTTCGGGCAACTTCTGGGGATCGGTCGTTGCCAAGATGATTCCCATTTCAGTGAAGTCAAAGAGCAATTCCATTTCTCCCATCTCGCGATCATTATAAGTAACGCGGCGAATGGGGTTGGGATCACGCTCAAGAATGGTAAGAAGATAAGTGAGAATCTGTCTACCAGCACCAGTTTCGGCAAGTTCATGAACCTCATCAATAAAGAGAATAGCCTTTTCATTTCTCCAAACAGGATAAACCTGACCAGCAAAGATGTTCATGCTCTTAATGCTTGCGGCATTGATTTCGATGATCGGAGGAGTCGTGCCGTCTGGACGCTTAAGCGACCTACGGAATTCACGAACCAGTTTCGTCTTGCCACCTCCACGCTCTCCCTCAAAGATAAGAAAGGGAAGTCTACCAGAGGTAGAATACGACTGAGAGAAAACGGCAAGTTTTGCTTTAGCTTGATGTTGACCAATGATTTGTTGCATGGCGGCAATATAATCGATCTTCCGCTTTTGTCAAGAGGTTCGGTAAAATATTCTCGTTCACCTTTTTCTTTTGACGTTTTCTTATATCTCGTCTTTTCTGGCGAGTTGGTGCGAGTTTTAGGGGTTTACCCGTCAGTTATGGCGAGTTGCTACCCAGAGCTATACTACATCCCAAGAAAAGGTTGCAGAAATTAAAGTAATAGCTACCATGCCCAAACTAAAACACACAACAAAAAACAAAAAATAAAACAAAAGCTAAAACCACATCGACCATATCATTATCATTCATATCTTATTTGGCGAAAGTCTGTTAATCTTTGACTTAATTAGAACGTCTTACCCCAAGGATCTTTCCCTTGTAATAATCTAATTCGATCTTTTTGATGGGGGAACTTCTGGTAGAACGATGAACACACATTCCATCACCAACATAAATCAAGATGTGTCCACTATTTCCAGACCTAGAACCTCGCCAACATACGATAATATCTCCTTTTTTAATTGCAGATAAACTTACAGGCTTGCCCCAATCGAGCCAATTCCTTGCAAGGTTTGGATTTGATGGAGTATTTCCTCCTGCTTCTTCTACAACGTCAGCTACAAAAGCCGCACACATTAAAGAAGATCCTCTGCGGAATGATCCCCCAATTCGGGATTCTGCTTCTTTAGAGATACTTGTATTTAAAAAAGAACCATCCTTCTTTAAGAAGCTGGAAAAGAAAGGTGCTGCATGTAGTGGATTAATAAAAAGAAAAAGGAGAATAAGAATCAATCGCATATTATTTGGGCCGAGTCTGTTAATCTTTGGTTTAAAAAGTGCGGGTCCAGATTCTAATAGTGCCATCGTAATAATGATCACAATAGGTTACAACAGTTACATAATGAGAGCATTCTTTTCCATTTTTATAACTGGTTACGAGTCTAAGACTCCTATTAATTTCAATCGTTCTGATTACAGAAAGTTGCTTCATTCGGGACTCTTCTCGCGAAATAGGAGGAATGACACGATATTTCTTAGCAGTTCCTTCATAAGGTTCTTGGTCAGCCTGTGTGAAAGAAAAGAGAGAAACAATTGCAAGAATAAGATTGGTGGGTTTCATATTATTTAGGATTTTTGTGGACGAAATTGGAAGGCAGATTGTCGATTTGAAGTGTAAGTATTATTTGAAATGAAAAATAAAAAGTGGTCCGAGTCAGAGATTGACCTTATAAAAGAATTAGCTTCTAAGGGGGTTGGGTATTCTAAAATGGAAGATCAAATAGGAAGAACAGGTAAAGCTATTTCTGAAAGAATGCAAAAACTTGGATATGTATTTGGGGACTTTTATAAGAAAGAAGAAAAGGGATGTTTAAATTGCGGAAAGATTCTTGGCCGTAGTCAATATAAATATTGCTCAAGCTCTTGTTTCGCCAAATGCACAAACCCAAAAAGGGCAAAGAAAAAAACGTGCAAAACTTGTGGCGAGGATTTTAGCGGCATGGGTAAGAGGGGTAATATTTATTGCTCTAGGGAGTGTCATGTAGAAGAGAGAATAAAACTCCAAAAGGAAAAGATTCTAAATAATGATCCGTCAGTTGGCCAACCTTCTTATAAGAAATATTTGATAGATCTATATGGGGCAAAATGCATGGAGTGTGGGTGGGAAAGGATACATCCAATTACTTTAAAAGTTCCTATTGAAATGCATCATATTGACGGTGATAGCAAAAATAACAAATTAGATAATTTAATTCTTTTGTGTCCGTCTTGTCATAGTTTAACTCCATCATTTAAAGCTTTAAATAGGGGAAACGGTCGTAAA
>Ga0079302_1000303_pt1 | contig 12482 bp, 8 predicted proteins | sample Wag4_2014_7_16_FD_75102 | JGI IMG/M metagenome (GOLD analysis project Ga0079302, IMG submission 75102) | Fresh water mixed with fracking chemicals microbial communities from Ohio, USA - Utica-2 Time Series FC 2014_7_16 | ecosystem: Engineered > Industrial production > Chemical products > Input... | reverse complement strand
CATGGAATCTATGCTGCATCTGTGCTGCCAATGGACCTCAGTGCTAAAGACGCTGCATCAACTCTTGCCAGTGTCCTAAAGGGCCGTGGCACTCAGATTGACATTCTTATCAACAACGCTGGGTTCGGCAAAACAGCTGAGTTCATCAAGGAGAACAACAAGTTCATAGTTGATGAGTTGACAGTTAATGTGAGCACACTAGTAGAACTAACACATGCTTTCCTACCTGGAATGGTCGAGCGCAAGGATGGAATTGTAATCAACATCGCCTCAACCGCTGCCTACCAGTCACTTCCTTACATGGCTGTCTATGGTGCTACCAAGGCTTTCGTACTTTCTTTCACAGAAGCACTTTGGGGAGAAACAAGAAAGACTGGAGTCAAGGTGCTGGCTGTTTGCCCAGGCCCTACTGCCACAGAATTCTTTGACTCAAACGGCAACGATCCTGCTTTAGGAAAATTCATTCGCACTTCAGAAAATGTGATTGACAGTACTTTTAGGGCTCTAGCTAGAAGGAACTCTCCGGCTGCTGTTATTGATGGCCCGCTAAACAAGATCATTGCTCTAACCAGCAGGTTCTCAACTAGAAGGTTTGCGATCAAACTGTCAGCAACAGTTATGAAGCCTAAGAAAAAAGGCTAGTTTCTTCTTTCAAGACTGAATCCGTTAGCCAGATCTCTCGTCCAAGATTCATCCGGTAAGTCAAATCTCTTGAGTCTCGGTCCTTCTTCAGGCATGTCAATATACATAGCGGTAGAACTTCCCCCATCAAGCAAGATTCCGTCTGTAGCCCCTAGCTCAAGCAGCCACTTAGCCATCTGGCTAGAAGTTGAACCGCCTTGACGGTATCCAAAGTCGAAAGCTAGCTGCCCACGGCTAGATGTAACAAACCAGATCTGACCATCTTGGTTCCAACCGATAGCTGTTCTTGGTCTAAAGGTGTTTGGGTGCTGGGCGCAAACCCAAATCATCTTTCCACCCTGAACGATTCTTGGACCTCGCCCAGCGGCTGTGATGAACTCAGACTTACCGTCCGCTTGATAAGCCCTTGAAATACTTACACTGTCGCCAACTTTGAATCTGTTTGCAAGTAGTGCAGCTTGGGTGGAACGAGCTTGAACGATGAAACCATTGGTGTCGACCTTCAGTGAAGCACCCGTCTTGTAGATACTCTTCACAATGAACTTGCCTGTGCTGTCTTGAAGAATTCTCAAAGTAGCTCTACCGGCTTTAGTCGTAGATTTAAAGTTGTCGTCAAATAGTGTTGCACCTGGACCGAGGTTTGTATAGTTCACGGAGTCGATACTCATGGTGTTTGACTTACTTGATATTTTCCCGTAAGTAGTAATGGTGTCTGCGGCAACACGTTCTTCATACTTAGGCATAGGAGGGCGGCTGAAGGTAACTTTGGAATTTACTTTCATCTTTGCAACGTGCGGGGCTAGATATCCCTTGACCTGAATGACGTATCCGGTTTTTGCAGAAATACTTGCGCCCTTTGGGTAAACCTTGACGAGCTTGCCTGATCTGATAAGAAGCGAGACAGCACCTTTAGGAGTAGTAGGTCGAATAAAATTGCTCTTGTAAAGAACAAGTGAAGACGGACCAGGCTCTAGCTGATTGATTCCAGTCAACTTGAAAGATCTTGTGCCGATTTTTACAGTTCCAGTAGTTCGGTAACCAGTGCTTTCAGAAACTTTCTTGCGAACTAAACCAAACACTTCAGTTTGTCCTGGTGGGGAATAAGAAACTTGACCGGACTCGACCATGCCATTCCATGGTCCAGAACCATCAAAGTAATCACCATTGATGGCGGCAACTGTTTTGTAATTTGAATCCGTTAGAACACGAAGCTCTTGAGATCTTGGAACCCCCAAATGCAGAACGCCAAGGGTAATGTTTCTCAAGTTTCCTGAAACTACTGAGACTTTTGCCCCAAGCGATGAAAGCGATGCGCTGCTTGCCTCGCTTCCTGGCTTCCATAGCCACGCTTTTGCAGTCACATAATTACCAAGTGAAATATCTGGGACTTGACGAGTCTTCGCTAACGGAGGTGTGTATATGCAACCAGTTGCTGCGCTGGCAGGAATTGAACCTGACACTAGAAATGTGGTAGCCACTAAGAAGCTAACAGCCTTGATGGCTCGTCTTCTTGTGAATTTCCTTTGTGTTTTCATCAGACCTTCAGACTATAGGAACAAGTGGATAGGCTTTCTCTATGTTTAGAACGAGGAAAGCCACTGCTGTTTCAGCAATGATTATCCTCGCACTTACTGGGAGTTTTCTGAATACATCGGCCGCCCAAGCCGCTCCTAGTTATGTTGAAGGCACCGATGCCGCAGCCATTGTCTTTGATCCCCTAAGAGTCGATAATTTCGATCTCGAAATGTCAGATGCAGATTTTGAATCACTTAAGTCCCCTAATGTGAACTGGGAATTTGAAGGTGATTGGCGAGAAACCCAAATGTCATTCACGATGGCTGGCAAAGTCTATGGTCCATACACCGTAGGCGTTCACCTCAAAGGTGCTTGGGGATCTTGGAGAGACGTCACACAAAAAGCAGCTTTCAAGATCAAGATGGATGCTTTCGTAAAAGACCAAACGCTCTTCGGAATATCTAAATTCACTCTCAATAACATGGTGCAAGACCCGAGCTACATCCACGAATCTCTTACCTACAGGCTCTACCGAGCAATGGGCGTCCCAACACCTCGAACCGGGTATGCAAATGTAACCCTCAATGGAAGGGATTATGGTCTTCACCTAAATATCGAGACCATGAACAAACAGCTTCTTTCACGTTGGGGAATATCTAGTTCACATCTATATAAAGGAGCAGTTCCTTACTTCCCTGATTTCTACGCAGGATATGAAAGCCAATTTGCTATTGAATCTGGAAGTGACACTGACACATCAGACCTAACAAGTTTTATTCAAGTGCAAGCTCTTGGAGGTCCTGCCTGGTGGGCTGCTATGGGCAAAATGGCTGACATGAAACAAATGACGCGAGGCTGGGCCGTCGAACTATATTCCGGTCACTGGGATGGCTATGTGATGAATAGAAACAATTACTTCCTGAACTTTGACAAGTACGGGAAAGTGACTCTTCTTCCTTGGGGAACAGACCAAACTTGGAACGGTTCACTAAGTTACTTCAGATCTCCTGCCCTAATGATTAACAAGTGTTGGGCAGTACCTGCTTGCAAACTGATGTATGAACAATCCCTTGCTGAAGTTGCTAACAAAGCTGAAGAGCTGAATCTTGAAACTATGGCAGGAGATGTAGCTAATGCAATTAGCGATGCAGTCACTCAAGATCCTTTCGGGCCAAGTTACAACGTCGCCACTGATTACCAGAACGCAACAGTTTGGCGTCTCGGTAATCAACTCAGAACACTCCAGACACTTTCAGCTCCTTGGGACACAGGGCTGCAATCAATTTCTGTGAATAATGTTGCATACAAAACTGGTTCAACTGTCTATCTTCCTGCAGGGACAAGGGTAGTAAACGTTGAGGCTTTTACGAATGAATATGACGCAAGAGCAGTAGTTTCAAATCCAGGAGTTCTCAAAGATGGAATGAACAATCTTTCTATTCAAATCACTTCGGCAAACGCTAAGCACAATCGCACTGAACTAGTGAAAGTTTATGTCTACACAAAGGTGACAACAAAGCTCTCAGTAGGTTTCTCAAAGTCGGTTTCAAAGCTAACCTCAAAGGGAAGTGGATCTTTAGATAGTTTAATTAGAAAACTCTCTACATCACAGAAACTTGTTCTCACCGTGAGTATGCCTAAGTCAAAAACTCTTTCACTTTCCAAAAACAACATTCTGCTAAAGCAGCGAACTGACTTAATTTTGAAAGCACTAACCGCTAAGGGCATCAAGGCTACAAAGGTGACAAAGACTCTAACCAGCACTGGTACAGCCGATACTCTGACCTTCTCCGCAAGCTTCGTCAAATAATCTCTCTAGGTGTTTGGAAGCAGTAATACTCATTGAGTAAGGTATGAACGTGAACCCAGTGAAACCAACTAGCTCTATTTCATACATCATGCCTGTATTGAATGAAGAAGCTCATCTTCGCAGTGCTGTCGCCAGCATCTTTGAGCAGCACGGGTTGGTAGCGGGCAAGGTAGAAGTCATTCTGGCTCTAGGCCCATCAAAAGATAAGACCAATGAGATAGCCGAGGCATTGAGCAAAGAGTACCCAGTTCAATTGGTTCAAAACCCAACTGGTAAGACTCCTGCCGGACTGAATCTAGCTATCGCTAAAGCTAAGAACGATGTGGTTATTAGAGTGGATGCCCATAGTGTGCTGTCCCCTGACTACTCGATCAACGCTGTCAAAATACTTAGTCAAACAGGAGCTGGAAATGTTGGCGGCTTGATGAAAGCAGAAGGAGTAACTCCTTTCCAAAAAGCTGTGGCCTGGGCTTACGGCAGCCGATTTGGTTTAGGTGGTGGCACATATCACGTAGGTGGGGATGCTGGACCTAGCGATTCGGTTTATCTAGGTGTCTTCCGAAGAGATGTTCTAACTAAACTCGGTGGCTTCGATGAGAAGATGATCCGTGGTCAGGACTGGGAATTGAACCTCAGAATCAGGGAATCTGGCGAACAGGTTTGGTTTGACCCAAGCCTTGTAGTTACCTACTTCCCTAGAAGCACCTGGCGAAAACTAACCAAACAGTTCTTTGATACTGGTGCTTGGCGAGCACTTTTGACCAAATCTCACCCAAATAAGGCAAATCTTAGGTATTTTGCTCCACCAGCTTTAGTTTTAGCCTCATTTATGGGTCTTTTACTCTCAATATTTGGGTTTGGCGGAGTATTTGGGCTTTTGCCCCTTATTTCCTATGCCCTGGCGGTCATCTTGATCTCTTTGACCGCTAAGGGATTGAGCTGGAAAGCCAAGTTATCCCTGATGGTTACCATGCCAACTATGCACTTTAGCTGGGGAACAGGCTTCCTTGCTGGGCTGTTCCTCAAGCGGTGAAACTAGACTTATGGTGAACCGATAGGAACACATAAGCAAATGTCTAAATACAAAGTAACTAAAGCCGTTATTCCTGTAGCGGGATTAGGTACGCGTTTTCTACCTGCAACCAAGGCAATGCCTAAAGAGATGCTTCCCCTAATCGACAAGCCTGTTATTCAGTATGTAGTCGAAGAGGCAGTTGAGGCTGGTCTACAAGACATCTTGATGGTCACCGGTAGAAACAAGAATGCTTTAGAGAACCACTTTGATCGAGTTGCCGAATTAGAAATGAACCTAGAACTCAAAGGTGACAAAGATCGCCTAGCCAAGGTTATGGCCTCCTCTGAATTAGCCAACATTCACTATGTGAGACAAGGTGACCCAAAGGGTCTAGGTCACGCTGTTCTTAGAGGTAAAGCTCACATCGCTAACAACTCATTTGCTCTTCTCCTTGGTGACGATGTCATGGACGCAAGAGATGTCCTGCTTTCAAAGATGCTCGAGGTCCACGAGGCAACTGGAGAAAACGTTGTTGCTCTAATGGAAGTAAGCCCAGAACAAATACATTTATATGGATGTGCTGTTACTGAAGGATCAGTTGAAGACGGTGTTGTTCGCATCACAGGTCTAGTTGAAAAGCCAAAGAACGATGAAGCTCCATCAAATCTTGCAGTTATTGGTAGATATGTTTTGCGTCCAGAGATCTTCGACATTCTTGAAGAAACAGAACCTGGCCGCGGTGGTGAGATTCAACTAACTGACGCTTTGATGACTGCTGCACAAAACCCAGAGCGTGCTGGTGGAGTTCTAGGAGTTGTTTTCAGCGGTAGACGTTATGACACAGGAGACAAGCTGGACTTTATTAAGGCAACACTACGTCTTGGTGTTGATCGAGAAGACATTGGTCAAGAGCTTCGCACTTGGCTAAAAGAGTTCAACGAAGAAATTTAAGGTATACGGAAAATTTTATGGCTTCAAATCTAAACGTAGTTGTCTGCTCTTTTTACACAGCAGATGACTATTACCGAGCTCACGGTGAGCGACTTGCTAAGAACCTTGAAGAGCTTGGCGTTGAGTATGTTCTTCGTGAAATTGAAAAGAAAGAGGGAGAGGACTGGGCAGATATCTGCCGTAAGAAAGTTCCTTTCCTAGCTGAAGTTTGTGCAGCTCATCCAGATAAGAAAGTTTTCTGGATGGATGTTGACTGCATGATTCTCGAGCTACCTGATTACATCTTCAATACTTCTGCTGACATCGTTGGATTCCAAAGAGGATACTCATCTCCCCTAACTATTGGTTACGAACGTAGATCAAGATTCTGGGAACCATCCTTCTGGGGTGTAAACACAACTGTTCTTGCTCGCAAGATGATTGCTGAAGCTGCTGAACTAGAAAAGGTATCAACAGTTAAAGCAACTGACGACTACTTCATGGAAGAAGCTTGGAAAGCTAACTGCGACAACATGACCTTCCAAATCATTCCTTCTAATGCTGTTGTTGGCATGGGTACCACAAGCGACGCATCAAGAAATGCCTTCTTCAAGTTTGGTGCAAGCGGTAACGTAGCCGACTTCAAAGGCAAAGTAGAACAACACAGCGCTAATAACTCTGGTCTTCGCAAGAAGGCTCTAAACCTAGCTAAGGGTATTGAACGAAAGCTTCCGCCAAAGTTATCAAACAGAATCCGCCTGCTAGCTGACACCTTGGGTGTTACTGGCAAGTTAACTGCTGTTTCTTCTAACCCTGAGTTCCAGAAGCGCAAGAAAATCTCCGATGATCTCCAGCTTGCTGCTCAAGCAGGTCAGGTTGAAAAGTTCAACAGCATGAAGGAAATGTTCGAGGCAAAGTATCTTCTAACTCAAGCAGAGATGAACTCTGTTGAAGCATCTAAGAGCTTCTTGTATTACGCAAGCAAGCCTTCTTCTTCAGCTATCAACCTTGCCTGGTGGGCTAAGCCATTCCCAGGTAACTTTGGTGACTGGCTATCCCCTCTAATCGTTAGCCACTACACAGACAAGAAGGTAATCTTCCAGTCTCCTGTTCGATTGGCTATGAAAGACCACATGATTGGTCTTGGTTCAATCGGTCGATTCATCAAGCCAAACTCTGTGGTGGTTGGAACAGGAATCTCAACAGATGAACTAACTCTTGCTAAGAGCGCTAAATATGTATCCGTTAGAGGACCTGTAACTGCTCGTGTAGTAAAAGAATCTGGTGGTCCAACAGTAGATAGCTTTGGAGATCCAGGTGTATTGATTTCTAGAATCTTCCCTGTTGAAAGAACTAAGACAAACGGAAGAGTTGCTCTTGTTCGTCACTTCACCCACAAGCCAATTCCACTGACTCTAGATCCAAACATGGATGAGTTAGACATCTTCATGTCACACCCAGATGACATCAAAGTACTTGTAGAGACTCTAAACACTTACGACCGTGTGGTTACTTCAGCCATGCACATCTTTATTACCTGTCAGTCATACGGCATTCCATGTGCTCTAGTTACCTTCGAAGGTTTTGAAGATTCAGTGCACGGTAATGGAATCAAGTACGGTGACTATGCCCAAGGTGTTGGACTAGATTCAATTAGTCCTATTGCAGTAGGTCTGGACTTCCAGAAGGTTGATTTCGAAAACCTGACTACCGATCACAAGATTTCTGATGCAAAGTTAGATGAAGTTGAAGCAGCAATTGTTAAGGGTCTAAGTTACCTTTAGACAAGAAGCTCAAAGCGGAGGAATTACATGTTTTATTTGGTGCGAATAGTTCTAAAGACTTTCCTTGCTCTATTCCCTAAGGGTAAGCACCGCAAGCAAGCTATCGGTCTTGCAGTTATCGCAACCATTGTTCCGCTATCTCAACTATTTGTAATTCGAATCTTCAGCAATCTTATTTTGGATGGGAAAGATCAGCCATTTGAAAAATTAGTTGTTGACTTCATTCTCTTCCTAAGCCTCTTCGGTGTGTCCCACATCGCTACCTACTGGCAGAAAACTTACCGAGTCAAAGTATTCAACGAGGCTCTAAGTTCAAGACCAGGGGTAAGAAGCAAGATGAGTGAGTCATGGGACTGGGCTCTTACATTTGAAACCAACAACCTACTTCACACCTTTACTCAGATTCTTGTTCTAGGAACATTCTTCATCGTGGTGAACTGGCAGTCAGGTTTAGTAAACGTTGCTCTTGTTCTCGGTGCGATGATGATCATCAAGTACATGTTCATCAAACAGACTGCTACACAAGAAGCTTTTGCTCTGGCTCAAAGGAACAAAGAGCCAGTCACATCTTTTGCTAAGGTTGCCGCTCGAATCAAGTCAGCTGAGATGGGAACCCTTGTTGCTAACGCAGCATTCGTTGTATCTCTATCTGCCCTACTACTGTTTAGCCTTCAAGGAACACTTGCTCCAGCAGATGCTGTCATGCTCTTCCTTGGTTTCCGTATGCAGAATAACAACCTAGGACTAACTAGCGGATCGCTAATGAGATTCGCTAGAGCCAAGATCCTGAGTGAAAACGGCAACAAGGGTAAAGCTCCAAAAAATGATGATGAAGACGAGTTGGGCTAAGCCCTAAATGGTTTCTCTTACCTTCGGATACAGCACACTAGCTAACCGCCTATCTAACATTTCATTACCTGATTTTTCTAACCATCCTGACTGGGATGTTTTGATCACCGTTCAAAGCGGCAATGAAGACTCCCCTAAGGCGGCAGATCTATTCCAAGCACCTACTGGTAAGAATGTGGAAATGCTTTCATTCCCAGGCGTTGGAGTGACCAAGCTTCGCAACCAGGTAATCAAGAATGCCAAGGGTAAATACCTAATCTTCTCTGATGATGACATCATCTTCGATGAGGAAGGTTTAGTTGAAGCCATCTCTTACTTAGAGAAGACAGGTGCTGGTCTACTTCTGGGTCAAGCAGTGGATGAGAATGGCAAGCTTCGCAAGTCTTACCCTTCTAATGTTCAGAGATTGAATAAGTTCAACAGTGCCAAGGCAGCTACCTACGAGACGATTGTGGATTTGGAGCAGGTAAGAGCTGCTGGAGTTCTATTTGATGAGAACTTTGGAGCAGGGGCAGAGGTTACCTATCTAGGCGATGAGTACATCTTTATTTGTGATCTAATCTCGGCCGGTGTTCGCTGTGACTTTGTGCCAATAGTTCTTGCTTCTCACCCAAATGAGAGCTCAGGCAGTGGCTGGGGAACAGATCGAGACCGCATCGCTAGAGCTCTAATCTTCGATCGTGCCTTCAAGGGCAACAGAACACTTCCCTTTATGGCTAGGGTGGCTTTCGGATCGAGGAAGATAGGCAAGGGTCTAACTCTGGGCACCTTCATACGCTTCATTTTCAAGCGTTAGATATCCTGAAAAATCCCTGAATAGCTCTCGTCAGAGACCCTTCTATCCCTCTTTAAATCAAGGCTCTTAGGGTTAGACTTCTATAAACCTTGCGTTTTGTGCGAAACGCTTAGCTCCGAAGGGCACCATGTTTCGCATATTGACCACCACTAATCTGCGAATCAGAATGTCTTCCAAACCAAGTGGTCACTAGTTAGGTATAGAAAATGAAATCGAATAAAAAAGCCTCTGCTTCCGTTTTACTGGCTTCGCTTATCATCGGTATTTTTGGCATTGATGCCAATGCGCTAACTCCTGTTGCTAAGGCAACCAAGGTAGCTGTTGTTACCACACCTACTACTGCAACCATCACTTGGAATGCTTTTGCTAAGGGTAAAGTCACATCAGTAAAGATTGTTGCTTCAACTGGATCAAAGAAGATTACTAAGACTGCTTCTGCAACTGCTAAGTCTTTCAAGTTCACAGGGCTTTACCCTAACTCTTCTTATGCATTTAGCGTTTATGGCGTTAAAGGAAAAGCTACCTCTGCGGTTGTGGTGGTTAGAGCTAGAACCAAAATCTTGATGTATGAAAATACAACATTCTTTGGCCAGCCAGATGACATGATGATTGGTGCAGCCGATCAACGACTTTTTGCACTTCCTACTGGCGGTGAGACAACATTCCTTACAACAACTCCAACTATTTGTTCAGTTGTAAAAGTTGCAGACATTAGCTATCTAAGACCTGTTGCCGAAGGTGACTGCACAGTTATTGCTCGTAGCCTTGGTAACAGCCAATACAAGAAAGCACCGGATGTGTCTCGAAACCTTTCTGTTTCTGTTCCGATGGGATCTCTAGAAAAGACATTGCTTTGGTCAGAAGAGTTTGATGGTGCTGAAGGAGCTGGCCCGTCATCAGAGAACTGGGTAATTGAAACTGGGGATGGCTGTAATGCTGCTCCTGGCTGTGGTTGGGGTAACCAAGAATCACAGGCATACGCTGCTTGTGCAATAAAGCAAAATGGCAGCGGTATCATGACAATCACTGCCTCGACTAAATTAGCGGAGCCTAGTTGCACACTTAACAAGAACTGGACCAGCGGTAAGTTCACTACCCAGGGTAAACAGCACTTTAGCTACGGTTACTTCGAAGCACGCATGAAGATGCCGGTTGGTGGAGGAACATGGCCTGCATTCTGGACATTGGGTAGCAACATCGGAACTGTCCCATGGCCTAGATCTGGTGAGCTAGACATCATGGAGTACGCAGGTAACAGCCCGAATAAATCAACCTCAGCTGCCCACTATGCAAACTCATTAGGTCTACATGAATACAAGAGCGGGGCTCAGACTCACAGCTCAGCCCTATCAAGTGAATTCCATAACTATGGAATGCTATGGACTCCTAACCAAGTTACTTTCACCTTTGATGGTGAAACACTTTTCGTGTTGAAGAAGTCTGATACTGGCTTGGCTAACTGGCCATTTGGGCCAACTGCAGCTGGTGTTCACCCGAAGATGTATTTGATCTTGAACCTTGCTATGGGCGGAACCTACGGTGGTCGTATCGCCGGTGGATTCAACAAGGCATACTTCGACATTGATTACGTTCGCTACTACAGCGTCAATGGTTACGGTACTGCTCCAACCAACAACTAATTCAAGAATTAGTTCTGAGGGAAGCCTAGGTTGATCCCGCCGTGGCTTGGATCAAGCCACCTGCTGGTAACTGTCTTTTCTCTGGTGTAGAAGTGGAAGCCTTGCACACCGTGAGCTTTAGTATCTCCAAAGAGTGAACTCTTGAACCCACCAAATGAGTAGTAGGCAACTGGAACCGGGATTGGCACATTGATACCAATCATTCCAACTTCAACTTCATTCTGGAACTTTCTTGCAGCTCCACCATCATTAGTGAAGATTGCGGTTCCATTTCCGTAAGCACCGTTGTTGATTAGCTCTAGGCCTTCTTCATAGCTAGCAACTCTCACAACAGATAACACTGGACCAAAGATTTCATCTTTATAAACTCTTGAAGATGTTGGCACGTTATCGATAAGAGTTGGCCCTAGCCAGAAGCCATTAGGTTCACCATCTACTTCAACGCCTCTACCATCAACCACAACAGTTGCTTTATCTTCGATAGCGATATCAATATATGAAGCAACTTTGTCTCTGTGCTCTTTAGTGACTAGTGGGCCCATGTCGCAGTTACGAGTTCCATCGCCAACCTTGAGGGTAGCCATTCTTGACTTGATTTTCTCAATTAGTGAATCAGCAACAGGCTCTACAGCAACAACAACTGAGATTGCCATGCAACGCTCACCTGCTGAACCAAAACCAGCATTGATTGCTGAATCAGCAACTAGATCAAGATCAGCATCAGGTAGAACTAGCATGTGATTCTTAGCTCCACCAAGTGACTGAACTCTCTTGCCGTGAGCTGTGCCTGTTTCATAGACATACCTCGCAATAGGTGTTGAACCAACAAAGCTGATTGCCTGCACTTCGCTATTGGTTAGTAGTTCGTCAACGGCAACCTTGTCACCCTGAAGAACATTGAAAACTCCATCAGGTAGACCAGCTTTTTTAAGTTTCTCTGCCATCCAAATAGCAGCTGAAGGATTCTTCTCAGATGGCTTTAGGACAACGGTGTTTCCAGCTGCAATGGCAATTGGGAAGAACCACATTGGCACCATAGCTGGGAAGTTGAATGGGCTAATGATTCCAACAACACCTAGTGACTGCTTGATTGAGTAAACATCAATCGAGGTGGATACTGACTCGCTATAAGAACCTTTTAGATGGCTAGACAATGCTGTTGCATACTCAACAACTTCTAATCCTCGAGTTACTTCTCCTAAGGCATCAGGCAAAGTCTTGCCGTGTTCCTCGGTAACAATCTCTGCAAGTTCTTCTTTAGTAGCGTTCAGGATCTCTCTGAATTTGAACATGATCTGCTGACGCTTTGTTAGAGAAGTGTCACGCCATGAAGGGTAAGCGTCGCTTGCTGCTTGGATAGCCGCCTTCGCATCTTTGGTCTCAGCAAGTGCTACCTGTCTAACTACCTCACCTAGTGCTGGATTGAATACATTTCCAGTCCTCGAAGATGAGTTAGCTACTTGGGTGCCATTTATGAAATGCCCGACTGTGCTCATGGTTT
>Ga0079302_1000302_pt1 | contig 12518 bp, 9 predicted proteins | sample Wag4_2014_7_16_FD_75102 | JGI IMG/M metagenome (GOLD analysis project Ga0079302, IMG submission 75102) | Fresh water mixed with fracking chemicals microbial communities from Ohio, USA - Utica-2 Time Series FC 2014_7_16 | ecosystem: Engineered > Industrial production > Chemical products > Input... | reverse complement strand
AGCAGGTAAATAACAGACGTGATGATGGTTCCATATATAGTTGCCTTCTTAACCATTGTTTGGCTGTTGCTGATTTTATCACCGGTGATGGTTGCACTTTCGAGACCCAGGAAGGCGAAAAAGGTGAGCGTGACTGATGCCGTGAGCGCATCAAAATCCCACATTAATGCCAAATTAATCTGGTTATAGTTGATGTAAAACAATCCGACAATACCCACCAGTAAAAGTGGTGCAGTTTTGAGTACTGTCGTCAACAGTTGAATGCTGCCAACCAGCTTTATGCCCCTTGTGTTGAGCCAGGTAAAAAGCCAAAGAAAAAACCATCCGCCTGCAACCACGGCCGGAACACTTTTACTTAGCCATGGGAAAAAGACAGATAAGTAACCTAACAATGCCACAACAATGGCCGCATTCGCAAACCAGATGGAAGTCCAATAGCACCAGGCCACAATGAATGCCGGTAAGCGACCCCAGGTAAGCAGGGTATAGGCGTAAGGACCACCTGCAGCATCCGGATAAAATATGGATAACCTGCCAAGCAGAATGGCAAGCAGTACGGCCCCTAGAAAGGAAAAAACCCAGCCTGCAATGCCGTTTGCGCCAAAGGCAGCCAGAGATGCAGGCAGCAAAAAGATGCCAGACCCAATCATGTTACCCATGACAAGCGACAGACTTTTCCAGAATCCGATGGTTTGATCAAATTGATTTTTCAAATCACTGAAATTGAGATGTGGGTGATCATGATTGCAGCAAGTCTGGGAAGTTGGTTTGAATTACCATACGGATTGACCTCATTGAATATAAAAAACAATTGGCTATGATCAGAAAAAAAGTGCAAAATGAGGGCTGAAAAATGAATTTCGGGTTTGAAAAGGACAAAATCTGCAGATTCATGCTTGTGTTGAGGGCATGATTGCAGAAAACCTGAAAATTTGTAGTGGCCTCGCCTGGAATCGAACCGGGATCTGGAGCTTCGGAGACTCTTATACTATCCATTGTACTACGAGGCCGGGCCGCAAATTTAGTTGATTTCCTTATATTTAAGGAATTAAAGCTTGTAGTGTGAAAAAACTTACCATTCATTCTCTCTCCGGGATAGCTGCCTTTTGTTCTTGTTTGGCTGCCGTATTCCTGTCCATTGCAGGTAATCATTCCCTAGCCGGTCCGTTCGTTATTGCCTTTTTTCTGTTGCTTGCACTGGCTTTTCAAGGGTATGAACAACTGAAAGGGTATTCTTTTACCATACTGATTTTTGCAGCTGTTTCAACATCGCTCTATTATCCGCAATATTTTTTAGTATGGGGTGATTTCAAACTATCAGGATTGATCATTCCGCTGCTGCAAATCATTATGTTTGGTATGGGTACTGCCATGAGTATCAACGATTTTGCCGCTGTTGTAAAAACACCTAAGGGTGTGGTTATAGGCATCCTTGCCCAGTTTACAATCATGCCTATACTTGGTATGACGTTGGCATCACTAAGCGGATTGCCGCCGGAAATTGCTGCCGGCATCATTCTGGTCGGGTGTTCACCTTCCGGAGTGGCTTCCAATGTGATGTCTTATCTGGCTAAGGCAAATCTTGCACTTTCCATCACCCTTACTTCCTGCACAACACTGCTTGCACCCTTTGTTACACCGTTGCTGATGAAATACCTGGCCGGTGCATATATTGAAATTGATGCCACAAAAATGATGTTCGACATCATCAAGATGATTATTTTACCGGTATTCGGTGGTTTGGCTTTCAACAAGATTTTATCTGGAAAAACAGCATGGCTGGATAAACTCATGCCTAAGGTTTCCATGTTGGGTATTGCTTTGATTATTGTGGTCATAACGGCAGCGGGGAGGGATAGTCTGCTTTCGATTGGACCATTACTCATACTGCTGACCCTCACTCACAATGTTTTCGGGTATCTGCTGGGATATGGTTCTGCAAAGTTGTTCAAGATGAATGAAAGTGACGCACGTACTGTAGCCATTGAAGTAGGATTGCAGAATGCAGGACTGGCCTCAGGCATCGCCAAGACCATGGGGAAGATTGCAACAATCGGATTGGCAGCAGGGGTGTTCGGACCGGTGATGAACATTACAGGTTCGATGTTGGCTTCTTACTGGCATAAGCGTTCACCTGATAAAGCATAAATATGAAGTTGCTGCTGGTTGTGGTCTCACTTTTTTCGAGTTTTTTTATACCCTCGGAGCTGGCAAAACGCATTTCGTTGCACCAATCTTCTTCCCAGGTCAGACTCTACCTGCCCGAGGGTTTTAAGTCTGTTGTGGTGGTTGATAGCCTTCCGGGAAGTGCAAGACACCTGTCTGTAAATAACAACGGCGATATTTATGTGAAGGGTCGCAGGGAGTTACCAGGAGGGATGAATTGGGCACTGCGGGATACCAATGGAGATGGACGGGCAGATGTTATACGAAATTTCGGAACATTTCAGCATGAAGGTCCGTACTCCACTGAAATGCGCATCCATAACGGATATCTCTATACCAGTGCTGAAACATTTGTTTACCGATATCGGTTGGTGCCGGGTGAACTGGTGCCTTCTTCAGAACCTGAAGTCATTGTCCGAGATGTGGATGGTCCGCGTGAACACGATGGCAAACCCATTGCTTTCGACAAAGAGGGTAATATTTATGTGCCTTTTGGCGGACCATCAGATGCCTGTCAGGAGCAAAATAGGGTGCCTGGTTCTCCTGGCATGAAGCCTTGTCCGCTTTTGGATTCCAATGCGGGTATCTGGAAATTTAAGGCTGATAAACTGAATCAGTTTCGCACCAGAGATGGGGTGCGGGTAGCAACCGGATTGCGTAGCATCGTGGGGATGGAATGGAACACGCAAGACAATACCCTCTACGCTGTAGCACATGGCAGGGATAACCTCAATGCTTCCTGGCCTAATTTTTACAGCGACTGGGACAATGCCATGCTCCCAGCAGAAGGGTTTTATAAACTACCTGTAGGCGCTGACGTTGGCTGGCCCTATTACTATTATGATCAGCAAAAGGGTAAGATCATGCTCAATCCGGAATATGGTGGTGATGGTAAAAAAGTATGCACAGATACCTCAATTATAAAGCCCGTTTTTGGATTTCCGGGTCATTTTGCTCCCAATGATCTTGTTTTTTACAGGGGCAATCAGTTCCCGGAACGTTACAGGCATGGAGCTTTTGTTGCGCTCCATGGTTCAACTATCCGGGCACCGTATCCGCAGGCCGGTTATTTCATTGCATTTCTGCCTTTCAAGAACGGCAAATTCCAGCCTATGGAGGTTTTTGCTGACGGTTTTGCCGGTCTAGACACTATCGTCAATACAGCCGATGCTGCGCACAGACCGATGGGATTGGCTGTTGGTCCGGATGGTTCGCTCTTTGTATCTGATTCGCAGAAAGGGAAAATCTGGAAAATAAGTTACAAAGGCAAGAGAACTGCGTTTGGCACCGCTCAGCTCGCAGGCATGAAAAAAAGACAACTCACCGCTACGAATATCAAAACTCCCGATCCGGTTAAAGACAATTTGGATGAGAAACGGGTTATGGCCAGAGGAGAGCAGTTGTATATGCAGTATTGCCGGAGTTGTCATCAACGTTCAGGTGCAGGTGACGGCAACAGGTATCCTCCGATAGTGCGGTCTGAATGGGTCAGGGGAGACAGCTCGCGCTTAATTAATGTAATGTTGAAAGGATTGCAAGGACCCATCACAGTTTCAGGTAAGGAATACAACAATGTGATGCCCGCATTCCAGTTTCTTAATGATCAAGACCTTTCAGAACTGCTTACTTTTATCCGTAAGGGTTTCAGCAACTGGCGTTCAGGGATTACCCCTGAACAGGTAGCAGCTGAGCGTTTGAAAGGACAATAATCATTTCACATAAATGGGTTTTGTAAGTCCGTTCATGTCGTACATGACTTGTCCGCCTTTAATGGTGACTTCACATTCCAATCTTTCCTTCCCCGGAAGTAAATAGCCAGTTTTGTCGTAAAATCCGAACTCACCTTTTCTCACTCTTAAAACGGTGACGTCCGCTTCAGCACCGGGTGAAAGGTGTCCCAGCTCGGTTCGGTTGATGACCTGTGCCGGCTTCCAGGTACTGGCATGTATGACAGCGGGTAAAGACATACCCATCAGCATGAATTTAGACATCACATCGATTTGACTTTTCATGGATGTATTCATGCTCCCAGTATGCAGGTCTGTACTGATGGTATTTGGATACAGCCCTGCCTTCAGTGCAGGAATTGCCTGGGTAAAATTGAAACTTGCCCCTCCGTAGCCTACATCAAAAATGATTCCTCTTTTTTGTGCGGCCAGCACAAAAGGCTTCAAGACGCTTGTTTTTTCATCCACAATGGTTTCCCTTGTACCATCCAGTGCAGCATAAGCGTGGGTGTAGATATCTCCTGGCCTGAGTTTTTTCATGAAAAGTTCTTCGATAGAAAGGGTTGGTGAGGCGCCACCAAAATCAATGATGACAGGCATCCCGGCTAGTCTGCCCGCTTCTGTGACCCGTTCCGTCGGACGCCAGTCGTGGCCAGAGAAATGTGCGAGTTTGAATCCAACTACGATGTCTTTGTTTTCCATGGCTGTCTTTGCTGTGATGGCAGCGTCCATGTCGTTTACATCCTGTTCGTATTTTCCGCCACGCATGCCTTCACCCACAATATTCATGAATGAGAGCACCCTTGTTTTGGAACTGCCAATGACGTTTTTTCTGAACGTTGATAGGTTTCTCCATCCTGCTCCACCACAGTCAACTATGGTAGTTACACCAGCCCTGAACGTGAACCCATCCGGGGGCAATGCGCTGAGTCCGTCACTGAGGTAGTGGTCCTCTTGGGTACCATGGAATACATGTCCGTGGATATCGATTAAGCCGGGTGTAACAATCAATCCCTTTGCATTGACAACCTGTTTGGCTTCAGCCGGATTCAATCCAGAAGACACTTTGACGATTTTTCCTGTTTTGATAGCAACGTCAGCTATCACATCCATATTATTTTTGGGATCAATAACCCGGCCACCTGTAATCAGGATGTCAAATGCTTTTTCCTGCTGTGCTAAGAGGGTTGTGGAGACAAAAAAGAGTCCGAGTAATGCGTATATTTTTTTCATGGCTTTGGCGTTCGTTTGATAGTTCTTTTTAAAAATACATAAAAACTGTGTAAATTAAATGCCTATAACAATCACATTATGTTTGCAACCTTGCTTATTTCCTTAAATGCATTGTTTTCTTTTCAGCAGCAAGATTCTGCCTCTTATAACTTACTGGTGGGGTCATATACCAGGGAAGGTAATCCTGGAATAGAAGTGTTTGATGTCAATACACATTCCGGCACCGCTCAGGGTCGTTATTCCAGAACGATGCCCAATGCTTCTTTTTTGGCTGTTTCTGCCAGCACCCAATACCTGTACACAGTGTCGGAACAGAGTGGAAACGCGTCTGTTGCTGCCTTCAAGCTCAATAGCAAAGGGGAATACGATTTTCTCAATACTGCGGCTGCGAAAGGAGCTGGCCCCTGTCATGTGGCCATACGGGAGTCAACCCAAACTGTATATGCTGCTAATTATGGCAGTGGAAGCCTGAGTGTTTTCAAAACTGAAAATGGCAGATTGTTGCCCATCGCACAGCATGTTCAGTATGCTGGTTCCAGTATCAACAAGTCGAGGCAACAGGGTCCGCATGCACACCAGGTAGTGGTTTCACCTGATCAGCTCTATTTGTACGTGAACGATCTTGGTACAGACAGGATTTACCAGCATAGGATTTATGCAGACGGACTGGTTAATGAAACGCCGGTTATCATCCCTGTAAAACCGGGCAATGGTCCGCGCCACATGACATTCAATTCCGCTGGCACACATGCCTACCTCTTGAGCGAATTATCGGGAACGGTTGATGTTTTCAGGGTTCAGGATGGACAATTTAAGCTCATTCAAACAGCGGTTTCCGATACGTCTGCTGCTGAAAGCAAGGCGAGTGCCGATATTCATATTTCGCCCAATGGGCGGTGGCTGATCAGTTCCAACAGGATAACCACCGATCAGCTTACAGTTTTCGCCATCAATTCGGATGGGACCCTGAAAAAAGCTGGACACCAGCCGGTAGCAAAGATGCCCCGTAATTTCAATTTCGATCCCACCGGTAAAACTGTGTGGGTGGGCAGTCAGACTGAAAACCGCATCCAGGTTTTTGCTTTCGATGATGCTACGGGCAAACTTACAGACCTCAAAAAGGATGTTCAAGTCAAAATGCCAGTATGTCTGGTCTTTGTAAAACCACAAGCAGAAGTTGATGCTGAATCGCGCATCAAAGAAAATAATATTACACTCATCCCACCAACAGCACCGATAGCCAACTACGTTAAGTATGTGCAGGTTGGTAATACTGTTTACTTATCAGGACATGGTCCGGATAAACCAGAAGGTGGACAGGTTTTTGGCAAGTTGGGAAAGGATTTGACTGTAGAGCAAGGGCAGGCAGCAGCAAGGTTAACAGGTATATCACTGATTTCAACCCTGAAGGGCTATATCGGCGACCTTAACCGTGTGAAGCGCATTGTGAAGGTAATGGGTCTGGTAAACTGCACACCTGAGTTTGCTCAGCAGCCGCAAGTCATGAACGGATGCTCAAACCTGATGGTGGAAGTTTTTGGAGACAAGGGAAGGCATGCCCGAACTTCTGTAGGCGTAAATGCCTTGCCTAACAATATAGCTGTAGAAATAGAAATGATTGTAGAATTAAAATAACCATATGCAACACGAACAAAGAAGATCAGCTTTCAAAAAGATTTTTGCCACATTGGTGGGTATTACCGGTATTTCCGCTGTTACCAAAGCACATTCCGCACCCGCTGCGGATGAAAAAGTATGCCGCAATATTGTAACGCAGGATGAGATTCCACTTTTTTCAGGATCTACCACCTTTGGTGGTCTCATATTTGTAGCAGGTAAAGGAGCTCATTTTGAAGGAGATATCAAAGCGCATACAGATCATGTATTGAAAGAGCTGGAAAAGGAACTCATCAAAGCAGGATCTTCCATGGATAAGGTGCTAAAAGTGAATGTTTACCTTGCCGATCTGAATGATTACAAAGCAATGAATGAAGTGTTCAGAGGAAGATTTGGTCCCAAACCTCCCGTCCGCACTACAGTTGCCACTTATGGTGGGGTGCCGGGTAATTCATTGGTAGAAATGGATTGTATAGCTATTGCAGGAAATAAATAAAATAATTTTATGAAACGTAGAGATTTAATAAAATACCTTTCAGTAACACCTGTTGCCGGTGCAGCACTCGCCGGTGATATCACCTCACTTCATGCAGCTCCTCAACGTCTTGCAGGGGCACCCAAAAAAGATTATTTCAGTGAATTGGGAGTTAGAACTTTCATCAATGCCGCAGGCACGTACACAGCGATGACGGCCACCCTGATGCGGCCAGCAACATTGGAAGCCATTAGGTATGCTTCTGGCAAATTCTGTATGCTGGATGACCTGCAAGACAAGGTGGGAGAGCGTATAGCCCAAATCACGCATGCGGAAGCTGCTGTGGTCACCAGTGGAGCCTTCGCAGCACTTACCCTCGGCATGGCCGGAATACTCACCGGAAAGGATCCTGCCAAAGTGAAAGCCTTGCCAAAACTGGAGGGTACGGGCATGAAGACAGAAGTAATTTGTCAAAAAGCACATGCAATCGGATACAATCAGGCCCTCACAAACTGTGGTGTAAAGATAGTGATGATTGAAACTGTTGAGGAACTGGAAAAAGCCGTCAATCCCAATACCGCAGCCATGCATTTCCTTCATGTGCAGTCTGACAGTGGAAAGATCCAGCACGAACAATGGGTGGCCATTGGCAAGAAGTATGGCATCCCAACTACGATAGATATTGCTGCAGATGTGCCTCCGGTAGAGAACCTCTGGAAATTCAACGATATGGGATTTGACTTTGTAGCTATCTCAGGGGGTAAAGCACTCCGTGGTCCACAAAGTGCAGGTATTTTGATGGGTAAGAAGGACATTATAGCAGCAGCAAGGCTTTCTATGCCTCCCAGAGGTGAAACCATTGGCAGGGGTATGAAAGTGAACAAGGAGGAGATATTGGGTATGATGGTGGCACTAGAAGAGTTTGTGGCCATTGACCACGCTGCAGAGTATAAGGTTTTTCAGCAACGCATAGACAGGATTAAGGCTGCTGTTGAAACGATTCCTGGCATTACCACCAAAGTAAGTCATCCTGTTTTGGGTAATGTAACACCCACCCTCAATATCACTTGGGACAAGGCTGCTGTTAAAAAGGATGGCAACGAGATGCGTGCTCAGCTCCGCCAGGGTACACCATCCATAGAAGTGGTTGGTGGAAAAGACAACCTGAGTGTAACGGCATGGTCTTTGCAGGAAGGTGAAGATAAAATCGTAGCCACTAAGCTGAAGGAACTATTGGTGTGGGCATCAGCATAAATGAACTATCATGAAGTATAAGTTGATTTTTTCTATTTGCCTTTGTGCACTTTCTTTGAATGGCATTTCTCAACATAAAAATAGTGAAGAACTGCAATACCTTACTGCTGCATGGGAGGGAGAAAGATTTGCGGATGGCAGACCAAGGGTATCTGATCAGCTGATTGAAAGGGCTAAAAAAATCGGCATAGAAGAGGCCTGGCAGATCCTGAATAACGAAGGATATAAAAATCAATTTGAGGGAAACTGGAAAATGGTGCATGATGATGTTCCGGTTGTAGGCAGGGCAGTAACCGCTCGGTTCATCCCGTCAAGGCCTGATCTGGAACAACAGATCAAGGCCCGGGGAAAGGAAGAGGGCAGGAAGGGCAACACCAATGCCTGGCCCATAGAGATTTTGCAACGTGGGGATGTTTATGTAGCTGAGGCATTCGGTAAGATTGCCCAGGGGACGCTGATTGGGGATAATCTGGGTACTTCTATTTTTAATAAAACTGGAACAGGTGTCATTTTTGATGGTGCTGTTCGTGATTTATCCGGATTGGCAAAGATCCCTGGTTTCAATGCTTTTGTCCGTGATTTTCATCCTTCATTCCTGGAAGAAGTGGTTTTGGGTGGATTGAATGTTCCCATCAGGATTGGATCAGCAATTGTTATGCCCGGTGATTTGGTGATTTCCGAACGCGAGGGTGTGCTGTTCATTCCGGCCCACATGGCCGAGATGGTGGTGGCAATGGCTGAGTTCATTGCATTGAGAGACAGGTTTTCAAAGGACATGCTGAAGTCAGGCCGGTTCAATGCCGGTCAAATTGATAACGAATGGACTACTGAGATCAAGTCGGTCTTTCTGGAATGGATTAGGCAACACCCAGCAGAACAACAGATATCGGCCAGCGAACTGGAACACTTACTCAAAAAAAGAACCTGGTAGGAGATCAGTCTGCCGGACTGAACATGAACAGATTTTCACCTTTTGGTTTGGGTTTAAGGCTGGTTAATATGATTCGGGTAATTTTTTTCCCTCCCCATTTTTTGTTGAAACTATCATATTCCATGCCTTCAAAAGAAGGCTCTTCCATGCTTACTTTCCAGGCTTTGCTGTCGTAATTCAACATCAGCTTCCGATCATCCTTGCCCTTTAACAGTAATTTACCCGAACCAGCTATGCTTACGTCGCAGACAGTCATAAAGACCTGTTCGAACGATATTGGTACAGCATTCAGTTCAAAAATATCTTTGATTTCAATCCGCTCCTTTTCCCTATTGAGTTTTACATTCCGCTTCAATGCAGTGATACCCGTTGAATCAGGATATGCACCTGCAATATCCATGGAAAGAGCCGACTCTTTTTCGTTGATGGTTTCTCTCACATCTTTTGCTTCAAAATTTCTGCCCGCTTCCTGACCTTTGCCGTTGATGATGGGAAGATTGTGGTATTCGGAGCGGGTGAACCAGAGTTCATACCGGCGGTTTGAGAATGTTCGTGCTGTGTAGTTTCCTCTCCCGGCATCGATTATCATCGGTTCACCTTTCAGGTAAATGATGAAATCCCCAACATCATTGTGGTTATGGCTCTCAGCATTGTGACCACCATGTGTGGCAAGAAAAAGACCCTTTGGTGTTCTTGCAGTAAGTATCTGCACATCACTGATCCAGGAGGCGGCGGGATCCCGGAATATTGCAGCTCCTGTATCCATGTTTTTCAAGGTAAGCAGGTTTTCGAGGTAACGCATCCGCATTCCTGTTGCTCCGCCACCTTTTGTGGGATATTCCTGTTGCGCCCATTTCCCGAATTCAACCATTGATTCATCCTTTACGGCCTTTCCAAACCGGTAAAGCAGCAATCCGCTTGGCGTCAGCGTAGGGTCTGCGTCGGCAAAATTTACAAAATAGTTGCCCTCAATATGGGTTTTAGTGATGTAACCTGCCATTTTCCGGATCAACTCATTGTCAAAAATGTTGATTTTACCTGCTGAAGCATTGAAAAGCAGATCGAGGCAGTCGAACACACTCGCTCCAGCTGCAAACCAGTAACTCGGACCCTCATCACATCCGCCATCATCCCCCAAACTGTTGAGGTATGCGTCAAGTCCAACCATGGATTTATATACCATCAGTTCTCTTCTTTCTTTGTTTTTCTCAAGCAATAGTGTACTGAGAATCCAGTTCGACATAATCCAGGGGTTCCAATTGTTGACAGGTTTTGTCCTGCTCATCCAACCGTATTTATCACCATTTTGCAGCATCGGTGTAAACAACCGTCTGTCGGTTTCGTGGTACATTCTTTTCCGTATCAGGGGATTGATAATATCCAGTCTGTTTCCCACGAAATAATCAGCGAGTGCAACAACTGAAGCTGTTTCTGCTGCAAAGAGATCCACCACAGGTCTTTCCACGTCGGGAAGCCCTGTTCCGCTGATATGGGCTGGAACACCCCAATAACTCTCTTCGCAAATAGACCAGATACCATTGAAAATCGCTTCCATGAAACGTCCTTTTCCTTCCATGCTTTCTGCAATCACCAGGTACATCAGTACTTCCCTTTTCTTAAAGGAAATATTCGAGTGCTTGAGTCTGTCACCACTTCTTTTAAAATCCATCGATATGGTTCCGCTTATTGGTTCGAAACGAAAGGAAATAAGGTTTTCCGCATCAGTGATTATGTTTTGTCTGATGAAATCCGGCACTGCATTTTGCCATGCTTCGGGGGTCTGTGGATAAGGTTTCCACTGAGATTTGGGCGTCAGAAAACTGGTCACAGTTTCTGGCTTGTACAGTGTTTCAAGAATATTTCTGGGTGTTACCTGTGCAGTCAGGAACAAAGTTGAAAACGAAAGTGCAAGAATGGATATACTTTTTTGGATCATCAGGTATGTGTTGCGTGGTTAAAAGTGTTAGTTGGCAGACCAGTAAATCCGCTGTTGCGAACCAGAAAGGTACATCCGGCCCAGGGCTCCTCAGAAAGCTGCACTTCGTCTAGGCCGCGTCGTGCAGAAGTGACATAGATTTCATCCAGTTTCTTACCTCCAAAGCAGAGGGATGTGATTTGTGAGGCAGGAAGGTGGATGGATGTCAATTGTTCTCCCGTATTCGGATTCCAGCGGGTAATCTGCCATCCGCCCCAATGTGCAATCCAGAGCATACCTTCGGCATCAATGGTCATTCCATCGGGGAATCCTTCTTTTTCAGCTATTCTTATTATGGTTGTGCGGTTCGAAAGTTGTCCGCTTTCAGGTACCACATCAAAACGGTCGACCCTAAGCGTGGGGGTGTCTATATAATACATAAATCTGCAATCTGGAGTCCAGCAAAGACCATTGGAGATTGTTGCTCCATGAAACATGGCTTTAGGCTGCAAATGGCTGTCCAACAAATACATCGATCCACTTGGTTCATTCTCATTCATAGACATGCTACCGGCCCAGAATCTGCCGAAAGGATCACATTTTCCATCATTGAATCTGTTGGTTGGGATATTTACCTCTGGATCATGAATGAGATGTTGCTGCCCCGTAAACCTGTTGATGAAGGCAAAGCCGTTTTGCAATGCCGCAACAAGGTGTCCGTTTGCCCGCAAGGCAATAGCGCCAGGCATACTCACAGTAGGAATGGTATGCAGTAATTCTCTGTCGGTATTGTATTCATGTATGCAGCAGCTCACAATATCTACCCAGAGTATTGCCTGCTTTTCAGGGTCCCATACCGGACCTTCGCCAAGGATAGAAGGGTGGTCGCATATAGGAAGGATGGATGTATTCATGATGATTTCAATACGGTGATGGGCTCATCGATGTCCATCCACCATCAATCACAAGCGATTGGCCTGTGATGTGCCGGGAGGCATCAGACGTGAGGAAAAGTGCCGCATGCGCTATATCATCCACACTTGCCGGTCTGCCCATGGGTGTAATGCGGGACCAGGTATCTGTGTAAGCAGGATCTTCAAGGGTTCGTTCTGTGAGGGTGGCTCCGGGAGCAATGGTATTTACATTGATGCCATATTCAGATATCTCGGCAACCAGGTTTTTGGCCAGCATTTCTATTGC
>Ga0079302_1000301_pt1 | contig 12535 bp, 13 predicted proteins | sample Wag4_2014_7_16_FD_75102 | JGI IMG/M metagenome (GOLD analysis project Ga0079302, IMG submission 75102) | Fresh water mixed with fracking chemicals microbial communities from Ohio, USA - Utica-2 Time Series FC 2014_7_16 | ecosystem: Engineered > Industrial production > Chemical products > Input... | reverse complement strand
GTTCGCGCCGGACCACTGCCCGCCCGGTTGTTCCCGCCCCTGCGAACGGGTGTGCCCGGCTCTGGCCATCACCGCTTCCACCGGTGTGATCGCGGAGCGCTGCTACGGCTGTGGTCGCTGTCTGCCGGCCTGCCCCTTGGGGTTGATCGAGGAACGGGGCCAGGCTCTGGCGGCGGATTCAGTGGCGCCGCTGTTGCGCCAACTCCAGCCCGACGCGGTTGAACTGCACACCCAACCCGGCCGCCAGCTGGCTTTCCGGCAGCGGTTGGAGCAGGTGCGTGCCAGTGGTGTGCCCCTGCGTCGCCTGGCGGTGAGTGCCCCGGCGGAGCTGGGTGCCGCCGAGCTCTGGCAGCGCTTCGGTGCTCTGCGGCGGCTTGGCTTCCGCCCTCTCTGGCAGCTGGATGGCCGGCCGATGAGTGGTGATGTCGGGGACGGCACGGCGCGGGCAGCGGTGGCGCTCCTGGTGAGGCGGCGTCGAAGGCTGCCGCCGGGGCCGCTGCAGCTGGCCGGTGGTACCAACAGGCGCAGCCTGGCGCAGCTGCAGCGTCACGGCGCCGATGCAGGCCATTGCGCTGGTGTCGCCTTCGGCGGGGTGGCCCGGCGGTTGCTGCAGCCGTTGCTGCTGCAGAGCCAGGCCCGCGCAGTGCCGCTGCTGCAGGCAGCCGATCTCTGGCCTCTGGCGCTCGCCCAGGCCCGGGAGCTGGTGACCCCCTGGCTAGAACGGTGCTGATCCTCCTGTCCGCCGCTGTCGGTGCCCGGCTCCGAACTGCAGTTTTCCCCGCCTGAACGCATCACCGACGACCTGGATCGGCTGCTGGATGTGTTGCCGGTTGCCGTGGCTGACGCCCTGCGGGGGCAGTCCGGCAGCGACCAGTTGCTGGAGGTGGTGCTGGATCTGGGGCGAGTTCCGGAAGCCCGCTACCCAGGTCGCTCTGTGGCACTGGCTGAGGCCCTGGTGGAACGGGCCGATCTGGCAGCAGTGGTGGAGCGGCTCGGGGCCTTCGGCGGCGATAACCGGGCCGGCATCGAGCGAACCCTGCACCGCATCAGCGCCATCCGCAACCGCAGCGGCGAGATCGTCGGCCTCACCTGCCGGGTGGGCCGGGCTGTGTTCGGTACGGTGGCGATGGTGCGCGATCTGCTGGATTCGGGCCGCTCCTTGCTGTTGATGGGCAGGCCGGGCGTGGGCAAGACCACGGCCCTGCGCGAGATCGCCCGGGTGCTGGCCGATGAGTTGGAGAAGCGGGTGGTGGTGATCGACACCAGCAACGAGATCGCCGGTGACGGCGACATCCCCCACCCGGCCATCGGCCGCGCTCGCCGCATGCAGGTGGCTCGGCCTGAGCTGCAGCACCAGGTGATGATCGAGGCGGTGGAAAACCACATGCCTGAAGTGATCGTGATCGACGAGATCGGCACGGAACTGGAGGCGCAGGCGGCGCGCACGATTGCCGAGCGGGGGGTGATGCTCGTGGCCACGGCCCATGGCAACGAGCTGGCCAACCTGATCAAGAATCCCACTCTCAGCGATCTGGTGGGGGGGATTCAGTCGGTCACTCTCGGGGATGAGGAGGCCCGCCGCCGCCGCAGTCAGAAAACCGTTCTGGAGCGCGCGGCGGAACCGACGTTTCCGATGGCGCTGGAGATGCACAGCCGCCGGCGCTGGCTTGTCCATGCGGATGTGGCGGCCACCGTGGATGCCTTGCTGCGGGGCCTGCAGGCCAGGCCCCAGGTGCGGGAGCTGGATGGTGGCGGTCGGCTGCGGCTGGCCGAGAGCGCCGTGGTGGAGGCTGAGCCCCTCCGTTCGCCCCCTCTGCGACCGCTGCCGCGCCCTCTGGCGACCCCGACCGGCACCGGGATCGGCGAGCCCCAGCTCCCGGAGCCGGCGGTGACGGCACCGCTTTGGCCCCTGCCTGCCCTGCCGGAGCGACCCCTGCCTCTGCGGGTGTACGCCGCCGGCATCAGTCGTACTCCACTTGAGCAGGTGGTGCGGGCCCGGCAGTTGCCGGTGGATCTGGTGGCCAGCGTTGAGCTCGCCGATGTGGTGCTGAGCGTGCGGGAGCGGCTCGGCCGGGATCCCCATGTGCGCCGACAGGCGCAGGAGCTGGGGCTGCCGATCCTGGTGATCAAGAGCGCTGCGCCGAACCAGCTTCAGCGAGGCCTGGAACGGTTGCTGCAGCGGCGGGAGCCCCAGGTCGACGCCACCGCCGTCGCCCCTCTTGCGGCTGCGCCTGCCGCTGGTGATGACGCGCTGGCGGCGCTCGAGGAGTGCAGACTGGCGGTGGAGCGGGTGGTGCTGGCCCAGGGGCAGCCGGTGGAACTGCTGCCCCGCAGCGACTGGGTGCGCCGGCAGCAGGTGGAGCTGGCCGAGCGCTACCGCCTGCGGACGGCAGAATTCGGTCTCGGAGCCCAGCGGCGGTTGCGGGTGTTCCCGGCCTGAACCGGCGCCAGCTCGTTTCGCGGCATCCGTTCGTCAATCTGTCGCCAGGCCGTCGTCAGTCCGCCCTCAGGCCGCCCGCAGTCTGGTCGCCGTCAGGTCGCAGTCAGGTCGCCGTCAGGGAGCTGGTGGCGCTGCGGATGTTGCAGAGTCGGGCGCTGCTGCTGCGGACGTTGACGAAGGGCCCGGCGCTGTGGGTAACTAGCAAAGCACTGGATCACTGGTGCGGAGACAGCCTTGGGGGATCTCCTCTCGGCAGGTTTCGTTGGGCCGTCGCCAAGCGGTAAGGCAGCGGGTTTTGGTCCCGCCATTCCTAGGTTCGAATCCTAGCGGCCCAGTTTTTCCCATCCCTGCACTGGGCAGCGGCTGGCGCCTGACCCGTCTTATGCGCCTGAGCGCGTACTGCTCCCCTTTCCGGTTCCGCGTTCCCATCGATGGCTCCTGCTCCGCTGCTGGTCTGCGACTTTGACGGCGTGCTCGTTGATGGCCTGCCCGAGTATTGGTGGTCGGCCAGGCGCGCGGCCCTGGATCTGGCTCCGAATCTTGTGCTGCCCGAAACCCTGCCTGAAGCCTTTGTGCGGCTGCGGCCCCTGATTCATCAGGGCTGGGAGATGGTTCTCGTGGCAGCCGAGCTGTCGCGTGCCGACGCGCAGGTGGAGGCGGCCCTGGCGGGGTACGCGACATGGCTGGCGGAGGCTCTGGATCGTTGGGGCTGGACCCCGGCGCAGTTGCAGCGGACCCTTGAGCAGGTGCGTGCCGCCGCGATCGCCACTGACTGCGCCGGCTGGTTGGCGCGGCACCGTCTGTATCCCGGTGTGCTCCAGCGCCTGCGGCAGTTGAAGGACGAAGACGCGCTCTGGGCGGTGCTCACCACCAAGGGTGAGGCGTTTGCCCGCCAGATTCTCGATGCTGCCGGCCTGCAGCCCTGGGCCCTCTTCGGGCATGAGCAGGGCAGTAAACCCGATGTGCTGGCCAGGTTGCTGCAGCAGTCCAGGCCGGTCTGGTTCCTGGAGGACCGGCGCCCGACCCTGGAACTGGTCTGCGCCCGTCCGGATCTCGCCGCGGTGCGTTGCTACCTGGCCAGCTGGGGCTACCTCGGTTCCCGGGATGGGCTGGACCTGCCCGCCACGATTCACTGGCTCGAGCCGGAACGGTTCGCCACCCCCCTGGCGCAGTGGCCCTGATCCGCTAGGGTACGTCTGTACTAAGCGCGATTGAGACGCTGGCCTCGCCTGGTGGCACTTGCTGTCAGGAAGCCGCAGGATGCTTGTCCGGAGCAGGGGCCATCACGGGTCGCCGCGCCAGATCAGATCTGTGGTCCGTTGTTTTCTCCTTCCGATTCCATGCCCGCCGATTCCAAGGTCACCGGCTCTGCTGGCGGCCCTTCTGCCCCGTCCCCTGCTTCCGCAACAGGATCCCCGGCCACTGCGGCTTCCGCCGCTGGCGGTGGTGCGGCTTCCGCCGCTGGCGGTGGTGCGGCGCCGGGTGCCACCTCGCTGAGTGGGTCTCGCCCCGCTCCTGCTGCCCTGTCTGCCGCCGAGGCCAAGGTTGCCGCTGAGCGGGACAAGGCCCTTGGCCTCGTTCTCAATCAGATCGAACGCAATTTCGGCAAGGGTTCGATCATGCGCCTGGGTGATGCCTCCCGGATGCGGGTTGAAACCGTTCCCACCGGCGCGCTCACGCTCGACCTGGCGCTGGGCGGCGGGTATCCGAAGGGTCGAGTTGTGGAGGTCTACGGACCGGAAAGCTCCGGTAAGACCACGCTCACCCTGCATGCCATCGCGGAGGTGCAGCGGCGCGGAGGGGTGGCGGCCTTTGTGGATGCGGAGCATGCGCTCGACCCGGTGTATGCGGCTGCCCTGGGCGTTGACATCGAGAATCTGTTGGTTTCCCAGCCGGATACCGGCGAGATGGCGCTGGAGATTGTCGATCAGCTGGTCCGCTCCGCTGCGGTCGACATCGTGGTGGTCGATTCGGTTGCGGCACTCACCCCCCGTGCAGAGATTGAGGGTGAGATGGGCGATCTCGCGGTCGGTAGCCAGGCCCGGTTGATGAGTCAGGCGATGCGCAAGATCACGGGTAATATCGGTAAATCAGGTTGCACTGTGATCTTTCTGAACCAGTTGCGTCAAAAGATTGGTGTGACCTATGGCAACCCTGAGACAACCACTGGCGGCAATGCTCTGAAGTTTTATGCGTCGGTTCGACTGGATATACGCCGAATTCAGACGTTGAAGCGCGGAACTGAGGAGTATGGTATCCGTGCCAAGGTTAAAGTGGCCAAGAATAAAGTTGCGCCACCTTTTCGGATTGCTGAATTTGACATCTTGTTTGGCCGGGGCATCAGCACCCTCGGTTGTTTGCTCGATCTGGCTGAAGAAACCGGTGTGGTGACACGCAAGGGAGCTTGGTACAGCTACGACGGGGACAACATCGGCCAAGGGCGCGACAACACCATCACCTGGCTGGAGCAGAATCCAGATCAGGCTCAACAGATTGAGCAACAGACCCGCCAGAAGCTCATGGAGGGTCTGGAGGTCACCGCCAACTCCATGAAGCCGCTGGCTGCAGCTGCCAAGGCGGCAGTGGCTGAGCCCGCAGTTGTCTCAGGTTGAGTCGGCGTCGCTGAATCCTTCGGGGCGGGGCCTCTGCTGGCCCCGCTTCCCGTCAGCGAAGCGATGAGGTCGTCGGAGCAGCCGACTTTGGGGCCGCGGCTCAGAGGGCCGCTGCGACCGGTTGTTGGAGTACTTCGCTCACGCGCTGCAGTTCCTGGATCGCTTCAGCGCCCTCCAGCTTCACGAGTTCGTGGCCATCGCGGGACTCCACCCAGCTGATCCCGAAATCGGAGACCAGGAAGCGAACCATGTGGTTTTCGCCCAGGTTGGCGACAAACGAGGCACCCTGGCCATCCCGCCCATCGCCACAGGTGTAGCAGGTGGCGGCCAGTCCCCTGGCCTGCAGGCTCAGGGAGAGGGCCTGCAGGCTGATCACCAGGTCCTGCACGACGCTGCGGTATTGCTCTGCCAGACGGGGAAACATGGCTCGAAGGCCTCGGTTCCGGCAATCATAATGTTTTCTTCAGGATCTGGGGCTGGGGCTCGGTCGGCTCCGGGTGGGAGTCGCTGGCTTGTTTGTGCGCTTCAGCCGTCCGCCAGGGTCCACCAGCCGGCGGCCGGCCCGATGAAGCGCACCGTCAGCCAGAAGACCACCAGGGCGCCGATGCCGATCCAGGCTCCTTTGGTGGTGATGGCCACGAACCGATCGGCCTGGGAGCGGTTCAGCGGCAGCCAGGACGCCAGACGGGGCCCCGCATCACCGTCGCGTTCGGGGGACTGCCGCGGGTGGCGCGGTGGTAGGCCCTGGCTCTGGCGGCGCTTGGCTTCTCCCATGGTCGGGACCGGTCAGTTGCAATGACGCAACGCAGGCTAGAGAGCCTGGCCTTCCCTGCCTGCCCAACGGCTCCCCGCTGGCGGCAGAGCAGGGTCACAGGGGCATCAGCCGACTCAGTTGCAGCCAGGGGTCCAGGGCCTGCAGCACCTGTCTGCCCCAGCTGCGTCCGCGCAGCCGGCCATCGAGGATGGCCAGCCGCCCGCCATGGCGGCGGAGGCTGGCAACACCCAGCTGCAGCCGCGTCAGACCATCGGGCAGCAGTCGCTCCCGGAACCAGTCGCGCCCCTGTTGACGCAGCCGCTGCACCTGCGCTGCTGTGAGGGGATCCTCCAGGCTGGCGATCGGCAGCAAGGCGACGATCACCTGATCGGGCAGAGGCAGTGCCGACTGATGCTCGAGCCACCAGCGCCAGCGGCAGCACAGCACGCCATTGCTCTCCGGTGCTGTGGTCTCCTCCACAACCCGACGGCCGAACTCGGCTGCCAGGCCACTGGCCAGTCGGTGGCGCAGAAGGTTGTCGTCGAGCAGCACCACGGAGAGACCAGCCTGGCCCAACACCAGCCGTCGGCACTGGCTCAGCAGATGCTCGCTGTAATCAGGGCTGTTGGGCAGCGGTTGGCGCAGCGGCGCATAGACGGGCAGGGGATCGCCAAGCGGAGGATCGCCAAGCTCGACGCACACGTCAGGGTCCAGGCCGAGCAGAGCGGGCGCAGTGCTGTCAGGTCCGAGCTGGCCGATCAGCACCGCCCCGCGCTGCTGGAGCAGGCCGCTCAAGGTCTGAAGCGGTTCCAGTGGTTGCCGCTGCAGTGTCCACTGCAGCAGCCGCGCGTCCCGCTGGGCCATGCTGGTCCAGCCCTGGCCTGCCTGCTCGCGCCAGCGCTGCCAGGGGTCCGGCAGGCTGCCCAGTAGGGCGAGCAGATGGCGCAGCGGCGCCTCGGCATCGTCGGCGATCGGCACCAGGCCATCAGGGGTGCGGGGATGGCTGAGGATGCGTTGGTTGAGACGCTGGTGGATCTCCAGCAGGGCGGCTTCAATCCGGGGATGGGCGCGGCGCAGCTGTTCCCAGTGCTCGGGGGCAAGCCGGATCTCCAGGGCCTGCCGCAGCTGCTCATCCAGTTGCTCAACTTCCGGAATCACCAGCTGACGCCCCCCGAGGCGGTTCTGTTGCCACGCCTGCACGAGCTGCTGGTGGTTCAGAAGCCACACCCGGCTGTCACCAGGGTCGTCTCCTTCGAAACACGGCAAGGCCAGGTCGGGATCGGCGGCCTTCAGCCGCGGCAGCTCCACCCGCAGCAGTCGCTGGCGCAGGGGTTCGCTCACCACCAGTGCCAGTGGCGCTTCGCTGAGGGCGAGGGGTACCAGCAGGCCGATCAGCCAGCTTGGATCTGTACCGGGCACCAGGCGAACCAGCGTGTGATCCTGCCGGCGCAGGCTCCGTCCCACCAGGCGGGTGAGGCTGAGGTGATGGGGCCAGCGACCAGCTCCCTCGTGACGAAGCAGAGCCTTGAGCTGGTCATGGGCGCGGGCCTCAAGCACTCGCTGTCAGCCGGTGAGCACAATCGTAGGGAGCTGGCGGGATCACACTGCAGCAACCAGCACCACAGCCCTGGCAACCGCAATCACCACAGCAGACACAACAGCAATCACCACAGCAGCTCCGATTGACTTTGTGCAGCTCGACTTTGTGCAGCTTGACTTCAGGCAGCTTGACTTCGTGCAGCGATGAGCCCAGCCGCGAGCCCTGCCGTCACTCCGCCCGGGGAGGTGCCAGCACCCCGTCCCGCTCCACCTGCCTGCCCTGCCGTTTCAGGGCCGGTGGGGATTGTCGGCCTGGGACTGATCGGCGGGTCGCTGGGCCTCGATCTCCAGGCTCTCGGTTTCGAGGTGCGAGGACTGGTGCATCGCCCGGTCACGGCGGCTCGGGCACTGGAGCGGGGCTTGGTGCAGGTGGTCTCCACCGATCCGGCGATCCTCAGTGGCTGTGGCCTGGTCGTGCTGGCTCTGCCGCTCGATCGTCTGCTCGAACCGGATCCGGCCTTGCTGGCAGCACTGCCGCCCCAGGCTGTGATCACTGATGTGGGCTCGGTGAAGCAACCGGTGCTGGCCCGTTGGCAGCCGATCCACCACCGCTTCGTCCCCTCCCATCCGATGGCCGGCACCGCAGAGGCGGGTGTGGATGCCGGGCAGCGTGGCTTGTTCCGAGGCCGCCCCTGGGTGGTCACGCCTGCAGCCGATGCCGATGGGGAGGCCTTGGCGGTCGTCCGTGCCCTGGCTGAGTCGGTGGGAGCCCGGTGGCTGGCCTGCACGGCCTCCGAGCACGATCAGGCTGTGGCCCTGATCTCCCATCTGCCGGTGCTTGTCAGCGCTGCTCTGCTCAGCAGCGCCGATCGGCAGGCGGCGGCGGTCGGCGGTGCGGCGCTCTCCGAGCTGGTGCGGGCGCTGGCCTCCAGCGGTTTCGCCGACACCACCCGGGTGGGCGGCGGCAATCCCGAACTGGGCACCCTGATGGCTCGCTGCAACAGGGAGCCGGTTCTCGCCGCCCTGGCAGGCTACCGCCGCAGCCTCGACGATCTGGACGCGTTGCTCAACGCCCAGGACTGGCCGGGCCTGCAGGCAGCGCTGGAGCACTGTCAGCGGTTGCGTCCCGACTTTCTCTGACGCGCTGTTCAGCCACCTTCCAGCTTCAGCTCCATGCCGCGCCGCTGCAGCAGCTGGCGGCAGGCCATCAGGGCCGAAAGGGTCACTCCGGCCGTTCCCTCGCCGGGGTGGATCGCATCGCCGCACAGCCACAGGCCCGCCAGGGGGGTGCGGCTGGCCAGGCCGAAGGGGCCGAAGCTGCTGGGGCGTTGTCCCAGGCCACCGACGAAGCCGAAGGGGCGGCCGGTCCAGCGGGCGAAGCCGCGCGGTGTGGCCAGCTCCTGGTGGCGCCATGCTTCGGCCCCGATGCCGAGGGCCCGCTCCAGCCCCAGCAGGATGCCCTGCCGGACTTTGGCTTTCGCGGCGTTGTACGCGTGGGGTTCCTGGCTGAACCAGGGGCGCGCCGCTGTGAACACACTGGCGATCACCGTGGCCTCTCCCAGCGGTGCCCGCCCATCGCCGTCGCTGCTCACCGACAGAAACAGGGAGCCTGGGTCATCCCAGGCGGTCTGCAGGTGGGCGGGGGTTGCGGCCGGCAGCCGGGCCCGCTCCACCGCCCCGTAGAACACGAGGGCACCCGAGGGATCCGGCAGGTGCTGCAGGCGTCGCCGGTAGCCGGCCGGCAGCCCGTCGCCCAGCAGGGCCGGCAGCGTCTGAGGCGGGATGGCCAGCACCACGTCGGCCGCCTCCAGCTGGAACCGGCCGTTCCCCCCCCGCTCACCCCAGAGGTGCCAGTTGTGGGCACCACACCGGCGCAGCCCGCAGAGCCGATGGCGCAGCAGCAGCCGGCCACCGGCAGCCGTCAGGGCCGCTTCGAGAGCCTGGCTCAATGTCTGCATTGATCCCTGCAGGTGCCACAGCCCCTGGGGCGCCTGGGCCATCGCCAGCACCGTGGCGCCGTAGAGCGCGGCTGTGCGATCAGCAGGCTCCTGGGAGTAGAGCCGCAGCTGCAGATCAAGAAAGTGGCGCAGCCGGCGATCAGCGCCGCAACCGCTGAGCCGCAGCAGATCAGCGACGCTGGCGCTGCTGACCAGGCTGCTGGCCAGGGTGTCGGCTCCGACTGCGCCCAGCAGCTGGGCCAGGTCCCAGCCATTGCGCGGTGGCAGCACCGGATCCCGGGCCGCGAATCGCCAGTTGGCCTGATGCAGCCGACTGCAGAGCTGCCAGAAGGGTTCGCTGCCGGGGAACTGCCGCTGGCGCTCCTCGCGCCAGCGGGCCGGATCCCGCCAGAGCCGCACAGGCGGCTGACCGTCACCCAGATCCACCACGCATGCGGGATCAAGGGGGATGGCGGCCGGCAGAGCGATGCCGAGATGGGCGAACAGGCGAGCATGGCTGCCGCCAGGCTCCAGTCCGGCCACCTGGGTGGCGCCCACATCAAAAGTGAAGGGGCCGCGGCGGAAGGTGCCGGCGCAGCCACCGCTCTGATGGTGAGCCTCCAGCAGGGTCACTGGCTGCCCCGCCCTGGCCAGCAACGCGGCCGCTGTCAGACCGGCGATGCCGGCTCCCACCACCACGACGGACTGGCCGCCGGCATCCCCGTTCGCTCCCATCCAGGCATGCTGGCAGCTCCCGCGTTGGTCCGCGCCATGAGGGAAGCCCTCGCCTCAGTCCTGGCCCCTTGGCTGGACAGCGAGCTCGGGGTGCGGCTGGTCTCCATCACGCCGGTGGGCGGTGGCTGCAGTCACGCCTGCTGGTGTCTGCAGCTCGCCGATGGCTCCCGGCTGTTCGCCAAGACCGACAGCCGCGCCCGACTGCCCGTGCTGGCAGCGGAGCGGGCCGGCCTGGAGGCCCTGGCCCCCCGGGCCGCTGCTCCGCTGCAGCTCCCCCGTCCCCTGGCCCTGGCGGCGGTGGCGGAGCACGCGGTGCTGGTGCTGTCCTGGTTGGATCTCGAGGAGACCGGGGGGGGGCCTACAGGCTGGAGAGCGCTCGGGCGGGGCCTGGCGGATCTGCACCGCTCCAGCCGGGCGGGCAATGGCGGCCGCGGCTACGGCTTCGAGTGCGACAACTTCATCGGTGCCAGCCCCCAGATCAACGGCTGGAGCTCCGATTGGCCCGATTTCTTCGCTGCGGCGCGCCTTGGTCCCCAGTTTGCTTCAGCTGCTCGCCAGGGGCAGGCGCTCCGGGGCGCTGAGCTGTTGCTGGAGCAGCTGCCGGACTGGTTGGAACACCCCAGCGAACCGGTGCTGGTGCATGGGGACCTCTGGCGCGGCAATGCCGCCCTGGTGCGGGGCGGCGGGGCGGCCCTGTTCGATCCCGCCTGTCACTGGGCTGATCGGGAGGTGGATCTGGCCATGGCCCGGCTGTTCGGCGGTTTTCCGGCCGGATTCTTCGAGGCCTATGAACAGGCATGGCCCCTGCCTGCAGGGGCCGAAAGGCGTGTGCCGCTCTACAACCTCTATCACCTGCTGAACCATGCCAACCTGTTTGGCGGCGGGTATATCCAGCAGGCCCAGGACTGCCTGACCACCCTGCTGGCTAGCCGGCACTGAAGAGCCGGCACTGAAGAGCCGGCAGACCGGGCAAAGGGGTTGCTCAGCCCAGATACTCCTGCTTGAGATGCTGCAGCCGGGAGACGACGGCCGAACGCTTTTCACCGGTGCTGAGGTTTTTCCAGCTCCACTGCCCCACCACCACAAGTCCCAGCAGTTCCAGCAGGCCAGGCAGGATTGGCAGCAGGTTGATGGTGTCGAGCACCCCCTTGATCAGCACCTGGGCGATGATCACCACCAGCAGGATGCCGATCGACTTGCCGATCCGCCCCATCTGATCCCAGTCCAGCTGGTCGAGGGTGTGGTTCACCTTGCCGAGTATCTCGCTGTAGCGCTCGGCGAAGTGGATCCCGCCTGCTTCCTGATCGCCAGCGGTGCTGGTTGGCGTTGGTTCAGAGCCGGGAATGGCGGTTTCCGCCGCGGCGGCCGGATCGGCAGGGGTGGCACTGGTATCGATCATGAATCCGCGTGGGGCACCGCCCTGGACAACGCCCATAAGGTATCGGTGTGTCCCGTCAGAAGCCAATCGCCCTGTTCGCTGATCAGGGGCTGCTGATCGTTCTTCGCCGCCTGCTGGCCTGCGCGGCGCCGGCGGAGGGGTGTGCTCTGCTGCTGGGCACTGCTGAAGCCGGCGGCTGGCGACTTCTGCGGATCTGGCCCTGCTGCAACGTCTGGCCGGAAGCAGGGGCGCGGGACCGCCGTTTCGCCGTGGATCCACGCGAGCAACTGGTGGCCCAGCGTTGGGGGCGCCAGCGGGGACTGCAGGTGCTGGGCGTGGCCCACAGCCACCCTGCTGCAGCGGCGGAGCCTTCCGAACGCGATTGTGCGCTGTGCGTGCCGCCGGCGCTGCTGGTGATTGCGGGAATCGACGGCGATCTGCGCGGCTGGTGGTTGGAGTCGGCGGAGGACGCCCCTCAGCCTTTGCCGTGGAGAATGGAAGATTGAAGGACTGCTCGTTCAGCGGCAGCCGGATTTCTTTTCGTCATGCTTCCTCCCGACACCAGCGGCGTTCAGCTCAGCCCCGACGAGGTGGCCCGCTTCTCGCGCCACCTGATCCTGCCGGAAGTGGGCATGGAGGGCCAGAAGCGGCTCAAGGCGGCGTCGGTGCTGTGCGTGGGCACCGGCGGCCTCGGCTCACCACTGCTCCTTTATCTGGCGGCGGCCGGCGTGGGCCGGATCGGCATCGTCGACTTCGACGTGGTGGATCACTCCAACCTGCAGCGGCAGGTGATCCACGGCACCAGCTGGGTGGGCAAGCCGAAGATCGAATCGGCCAGGGCGCGCATCCTGGAGATCAACCCGCATTGCCAGGTGGACCTCTACGAGACGGCCCTCACCAGCGAGAACGCCCTGGAGATCATCCGGCCCTACGACATCGTCTGCGACGGCACCGATAATTTCCCCACCCGCTACCTGGTGAACGACGCCTGCGTGCTGCTGGGCAAGCCGAATGTGTACGGCTCGATCTTCCGCTTCGAAGGCCAGGCCACGGTGTTCAACCTCGACGCCGAGAGCCCCAACTACCGCGATCTCTTCCCCGAGCCGCCGCCGCCGGGCCTGGTGCCCTCCTGCGCAGAGG
>Ga0079302_1000300_pt1 | contig 12539 bp, 12 predicted proteins | sample Wag4_2014_7_16_FD_75102 | JGI IMG/M metagenome (GOLD analysis project Ga0079302, IMG submission 75102) | Fresh water mixed with fracking chemicals microbial communities from Ohio, USA - Utica-2 Time Series FC 2014_7_16 | ecosystem: Engineered > Industrial production > Chemical products > Input... | reverse complement strand
GGCCAGCACGATCGAACTGCGCGATCGCAGGGGGGCCACCAGCAGCCTGTTGAGAAAACCGAATTCGCGGTCGAACATCACCGGCAACCCGGCGTTGAGGGCGCCGCTGAAGGCGGTGAATACGATCACGCCGGCACCGAGGAAGCGTCCGTAGCTGCCACCTCCAGGCAACAGGCCCTCGGGGGCTTTGGCGAACAGGGCTCCGAACAGCACCAGCCAGATCAGCGGTTGCAGCACCCCGGCGATCAGGGTGGAGGGGCGACGTTGCAGCTGCACGAACAGGCGCCGGGTCAGGGCCAGGGTTTCCTGGCTGATCTCCGCCAGGGCGGACGGTTCAGCTGATCGGACCGGGAGGACAGGGCTGGCGGTGGTCATGGTTGTGAATCGGGGCTGAAGGGCTCGGCAGTTGTTCCGGTGGAGCGCTGGGCTCAGCGCATGTTCTGTTTGCGTTCCGCCTTCGGGTCACGACTGCCGGCTACCGCCAGCTCCGCATCCATCAGCGTGCGGCCGGTCGCCTGCAGATAGACGTCGTCCAGGCTGGGGCGGCTCTGGGCCAGTGCGAAGACGGGCAGTTCCGCTTCCGCCAGCTGGCGGCGCAGCCGCTCCACCACGTTCTGATCGTCGACCACCAGGTTGAGGGAGAACCCCTGGGCCTGGTTCACCACCACCTGCCGCACCCCTTGACAGGCCTGCAGGAGGGTCTGCACCCGCGCCGCCTCGGCAGCGTCGCTGAATTCGCGCACCCGCAGGGTGACGCGATCACCTCCCAGGGCCTGCTTGAGCGTCGCCGGCGAACCTTCGGCGATCACCTTGCCCGCATCGATGATCGCCAGGCGGTCGGCCAGGGCATCCACCTCCTCGAGGTAGTGGCTGCTCAGCAGCACGGTGGTGCCGGAGCTGCAGAGCTGGCGCAGCACCTGCCAGATCACCGAACGGCTTTCGATGTCGAGCCCAACGGTGGGCTCGTCGAGCACGAGCAGTCTGGGACTGTGCAGCAGTCCTGATGCCAGATCGAGGCGGCGGCGCATGCCGCCGGAGTAGCTGCCGCAGCGGCGGTCGATCCAGTCCCCCATGCCGAGCAGCTCTTCGAGTTCGGCGATCCGTCGCTCTCGCTTGCTCCGATCGAGGTGGTAGAGGTCCCCCTGGAGCTGCAACAGTTCCCGGCCCGTGAGGATCTTGTCGATCGCCACCTCCTGGGCCACGTAGCCCAGCAGCCGCCGAACCGCTCTGGGCTCGGCCAGGGCGTCGATCCCGGCCACCTGCACAGTGCCGCGATCGGGTGCCAGCAGGGTGCAGAGGATTCGCAGGGCAGTGGTCTTGCCCGCCCCGTTCGGCCCCAGCAGGCCATACAGGCAACCGCTCGGCACGGTCAGATTGAGGCCGTCAAGGGCGCGTACCGCCCGATCGCCGCGGCCGTAGCTCCGGTGCAGATCTCGAAGCTGGATGAGCGCTTCGCTGCCAGGCAGCGGGGATGCGCCGCTGTGCGCCTGCTCGACCATCGGAGCCGTCGCCTCAGGAATCAGGTCGCCAATGTAGGCAGCGCCACCGGCAGTGGCGTTGCCAGAGGGGGCAGGGCGATCGCTTCGGCCAGCGGCAAGCGGGCCAGCAGCAGCAGCAGGCAGATGCCGAACAGATAGAGGATCGACCAGCGGAACAGGGCCCGGGCACGCTGGGGATCCTCCGGATTGCGCCCCAACCGCTGGCTCAGTTGCAGCAGGCGGCCGTTGAACGGCAGCACCAGGAGGGCATAGAACAGTCCTCCTGCGGGCAGAACCCAGGCACCGGCCAAACTGAGCAGCACGGTGGCCCACGCATAACGGACGATCGCCCGGGCCGTCACCGTGACGCCCCGTACCACCGGCAGCATCGGAATGCCCACTTCCCGGTAGTCCTCCCGCAGCAGCAGGGCAAGGGCCCAGAAGTGCGCTGGCGTCCAGACCATCACCAGCCAGAACAGCCACCAGCTGCCCCAGCCCGGACTGCCGGCCAGGGCAGCGGCACCCACCAGTGGCGGAATCGCGCCGGCGACTCCGCCGATCACGATGTTGCGGCTGGTGCGTGGCTTCAGCAGCACGGTATAGAGCAGCACGTAGCTGCAAAGCCCCAGCAGGGCCAGGGCCGCGGCCAGGGCATTGACGCCCACCAGCAGCACGAGCACGGCTGCGCTGGTGAGCAGGGCAGCCAGGGCGAGCGCCTGGGTCTGATCCAGCCGTCCAGCGGGCAGGGCGCGCCTGCTGGTACGGGTCATCCGGCTGTCGAGGTCCTGTTCCCAGATGCAGTTCAGAACGCCGGCCGCGGCAGCTGCCAGGCTGCCGCCGAGCAGGGTGCAGAGCACGGTGAGGGCCAGGGGCCAGCCCTGCAGGCTGCTTGGAGTGAGGGCCATGCCGCCGGCGGTGGTGGCCAGCAGCAGAGGGATCAGCCGCGGCTTGACAATCTCAAGCCAGGCCGGCAACTGGCGGCGGGACGACGCTGGAGCCGGGCCGCTGCGGGACAGCTCCGGAGCGTGACCGCTGGCCGTGGGTGCGGCGCTAACCATGGGCCACCTCCAAGGGTTCTGGACCAGATCTGGAGGACATCAGGGATGGGGCGGAATCAACAGAGGGGGTGGAAGGGACGCCGTGGCTGGCCAGGCTGCGGCCCAGACAACCCGCCAGCAGGGCGACCAGCAGGGCAGCGCCGCTCTGGTGGGCGATGGTCACCGCCGGTGCTGCCAGGCTGAGACGCAGGGTGGCGATGCCGAGACCGATCTGGACCATCACCAGCAGCGCGGCCGCCAGAGCGCCCCGGCGGAGCCAGCCCCGCGTGCCGCTGGCCGCCAGGCTGGCTGGAAACAGCAGCAGCGGCAGGAGAGCTGCTGCCCGGGCCCCCAGGCGATGGCGCAGCAGCTGGTCGCAGCCATCGCCAGTGCTGAGGCAGCGCTCGGCCCCCCAGGTGCTGGCCAGGCTGCCGCCGAGCAGGCACTGACCAAGCAGCAGCAGCAGGGCCGCGGCCACCAGGGCGATCCACCAGCGAGGCAGGGAGGCAGGTTCGCCGGGGTGAGCGGCAACAGTCACGCGGAGGGCCTGGTGAATTCCGCTCAGAAGGGCCACCAGCAGCAAAGCCGTGGCCAGGTGCGCCGTAACGAGTGGAGCGGCCAGCAGACGGGTGACCGTGAGGGCACCAAGTCCGCCTTGCACGGCCACCAGCAGCAAGGCAAGGCCAGCGGTGAACGGCAGCCAGCGAGGCAGGCTCCGGCGCGCCCAGAGGCTGGCGGTGGTGAGCACCAGCAGGGCTACGCCCACCACGAAGGCATCAAGGCGGTGGAACCACTCCAGGAAGACCTGGGCGTTCAGCTGCCCGCCGGGCAGCCACTGGCCGTAGCAGAGCGGCCAGTCCGGACAGGCAAGGCCGGCCTGCATCACCCGGGTGGCTCCGCCGATCACGATCAGAGCGATCAGGGCCACCACCAGATGCCCCGTCAGCGCGCTCAGTCGGAAGGCGTTTGAGGCCGAGCCTTGAGCCACGTTCCCTGCCGATGCGGTCGTCCGGACGCTAGCCGCGTTGGCTGGGATGGGCCTGATTGCAACAGAGCTGCAGTAAGGATTTCAAGACAGGGTCTGTTTCAGCAGCAGCTTTGCAACGGCTGTTCTCCCCGCGGTGTTCATCCCGGCGAAGCTGATCCAACGGGGATTTCACAACACAAGCCCCCAGCCGCCACCACTCACTTGCCAACACCCATAGGCTGATCAGCAACGAAGTCGGAACCGTGCAGATCCGCACTGCCGTCACCACCGCTCTGGCGGCAACAGCCCTGATTGCCACCGGCATGCTGGTGGGAACTCAGGTGAACCTGCTGCCGGTTGATGCCAGCAGCAATGCAGCTGCCTACGACAGCCTCTTCAAGGTGCTGTTCAGCATTGGCACGATGCTGTTTGCCGGCATCCTGATTGTGCTGGTCTACAGCCTTGTGCGCTTCCGGCGCCGCGCCGGCGATGGGGCCGATGGGCCTCCCACCGAAGGAAATCTGCCGCTGGAGATCGTCTGGACCGCCATCCCAGCTGTGGTGGTTCTCTTTATTGGCATCTACAGCTACGACATCTACGAGCGCATGGGTGGAATGGCGCCTCTTGATCACGATGCGATGCACCATCAGGCCAGCGCGATGATCGAGGCTTCAGTGCAACCCGCCGCCAGCCAAGCCATAGGCGAGGATCAGGCCAGTGGCGAGCGCCTCTGGGGTGGGATCCGCCCCATCGATGGCGATGTGCTGCCTGTGGATGTGACGGCCATGCAGTTTGCCTTTATCTTCCACTACCCCGAGGGGGAGATCACAAGTGGTGAATTGCATGTGCCACTGGGCCGACCTGTGGAGCTGCGCATGAAGGCGCTGGACGTGATTCATGCCTTCTGGGTGCCTCAGTTTCGCCTCAAGCAGGATGTGATCCCAGGCCAGCCCACGGTGCTCACATTCACGCCGACCCGGGCAGGTACCTATCCGGTGATCTGTGCTGAACTCTGCGGTCCTTATCACGGCGGCATGCGCACGTCCGTCGTGGTGCACGAGCCGGATGACTATCTGGCCTGGGTGCAGGCCAACAGCCCCGCCATTACCAACACCTGATCGCAATGACCGTTGCCACCCCCCGGGATCTGGAGCCCCAATTGCAGGAACCGCTGCAGCCTGCAGGTTGGTTGCGCTATTTCAGCTTCAGCCTTGATCACAAGGTGATCGGACTGCAGTACCTCGTTTGTGGTTTTTTCTTCTATCTGGTGGGGGGGCTGCTGGCCGGCGCGATCCGCACTGAGCTGGCGACACCTCTGTCGGATTTCATGCCGCGGGACACTTACAACGAGGTGCTGACCCTGCACGGTACCGTCATGATCTTTCTGTGGATTGTGCCGGTGGTCAATGGGGCTTTTGGTAATTACCTGATCCCCTTTTATGTGGGTGCTCGCGATATGGCTTTTCCCCGATTGAATGCAGTTGCTTTCTGGATGATTCCCCCGGCTGGACTGCTGCTGATCAGCAGCTACTTCCTGGCGGGAGCGGCTGCTCAATCCGGTTGGACCGCCTATCCACCTCTCAGCCTGACCACTCCTGCCGCCGGTCAGATTGTGTGGATTTTGAGTGTGCTGCTCCTCGGGGGAAGTTCGATCTTCGGTGCCGTGAATTTCATCGCGACTGTTCTGAAGCTGCGCCGCCCCGGCTTGAAATTGATGCAGTTGCCCATGTACTGCTGGGCCATGCTGGGAACCAGCCTGCTGGTCGTTCTCTCCACTCCAGTACTGGCTGGAGTTTTAATCCTGCTCAGTTTTGATATCATCGCTCATACGGGTTTTTTCAATCCTGCGCTTGGCGGCAATGTGGTCGTGTATCAGCATCTCTTCTGGTTTTATTCCCATCCCGCAGTTTATATCATGGTTCTGCCTGCTTTTGGATTGGTGAGTGAAATTTTGCCAGTCCATTCCCGCAAGCCTTTGTTTGGCTACACCACGATGGTGTATTCGATCATGGCCATCGTTTTCCTTGGTCTGATCGTGTGGGCCCATCACATGTTCACCAGTGGCACGCCCCCCTGGATGCGCCTGTTCTTCACGATTGCAACGTCTTTCATTGCAGTCCCAACCGGTATCAAATTCTTTAATTGGCTGGCTACTTTGTGGGGCGGAAAGATTGCCTTGAATTCGGCAATGTTGTTTTCCTGCGGCTTTATCCTTAACTTCGTTTTTGGTGGTATCACTGGTATCACGTTGGCCCAGGTTCCGTTTGATATTCATGTTCATGATACCTATTATGTTGTCGGTCACTTTCATTACATTGTCTACGGTGGCACTGTTTTTGTGATATTTGCTTCTCTTTACCATTGGTATCCGAAGTTTACGGGCCGCCTTCTCAATGAAGATCTGGGTCGGCTCCATTTCGTGCTCACTTTCATCGGCTTCAATCTCTGCTTCCTCCCCCAGCACTGGCTTGGCCTCAACGGCATGCCCCGTCGCGTGGCTGAATACGATCCCACCTTCAGCACGCTTAACCAGGTGAGCAGTGTCGGCGCGCTGATCATGGCGATCAGCACCCTGCCCTTGCTGATCAACGTGGTGGTCACAGCGCTCTACGGAACCCCTGCCGGCGACAACCCCTGGAATGCGCTCACCCCCGAATGGCTCACCACCTCGCCCCCTCCCGTGGAGAACTGGAGTGGTGAAGCCCCGTTGGTCACCGAGCCCTACGGCTACGGCCAGCATCAGCCGGCTGGTCCGTCATCCCATCCGCTTACCCCAGCAGCCTGATGACGTCCATCTCCTCTTCCTCCGCCGCCTCAGCGGCTTCCGGATCCACAGCATCAGCGTCCACCACCAGGACGGACTCCTTGCTCCCTGAGGGGAGCGAACACCTGGCCTCCCAGGAATCCGCCGACGCTCACCACGATGCCCGGCTGTTCGGCCTGGCCACCTTCCTGGTGGCGGACGGGATGACCTTCGCGGGCTTCTTCGCTGCCTATCTCACCTTCCGAGCCGTCAACCCTCTACCGGAGGGAAGCACCTACGAGCTTGAACTGCTGCTCCCCACCATCAACACGGTGCTGCTGCTGGTGAGCAGCTTCACCTTTCATCGTGCCGGTCAGGCCTGCCGGGCCGATCAGCTCAGCAAGGCCCGCAGCTGGCTGCTGGTCACCGGCGGGCTGGGTCTGGCCTTCCTGGCGGGCCAGATGGTCGAGTACTTCACCCTCCCCTTCGGTCTCACCGACAACCTGTTCGCCAGCACCTTCTACGCCCTCACCGGCTTCCATGGGCTGCACGTCACCCTCGGGGCGATCTGCATCGGGATCGTCGCCCTGCAGACCCGGCCCGGCGGCGCGATCTCCGCCAGCAGCCACTTCGGCCTGGAGGCGGCTGAGCTTTACTGGCACTTTGTGGATGGGATCTGGGTGGTGCTCTACGGCATTCTTTATCTGCTGTAGGACACTGCGCTCGCGCCCGGCCTGGCGGCCGGGATCCAGGCGGGCAGGAGTTGCATCGGTGCCTTGCCGTTGATCCTGGTGATTCGGCATGATTTCACTCGTGAACCGACCAGAGATCGTCTCCCATGGCAGCAGGCGTCGGCTCCTCTTCAGGCGACATGCTTCAGGGCAAGGCCCTGCTCGATAAAGCCCGCGCCCTGAGCAACAGGCCGGAAGACCAGATCGCCCGGGCCTGCGGTTATGTCGGGCCGAGTGGGCGGGTTCTGCGCAAAAGCTTCTATCGGGCGTTGGTGGCAGCCAAGGGGTATGCCACCCCCGCCGGTGCGCCCGTTGCCGGATCGACCAGCAAGGGGCGGCAAGCCGACTTCCGCACCCGGGTTCACGGCAACGGCAACCTGCTGATCGGCAACGCCTACACCCGACGCCTGGGGCTGGAGCCGGGGCAGGAGTTCAGAATTGAGCTGCACCCGGACAGTGGCTCGATCTGGTTGTTGCCCCTGGAGCCGGGGCAGGCTGGCAGCGATGCCGAGCCCGGGTGCGAGTGAGCTTTGCCCGGCTTTCAGGGGTCATGAAAGCTGGCACTGAAGCTCAGCAGATCGACAGCGCTGAACAGGAAGCTCACGCCCACCAGCAGGCCGATCACATTCAGCAGAGCCGCCGCACCCATGCTGAGGATCAGCAGGCCGAGGGCCAGGGTCACCAGTCCGTTGATCAGACCCCAGGCCCAGCCTCGGATGCGGCGATGGCTCAGCGAGACCCCGAGGCAGACGAGGCCCTCGAGCACGAACACCACCCCGATCGCCAGCGCCAGGGTCGCCACAGGGGCGCCGGCGGCCGGGGGGGCGGAACCGAGCTGGCGGATCATGGTGCCGCCCGCCACCAGGAACAGGCTGGAGACCACCAGACGCCAGAACGTCAGCCAGCGGCCGAGCAGGGCTGAGCGCAGCAGGTTGTTGACCCAACCCACGATCCCGCCCACCAGGAAGGCCACCGCCACCATCGCTGTGACCCACGTCGAGGCGATGGCCGGGAACAGCAGGGCCAGGATCCCCAGCACCAGGCTCAGCACCCCTTCGAACAGGGTGAGGCTGCGCAGATCCGCAGCGCGTTGGCCGGCGGTCGACAGCTCGCGGGGCGGTGCGGAGGGCATCGGCAGGCAGCTGGGGCGTGCTGCTGCGACGCTAGGCAGTCCAGCCATGCTCGGCCAGCCACCGCTGATCGAGGCCTGCGGCCGGGGCCTCCGGCTGCCGGGCCGCCAGCAGCCGTTCGGTGTATTTGGCCAGCAGATCGGCCTCCAGGTTCACGGCCGTTCCGGGGCGCAGGCTCGCCAGGGTGGTCTCCGCCCAGGTGTGGGGGATCACGGCGATCCAGAACCGCTCGCCGCTCTCGCTGCAGCCGGCCACGGTGAGACTGATGCCATCCACCGCCACACTCGCCTTCTCACACACGTACCGCCCATAGGTGGGATCGTTCCAGCTCAGCTCCAGATGCCAGGACGCCGCCCGCCGTTCGATCGCCTGCACCTGTCCCAGCCCGTCGACATGGCCACTCACCAGATGGCCGCCGAGACGATCGGCCAGCCGCAGGGCGGGCTCCAGGTTCACCCAGCCGCGGCGTTCCGCCTTGGCGGCCAGGGTGGTGCGGCCCAGGGTCTCTTCACTCACATCGGCGCGGAAGCCATCGCTGAGCCGCTCGGCGACCGTCAGGCATACCCCATCCACGGCCACGCTCTCTCCCAACTCCAGGGCGGCCGGTTCCCAGCCACCGGCTCCGTGCTGCCAGCGCAGCCGCACCCCACCGCTGCTGCGTTCGATCACGCCCTTGGCGCGCACCAGACCGGTGAACATCCCCCCTCCCTGGCTCCGCGGTCGTGTCTCCTGGTCATAATCGGCCAGAGGGCCTACCGGAGCGCAGCCGACCATGGTGGAAATGCGCGTCGCCGGCATCGCCCTGGATGCGGCCAGCCGCAGCCCGATCGTGCTGCTCCGGGATCCCTCCGGCCGCCGGCAGGTGCCGATCTGGATCGATCAGGCCCAGGCGCAGAACATTCTCGCCGGCCTCAGTGAGGCGCGTCCGCCGCGGCCCCTCAGCCACGACCTGATGGTGGCGCTGCTGGATGCCGGTGAACTGACCCTGGCACGGGTGATCATTCACGCGATCGAGGACAACACCTTCCGGGCGGTGCTCAAGCTCGAGCCGTCCGCTGGGGAGACCATCGAGCTGGATGCCCGCCCCAGCGACGCGATCGCCCTGGCGGTGCGCACCGCCAGTCCGATCTGGATGCTGGAGGAGGTGGTCGCCGACGCCTCGATTCCGGTCGATGCGGAGGCTGATGCCAAGGATCAGGACCAGTTCCGCCGCTTTCTCGATTCGGTGAGCCCGGCGGAGCTGGTGCGCCAGCGCAACCTGGCCCGGCCCGACTCCGATCAGGCCCCATCGGATGATCCACAGTCCCCTGGGCAGGACGTTGACGGCGATGATCAGCCCGGTGGCGGAGAGACCGCCGGGTGACCACAGGAATCGCGCGTCGGTTCGGCCGCGGTCCCGCGGTCTCGCCCTTCACGCTCGGCACCATGCGCGCCCTGGCCAGCCCGGCTCAGATGGAAGCGGTGTTGCGCGCCGCTTGCGCTGCGGGCATCAACCATCTCGAGACGGCCCCGGCCTATGGTCCGGCCGAAGCCTTTCTGGGCCGGGCTCTGGCGGCGCTGAAGCGCGACGGCCTGGAACCAGAGGGGGGGTGGCGGATCACCAGCAAACTGTTGCCCGGCTGCACGGCTGCCTCGGGCCGGCAGCAGTTGCGGGCGATCCTGGAACGGCTGGGGGTGGCACGGCTCACCACCCTGGCGGTGCATGGCCTCAACCGGCCTGAGCACCTGGTCTGGGCCAGCGAAGGGCCGGGCGCCGAGCTGCTGGCCTGGGCCCTCGCGGAGGGGCTGGTGGATCAGGTGGGCTTCAGCAGCCATGGCAGCAATGCCCTGATTGAGGCAGCCCTGGCAACGGGGCGTTTCACGGTGTGCAGCCTGCACCTTCATCTCTTCGACCAGAGCCGCCTGCCGCTGGCGCGTGCAGCGCTGGCGGAGGGGATCGGCGTGCTGGCCATTTCTCCGGCCGACAAGGGCGGTCGCCTTTACGACCCGTCCCCCGAACTGCTGGCTGCCTGCGCCCCGTTCCATCCCCTGGAGCTGGCCTACCGCTTCCTGCTCGATCAGGGGATCTCCACCCTGAGCGTGGGAGCGGAGCAGCCTGGGGATCTGGCCTGGGCCGCCGCCATCGATGGGCCCCCTCCCTGGCTCAGTGCCGCCCATGGCGCGGCCCTGGCGCGTCTGGTGGCGAGCGGAGACCTGCGTCTCGGCAGCGAGCGCTGCGGTCAGTGCCGCGCTTGTCTGCCCTGTCCGAACGGGGTGCCGATTCCGGAACTGCTGCGCCTGCGCAATCTGGCCGTGGGCCATGGCATGACGGTGTTTGCGGCAGAGCGCTACAACCTGATCGGGCGCGCCGGCCACTGGTGGGAGGAGCTGAATGCAGCGGCGTGTGGCCGCTGCGGCGCCTGCCTGCCCCGCTGCCCGCTCCAGTTGCCGATTCCCGATCTGCTGGCCGACACCCATCGCCGCCTGGCGGCGTCGCCGCGCCGGCGGCTGTGGGGCTGAAGGCTCAGGGAGCGGCGCCTGCAGCGGCATCCCACACCGTCTGGTAGGCGAGGCGTTGGGCCGTGCTCAGGGGTGGCAGATTCCAGCAGCGCTGCAGCACCGCTTCCGGCGGCAGCAGCAGGGCGGCCTGGGCCTCAGGCAGGCGCTGCAGCAGGGGAGCCAACTCGGGGCGTGGCAGGGGGGGCACCCAGCCCGCCAGCAGGAGCTGCTCCAGCAACGGTTGTTTCAGGATGGAGCCGATCCACTGTTCCGGCAGGGGAGCTGGGCTGCGGGCTGGGCGCAGCAGCAGCTGCCAGCTGAGGGGAGCGCCCCGTTCGGGAAGCACCACGCTCAGGCGGGGATCGCGTCGCAGCAGCGGGATCAGACGCCGCAACGGCAGCACCGCCGCTGCCGCCTTGCCGCTGAGCAGCAGGTTGAGCCCGTTGCGATCATCGTGGGCGAGGGCCTGCCGGCGCAGGGCGGCGATGCGGTCGAAATCCCGATCCATCAGGTCCATGCACAGGCGCGGACTGGAGGGCAGCACCAGTCGCCCGCGCAGGCTGGGATCAAGCAGCAGGCCCCACCCCTCGGCGCGTCGGGCCGCCAGCTCCGGCCGGGAGCGCAAGACCAGCACCCAGGGGCTGAAGGACCAGGGGAAGGCTACGGCCGGTGCGGCGGCGGCGAACAGGCGGCTGGCCGGCTGGGCCCAGGGCGCCAATCGAGCCAGCAGGGCCTGGGCCTGCAGGGGTTGCCAGGTGCTGCGCGGGCTGGAGCCGGCCCAGCCGTCGCCCAGCATCACCAGACCGGGTGCTGCCGGGGAGGGGGACAGGCGCGCGATCACGGCGGCCGGATCGCTGAGGCCCTGGGCCCGCCAGCCGGTCGGCAGCCGCCGCAGCCAGGCAGCCGGCAGCTCCCCTTCGGCGAACAGCAGCGATTGGCTGTCGCCACGGCGGCAGCCGCCCAGCCCGGCGGGCAGAGCCAGCACCGCGCCGGCCTTCAGGCCAAGCCGCAGGACATCGCGGCGACGCAGCTTTTGATGCCGCTCGTTCATCGTTCGACCCTAAGCACCGGCTTCCGCCAGCAGCTCAGCGCAGGCCGCCTCGCAGGCCCGGGCCAGGGTTGCTGGTTCCCGGCCCTGGCCCTGCCAAAGCCAGGCCAGACCGCCAGCCCCCACACCCTCCTTCACGAAGCCGCGCTCGTAATCGGCCAGGGCACGGCAGCTGGATCCGTGAAAGCGCAGAGCGGCAACCTCCAGCCTTGGCCTCACCTGCCAGCGCTCACCGATCAGGGCCAGCAGGCGGTTCAGGTCGCTGTCTGACTCCTCCGCCACCCAGGCGGTGGTGGCCAGGCGCACCTGGCTGGCCAGGCCAGGCCGCAGCTCCGGAGCGGTGAGGGCCAGGGCCAGGGCCAACACCGCTGCCATCTGGCTGCCACCGGCCAGCAGCACCGCTACCCCCCGCCTGCTGGCTGCGCTCAGCAGGCCGGCCGCCAGCGCCTGCATCGGGTCTCCCACCGCCGCCAGCACCTGCTGCGGTGACCCCTGGCCACTGTTCAGAGCTGCAGCCGTGAGGCCTGCGTCCACCAGGGAGGCCTTGAGACCATGGGCGCTGCGGCGCAGGCTGCCGCTCACCAGGCCGTCGGCCGCCAGACCCAGGCCCCGCAGCACCGCCAGAGCGGTGCTGGTGCCGCCCGGCACGCATTCGGCCAGCACCAGCGGCCGGGTGGGGTCCAGCGCGGCCCCCCAGCGGTGGCCCCGCTCCAGCAGCGCCGTCACCCGCTGCGGATCCAGGGCCGCACCTGAGCTGAGGCAGTTTGCCGGTCCCGCCGATTCCAGTCCCGGCAGACGCAGATGGGGCACGGCCGGAGCCTGGTGGCAGCCCAGATCCACCACCTGCAGGCGCTCCAGCCAGCCCAGCTCGCGCAGCACCACATGGCTGATCAGAGCGGGGCTGACCCCCGCCGGCAGGGGGGGGAG
>Ga0079302_1000298_pt1 | contig 12552 bp, 9 predicted proteins | sample Wag4_2014_7_16_FD_75102 | JGI IMG/M metagenome (GOLD analysis project Ga0079302, IMG submission 75102) | Fresh water mixed with fracking chemicals microbial communities from Ohio, USA - Utica-2 Time Series FC 2014_7_16 | ecosystem: Engineered > Industrial production > Chemical products > Input... | reverse complement strand
TCTTTGCGGCTAGGGCAACTGCACCCAGATCAAAAAGTTGACCAGTATAAAAATTAATTCCCCCAAGGAAGACAAGTGCAATTTCACCGGAATGTCGGTTAATGACATTGATGATATCTTCATCCGAAATGGCTTCAAGCTCTTTGCCAGAATTTACTTCCACAATGATTTCATCCGGATTGAGTCCTAGATACCTTAGGTGTGACCTGACAGCATACTGATCACTCGGAAATGCTTTGGATTCCATCAGAATTTTCCTTTTTTTCCCATCAGGACGGTAGAAACTCACCAGCATGAGGTGAATATTTACCGAAAGCTGATTCATGACAGACAATTCATGTGGGAGTGACCCGGTAATATCAGCCAGAGTGCCCAGGAGCCTATTGTGGAGAGTCATCCAGGAATCATCGCCCAGAAAAAAGGATTCAACACCTTCCCTTGACCATTGTTCAAGAATACCCTCAATTGCCTTGGCAGTAGATTTAGGTTGTAAGCCAAGTGAATTCCCTAGAAAATAAATCCGCTGCTTACCCGCAGCTTCAGGAATTTTGAACTCATTTCTGAATTTACCAACCGGATCTGTACGGTCGTAATTTGCAGCCTGTTGTTGCCATGTTGCTTTGCTTTCCATAATCAAATACTTCCGGTTCTACCGCCATCAACTGGGATACAAATCCCATTCAGGTAAGCAGCTGCCGGAGAGGCTACAAATGCAGCAACAGCAGCTATTTCATGAGGCGCCCCGAACCTTTTTGCCGGAACAGAGGCTTGCATCTTAGCTATCATCGACTCTTTACTCACTAACTCTCTTTCTGCAAAACTCTGTGCAACAGCATCAAGCCTGGATGTTGCAATAAATCCGGGCAAAAGGCTATTCACCGTGATGCCGAACTGAGCCAGCTCATTTGACATGGTTTTAGACCATGAAGCTACCGCTGCACGAATCGTATTGGAAACACCGAGGTTATCAAGCGGTATGCGAACAGATGTGGAAATAATATTGATGATTCTTCCCCATCCCTTTTCTTTCATAGCAGGGATTACTGCCTGAGCCAGCATGTGGTTAACCACAAGGTGCTGGCGGAAAGCATTTTCGAATTCAAATGGCTGAGCAGTAGCAATCGGACCTGCTGCTGGGCCACCTGTATTGTTGATCAGGATATCTATGTTGTTTTCTAGAGTAATCTGGCTCACCATATTTCCAAGCGCTGTAATATCCTGAAAATCAGCAATAAAAAATCGGTGTTGCTGACCATGCAATTGGGGTAATTCATCCAAAACAGCCTGCAATCGCGCTGCATTTCTGGCCAAAAGTAAGCATGTGGCGCCAAGTGCTGACAGTTCTAGCGCAATCGCTTTACCAATGCCCTGAGAGCTACCACAGATCAATGCAGTTTTACCTTGAAGAGACAGTTCCATAAGTTATTATTCTTCGTCCATTTCATTTCGGATTTCATCCGAAACCTTAACAAGTATTTTATCTATTCGGTGCCCGTCCATATCTATGATCTCAAGAGCAAACCCTTTCCATTCTAAGTGGTCACCTGTTGAGGGGATACGCTCAAGCGTATGGAGGATGAAGCCCGCCAGGGTATCAAACTCTTGTTCCCCCTCATTCATCCAATCTGCCTTTTCAAAACGTGTTAAAAAGTCATAGAAAGGAATCTGTGCGTCAACAAGGAATGAGCCATCCTCCCTTTCTACAATTTCAAATTCCTCACTGTCGTCTTGCGGAAGTTCTCCAACAATGGCACCCATGATGTCATTCAGGGTAACCAATCCGAGTAGTGTACCATATTCATCTACAACAAAACTGGTATGTATCTTTGTTTGCTTGAATTTTTCCAGGAGCTTGTAAGGGGTAATATTTTCAGGAACAAATAAAGGTGTTTTCATCACCTGCTTGAATGATACATCATCTGGAGTGACGTACATATCCTTGATTGAAACAATACCTTTAATATTATCTATTGATTTATCGCAAACAGGGTAGATGGAATGCGGCTCACTTTCGATTTTCTCCCTTATATTGATTTCATTGTCATTGACATCAAACCATACTACATCACTTCTATGGGTCATCAGTGAAGTTACATTCCTGTCTCCCAGGTGAAAAACCCGCTGGATAATCTCCTGCTCCGTGGCTTCTATTGCCCCATGCTCAGTGCCTTCATTGATGATAGCCTTTATTTCCTCTTCTGTAACCTGACCCTCATCAGATTTCAATCTCATGATCTTGAGGATGAATCCGGAGAAATGAGACAAAAGCCATACAAATGGGTGAGCAAAAAGGGAAATCAACCGCATTGGAGCTGCTACACTTTTGGCAATACCCTCCGGATTGGCCAGTCCAATTCGCTTCGGAACAAGTTCTCCAAAAACCAGAGAGAAAAAAGTAACAAGGATTACAACAAGTGCTGTTGCAATTTCCTTGCTGTAGGTAACCATCATTCCGCTGCCTTCAAAATATCCTGCAACATCATCTACAATTTTATCACCTGAATAGACACCGGTGAAAATACCAATGGTAGTGATCCCTATCTGAACTGTAGAGAGGAAAGATTCCGGTTTAACAGCAAGCTTAAGAGCCTGACCGGCTCTGCTATCACCTTTGCTGGCTTGACCTTCCAGTCTCGCTTTCCTGGCAGACACGAGGGCTATCTCAGCCATGGAAAAGAAACCATTCAACAAAATAAGGAAAAACAAAATAAGCAGTTCGTTCATATATTAGAATGGGGTAAAGATAAGGTCTGCTTAGCGAAACTTGCCCCAATTCTGCCAAAAACTATCCCCAATATCCCCCCCGCCAATATATCTGACGGGTAATGAACCCCTACATAAACCTGCGAATAGGCAATAACAGCTGCCCAAAGGAATAAAAAACTATAATGAGGGGAATACTTTTTGAATGAAAAGAAAACATATGTTGCAAAAGCAAAATGATTGAAAGCATGCGAACTGGTGAAACTACCATTTGCGCCACAGTACCTTGCCAAAAAACGGATATTACCTGCCATATATGGATCTCTGCAGGGCCTTGGACGGTCAAAATAATCCTTAATAAAATCACTGCTCAGTGTATCACAAAAACCCACCAATGCAATGCCTCCAAGTATCCATAACCAAGCCTTGTTACCCAGATATTGAAATGACATCAATATGATGAATAGATATAAGGGGATGTGCAACAACGGCTCCCTGAAAAATAAAGCAATATTATCTAACCAGGGATGAATAAAATGCCTGTTTAGCAGAATCATAAGCTGATAATCCCAGTGCAGCAGCTGCTGCAACCACGGAATCCCGGACGATTGCAAATGAATCATGCTGCAAAAATAAGCACAACAGCTCATCTTTTTCGTAACTTTGTATGGACTAATATAAATTACTTTGGCACTTATTAAGAGCATTTCAGGAATCAGGGGAACAATAGGAGGCTTACCGGGAGAATCGCTTTCGCCGTTGGACGTGGTAAAATACACTGCAGCTTTCGGCCAATGGGCAATTTCAGGTGGAAATAAAAAAATTGTCATAGGAAGAGATGGGCGCATAAGCGGTCCGATGATTTCAGGATTGGTTACCCAGACCCTAGTTGCACAAGGAATCGAGGTTATTGACCTGGGATTATCTACAACTCCCACTGTTGAATTTGAAGTAGTAGCGGAGCAGGCAGCGGGAGGTATCATCATTACAGCAAGTCACAATCCCAAAGAATGGAACGCCTTGAAACTGCTCAATGAAAAAGGAGAATTTATAAGCGCAGAACTAGGTGCAGAAATTCTTCAAAATGCAGAAAATAACCAGATCAAGTTTGCAACGGTTGAGCATATTGGGGTAGTGATCAAAAAACACGACCATTCAGACCGGCACCTTGATGCTATAATTGACCACCAGCTGGTTAACAGCAGAATCATAGCGAGTAAAAAATTAAAGATAGTTGTTGATGCCATAAACAGCAGTGGTGCTATTTTTGTTCCTGCTTTGTTGAGGAGACTTGGCGTGGATCATAATAACATCATTGTACTCAATGGAGAAGTAGACGGACGTTTTGCACACAATCCAGAGCCCTTACCACAGCACCTCAGTGAACTTGCAGCTGCAGTAGTTTCAAATAAAGCAGACCTTGGCATTTCTGTAGATCCTGATGTTGACAGACTCGTATTGGTTTGTGAGGATGGCTCGATGTTTGGCGAAGAGTATACCTTGGTTGCTGTGGCAGATTATGTATTGAGCCGCATCAAAGGTGATACAGTCAGCAACCTTTCATCTACTCGCGCATTAAAAGACATCACCGAAAGTCATGGGTGCACCTATCATCCGGCCGCAGTTGGTGAAGTTAACGTAGTAGCCAAAATGAAGGAAGTTAACGCCGTAATCGGTGGCGAAGGAAATGGCGGAATCATTGTCCCGGATTTTCATTACGGAAGGGACGCACTAATCGGAATTGCCCTTTTTCTCACGCACATGTCAATCTCCGGAAGAACCGCCAGGCAAATGAGATATGATTATCCAAATTATTTTATCAGTAAATATAAAATCGAGTTGGCTGACCAGTCATCTCTCCCCAAAGTATTTGAAAAACTGAAAGAGAAATACAAGGGATACCCAATGAATACCATAGACGGACTCAGGATAGAATTTGACAACGACTGGGTACATTTAAGGGCCAGCAACACAGAGCCTATCATCAGAATCATCGCCGAAAGCAATTTTGAAACTACTGCCAATAATATAGCATCAAAGTTGATCAGAGATATTCAGGAATCCCTGTAAAAACACACAAATACTGCATTTTAAAGCTTTCATGATGGCTCAGAGAATATATTTTGACAATGCCGCAACAACGCCAATAGATCCGGTAGTGTTTGAAGCTATGAAGCCTTATTTCCTGGAAAATTTCGGAAACCCTTCATCGATATATTCATATGGAAGGGAAAACAGGCTGGCAATTGAAAAAGCCAGAAAATCTGTTGCAGCTCATTTAAAAGCACATCCCTCTGAAATTTTTTTTACGAGTGGCGGAACAGAAAGCAGCAATACAGCCATTTTTAGTTCTGTGCGGGAATTGGGCTGCACCAGGATCATCACATCTCCAATAGAACACCACGCCACTTTACATACCTGTACTTTTCTTGCAGATAAAAAAGAGGTTGAACTGGAGCTGGTAAAACTGCTTCCAGATGGGCATGTTGACCTTGAAGACCTGGAATCCAAACTTAAATCCTCCGGAAAAAAAACCCTGGTATCACTTATGCATGCCAATAATGAGATTGGAAACATCAGTGATATTCAAAAAATTGGGATCTTATGCCAATCACATGGAGCCCTCTTTCATGCCGATACAGTACAAACTGTTGGTCATTTTCCTATTGACCTCTCTGCCACAGAAGTAGATTTCATTACAGGGGCAGGACATAAATTTCATGGTCCCAAAGGTGTTGGAATTTTATATGTCAACGGCAAAAACAAAATCTCTCCCTATATCCATGGCGGTGGTCAGGAAAGAAATATGCGTGCAGGCACTGAAAACATTTATGGTATCGTAGGCTTTGCTGCAGCACTGAATCTGGCTATGGAAAACCATGAGACAGACCGGATTTATATCCAAAATCTAAAGATGCACATGCACAGACGCCTAAATGAAAAAATAGATGGAATTGTGTTCAATGGAGACCCTGAAGGAAATAGTCTGTATACGGTTCTCAGCGCAGGTTTCCCGTTAACAGAACGCACTGAAATGTTATTATTCAACCTTGATGTCAATAATATTTGTGTATCTGGAGGAAGTGCCTGTAGCAGCGGCGCCAATCAGGGCTCTCACGTTATCAATGCACTAAATATTCCGATGCAGTCTACCGTCAGATTTTCATTCAGCAAATACAATACCCTGGATGAAATTGATACCGTAGTCAGTCAGCTGACTTCATTGTTGTAACCACAATCACCTGATTTTTTTTTTGATTTCATTCAAAATCACCAAAGCTTCAACCGGGGTAAGCTTGTCGATGTTTATGTTACCCAGCATCTGCCTTATTTCGGTGAAAACTTCGGTATGTGCGTCAAAAATTGACAGTTGAATATTTGTACTCACTTCAAAGCCCTCTGCATTAAACCCTTGATCTCCCCCCTGTTTTCGCTCAAGGATTTCCAGCAATGCCGAAGCCCTTTCAACAAGCACACTGGGCATTCCAGCCATACGGGCAACATGGATACCGAAACTATGTGTACTCCCACCTGTTGATAATTTGCGCAGAAAGATTATTTTGTTATCAACTTCCCGATGCGTGATATGAAAATTTTTAATTCTAGGAAGCTGTAATTCTAACTCATTCATCTCGTGATAATGTGTAGCAAACAGTGTTTTGGGCTGATGAACCGATTGATGCAGGTATTCAGCAATGCTCCAGGCAATAGAAATACCATCATAAGTTGATGTTCCCCTTCCTATTTCGTCCAGCACTACAAGACTCCTGGCTGAAAGGTTATTGATGATGCTGGCTGTTTCATTCATTTCTACCATGAATGTCGATTCCCCTCCACTCAGGTTATCAGAAGCACCTACTCTGGTAAAAATCTTATCTGTAACTGGAATCTGAGCCATGGATGCAGGCACATAACTACCCATATGTGCCATCAATGTAATCAATGCCGTCTGACGAAGCAAAGCACTTTTACCACTCATATTCGGGCCAGTCAAGATAATAAGCTGACAATCATCCTGATCAAGTGTAAGGTCATTTGCAATATACTGCTCTCCTGCCGGCAACAGGCGCTCTATGACGGGATGCCGTGCTTCCTGCAGTTTCAGATGCCGGCCTTCATGGATAAGGGGTTTGCAGTAATTGTTTCTTTCGGCATTCAAAGCAAAGCATAACAGACAATCTAGGGTAGCCAATACATTGGAATTTTGCTGCAAGGGCAGGATATATTCCTGCAATGCCGAGAGTAGGCTGTCGTACAAAGATGCCTCCAACTGTAACATCTTTTCTTCAGCACCCATGATTTTCTCTTCGTATTCCTTTAATTCAGGCGTAATGTACCTTTCTGCATTGGCCAGTGTTTGTTTGCGGATCCATACAGCGGGAACTTTCTGCTTGTGAACATTACTCACTTCCAAGTAATAACCAAAAACATTATTGAAACCTATTTTCAATGAATGAATACCGGTTTCAGCAATTTCTCGCTGCTGAATCTCCAATAAATATTGCTTACCCCCTTTTGCAAGCGCTCTAAAAGCATCTAATTCCTCAAATATTCCCGAGGCAATAACACCTGGTTTTGAGGCCTGAGCAGGGGCATCCGAATCAATCTCGCGGAGAATGCGCTCTGCCATATAAGAACACGTATTGAGGTTATCAGCCAATCTCAACAGGTAATCATTCTCAATTATCGAAGCTGATGACTTTATAAGCTCAATCTGAGTCAATCCTTTTGCAAGCTGAAGCAACTCACGCGGTCCAATTTTTCTTGAAGGAATTTTACTTACCAGTCTTTCAATATCTCCACAAGACTGTATTGCAGCAACGATTTCATTTCGCCAAGCTTTGTTGTGCAAAGCATCCGACACCAGTAGCAATCGCTCATCAATACGATCTTTGCCTATAAGTGGCATCAAAATCCACCTTTTAAGCATACGGGCCCCCATGGGAGATACCGTGGAATCAATTGTTTTCAACAAGGTTGAGCCATCTGGAAAAGGTGACTGCACCAACTCCAGATTCCGAATGGTAAACTGATCCATCCAAAGATATTCTTCCCTGTTAATTCTGTGAATAGATGTGATATGATGACTATGGGGATGTACAGTATCTCCCAAGTAATGTAATACAGCGCCGGCGGCGATCACAGCATTTGGAAACTCTTCAATACCAAAACCTTTGAGAGAGTGGGTCCCGAACTGCTTGAGCAGGCAATCATGTGCATAGCGGTAATCAAAAATCCATGGGTCTATCAGGTAAGTATGAAACCGCTTACCATAACGTTCTGCGAATTGCTGCTGATTTCCTTTTTGAAAAATCACTTCTGCTGGCTGGAAAGACTGTAACAGCTTATCAATATATTCCAGATTACCTTCAGCCACCAAAAACTCTCCAGTTGAAATATCGAGGAAAGAGATTCCGTTAAGCTGGTCACCAAAATAAATGCCAGCCAGAAAATTATTGCTTTTGTTTTCCAATAATTTGTCGTGTGTTGCCAATCCGGGTGTAACCATTTCAGTTACCCCTCTTTTTACAATACCTTTTGCGGTTTTGGGATCCTCCAGTTGGTCACAAATAGCTACACGTAAACCTGCCCTCACAAGCTTGTGCAAGTAGGAGTCTAACGCATGGTGAGGGAATCCTGCAAGTTCGAGTGAAGCAGCAGCACCATTGTTTCGCTTGGTAAGGGTAATTCCCAAAACCTGAGAGGCCCTTACTGCATCCTCACCGAATGTTTCATAAAAATCACCTACCCTGAATAGAAGTACAGCATCAGGATATTTTTGTTTGATAGCCCGGTGCTGCTGCATCAATGGTGTGTCTTCTGCGCTTTTGCTCATTCCTGTTTACAGTAAGCTCCAAAATTACGAAAGCCAGCCAAGCAAATACCACTACTTTAAAACTAATGAATTAAAATATTTGCTCTTGCTGCTACATACAGCAAAACTGAGGCAATGATGAAAAACCTTTTTTATAAATCAATTGTAATGAACAATAATCAGGAAAGCCAGCACTTCATTTTTCCAGGGCACATCAAGTTGATCTAGTCGTGCACGTGACGTACAATGGAATCCACCATGTTATTGTAAAGGATATTCGCAACGCTGTTAAAACAATAAGAATCTTAAAGCGTTTACGTTTTAACTCATGGAGTAATATGACCAATATCAGGTTGAAAATGGGTACTGATTTCTATTTTTCAAAAAAGGAAAACATGTCTTCTGGAGGAAAAGTGAAGGCCGGATATTCTACAAAAAATAAAACAACACTGATCCGTGGAGGACAACCCTATTTCAGTTTGATGAACAAACTGATCAAGGAGGCATCGCGAAGCATTCAATTGCAAGTATATATTCTGGAAGCTGACGAAACAGGTTTAGAGGTAATCAACAATCTCCTCGAAGCAGCAAGAAGAGGAGTCTCCATTCAGGTATTACTGGATGGTTATGCATCAGGTGGACTCCAATCAACAATTATACATGAAATGCGCGAGGCTGGAATAAAACTTCGCTTCTTTAAACCAATTTTCAAAGGAGGAAATTTTTATTTTGGCAGAAGATTACACCATAAAGTACTCGTATGCGATGGAAAACTTGGCCTGACTGGAGGTATCAACATTTCTGACCGCTACAATGACATGCCTGGTGTTTCGGCATGGCTAGACTTTGCAGTTTTGATAGAGGGAGAAGCTGCTTTTGAATTACACAAACTCTGTAACCAGCTTTATGCCAAGGAAATTGCAGATATCATTATTCTTGACAGACATCAAATCACAAATGAAGGATGGAGTAACCCGAACTGTGCTGTAAGAATAAGGAGGAATGATTGGGTGATGAATAAAAATCAGATCTCAGCTACTTATATGGAATTCTTCAGACAAGCCAAAAATGAAATTGTCATCATGTCCAGCTACTTTATTCCAAGCAATTTCTTCAGACGCAATATAATACAGGCCGCAAAAAGGGGCGTAAAAATAAAACTCATCCTGGCAGGAATTTCTGATATTGACATTGCCAAGGATGCTGAAAGATACTTATACAGATGGGCACTTCAACATGGTATTGAATTGTATGAATACCCCAAAAACGTTTTGCATGGGAAAGTTGCCATTTGTGACGAAAGTATTGTAAGCATTGGATCATACAACATCAATGACCTGAGTGCATTGGCCAGTATTGAGTTAAACATTGATGTGAATGATCAATCTTTCGCACAACATGTTCTAAGGGAATTTGAACTGATTATAGATAAAGACTGTATCCCTATTTCAAATCATAGCGGAACAAAGTGGAACTTACTAAATCGCCTCTACCATTGGTTTGCCTATACCATTGTTAGGTTTCTTTTCAGAATCTTCACTTTTTATTTCAAAAAAAAGAAGGTGTCACTTTTTAAGTGATGTTGGTAATATCAATATATGACATACATCATCAGACACTGCCGCCTACAGACTTAACTTCATGAAAACTACAATATGACCGGAGAACTGAATGAAACACAAATCAACAACATACTTTGCAGCCAGGCTGTAGGCAGAATTGCATGCTGCGACGGCAAACATCCATACATCGTGCCAGTAACCTACTCTTATGACGGCGAATATATCTTTGCACAATCCTATGAAGGCCGGAAGATGGATATGATGAGAAAAAATCCAAATGTTTGTTTTCAAGTAGATATATCATCTGATATTTTTAACTGGCAAAGTGTACTGATTTTCGGTCAATTTGAAGAAATCAACGAAGATGAAACTCCCGAAATAAGGGAAAGCCATTTTGCAAAGGTAATGCCGCTGATGACAGGGTCAAGAATACACGAACATGAACATTGTGAAAGATCAGATAATACCTTGAGTGATACATCTAGAATTAAGCCAATCATGTTCAGAATCAATATCAATGAAAAAATGGGGCGATTTGAAAAACGATAAATGATTCCTAATACGGATAGATTGCTTAGCAAGTGAATCTAATCATTTATGGATGATTGCATGGCAGCTGACCTTGCCATACATCTGACTTCTGCAATAAATTAGTATGTTAATGTTGTGGACCTTAATTGCTGTTACTACAATTATTAAGTATTTTTACTTAAGTTAAGTATTAGTAATTAGACAATTCATTCACAGTTCACTTGAAATGCAATTCAAAAGACTCAATAACATGACAGGTTCCGATCCCGTATTAAACCGCAGGATTGTAACGATTTATATCAATGAATTTGAGATACTCAGAACCGCTATTCTCGATTTACCTCATGCAAAAAACACGGATCTCATTGTTGCGGCTTTACACAAAATGAAACCGGGTATGGTGATTTTTGAACATGCTGACATCCTTCCAAAATTTGAGGAGCTTATCGCTAGAAAAAAAAATAACGAAACAATACAACCAGAAGATTCTCAAATAGCAGAAATCTTATTGCTATCTGAAAAGAATTTAAATGACCTCAAAAATTATCTGAAATCATTGCATTAACCATGCACATCATTATTACCATAAAACTTATTATATGCCTCAACCCTGTTATTGACATGCAATTTTTTATAAATATGGGATACATGCTTTCTAACTGTTTCTGTTGAAATATGAAGATCTACTCCAATTTCTTTGTACAACATTCCCTTGACAAGCCTGTCCAAGATTTCCAATTCCCTATTGCTCAGACTTTCAACCAGCGGATCTCTCAACTGCTCTTTTTTTCTGAAACTAGAAACAACTTTTGCCGCAATTTGTCTCGTCATGGGCGCACCACCATTCATTAATTCTCTAATTGAATCAAGTAATTCAAGTGGTTTTGTTTGCTTCAACATATAACTATGCGCACCTGCAGCAAGTGCATCAAAGACATTCTCATTATCTTCATAAATTGTGCAAACCATGAATTTAACCTGCGGACAAAGCCCTTTTAAAATACCAATAGCCTCGATTCCGCTCATAGCTCCCAAATTGATATCCATTAGCACAACATCCGGAGGATTAGCGGGTATATTTTTAACAGCTTCCTCTGCACAATCAAAAATAGAAGTAATTACAAAACCTGATGAATTTGAAAGGATTTCTTGAAATGCCATTCTAATAAACTGATTGTCTTCAACAATGGCAACTTTGATATCTGATTGGTGGATTTCCATGTAGGCATTGAAAATAAGGGAAAATGATTGACTTCTTCGTTCTCCGTGTAAATTAAACTGAGCATACCTATGCAGGCACGTAAATTAAAAATTTTTCTTCAAAAAATAACTCATCAAAAAAATCAGCAACTGAAACCTGATGAGGCCTCAGTCCTGATTCAAAAATCTCCTGAGTAAGATCACCACCCTTAAGGCAAATCAATCCATTTTTGAAATCTTCCAATTTCCGCTCTTTACGCAACAAGGGTTTTGACCATTTCCAAAGGTCTTTCAGAGGGGCCACGGCCCTGGAAACTGCAAAATCAAATTGTCTCTCTCTGATATCTTCAGCTCTGGTATGCTGAAAAGTTATGTTAGTGAGTGATAAGTCATTGGCTATGGCATCAACTACTTTCAATTTCTTAGCAATGGAATCAACCAGATGAAATTGCACCTCAGGAAAAAATATGGCAAGTGGAATACCGGGAAATCCACCACCCGTTCCTATATCAATTATTTCCATACCTGACCTGAAGGGAAATTGGGCGGCTATTGCAAGTGCATGCAATACATGTCTTTCATAAAGTGAATCAATGTCTTTTCTTGATATGACATTGATCTTCTGATTCCATGTTTCATACAAGTTTCCAAGAGCGATAAACTGGTTTATCTGATTTTCATTGAAATCATTGAAATACTTCAAAATCAGCTCCATGTCTTTCTGGGTTTTTTCCATAAGGA
>Ga0079302_1000296_pt1 | contig 12677 bp, 14 predicted proteins | sample Wag4_2014_7_16_FD_75102 | JGI IMG/M metagenome (GOLD analysis project Ga0079302, IMG submission 75102) | Fresh water mixed with fracking chemicals microbial communities from Ohio, USA - Utica-2 Time Series FC 2014_7_16 | ecosystem: Engineered > Industrial production > Chemical products > Input... | reverse complement strand
TGCCTGATTTGTCCCAGAGCGTAATACAAAGCGTCTTAAATGCTCTAATCGCCCGTCGCGTCTTACAGAAGAAACGTTGCTACCCATGGATATCAAACAGCTCTGGCTCAACGCCCAAGACCTTTGGGGCACCCTCGATCAGCACCCGCTGCTGCATGCCAGCCTGGCCTTGGCGCTGCTGCTGGTGATCGCGCTGGTGCTCGGACGAGTGGCGCGCTACCTGATCCTGCACGCCAGCCGCATGCTGGGCCGTCAGCCGGCCTTGCACTGGATCAACGATTTTCGCCACAACAAGGTGTTTCAGCGCCTGGCACAGATGACGCCGTCGCTGGTAATCCAGTTCGGCCTGCATCTGGTACCGGAACTGAGCAAGACCGCGATGATTTTCCTCGGCAACGTCGCGCTGGCGTTCACCATCCTGTTTCTGGTGCTGTGCATCAGCGCCCTGCTCAATGCCCTGCTGGACATCTACGCCCGTACCGAACACGCCCGGACCCGTTCGATCAAGGGCTACGTGCAACTGGCGAAAATGGTGTTGTACGTGTTCGGCGCCATCATCATCGTCGCAACCCTGATCGACCGCTCGCCGCTGTTGCTGCTGTCGGGTCTGGGCGCCATGTCGGCGGTAATCCTGTTGGTCTACAAGGACACCCTGCTGTCGTTCGTCGCCAGCGTGCAACTGACCAGCAACGACATGCTGCGGGTCGGCGACTGGATCGAGATGCCGCAGGTCGGCGCCGATGGCGACGTGGTGGACATCACGCTGCACACGGTCAAGGTGCAGAACTACGCGTGAGTTGAAGTCAGCTTCGACGTATCGTGAGCTCGCAGCAATCTTGACAGCAATAGGCCTCCTCGGAGGGAAGGCAGGCGAGGCAACCTGAGCCCTAATCTCCGACCTCAAGCCGTGCAAGCAGATCTCCCATCCCCACTTAAAACCGCCTTCGCTGACTGAAGTCCGTCCTCCCATGCAAGGACGGAGAGAAACCAGAGTGATTTTCTGGACAGCAAGATAAGTGTGTGGGGACGTACTATAGGGAGTGGTGTCCCATAGTGGGGTATTCATTCCTGAGCAAGCCGCACACCTACCAACACATCTGTCCATTCAGCTATTCAACACAACCTGGTAATGGATGACGGGGAGTGGAGAGCGAAGCTGAACGGTGGGTGTCCAATGGCTGCAGATGATCAACCTCATTAGCCAGAGCGACGTATTGTCTTGTCCTGTCCAGCCCCCAATTCAGGTGGTAATCGACGCTCGTCTCCGCTTAGCCATCTCACACCAATCATGAGTCTCCCTGAGTCCGAAGCGCACAACGTCATTCTCCCATTCTCGACCGTGTGGTACGCCCGAATGGGAGAAGCCTACTTCATGTGTTGATCAACACGAACGAGTGGTAAGCAGTGACTCATTCATGACGATGATGATCTGCAGTGCCACCGTCAAGAGTTCGCGGCGACCGCTTTAAGACCTGAGCGACTGCTGGACTCGAATCCCAACAATGAAAGCTCGCTCCTGCGCCGCAACCGTCGATGTCGTCAGCTGATCCTCAATCTAAACCAAGTAACGGGCCTGCCCCCCTCATCGCAGGGTGGTCAGCTAGGAGCCGCCCTATGGGAAGGCACACTGCAAGCCCCTTATTACACTACCTATTTTTGCCCCACGTGTGAGCCTAGAAGCAAAAGTCCAACTGCCTATGCCCGAGATGTCACTCTCAAGTTCCAGAGCGGTTCTGGCCACCGCCACCTCCACCATTCGGTAGCCTCATACACGCTCTAGTGCGATGCAAGCCCGCCGTCCGACCTGAAAGATTGACCAAAAAAATTTCCAATCGCTGGCGATTGTCGACCGTCCGTCGCTTTTCTTCGGCCAATATAAAACCCTATGTCAATTCACGAACAAACAGTGCCTTAGAAGCCATCAGGGCAATTTAAAATAATTAATTCTCCGCAAGCTAAAACTGCCTGTCTTCGACAACCACGCGGCCTAGAAGGCGCACCAAGCAGACATGACAGCCTACCACTCACCTTAGATTGGATTAATTGACATATAAAAAGCACCTTCAGAACTGAAGAACTCAAAAAAACAAAAAACAACACCTAACAAACTGTCAATTCTTGAAAATAAAAAAACACACTTTCACTTACGACGCAGCTTCCAGCTGAGCACCATACTCTCAAGGCATCAAAAACATACAAAATAACAAAGCAAACACCAGCGACAATATATATGTAATTAAAAAGTCTCTTCGGGTCGCCCCAACAAATAAGCTCTTGCAAAACTTTCGATGCTCGCTACCCTTCTCGCCAATTGAAATCGAGTCAGAGCCAAAACTCTGATTCTTCTCCTAGAATCTGACCTACAAGTTCGCCATGTACACAACTGTGGAATTGAAAGGCCTCACTCCTTTCACCAAGAGCTACGAAGCCCCCATAGAATCGATGATCTTAGTGCCATCTGAGCCACCCGTTTCTTACCCGGTGACGTACCAAGACAGAGACTACATTCAAGGGATGAAGATCATTCTTCAGCCTGATGGCACTCCCTGGGTAGATGGAAATCTTTTTCTTCTCTGGCGAGCCAAACAGTACCCTAAGCTATTTGACACCACACTATGCGCTGAAGCAGTCAACCTCAGATATTTTATGAATGTTATGCGTGAGCATAGCGCTGACTATCTAGACTTTAAAGGAAGGGAGTTTGAACGGCCAACATATATATTTAGGGCCCACTTCAAGCTATCTGTCGCGCGAAATGAAATAGACGCAGAAGTTGCAAATAATAAAATTCGCTCGGTAATTCGCTTCTACCGATGGAAAATGCATTATCGAAACTTTACGCCAGTAAAACCAGCCTGGAGAGAATCAATTATCCATGTTTCTCATACCACTGCGTACGGTGTAACCAGATTCCGCGAAGTCGTCACCACAGACCTAACCTTCGCGAAAAACAAGGAGCAATCAAGCGACTTCATCTACGACGGTGGAAAACTCCGCCCTCTTAATAAACTTGAGCAAGACGCATTGATTGAAGCACTAATTAAAATAAACAATATAGAAATGCTGCTCGCATTCATCTTGGCTCTATTTTCAGGCATGCGAATTCAAACGGTACTGACAATTCGTATCGGCAACGTGATTGACACATCTGCAGATGATATAGCCACATACTCAATCAGCGCCGGAGGGGACTATCTCGTAGATACCAAATATGGTAAGAAACAGAACATCGAAGTTCCTGGCTGGGTGCATCATCGACTATTCACCTACATCCAATCCGAACGCTACCAGAGCCGCAAAGGCCAAGCACTCGAAAGAGATGAATCTGAACAATACGTTTTTCTCAGTAGAACAGGAAAGCCTCTTTACGTCAGCCAGCTCGACAAAAAACTATATAAGAGCCATGAAAAGGGATCTGCAGCACGAAAGTTCATAAAAGACACGCTACTGCCATTGCTAAAAGCACGCGGCCACGAGTTCACATTTAGCTTCCACGATCTAAGGGCTTCATTCGGTATGAATTTGGTAGAAGAACGCAAAGAACTGCTGGCCCAAGGCAAAATTGGTTATTTGGAATTGATCGATTACGTTGCCAAGCGTCTGCACCATTCCAGCCGCAAAACGACCATGAGTTACTTGGACTATCGTAGGATAAACCAATTGGTGCACGAGGCTGATAGTGACTATCAAAAGCACATCATGAGCCTTTTGGAAAACCCATAATGGATGGCAGACTACTACGCGAAATTCGGCTGGACGTTCAGGTTAACAATGCCACATTACTGCATGAAGCACATCAGATACTGGCAAGAACCCCAATCGAATCAATAATTGTCCGTTTTAGTCATCGGCAAGCTTTTGACTTTGGAGCCTGGTGCTTTGCCAAGCGTTTTGGCGGCAGAGCATGGAAAAAAGTTGACTCGTCGACCCGGCTACCCAAGCGTTTAGATAGATTGGAGAAATTGGCAAGCCATGTCATCACCGTAAGCTTGACCAAGAAAACTCTTGCCTCAGCTTTCACCTTTGTTTCGGACTGGGTACTCATGGCCAAATGGTGCGAAACTAATGGACTGGAAAGCTTTCTTGATTCAGCTGAGGAGCACCGACAAGCGCTAGTTAAATTCACCGAGCATCTCAATGGTGATCACAGGGAATATCAAACTCGCCAACGTATGCAACTGGCTTGCAAAACTTCCGGGGAACACATGTTCCCTGAAGGCAGCGACTTATTTTCAAATTTACCAGCAATTATGCGACCCCGCCAAAAAGCAAAAAAAATAGCAGAACCACCTACTCGAGATGCAATCACCCATCATCTTCGAACGTGCGAACCATTATTTGTTGGCCTGACCGATCTCTTGACACACAAGACAGAACTTCCGTTCAAACTTGAAATAAATGGAGATTTCGCTTGGATCATGCCGGATAAGAAGTACCCGCTAATAACAAGCAAAATCCTCGCTAAATCTGGTGCCCACTCGGCAGATTCCGTGACCATTGATTTCAGTCAAGGCAGGATGCGCACATTCGAAGAATTTAAAACCCGCTCCAAAGAGGGCTGTCAAAAAAATTATGCTAAGGCCATCAAGACCTACGCAAAAAGACTGTCAGAAGCCAATGCAACTACAGATAACGAATATCGGGTTAGATTGGGTCGATTTGCTCACGACAGTTTTGTGGCAATGTTTGTGTTAAACACAGGTATCAATGAGTCTCCGCTACGAGAGATACCTTGGGACGCGAAGTACGAAATCAGTAAAGATGATGAAATCGGCATGAGGTCTATCAAGTTCCGGGCGAGCAACAAAGTTATAACCGTCCGTGTTAAAGCCGCTTTCATCAAGCACTTCAAAAAATTCGTGGAATTGAGAAATTATCTATGCGACGGATGTGAACATCCATATCTATTCATAGGATTCGACGGAAATAGAAATTCAAACTATAGAATCATGGATACCAATATTTTACGACGCCTCCATGCAACCTTACAACGCTTAGTTGACCCAAACATACCGTGCCTAAGTTTTCACAACTTCAGAAACTACAAGGACAACTATACCGCTAAAAACCATGGCCATGAAGCTTCTCGTATCATACTTGGTCACAGTGAAAGGACACAGCGAAAAAACTACCTAAAATCAAACGAGCACAGCGCCGTCGATCAAATCGGAAGATTCAACGCGGTAGTTAATGAGTTTTTTACCACGCCACATCCGTGCACTACTCCAGTAGGTGGTTGCGAACAAGAAGGCAGCCCACAAAAGACCAATAATAGTAATACGACATCCGAACCTAACTGCAAAAATGAGGCTGGCTGCCTGAACTGTGTACACCACAAAGTTCACGCAACCCAGGAAGATGCATGGAAGCTACTAAGCTTTGAATATGTGACCAAGCAGATGATCCAAGCAAGCTCAAGCGCTGAGCACTTCGAGTTAATCCATAGGCCTACACTGCAACAAATTGAAGGACTATTGAACAGAATGCTAGCCGTTAACCCGTCCCTTGGCCCGAAGCTGGAGGAGTTACGCCTTAATGTCTACGAAAACAACTCCCTCACCCCTTACTGGCAACGCCACCTAGAGCGCCTGGTTCGATTAAAGGTAATATCATGAACACTCACCAACCCCGTGTAGATGCTTCAACTCCAGAGCAAAGCGACCTGGAAAAAAAAATCAACACTGCACATATTGGAATGGATCTAAATGATCTAAACGAAAACACCATTATCGGTCACAACAGAAATGGCCTGCCTATTTTCTTGCGCAACATGCTTTGGGAATTAACAAAATTAAGCATTGTCCCCACAGATGTCACCACGTTTAATTTTGAGCCATATATTTCATCAGCACGATTTAATTCAGAAAACATCAGAACAGCTCAGTTCTTGATGGCAACTGATGCTTTTTCGCTTGGCCGCAACGGTCGCGCGCTAAGGGTATCAACCCTTTTGAGCTCAAACAACGCCCTTCGAGCGGTGACAAAGTGTGCCGACAAACGAGACATTTCAATTCAAGAGCTGATTTCTTCACCCGATCACATAGATTTTGCCCAAGAGTTGGGAGCCAACAATGCATCGACCCTAAGCAAAATCATTAAGGGGTACCTTAAGCACACGAAAAATCCGCTGAGAATACAGCCGCACAATCAGTTGTACCCTGCGCTAAAAAAGCGTCAAGCTGAAGGGTCTAAAAAGAAAAAGCAAACGCCGGTAATACCAAGCCGCATCCTCCACGCCCGTTACCATCACTATAACAATATCATCCATGACTTTATCGAGCACTCGGACAGAATTAAATCGCTGACCATAAAATTAGCTAGCGACCCGTTTTATGGGCGCGACGCTAGTAAATCCAGTAGATCATCGCGGTCATCAGCCTACTCTTCAGAAACAAAAAGACTGAGAAAGAACTTTGTCCAAGCTCTGATCGAGCACCAACTGGTTGATTATTCTAAAAAATACGGAATAGCAGCAAGCTACAATATCAGCTCCCATCTAGCACTTGTGCAGCATAGCGCAAAATGTTTAGTTCATATCTACACATTAGTTAGAGATCATGAGGCCAAACTACTCGAGAATGATTGCATAAAGCCTGCAGAAGGGTGGAGTTCTAAAGGCCTTTACATGATGGGAATATCTACAAAACTCACTGGGAACGTCAAGGATACAGCCTGGATTGCAAATGAACTAATTGTGGAGCCTATCACGGCCCTCAAATCCTTGAAAGAAATCATAGCTCCATACATCCCCGATGACACACCAGGTAGTGAATGCTTGCTTGTGACGCCTACCTATCTTCCATTCTGCATCTCAAAACCCGGAAAAACTGTAATACCTAGAGTCTCAGCACGATACGAAAAATATTTGCCAGCCATGCTAATCGAGGAAGCAGACCTTATCGAGCTTGAAGCAATCGACCCTCTGGCGGACTGGCGTTCTAATAAAAAATACAAAATTGGTACGCCATGGAAAATTACATCACATCAATTCCGAAGGACAATGGCCGTCTTTGGCGCTCAAAGCCAGGTACTGGATATCCCTGAACTCAAAAGACTCCTAACTCACCTTACTGAGTCCATGAGCATTTACTATCAGCGCGGTTGCTCTGCGGGCGGGTACAACATGAAGTTGAAAAGTCCAGAGCTTGCTAAAGAATTCAAAAATGCCATGAATGACGCGCAATGGATTTCATATCTCAATGATGTTATGTATTCGAGCGAGAAGCTGCATGGTGGCCATGGCGAACGTGTAACACCATTGAGCAAAGCGAATGATCCCGACAGAATTATCTACCGACAAACTGCTGAAGAAACCATGCAAAAAGCCAAGAAAGGCCTGATTTCTTACCAACGAACACCACTGGGTGGATGTGCAAGTAGCAAACCGTGTAACGAACGTGCTCATGGTAATTTCTCCAATTGTTTCGGGTGCGCTAGTTCCGTGCTCAAGGCGAGCAATGTTAAGTCAGTCATTGAGCATGCCCAGATTGATCTCATGGATCTAGATCCAAAATCCTTCGAGTACCGGATGGAGCAACGCAACATCCAGGACTTCGAAATTATCCTCAGCCACTTGAACTAAACACATTATGAAAAGCAACATCAAAGGCGCAGGTCTGCAAGAACTTTACGATGCCCTACTCCGCCTGGTTAACAATAAGCCGGAGCGGGTCGAAAAAGGCACCAGCATTTCGTTCCGCACGGTTGCTCTCGAGACCGGGAAGGATCCAAGTCTTATCAGGAAAGATCGTGAGATTTACGCGAAGCTCATCGCGGATATCGAGCATTACGCCGCCATTCAGAAAGAAAAGAGCGCCAAGAAGAACGGCCAGGTTGCCGAGTTGAAAGCGCGAATCGCACTGCTCCGTAGTGAATCCGAGCGTTTTGAGGAATTGTGGAAAGCCGCCCTTGCCCGTGAACTGTTCCTTCTCGATCAGATAGATGATTACGAGCAGCGTTGGAAAAAGCACACGAACGTCATTGATTTCGTGCCTAACGGCTCGCCTTTCAGCCACTAAAGCTGATCAAGAAAACATTTTTTGCACCGTCCCCCTTTGTTAATGGAGAAAGAAAATGAAAGACCACAAAGCATCCACCACCCGACCTACCGCCATCATGGAGTTCATCCATTCACACTCCGCCCGGGCAATGACAGAGTATTATTCAAAAGCGATGATTGGAGGATGCTCTAACCGCGATTGGTCGCATGAAGATACCAACAAGGAATTAGCAAACTGCTTGCCTGCCAAAAACTGCACTCAAACTGAGCTGCCTTAACAAACCGTAATCCTATGCGGGAGTCTTTGAACGATCAGGGTAAAGACATGACATATGTGGCTTGGAGCTGTCCGACCAAAATCCCTGCTGCCGAAGCGAAGGACATCCTTCGCAGCAATGGGGCGGCGCTCTCGGCCTAGGGTCACTTGGTTACTCATTATGCGGGATGGTAAGTGATGTCTCAAAAGATCAGCGCGACTATGGACACACCACACAGAAGTACAAGCATCGGCCAACCCTCGCGCCCACGTCCACGTCCGGATCGGCCGATACCGTGTGACGACTTACACGACTATGGGGATTATCCGCCTGAGGAAATGGATCTCGAAGATGTTGAGGAAATTTGGTGGTCGGTTGCATCGACAATGAGCAAAAAGGCGTTGCGTGTAAAGCTAGCCGTCGTGATAAAGAAAAATACTCACACATTTGGTTGCTGGTGTTATGTCCCAATTTCCGACGCAAAATGTCGAGGTCGATATCCCAGGGGAGTCGTTAGGGTTATCAAGCAGCTACTTAAACCTTATCGGGTAGTCGGTGCTTACGAAAATCAACTGAGGATTCAGTATGAGATTTGGCATGAAATGACGAGAGCGGCGCTGGAATGGATTCCGGTGCGGTCTGTACCGAAGCACCTACGAGGAACGAGGTTGGATGCCGACCTTGGTCTATAGCTTTCGGTTTTGCGCGTGCCCCTTTCTGGGGATGGCTGTCGCGAACCGAGCCTTGTCGCAGGCGCCAGCGTCTCGGCCCTACGGGCTTCCATCCTCACGCCTGCGCGCTCCACTTCCCCAAGTAGTACCTCCTAACACGAATTTCAAGCTGTAACGTAAGCAGCTGCGCACCTCTAAGCTTAAGCTCTCTCTGACTGGTCACCCTCACCATCGAGACTGAGGCAGGACAGTCCGTCAGTCAGATCGCACGAACCCCAATGTCGAAGATGAGATCGTCGAATTAGCTAAGGCTGGTGTGCTCGCGTAGCCGAGGATTGCCCCTCGCCCGGCGATCGCCACTTTGGGGGGGCTTGGAGCCAGACCTAATGGCAACCTCCTCATGAGCACGCTTGAACAAGCTGAGTTTTGTTTTACCAATTGAGCGATCGTGATCCAGCGACACGGTGCCAACGACCGCCCCAAAAAGCCCGGCATCGCTGATCATCTCCGGTGAGTTATGCACTTCGCGGAAGAATGCGAACAATCCGACAAATATCAATTCTCCGACTAGCTACGACTATGCCACGATAGCCACTTGGCATTGTTCTCAAGGAAAAGATAAATGATCAAAGGGTTGGACAAGCTTCAGCGGGATCTGAAAGCTGTAGAGATAGCGCTCAAGGAATTGGATGGCACGCGCTTATCTGTTGAATATGACGCTCACGATCCTCTGAGCATCGAGCAGGCAATCGCAAAAATACATCGAGACATTGACGCTAGCGTTGGCTCCTATGCCACGAATTCTCTTGTGCGACCAATCATCGAACAATTCAAAGAGACCATGCGGCAAAGCATCATCAATCAAGCGATCGAAAAACGCCTTGGCGGGGGTGCAGAATGACTTCCGCTGCTATTTTCGAAAAGGTTTCCCACGCCATTCTGGATCTCCAGAACTCTCAGCACCAAACATACGAATTGCCACTGAGAACGCTAGCAAGGGTACTGGCTGACCCATCGCTGGCCTCTATCAACGACCGACTTACCGCCACTGTAGACCTCAATGAGTTCTTAGCTGCTAGTGGGAGTAGATACCGTGGCCAGTCACTGCCTTGGCCAGATAATGATGAGCAGCGGCTGGGGCTAGTCATCTTGCTCGTCCAAAAAATGGCCGATGAGCCCAACTTCGCTTTGAATTACGGGCATACACACTTTAGCAATGGCAGCAACAAAATCATTGCAGGAATCCATGGTTTCACCGGCCAGATACTGGCGCCCTTCTCCCGAGATTACAAACTGTTCGTCGAATCTCTACCGAAAGATCTGCGCCCAGCAAAAGCTACTGCTCCCTCCAACAAAGTATTCATCGTTCACGGACACGACGAAGCGGCCCTTCAAGGCCTGGCGAGGTTCATCGAACGTCTCCGCCTACAGGCAGTCGTGCTCAGAGAGATGCCTGACCAAGGCCAAACCATCATCGAGAAATTTGAAAATGAATCGGAGGTCGCATTTGCAGTGGTGCTGCTAACGCCTGACGACGTTGGTGGAAAGGCCGAATCAGCTCCAAACTCCAATGCTCGAGCTCGGCAGAATGTGATTTTCGAGCTGGGGTATTTTAGAGGCAAGTTAGGGCGAGGGAGGGTCATGCTGCTGAAGAAAGGGAATCCAGAGATCCCGTCAGACCTCTTCGGCGTTCTTTACACAGAAATGGATGCCAGCGAGGCATGGCAGATCAAGCTGGTGAAAGAGATGAAAGCAGCGGGGCTCACGCCGGATACCAGTTCCATCTTTTAAGTTGCCACCTCTCCAGTGGTTTGTACCTCGTATCCCGAGGCGGTTAGCCCTGGGTGAAAATTCATCCTTAAAATGAGCAAGCCTCATTTCGAGCAAGGGAATTTCTCGTTCATACCAATCAGTAGTACGAGGTACGCCGGCAAGTGGGTGATGTATTCCTGCTTCGCTGGATCCTTAAGCTGCGCATCGAGCAAAGCACGGTAATCATCAGCCTCCATTTTCACTGAGTAGGGTTTGCAATACTCGTATCGGCTGGGTTTCATGCGCAGGGCTTCTCGCATTTCAAAGCCGTCCGCAAGGCCACGCATGTAGTTTTCAGCATAACCCTCCCACTGCGTGCCATACATCCTGCTCAGATCTTGTCCATTTTCAGCATTTGCTGTCTGCAAAAGAAGAGCAGCCGCACTGATCACACCAGCAATAAAAACTTTTGACAACGTATACCCTTCCTAAAAAATTTGAGGTCACATGCTTGTGGCCCAGTTTAAAACCATCCGGTTGCTCAACGCCTGCCTGTTACTTCTGGGTCACCAGCGCACGACGGATTCGAATGCTCTCCCACTCGATAGCCTATCCTCTACTACCAACAGCTTCAGCAACAATTGCAGCGTTCATGTCTTCGATGCTTCCCACGTCTTGCGGGTTTCGGGCAATTCCTTCCAAGAACTTAACTGACAGCGATTTAGCCACAACAGCGAACACACCATTATCGGTCTCGACGACTGCAGACCGAGAGAAATACGTCGCTGAATGGGAATCGTGATTCGGCCTTCGGAACTCATAGTGGCAGCAGCCATGAAGGTACCTGCCGAACTGCCCTCCTCGATGATCGCTATCTCTGCCCAATGCTAAAAAGCCGTAGACTAGGGTTTCGCAGCCAAGCATCAGGTGCATGTCTTATGACACCAGAAGAATCCAAAATCACCTTCATGCCTCCGCTCACAGCGAGTGATGTCTGCCAGCTGCTGAGAGATATCACGTTGAATCGCCGCGTTATGAAGAGAGCATGCGCGCAGTCCTGGGACGAAATCTACGCAGGGCTTTTTCACATCGAAGTCGAAGGTTGGCACCTCGTGTTCTTCAACGATTGCTGCGAGCTCGATTACTGCGATGAGTGCATCAGTCCCGATGGCCGACGTTGGTCATTCGAGAGTGTCGGCAGTGACGGTCTTGACCCAATCTTTTTGCTGAGCACCGAGGAACGGGCAGTGTTGGAGCGGCTTATTCAACAACTGTGAGCCATAACACGGCACGCGCTTCATGGCGTTATGCACAGCTTCGAAGGGGGTACTTGTGGGTACTACTCCCCTGCCCTATCAAACTCCTCCCGTTGCAGTATTTTGTGCGTGCCCCTACCGGGGGGTGGCTGTCGTAAACCAAGCCCTCCGGTCTTGGCCCTCCGGGCATCCATCCTCACGCCTGCGCGCTCCGCTTGCCTGTCCCCCCTCGCTTTCTGGAGCCTGTAACGTAGCTTTGTGCGCTGTAACGTAAGCAGTGTTACAAAGCTAAAAATTACGTTACAGACCATTGATTGCATGGCTGCAGGAGCCGTTCACGAGCGGAGTAATTCAGAACGTTCCATTCAGAACCTTGAAGGATCAATTTAGTCGTTGGTCAGAAGCGGCCATACTGGTCGATGTAGTTGGGTGGATAAATTCGGTGATCACAGACCAGTCATCGTCGACCATATGGTGGAGCATGAAATCAGTCACATCGCGCGCTGAAAACGCTGTGCTTAGCAAAGCTTTTATCCGAGCCGGAGAAGCGTTGGGTGAATGACACCGATATGTCAGCTGTCTTGGGTGCGCAGGTATCCACTGTGCTGCGTGTACGTCACAGACATGAACTGCTTCAAGCTTGTACTGAAGCTAGGCTCTGTACGTAAACCCAAGAAATACGATTTTCTGTAAAATACACCGCCATTAAAGCCAGGAGGCCAAGATGGCAAAGCGGTATGAA
>Ga0079302_1000289_pt1 | contig 12759 bp, 11 predicted proteins | sample Wag4_2014_7_16_FD_75102 | JGI IMG/M metagenome (GOLD analysis project Ga0079302, IMG submission 75102) | Fresh water mixed with fracking chemicals microbial communities from Ohio, USA - Utica-2 Time Series FC 2014_7_16 | ecosystem: Engineered > Industrial production > Chemical products > Input... | reverse complement strand
TGCGGCGACTACGACGCCGACGGCATGACCAGCACCGCCCTGCTGATGGGGGTGCTGGGGCGACTGGGGGCCAGACCGGAGGCGGCGATCCCCAGCCGACTGGAGGAGGGCTATGGCCTCAATCCGGCGATGGTGGAACGACTGGCCGCCGCCGACGTGGCTCTATTGGTGACCGTCGACAACGGGGTCTCCGCCACCGCAGCGCTGGTGCGGGCGGCCGAGCTGGCAGTGGAGGTGATCATCACCGACCACCACACCCTGCCGGAGCAGCTGCCGCCCCATCACGCCCTCCTTCATCCGCAGTGCACACCCGAGCAGTCGCCCTATCGGGGACTGGCCGGCGTGGGGCTGGCCTACGTGCTGGCGGCGGCCCTGGCGGAGCGGTTCGGGGATCAGGCCACCATGGGCAGGGCCCGCGATCTGTTCTGCATCGGCACCATCGCCGACATGGCCCCCCTGCAGGGGGTGAACCGTCGTTGGCTGATGGATGGGCTGCCCCAGCTGGCGAGCAGCGATCTGGCCGGCCTGCAGGCCCTGCAACGCCTGGCGGGTGTGGATGGCTCCAGCCTCGACGCCCAGACCATCGGCTTCCAGATCGCTCCGCGGATCAATGCGGTGGGTCGGCTGGGGGATCCGGCCCTGGTGGTGGAGCTGCTCACCACCGACGACGAAGCCCGAGCGCTGGAGCTGGCCCGCAGCTGCGACGCCCTCAATCGGCAGCGACGGGAGCTGTGCGAGGCGATCGAGGCCGAGGCCCTGGCCTTGCTGGAGGCCGATGGGGAGCGGTTGCCTGCCTTCCTGCTGCTGGCACAGAACCACTGGCACCACGGGGTGATCGGCATCGTGGCGGCCCGGCTGGTGGAACGGCTGGGCCGACCCTGCGCCCTGTTGGCCGGAGAAGGGGGCGGCAGGCTGCGCGCCTCGGTGCGGGCGCCGCGGGGGTTCGCGGTGGATCAGGCCCTGAGCACCTGCGCCGATCTGCTGGAGCGCTTCGGCGGCCATCCCGCCGCCGGAGGCTTCAGCGTGCGGGCCGAGCTGCTGGCAGCCCTGCAGGAACGCCTGGAGGACCAGGCCCGCGCCTGGCTGGCACGGCGGGGTGATGGACAACCGGTGGAGCCAGAAGCACTGCTGAACCTGCAGGCCATCAGCGCCGCGTTTCTGGATCAACAGCAGCGGCTCGCGCCCTTCGGCATCGGCCAGCCGCAGCCTGTGTACTGGAGTTCCGGCTGCCGGGTGGTGAGCCGCAAGCGACTGCGCGGCGGGCACCTGCAACTGGAGCTGGAGCAGGAAGGGAGCCGCCGCCGCGCGATCGGCTGGCGCTGGCCAGGGGATGTCGACAGGATTCCGGCCCGGGTGGATGTGGCCTTCCGGCTGCAGCGGGAGTTCTGGCAAGGCGAGCAGCGGATCCAACTGGAGCTGGTGGGGCTGCGGGCCCACCCCGGTGAGGAGGTGGTCCTGGAACGGTGCCAGCGCCTCTACTGGTGTCGCCGCCAGGGAGAGGGGTTGGTGGTGCGGAATGCCGCCGGAGAGGAACTCTGCAGTGACAGCGCCCCCGAGCACCCCTACCTGCGTACATTGCTTCAGGATGCCGCCATGGCCCTTGGCATGGCTGCCTGATGCCCCGTTCTCCCTGGCCTCTGCGAAGCGACGACCTGCTGAGGGGGACGCGCCTGGTCCTGCTCGGCCTGCTGGTGGGGCTGGCCTGCTGGCCCCTGAATCTGGTCGATGGCTGGCAGGAGGCTCTGCTGGCCAGGCTTCCGGGACCATCGGGCGATCCCTGGCAGCTCGCCACCCTGGCCCTTGCGGTGGCACCGGTGCTGGTGATGCCCCTGCTGCTGGTTCTGCAGGGTGGACGGCTGGCCAGCGGGGCCGGATCGGGAATCCCCCAGACCATGGCCAGCCTCGAGCAGCCGGCCCGGGCGGATCGGCTGCTGGGGCTGCGGCCCACGGTGGCCCGGCTCAGCCTCTGGACGGCGGCAAGCCTGGCGCTGATGCCGCTTGGCCGGGAGGGTCCGGTGGTGCACGTGGGCGCCGCCGTGGCCCAGGCCCTGCGGCGTTGGGCACCGGGACTGATCGGTCCGATCAACCCTCAGTTGCTGATTGCGATGGGTGCCGGGGCCGGCCTGGCCGGAGGGTTCAACAGCCCGCTGATGGGAACCCTGTTCGTGATCGAAGAGCTCACCGGCAGCATCGCAACGGCCCTGATCTGGCCTGCGCTGGTGGTGTGCTCGGGTGCGGCTCTGGTCAGCAACCTGGCCGGTATCCCCCTCTTCCCCCTGGGCATCGTGCCCACCGACACCCCGGAATGGCAGCAGCTGCTCTGGGCCATTCCCCTGGGTGTGGGCGGTGGCTGGCTGGGCGGACTGTTCGCCCGCAGCCTGCTGGCAACCGGGCGGGGGCTGAGGGACAGACTCCAGCACCAGCCATGGACACTGGGTCTGGCCCTTGGGGCTGGCCTGGCAGGGCTTGCTTTGGTCACCGGCGGATGGAGTGGCGGCGATGGAGAGGCGCTGATGCGCCACCTGCTGCATGCGCAAGGGGCATTGCCCCGGCCTGGTGATCCAGGCAGCCTGCTCAACTGGCTGGTGTTGCTGGTGAGCCGGCTGGTGGCCCCGGTGCTGGCCCTGGCTGCAGGCGTGCCGGGGGGCCTGATCGACCCGGCCTTCACCATCGGGGCTGTCTTCGGCGGAGGGGCACTCTCCCTGCTGGGTGGGGACGCCCAACTGGGAGTTGCCCTGGGGATGGCTGCAGGCCTGGCAGGCGCCACCCAGCTGCCCCTGATGACGACCGTGTTCGCCCTCCGCCTGGCCGGTGACCAGCAGTGGCTGTTCGGCATCCTGCTGAGCGCCGTGCTGGCAGCCTGGGTCGGTCGACGGATTCAACCGAAGCCCGTCTACCACGCGCTCGCCTCACAGCTGGAAGCACAACAGCAACTCCGTGAGCAGAATCGCCTCAAAACATCCGATTGAAGAGTCAATAGCCCTTTGAATCAACAAAACGACCCGGCAAAGGCTGGACCAAGACAAGACAACTGCAGCCCAGGGCCATGAGGAAACCCATGCTGCAGCAAGAGCAAACCATTGACCTGCCTGCAGCGCAGAGGTGGATAATCACAAATGACAGGTCAGGCCAGCTGCAATCCCCAAGCAACATGCAATTGCGCGAAGAATCCAGACAGAGCGATATTCATTGATTTACTAAAATAAAGCAAAAGACCATATTAATAATATTGAATCTTCGCTTAAAGACTGAAAGCCTTGAGTGAATTATCCCTTTAACCGCAAATACTCTGCCAAAATACAGCCAGTGAGATTTGCACTGGGACGCAATGATTTCAGTGAACCGTTTCGGTTGCCGATGATCAGAGCGCGCCGCGGCGATAGAAAAGGATGAAGATCACGGCCGGGCCAGCCAACGTGATCAGGGCCAAAGCGGCGAAGTTGGCAATCAGGTGAAAATCGATGCCCATGGATGCCGGCGCAGTGGCGCGAATTGGTTAGCGGATTTTAAACTGGTCAAGCTGCCTGGACGCGCGAACCCGCCGGGCCTGTGACGGCTTGTCACAGCAGCCCGCCTGCGAAGCTGACCATTCACCCGCGTCCGGCCATGGCTCAGTCTCCCCAGTGGCAGTGCATCGCCGGCTGTGGTGCCTGCTGCCGCCTCGATCCAGCCCTGCGGCAGGAAGCGCTCGAGGCACTTGATCCCCAGCAGCGGCACACCTATCTGGCGATGGTCGGCCCGGATGGCTGGTGCATTCACTTCGATACGGGAGCCCGGCGCTGCCGCATCTACAGCGAACGGCCTGACTTCTGCCAGGTGAGCAATCTGGCCCGGCTGTTCGCTCCCAACGGCAACGGAGACCCGGTGGCGCCACCCCCCCCAGCCGCTGCCTCCCCCCAGCTGTGGCCGGCGGAGATGCATGACCTGGCCATTCGCTGCTGCACCGACCAGATCCGCAGTGAATACGGGGGCCGTGGCAGGGTGATGCGGCGATTCCAGCGGGCGATCCGCCGGCCATGACCAGCGAGTCCACCTCCCCCACCGACCATCCCCGCCGGGCCTGGTTCACCGCCTTCTTCACCACCTTCACGACGGTGTTTCTGGCGGAGCTCGGGGACAAGACCCAGCTCGCGGCCCTGCTGCTCTCCGCCCAGTCCGGCAGACCGGTGCTGGTGTTCGTGGGTGCTTCCCTGGCCCTGATCAGCTCCAGCCTGGTGGGGGTGCTGCTGGGACGATGGCTGGCCAAGCTGATGCCGGCCCACCAACTGGAGCGGCTGGCCGGGCTGCTGATGGTGGCGCTCAGTCTGTGGCTGGGACGTCAGGCCATGCTGCACCTCAGCCCGCTGCCCACAGACCTGCTGCAGGGATGACCTCCCAGCCCGACCGCATCCAACTCCAGCGCCCCTGCTCGACCGCCCCTGCTCCACCGCTCCATGGATCTCGCCCTGCTGGCCTCCACATTCGTGACCGTGTTTCTGGCGGAGCTGGGCGACAAGACCCAGTTGGCCATCGTCACGATCAGCGGCACCTCGACCAGGCCGGTCGCCGTGTTCGCCGGCAGTTCCCTGGCGCTGGTACTGGCCAGCCTGCTGGGGGCGGCCGCCGGCGGTTCGCTCTCGGCGGTGATTCCCACTGATGCCCTGCAGCTGGCGGCCTCTGCCGGATTTCTGATCCTCGGGCTCCGGCTGATCCTGAAGGCGGCGGCCCCGGAAACGGAAGAAGCCAGCTGAAGCCCCCTGGGCAGAGGTCACCCCACTGCCTAAAGTCAACCCGACACAAGTCTGGATGTCGCGGGCATCGCTTCGAGCCCGGACACCCGCTCCCCCACGCCATCTGCGCAGGCCCCTCGTGCGACCTCCGGTGGCGATCACCAACCCGTTGCCAGACCCGATGACGTTCACGGTCGCCGACCTGCTCGACCAGCTCTCCCCCCAGGCCCCCCTCCCGACGGCAAAGCTGGAGAAAGCCCTCGGGCTCAACGGCAGCGACGCGGAACGGCAGCTGCGCATCGCCCTCCAGGCCCTGGGCCGGCTGGGACTGGTGGCCGAAAGCGAAGACGGTGTGGAGCGACGGGATAACCCCGAACTGATTCCCGCCCGGCTGCGCTGCTCAAGCAAGGGCTTCTGCTTCGCTCTGCGAGAAGACGGAGGCGAAGACATCTACATCCGGGAGCATCTGCTCAACCACGCCTGGAACGGCGATCGGGTGCTGGTGAAGGTGACCCGTGAAGGGGGCCGCCGCCGCTCGCCGGAAGGGGGCGTGCAGTGCATCCTGGAGCGCCACACCACGACCCTGCTGGCCCAGGTTGAGCAACAGCAGGAGCGGCTGGTGGCCACACCGCTGGATGACCGGCTGCTGACGAGCGTGGAGCTGCCGGACGCCGACGCCGACCATCTCGATCCCAGCCAGCAGTCGGTGGTGGAGGTGGCAATCGACCGCTATCCGGTGGCTCAGTTCGCTCCTCAGGGGCATGTGGCTCGCCGGCTGCCGGTGAACGGCGGTGAGGACGCCGACCTCGATCTTCTGCTCACCAAGCACAGGCTGAACGGCAGGACATCGGCACCCCGACCGTCCCTGCGAACGCTGGAACCAGGCGAGCGCACCGATCTGACAGCCCAGGCCACTCTGCTGATCGAGGCATGGCAGGCCAAGGATGCCCCACCCATGCCGGCACTGGCGCTGGAGCGGCGCGAAGATCAGGGCTGGACGCTGTGGCTTCATGCTCCAGCGGTGGCGGAGCGGTTCAGCGCGGCCAGCAGCCTCGACCTCTGGTTGCGGGACCAGGCGGACGCTCTCTGCCTCGGTCGTCAGTGGCTGCCGCTCCTCAGCGCGGCGTTGAGCAAAGCGGTCACCTTCCGACCTGGTGAGGCTCAGGCAGCACTGTCGGTTGCCCTGGAAATCGACGCCAGCGGCGAGCTCACCGCCTACCGGTTCTGCCGCAGTCAGATTCGCCCCGTGGCGCGGGTGGATCAGGCTGCCCTCACGGCCCTGGCCGAGCGCAAGCCGAAAAGCCGCACCCTGGCGGCACCGCTCAAACCCCTCAAGGACCAGCTGGACAACCTGACCGCGCTGGTGGATCTGGCCGCCCTACTGCGGCAGCGCCGCCTGGCGGCCGGCTCGATCGAGCTGAACCTGCCGATGCCGCCGATCGAGAGCCTGGGTGATCTGGCCGTGCCGGCGCCGCTGCCAGCCCAGCAGGGCTGGCTGGTGCAGTTGCCGACCCACGATGTCGGCGCCGTCCTGCGGGAGGCGGTGCTGCTGGCCGGCCGGGCCCTCGGCAGCCATTTCGCCGCCCTGGAGCTGCCTGGTCTCTTCATCGGCAATGCCCCTGCCGCCGCCAGCGATCTGAACGACGTGGCCCGGGCGGCACTGGCCCTCGACATCCCCCTGGAACTCGGAGAGGAGGGCCATGCCAACGCCGCTGAACTGGCTCTGGCCTTCAGCACCACGGACCGTTGCCGGGCGCTGCAACAGCAGCTCAGAGCCGTGCTGCAACCCCAGCAGATCAGTGCCACCCCGGCGGAACTGGCGATGGCGGGCCTGCAGGGCGAGCTGGCGGCTTCAGCGCCCTGGGCCTGTCCTGGCCTGCATTACGCCGACATCTGGAACCAGCAGGTGCTGGTGCTCCTGCTCACCGAGGGCAAGGACCGGCCCAGCGTTCGCCACAAGGTGAGCGTGGATCTGGCCGCACCCAGCTGCCATGGTGCCATCGACTGGCCGCTGCTGGCCCCGAGCCAGCTGGCGCCGTTCCAGGACGCCCTGAGCCATGGGCTGGTGCAGCGGCTCAACGGACGGCGACGGTTCCAGGCCGAGCTGGAGGCCGACCTGCTGGCGATGGCCCAGGCTCGCCAGGCCGAACCCCTGGTGGGTCAGGTGCTCTCCGGGGTGATCAGCGGCGTGCAGAGCTACGGCTTCTTCGTGGAGGTGCCCCCCTCGAATGTGGAGGGCCTGGTGCACGTCAGTTCACTCAAGGACGACTGGTATGAGTACCGCTCGCGCCAGAACCGGCTGGTGGGACGCAAGAACCGCCGCACCTACATGCTGGGAGATGCCGTTGAGGTGGAGATCGAGAAGGTGGATGCCCTGCGGCACCAGATTGATCTGGCGGTGGTGCTGCCCGAGGGCTGGGACAGCGAAACAAACGTCGATCCCGCAGCCGTCGATACGGGCATGAACGATGGGGCTCTCAACGATGCGGACATGCCCCCGGAGGCCAGCGATCTCGACGACGACGGCTGACGCCATGGCGCCCGTGGTGCTGGCCATTTCGGGGGCATCTGCCCAGCCATTGGCGCAGCGGGCGCTGCAGTTGCTGCTCGCCGCCGGCGAAAGCGTGGAGCTGGTGGTCAGCCGGGGCGCAATCGGGGTCTGGCAGGCCGAGCTCGGCATTCAGGTGCCCGGCGATCCCGGCGTGCAGGAATGCTTCTGGCGGGAACGCACCGGGTGTCAGACCGGCAAACTCCGTTGCCACCGCTGGAATGATCAAGCCGCGGCGATCGCCAGCGGCAGCTACCGCACCCGTGGCATGGTGATCCTGCCGGCCTCGATGGGCACGGTCGGAAGGATCGCCGGTGGGGTGGCGCTCGATCTGGTGGAGCGGGCTGCGGATGTGCACCTCAAGGAAGCGCGTCCGCTGGTGATCTGTCCGCGGGAAACCCCCTGGAACCTGGTGCACCTGCGCAATCTCACCGCCCTGGCAGAAGCGGGAGCCCGGATCGCACCACCGGTGCCGGCCTGGTACCAGCAGCCCCGCACCCTGGAGGACATGATCGACTTCCTGGTGATCCGGGTGTTTGACCTGCTGGGCTACGACCTGGCGCCACTGCAGCGTTGGCAGGGCCCTTCCCGCGGGCCAGACTCCCCGTCATCCAACGTTCAGCCGTCGGACCCTTGACCCTGCTGCGCCAGCTGCTGCTGATCCCCCTGCTGGCCCCGTTGCTGGCGGTGATGCTGGTGGGTGCCCTCAACCCAAGGCCGACCCTGAGCCTGCGACTGCTGATCTGGAGTACACCGAGCCTGCCGATCGGCATCTGGTTGCTGATCGCCTCCGGCGGCGGTGGGCTGCTCAGCGCCGCCGCCACCGGTCTGGCCCTGCGCGCCCCCGCAGCAGGCAGGGAGTACCAGCGCCAGGTGCGGCGACCATTTCGCCCCGAAACGCCCGTCTGGGAGGAAGAGAGCCCCCCCAGCTGGGATGCGGGGCCCAGCCGCCCCGTCGGCGAGCCACCCCCAACCGTGGCCGTGCCCTTCCGGGTGATCCAGCGGCCGGTCGACCGCCCAGCCGCCAGCGCTCCGGCAGCCACTGCTTCGGCCGCCACTGCTCCGGCCACCAGAACGGCAGCCTCGACCTCGGCGCCGGGCACGAACGATGACTGGGGGCAGGATCCGGAAGACAACTGGTGAGTGCAACCCCCTCGGGCTGCCGGGATGGTCTGTTTAGAGTTGAGGTCAGAACCCACTTCGACAGGGCCAGAGCCTGGTGAGCGATCCGACTCCTTCCCCAAGCCCAGCGGCTCCTGAGCCGGCTTCCACCGGCACTGAGACAGTGACAGAAGCAGTCACCAAGACAGTCACTGAGGCGCTGACCGATTCAGCGACTCAGGCAACGGCTGAGGCAGCGACTCGGAAACCAACCAAAAGTCCAACCGAAAATCCCACTGCAAACGCGACAGCGAACCCAGGCGAACCACCAACCGGAAAACCAACCAACAAAGCAGCAGCCCAATCGGCCGCCAAAGCTGCGGCCAAACCCCCCGCACCGGAGGAGGCGCCATTCAGCGATTTCATTCCGAAGCTTTACCTGCCGGCGCTGGCCCAGGAAATCCGCAGCTACGGCGGAGCTGAACCGACCCTGCGCTTCGAGCAGGGACCCATGCCCGTGGTGGGCTCTCCCTGCTGGATGGTGATCGGTGCGTTGCCGGGCGATCGACGCTTCTGGCTCTGCTTCACCGCCGCGGACATCAATGCAGCCAAGACCGTGGCCCTGGCCGAATGCGGGGCGGAGCCGACGCTGCTGGAATCGTTCCTGATCGACGAGAAGAAAATGAGCCTGGCGTTGCTGGTGTCGCGCCTGGTGCAGCGGCTGAACGGCCAGAAGTGGCTCGGGCCCAACTGAAGCGGCGGTGCTGCCGCTTTACATCCCACGCCGGCCGGCGCACCGGGACACCTACGATGCCGCCAACGCTTCCTGCCGCCTTTCGATGGTGCCTCCAACCGCAGTCGCCGCTGCCAACGGGACCGATCAGCTGAACACACCCCTGCCGGTCGGCAGCCCCGATGCACCGGCCATCAAGGAACCTGTGAAGGACACGATCCTGACGCCCCGGTTCTACACCACGGATTTCGACGCCATGGCGGCGATGGATCTCCGTCCCAACGTGGCCGAACTGGAAGCGATCTGCGAGGAATTCCGCAAGGACTACAACCGCCATCACTTCGTTCGCAACGAGGAGTTCGAGGGCGCAGCCGACAAGCTCGACCCGAAAACCCGACAGGTGTTCGTGGAATTCCTCGAGCAGAGCTGCACCTCGGAGTTTTCCGGCTTCCTGCTCTACAAGGAGCTCAGTCGGCGGATCAAGGCCAAGAATCCACTGCTGGCGGAGTGTTTCGCCCACATGGCCCGCGATGAAGCCCGCCACGCCGGTTTCCTCAACAAGGCCATGAGCGATTTCGGGCTGCAGCTGGACCTTGGCTTCCTCACAGCCAACAAAGCGTACACATTCTTCAAGCCGAAATTCATCTTCTACGCGACCTACCTGAGCGAAAAGATTGGCTACTGGCGTTACATCGCCATCTACCGCCACCTTGAACAGAACCCTGGCAGCAAAATTTTCCCGATTTTCAACTTTTTCGAAAACTGGTGTCAAGACGAAAACCGTCACGGTGACTTCTTCGACGCCCTGATGAAAGCGCAACCCGACACGGTGCGCGGCCTGCGGGCCCGCCTCTGGTGCCGCTTCTTCCTGCTGGCGGTGTTCGCCACGATGTATGTGCGCGACGTCGCCCGCAAGGAGTTCTATGAGGCTCTGGGGCTGGATGCCCGCGAGTACGACAAGGTGGTGATTGACAAGACCAACGAAACAGCCGCCCGGGTGTTCCCAGTGGTGCTTGATGTGCGCAACCCCCGCTTCTGGGATGGCCTGGAGCGTTTGGTGGCGAACAACGCCAGGCTGACCGCCGCCGATCAGAGCGAAGCCCCCGCTCCCCTCAAGGCCATTCAGAAACTGCCGTACTGGATCGCCAATGGGGTGCAGATGGCCCAGCTGTTCCTGATGAGCCCGATCCGCAGCGAGCAATTCCAGCCTGCCGTGCGCTGATTTTCAGCCTCCCTCCCCTGATCGCCTCCAGCCCCGGCCCAGTGGCCGGGGCTTTTTGCCAGGATCAACCCACTCCGATCGGTGCCGATGGTCGCCACGATCCAGTCCCCCGGATCTCCGGTCAGCTCCTCCGGGTTCGACCAGAGCTGGCAGTCGCCCCTTGATGATCTGCTGGCCCTGGGCAGGGCCGCAGGCGCTGACCTCGTGGAGGTGTACCTCGAGCGCACCGACCACCTCGGTGTGCTGGCCGAGCAGGATGCGATCACCAGTGTCAGCCCCGCCTTCGGAATGGGAGCGGGCATCCGGGTGTTCCGGGGCGAGCGCGATGGGTTCGTGAGCACCAACGACCTCAGCCCCGCCGGCCTGCGCTCCGCCCTCGATCAGGCGCTCGGCATGCTCGGTCTGCAACTGCTCAGCAACGCCCGCAGCGATTACCCGGGCCTGGGCAGGCTGCGCGACTTTGCTGCCGCCAAATCCGGCTGGCTGGGTGAGAGCCCAAGCCTCGCCGATGCGACCGCCCACCTGCTGGCGGGTACCGCCCTGCTGGAGCGCCACGGCACCCACCTGCAGGCGCGGCGGGGCAGCTACGCCCGTGACTGGCAGGAGGTGCTGGTGGCCGCCAGCGACGGCACCTTCGCCCGTGACGTGCGCCTGCATCAGTCGCTGGGGCTGACGGTGCTGGCGGCCGATGGCGAGCACCGCTCCAGCATTGGACGCCGCTACGGCAGCCACGGCCAACCGGACCAGCTGCTCCGCTGGGATGCGGACGCCAGCGCCCGTGAGGTGTGCGAGAGCGCCGGCTCGATGTTGTACGCCGACTACGTGGAGGCCGGACAGATGCCGGCGGTGCTCGCCAACCGCTTCGGCGGTGTGATCTTCCACGAGGCCTGTGGCCATCTGCTGGAGACCACCCAGATTGAACGGGGCACAACCCCCTTCGCCGACAAGCTTGGAGAACCGATCGCCCACCAGGCCGTCACGGCGATTGATGAAGGCCTCAGTGAAGGGGCGTTCGGGTCCCTGGCGATGGACGACGAAGGCATGGAGCCCCAGCGCACCGTGCTGATCGAGAACGGGGTGCTCCGCCGATTCCTCAGCGACAGGGCCGGAGAACTGCGCACCGGCCACGCGCGCACCGGCAGCGGTCGGCGCCAGGGACATACCTTCGCGGCCGCCAGCCGGATGCGCAACACCTACATCGCCGCCGGTGCCCACACACCCGAGCAGCTGATCGCCTCGGTCGACAAGGGGCTGTACTGCAAATCGATGGGGGGCGGCAGCGTCGGGCCGACCGGCCAGTTCAACTTCGCCGTGGAGGAGGGTTACCTGATCGAGAACGGCCAGCTCACCAAACCCGTCAAAGGCGCCACGCTGATCGGCGAAGCCAAGGAGGTGATGCCGCGGATCTCGATGTGCGCCAACGATCTGGATCTGGCCGCCGGCTTCTGCGGCTCGGTGAGCGGCAGCGTGTTCGTGACCGTGGGCCAGCCCCACATCAAGGTCGACTCGATCACCGTGGGGGGACGCTGACGATGGCCATGCCGACAGCCACTGCCCTCGGGGAGCGTCTCAGCCAGCTCGCCAGCCAGCAGGGCATCCAGCGTTGGGATCTGGGTGCCGCCTGCAGCACCGACACCTCGGTGCAGGTGGACCGGGGCGAGGCCAAACAGATGAAAGGGGCCCAACGCAGCAGCATCACGGTGCGGGTCTGGAACGATGAGGGCCTGGTCGGGGTCACCAGCACCTCAGACCTCTCGCAGAGCGGCCTGGAGCGCGCCCTCAGCGGCGCCCGCGACGCCAGCGCCTTCGGCAATCCCGAAGACCGGCCTGGCTTCTCGCCCCTGGCCACCGCCCCGCTCCCCGCTCTGGAGCAGCCCTGCCTGCCGCCGCTGCCGATCCTGCAGCTGCTGGCCACCCTCAAGGAGGCCGAGCGGCAGTTGCTCGATCGCCATCCCGCCATCGCCACCGTTCCTTACAACGGCCTGGCCCAGCGCAGCAGCGAGCGGCTGTACCTGAACAGCGACGGTGCCTGCCGCCAACAGCAGCTCAGCACCGCCAGCCTCTATCTCTATGCCCGGGCCGAAGAGACGGGCCGCAAGCCCCGCAGCGCCGGTGCCGTCCGTCTGGCCTATGGCGCCTCCGACCTCGATCTGGAGGGCTGCATCCACGAAGCGGCCGAGCGCACGATCAGCCATCTCGACTATGCCCCGATTGAGACCGGCCACTACACCTGCGTGTTCAGCCCTGAGGCTTTTCTCGATCTGATCGGCGCCTTCTCCAGCCTGTTCAATGCCCGGGCGGTGCTGGATGGCGTCAGCCTCAGCACCCGTGAGTCGCTGGGGCAGCCACTGGCGGTGCCGTTTCTCTCGATCCACGACAACGGTCTGCATCCGGGCAACATCGGCGCCGCCGCCTTCGACGGTGAGGGGACCCCCACCGGGCGGCT
>Ga0079302_1000273_pt1 | contig 13040 bp, 12 predicted proteins | sample Wag4_2014_7_16_FD_75102 | JGI IMG/M metagenome (GOLD analysis project Ga0079302, IMG submission 75102) | Fresh water mixed with fracking chemicals microbial communities from Ohio, USA - Utica-2 Time Series FC 2014_7_16 | ecosystem: Engineered > Industrial production > Chemical products > Input... | reverse complement strand
CCGCGCAGCAGTTGCAGGCGTCCGCGTCCCACCTGCGGCCCCAGCCAGCCGCCGCGCTGGAAGCGCACCTCCACCCGCTGCAGAGGCCCGGCAGCAGGCGTGCCGGGGTTGATCGCGATCGCCGCCTCCACGGCGATGCCCGCCAGGGGCGCCAGGCCCCCCGGCAGGCGCAGCAGGTTCATGCCCCGGCCCTGGGAGGGGGCCAGCAGCTGCAGGTTCTCCAGCCAGGGCCCCACCGCCAGGTAGGGCTGGCGGCTGCTGCTCCAGCGCAGTTCCCACACCCCCTCCAGCAGCTCCACCGCGCCTGGCGCGGCCAGGTCGGCGGGTTGGTCGCGCTCCAGCTCCTGGCACAGCTGGCTCACCCGCTCGCCCTGGCGGTTGGCCGCACCGCGGGGCTCCTGGCGCAACAGGGCCAGCAGCTCCGCGCGGGCCCCGGCGCTCGCGTGCATCGATGGCATCGGTTCAGGCATCCGCGCCGCGCCGGCAGGTCCACCCATGCTGGCCGCCCAGCCGTGCAGTTGCCGTCCGCGTCTAGGCCCGCATGGGCAGCGCCGCCGGTTCGAGTACGGCCAGCTGGCGGCGGATGCGCCAGTGGCAGTGCTGCAGGATCTGGCGGGCCACGTTGGCGCCGGTCGCCGCTTCGAAGCCGCTGAAGCCCGGGTTGCTGTTGGCCTCGCACACCCGGTAGCCGTCGCCATCGAACAGCAGATCGATGCCGGCGATCTCCAGGCCCAGGGTCTGGGCGCAGTCGCGCGCCAGCACATCGATCGCCTCATCCACCGGGAAGTTCTCCCCCTGGCCGCCGCGGGTGATGTTGGCCTTGAAGCTGCCGTCCACGCTGCGGCGCAGCATCGCTCCCACCACCCGGCCGCCGATCACCCACACCCGCAGGTCCTGGCCGGGCCGCTCGCCGATGTACTCCTGCAGGATCAGCGACTTGCCGGCATCCAGGCTGGCCACCAGTTCCATCAGGTCGCGGAAGCTCTCGCGGTCGCGGCTCAGGTAGATGCCTTCGCCGTAGGAGCCGGCCAGCACCTTCACCACGCAGGGGAAGCCGATCTGCCGCTCCACCAGCTCGCTGTCCACCGGAAAGCGCACCAGCATCGTGCGCGGGATTGGCAGGTTGATCTGGGCGAGCAGCTGCTGGCAGTAGAGCTTGTCCTTCACCGCCTCGATCGCCCGGCTCGAGTTGATCACCGGCACCCCCAGGTGCTCGAACTGGCGCAGGATCGCCAGGCTGAAGTAGCTGGTGCCGCTGCCGGTGCGGGCCAGCAGGGCGTCGGGCAGCTCCACCTCTTCTCCCCGCAGCCGGATCGAGCGGCGGCCGCCGCGCGTCACGATCAGGTCGATCTCATCGGGTGACACCACTTCCAGGGCGATGCCGAGGATGGCGGCTTCCTCGTGGAAGCGCTGTTCCTCGTAACCCGGGCCGGCAGCGGCGGCCTTCTGCAGGATCCAGAGCTTCATCAAGGGCCGGCGGCCAGCACGGAATGGGGTAGCCCTCCACCTTCGGCAGGGCCGGCAGCCGGCGGCGGTCGCCGGCGACACATGGTGCAGATCCTCAGCCCGCCTGCTGCCACTGGCGCAGCAGCTCGTCCAGCTCGGCGCGGCTCGGGCTCGGTAGACGGCGCACCCCGTCTGCATCGGCGCTGCCGCCCTCCCCGTTCGGACCGCGGAAACCGGCCCCCCGCAGCACGGCCTGGCCTTCGCTGCCGCCGAGGAAGCGCACGAACCGCTCGGCCGCACTGCCGCTCCCCTGGGCTTCACCACGAAGCACGGCCGCCGCCAGCACCATCTCGATTGTCGGGTCGGGTGCCAGCAGGCGATAGCCCCCCGGCCATCGCCGCGTCGCTTCGTCGCGGCGCAGCAGGGCGGTGGATTCGTACACCAGGGCCACATCTCCGTCGTTCGGTCCGCCGCTGATGAACTCGCGCAGCAGGATGTCGGTGGAGCGGGCCGGGCGGAAGACGGCGCGCTTCAGGGCGGTCACCGTCGCCTGGCCTGGCTGATCCCGGCTCCAGAGGGCCAGCACCAGCTGGCCGGAATTGGAGCGCAGCGGGTCGGTGATGCGCAGATCAAAGCTGCCCCATGGCGCAGGGCCGCCCAGGGCCGCCCACTGCCCGGCCGCCGCTGCCCGCCGCAGCTCCGGCCAGGAGAACCGGCCGTTGCGGAACAGCACAGCCGACCGCTGCGGCCAGGCCACGGCCAGCAGCAGCGTGCGGGCGATCGGGCGGGGCGGTGTCTGAAACGGCTGGTCGTCGCCCTGGGCTGATCGGGCGGCGGCATAGGCCTGCAGCAGATCCCGGTTGGCGGGGATCAGCACCCGCGCCCGCTCCGCTCCGGCCTCGAGCTGGCGATGGATCATGTCCTGGGCGCCCTGCACCTGCCAGCGCAGATCGATGCCGGGATGGCGGCGCTCGAACAGGGGTTCGAGCCTCCCCATCGCCACCTCCAGTTCGGAGCCCACCGCCACCAGCAGGGTCTGCCGCGGACCCGGCAGCAGGGGCGATGCCAGAGCCAGTGCTGCCGCCGCGATCGCCAGGGAGAGGACGCGACGACGGTTGAGCGAAGACACAGCCGGCGTCCGAGGTCGCGTGGGCTCCCCAGGCTAGGTGTGCCGCTGGGGGGGGCTGGAGCCTGTTGCCATCGCTCCAGGCCTTGGTGAGGATGGGCGTGGTTGCGCCGGCTGCGCGGCGGCCTCCTGGCGCGCGCCGATCACGCGCCGATCACGCTCAGATCACCAACGGGGGGAGGGTTCGCGGGATGGGCGCAGGGCAGCACAGGCCTCAGCGGGCGCATCGACCCCTGGCAGGGGCCGGTGGGTTGGGCTCGCTGCTGCTGCTGGCCGGTTGTTCCTGGTTCCCGGGCGCTCCGCAGCTGGAGCTCACCATGCTGGTGGGCAGCGCCCTGGGCGACACCTGCCAGGCCTGGGCCCGGGCGATCGACAGCAGCCCGCCCCGCCTGGCCGACGGCACCCAGGTGCGGCTGCGTTGCCGGGCCGCCGGCAGCGGTGATGTGGTCACCGAGCTGGAAGAGCAGGCCCGCTCTGTGCTCAAGGCGGGCGGCAGGGCCGACGATCCCCGCATCCCCACCCTGGTGTCGGTGGATGGGGAGATCTATCTGGATCTGCTGCGGCATCGGCTGCAGGCCCTGGCCCCGGGGCGTGACCTGATCCCCGCGCCTGCCGACGCACCGGCCCTGGCCAGTTCGCCGATGGTGCTGATGACCACGGCCCCCTTCGCCCAGGGCTTGCGGCGCACCGATCCCTATCAGGCCCTGGCCCGCAGCCGGGACCATCGCCAGCTCGATGCGGCGGCCCCCTCCCAGCCGATCCGCTTCGTGCACGCGGCTCCCAGCCGCTCCAACTCCGGCCTGCAGACCCTGGTGGCGATGGTGGCGGAGGTGTCGGGCAAGCGGCCCGAGCAGCTCAGCCTCGCCGATGTGCAGGCCAGTGCCCCGGCGGTGGCCGCCATCCAGAAACACGTCACCCGCTACGGCAGTTCCACCGACGAGCTGGCCCGCACGATGCAGCGCAATGGTGTGTTCTGGGCGTCGGTGGGATCGGTCTATGAGTCGTCGGTGGTGGCGGCCAACGGCCGCCGTCAGGACGGCCAGGAGCCATTGGTGGCGGTGTACCCCCGCGCCACCTTCTCCAGCACGATGCGGGCGATCCTGCCGGCGGCCCCCTGGGTGTCGCCAAAGGAGCGGCAGGCTGCGCTGCTGCTGATCGAGCGGTTGCAGCAGCCCCAGCTGCAGCGCCTGGTGGCCGAGCAGGGGCTGCGCCCCGCCAATCCGGCGGTGCAGGCCAGTCTGGTGACGGCGGCCCGGGGCGTGGATCCGGCCGCCACCTACGACTCCCTGCGCGCCCCCCGACCGGAGGTGGTGGAGGCGATCATCCGCCAGTGGCGCGAGCTGGTGAAGAAACCCTCCCGGGTGGCCCTGGTGGTCGACAGCTCCGGATCGATGGCCGGCGACAAGCTGCCGGCGGCGCAGCGCAGCCTGCAGGCCTACCTCAACCAGATCGGCCCGCGCGATGTGGTGGGCCTGATCGAGTTCGACAGCACCGTGCGAGAGCCGGTGGTGCTGCGCGGCGGCCCGGCTGGGGCCCCGGGCAGCGCTGCCCTGATTGGGCGGCTGGAGGCCGATGGCGGCACCCGGCTGCACGATGCGGTGCTGGCCGGCCGCGACTGGTTGCGGCGCACCCGCCAGCCTGGTGAGATCCAGGCGGTGGTGGTGCTCACCGACGGCGTCGATTCCGGCTCGCAGCTGAGCCTGCGTGCGCTGCAGGAGCAGCTGCGCCGCAGCGGTTTCGAGGGCGACGAGCGGATTGGTGTGTTCACGATCGGCTACGGCGGCGGTGACTACAACGCCGATGCGCTGCGGCAGATCGCCGAAGCCAACGGCGGCGAGTTCGTCGAGGGCACGGTCGACAGCATCCGCCGCCGCATGGAAGCGCTGCAGTTGGCCTTCTGAACCGGATTCCACAGACCATGGTCAACCCTCTCGACGATCCGATTGCCGTTGCCCTGGCTGGCCTGGTGCTGCTGCTGCTGGCCCGCTTCACTCCCCTGGGGCTGGGGCTGGCCCTGCTGGTGGCCCTGCCCCTGGCGCCGGCGATCGCCGCCCTGCGGGCTCGCCCGCATGACCGGCGGGTGACCGCCGAGATCGATGCCGCCGAAGTCCGCTGCCGGGAACTGGCGATTCAGGCCGACCTGGTGCGCCGCGAGGCGTTGGCCCGCTTTCAGGACCCTGCCCATCTGGAGCCCCTCGGCCTGGTGCAGCTCTGCTGCGATCGGCTGCGGGATCTGCCCGAGCGGATTGCATCCCGGCGGCGACTGCTGCAGTCGGGCGGCGGCCAGCTGCTGTCGGTGCAGGAGCTGGAGCAACGGCTGCAGCGGGAGCACATGGCCTGGCGCCAGGAATCCTCCGCCACCCTGCGGCAGGAGCGCCAGCGGCTGGTCGACCAGCTGCGCCGCAACCTTGAGGCGGCCCGCCGCGGCCTTGATGAACGGCAGGCCCGCCTGCTCGCTCTTTCCACCAGGTTGGAGCGGATCGACGGCGGCCTGCGCCATCTGCAGGCTCAGGTGGCGCGCCACTGGCCCAGCAGTGATGCCACCGACATGGCGATGACCGAGGCGATCGCCCCACTCGATCAGGCCCTCGATCAGATCGAGCAGCTGCTGGACGATGGCCGGCGGTGAGCGGCGGCCGGCCACGGCACCTGCCCCTCGGCTGCCGCGGCGGCAGTTCCTGCGGTTGGGCCTCGCTGTCTCGGCCATCGCCGCCTGCACGGCAGCGGTGCTCAGCAAGGGGGCGCAGCAACGGTCCTCTGCTGCAGCTGGGACCCCATCCTCCAGGGCTAGATCTGGGTCGCGATCCGAATCCGCGATGCACTCCACCGCCTCTGCCCAGCCCTCCGATCTCAACGGCGTGCTGCTGCAGGCCTTTCACTGGTACACCCCCGCCGATGGCGGCCATTGGCGGCGCCTGGAGCAGCAGGCACCCGCCCTGGCCCAGGCCGGCATCACGGCCCTCTGGCTGCCGCCTGCGGGCAAGGGCCTGGCCGGCGCCAACGACGTGGGCTATGGCATCTACGACCCCTACGACCTGGGGGAGTTCGACCAGAGGGGCGGTGTGGCCACCAAGTACGGCACCCGGGCCGATTTCCTGGCGGCCGCAGCCGCCTGCCGCGGCGCGGGCCTGCAGATCTATGCCGATGCGGTGTTCAACCACCTGATGGGGGCTGATGCGGAGGAGGAGTTCAACGCCACCCCCCACGATCCCCAGAACCGCTTCCAGCCCCTCGGCGACCAGCGCCCCATCCGCGGCTGGACCCACTACAGCTATCCCGCCCGCGCCGGCGCCCACTCCACCATGCAGTGGCACTGGTGGCACTTCGACGCCGTTGATTACAACAGCCTCGAGCCTGGCCTGCAGGCGGTGTGGCGGATCGAGGGCAAGGCCTTCGATGACGACGTCGACCTGGAGCGCGGCAACTACGACTACCTGATGGGCTGCGACCTCGACATCGACCATCCGGAGGTGCGCGACGCCCTCAAGCACTGGGGCACCTGGATGCTCGACACGGTGGGGGTTGATGGGTTCCGGCTCGATGCGATCAAGCACATCAGCGGCGATTTCTTCCCCGACTGGATCGCCCATGTGGAGGCCCATGCCGGCCACCAGCTGTTCGTGGTGGGCGAGTACTGGACCACCAATCTCGACACCCTGCGCTGGTACGCCTCCCGCAGCGGCGGCCGCATTCACCTGTTCGATGCGCCGCTGCACCACAACTTCCACCTGGCCAGCCGTCAGGGCGCGGGCTACGACCTGCGCCGTCTGCTGGACGGCACCCTGATGCGTGAGCTGCCGCTGCTGGCGGTGACCCTGGTGGAGAACCATGACACCCAGCCCCTGCAGGCCCTGGAGTCGGTGGTGGAACCCTGGTTCAAACCGCTGGCCTACGCCTTCATCCTGCTGCGGCGGGAGGGTTACCCCTGCCTGTTCCTCCCCGACTACGAGGGTGCCCGCTACCGCGACCGCGGCCGCGACGGCCAGGAGTACGACGTGGAACTGGTGAGCCACCGCTGGATCCTTGATCGCCTGCTGGCCGCCCGCCGCGACCACGCCTACGGCGAGCAGCGCGACTGGCTCGACCACCCCAACTGCATCGGCTGGACCCGCGCCGGCACCCCCGCCCACCCCCGCGGCCTGGCGGTGCTGCTGAGCAACGGCGAGGAGGGGGCGAAGTGGATGGCCACCGGCAAGGCCAATGCCACTTACGTGGACATCACCGAGCACCGGCGGGAGCCGATCCGCACCAACGGCGATGGCTGGGCTGAGTTCCGCTGTCCGCCCGGATCCGTGTCGGTATGGGTGGAGCGCGGCGCCTGAGCGCCGCTGTGGGCGGATGCGGGCTGGGGGGGCTGCCTACGCTGCCCCCAATGCTCCGCCGGTCGTGCCGGCCTCTTGCGTGAACGTGCCGGACGCCCGCCCCGAGGTGGAGAGCCTGCAGGCCTACAGCGCTCCCCTCGAGGGCCGGCGGGGGATGCTGCGCCTGGATTTCAACGAGAACACCGTGGGGCCGAGCCCCCAGGTGGTGGAGGCGTTGCGGGCGATCCCGGCCGAGCAGATCGCCGTCTATCCGGAATACGACGGCCTGCGCGAGGCCTTCATCGCCAACCTCCTGGCCCAGCATCCAGGCCAGCACTCCGCTGGCGCGCCTCTAGCCCACCCCCTGCAGCCCGAGCAGATCGGCCTGTTCAACGGCGTGGATGCGGCCATCCACGCCATCTTTCACGCCTACGGCGACCGCGGCGACACCCTGCTCACCACCAGTCCCACCTTCGGGTACTACAGCCCCTGCGCCCGCATGCAGGGCATGGCGATCGAGGCGATTCCCTACCGGTTGCCGGATTTCGCCTTCCCGCTGGAGGAGATCCGCGCCGCCCTCCTCGAGCCCGTTGGCACCACCTCCGCCCAGGGGCCGCCCCGTCTGCTGCTGATCTGCAACCCCAACAACCCCACCGGCACCCGTCTGGCGCCCCAGCCGATCCTGGAGCTGGCGGCGGCGGCGCCCCACACCCTGGTGGTGGTGGATGAGCTCTATGAGGCCTTCAGCGGCGACAGTGTGCTGCCGCTGGCCGACTTCGCCGCCACCCCCAACCTGGTGGTGCTGCGCTCCCTGGCCAAGACCGCCGGACTGGCGGGCCTGCGCATGGGCTTCGCCATCGGCGCGGCGCCCGTGATCGACCGCATCGGCCGCGTCACCGGCCCCTATGACATCAACAGCTTCGCGGTGACGGCCGCCCATGCCGCCCTGGCCGATCAGGCCTTCACCGACGCCTACGTGGCCGAGGTCAAGCGCGCCCGCCGCTGGCTTCTCGAGCAACTCCAGGCGGCCGGTGTGCGCCACCACGCTGCTGGCGGCAACTACCTGCTCCTCTGGCCCGATCTGCCGCCGGAGCAGGTGGAGGATCGGCTGCGCCAGGCCGGCATCCTGGTGCGCTCGATGGCGGGTAAGCCGTTGATCGAGGGTTCCCTGCGGGTCAGCATCGGCACCTGCGCGCAGATGGAGCGGTTCTGGCAGGCCTATCGCTCGGTGACCACCGGTTGAATCCGATACGTTATCCACGCTTGACAAGACCACTCCAGATGACTGTGCAGGCTGCGAGGTTTCCCACGGTTGCCCTGCTTCGGGTGGCTGCTCTGACCAGCTTGATTTGGTGCTGCCCACTGCCAGCTCGGGCCGTTAGTTTTAACTTTTTCTGCGAATCTGATCCGGATTGCAATAGTTTTAATTCGTCGGCCTTTTCGGGTTTCCAGCAGGCTGCGGGGCTTTGGACTCAATTGTACAGTGATGCCATGGTAGTCAATATTGAGATTGCTTTTAAGCCACTGCCTGGGTTGGTACTGGGTGGGGCTTCGCCTGGATTAAACATTGCTCCCTACGGTCTTTATCGATCTTTGCTTGGTTTGGACCGCACGTCTGGTTCTGATGACTTGGCTTTTGCGTCGCTGCCTGTACAAACCAGTTTTCCGCTTCTGATCAATCGTACCTCTGACCATCCCAATGGGGCAGGTGACGCCAGCCCCTATCTGGATAATGACGGAGGCACTAATAACGCGTCGATTGTGCTCAGTACGGCCAATGTTAAAGCGCTTGGCGCAACTCCTGCCTATCAGCTCTCCAACCCAGATGGTGTGGATGGATGGATCACATTCAACAGTGTCTTTGGCTGGGATTTTGATCGGACAGATGGAATTGGGAGCGGTCTTTTTGACTTCGTTGGGGTCGCAGCCCATGAAATCGGTCATGTGCTGGGCTTTCTCAGTGGTGTGGATGAGCTTGATGTCTCATCCTCGGGGCCTACGTTCAACAGTGATAATGTCTATGCCAATGTTCAGCCTATTGACCTCTACCGCTATTCAGTAGAAAGCAGGGCGGTCGGCGCCATTGATTGGACTGCGGATGGGCGGGGCAAGTATTTTTCTATCGATGCTGGTGCCACCTCTCTGGCGGCGTTTTCAACCGGGGTCACCCATGGAGATGGCCGTCAGGCCAGTCACTGGAAGGACAACCTTGGCATCGGCCTGATGGATCCCACCTTTGCCTCCGGCGAGCAAGGCGTGATCACCACCCTTGATGTACTGGCGTTCGATGTCATCGGTTATGACCGCCGTGAGCTCACCCAGCAGGTTCCCGCTCCCTTGCCTCTGGCTGGATCCCTCGCTGCACTCAGTTGGGTCCGTAAGTTGCGGCGTCGGCTCAAGGCCAGGGATTAGCGCATCACCTCGATCACCGGCCCATCGCTCAGCTTGCCGGGCAGGCTGAGCGTGCGGCCGCGGCGCTGCACGGGCGTGCCGGCCATCGCCTCGAGGAAGGGTTGCACGCTGCCCTGATCGCAGTCCTTCGGGGTGGTGCCGCTCACGTACTGCACCGGGATCACACGGCGCGGTTGCAGTTCGCGCACGATCGCGGCTGCTTCGGTGGCGTTGTACACCTTGGCGCCGCCGCCCACTCCCAGGATCAACACGTCGGGGCGGCCCAGCAGCACCTTGTCGGCGGGGCTCAGCTGGGCGGCGGTGCCTCCCAGGTGGGCGAAGCTCAGCCCCCCCTGCTCCCAGCGCCAGAGGGTGGCCTTGCCGAACCGCCGGCCGCCCACCCGGTCGTGGGGGCCGGCGATGCCCTCGAAGCGGAGGCCGCCCACCTTGTAGGAGCCGGGATCCACCAGAAATCGGCCACTGGCCACGCCGCTGGCCCCCTCATCCAGCAGGCGGCTGCTGGCCAGGATCGCCGTGGCGCCGACCCGCGGCTCCGCCAGCCCGGCGGCGCAACCCACGGCCTTGAAGGGGTTCAGCAGCACGCTGGCTCCGCCCCCCTGGATCAGCAGGGCGCTGTGGCCGTAGCTGGTGATCGTCACGCCGCCGGCGGCCAGCACGGGGCTGCCGGCCAGCAGCGCTGCACCAAGGGCCGCACCGAGAACTGCACCGGGAGCCGTACTGGGAGCTCCACCGGGAGCTCCATTAGCAGGACGCAGGGCCGCAGCGTGGCCAGGGCCGGGCAGAAGGCGCATCGTGCTGCGAAAGCGAAAGGGCCGAGCTTGGACGCTAGCCGCCGGCCTGGCGCAGGAAGTTGGCGAGCAGACGGTGACCGTCCTGGGTGAGCACGCTCTCGGGGTGAAACTGCACCCCCTCGATATGGGGATGATCGCGGTGACGCAGGCCCATGATCGTGCCGTCCTCCAGCCAGGCGGTGATCTCCAGGCACGCGGGCAGGGAGTCGCGCTCAGCGATCAGGCTGTGGTAGCGGGTGGCCGTGAGCGGACTGGGCAGCCCCGCGAACACGCCGGCGCCGCTGTGGAACACCGGTGAGGTCTTGCCGTGCATCTGCTCCCGGGCCCGCACCACCCGGCCGCCGAACACCTGGGCGATCGACTGGTGTCCCAGGCACACCCCCAGGGTCGGGATCGTTGGGCTGAGCTGGCGCAGCACCTCCAGGCACACCCCGGATTGGTCCGGGTCGCCGGGGCCTGGTGAGATCAGAATGGCCGCCGGTGCCAACGCCCGGATCTGCTCCAGGCTGAGGGCGTCGTTGCGCTCCACCCGCAGGTCGGCGGCGAGAGGGTGTTCGCCGGCCAGCTCCCCCAGGTACTGCACCAGGTTGAAGGTGAAGCTGTCGTAGTTATCGAGAACGAGAAGCATCGGGCTCGCCGGGATCAGGCCATTCAAAGGCCGAGCCGGCTCAGCAGTGGCGGCACCAGCAGCAGCAGGGCGATCAGCAGCGAGGCCAGGGCCGCCACCAGCACGGCGGCGGCGGCGCAGTCCTTGGCGATCCGGGCCAGGGGGTGGAACTGGCGGCCGATCGCCAGATCAACGACCGCTTCCGTGGCGGTGTTGATCAGCTCGAGCACCAGCACCGCCGCCACCGTGAGCACCAGCACCGCCAGCTGGGCGGTGGGGAGCCGCAGCCAGAGCCCCAGCGCGAACACCACCGCTCCGGTGAACACATGGATGCGGAAATTGCGCTGGCTGGTGAAGCCGTACACCAGCCCCTGGGCGGCGTAGCGGAAACTGGCGGGCAGATCGCCGGCCACCGTCCAGGCCCCGAGGCGGGTAGGCCGGGCGCGGCGGTTGCCGGGGCTGGCCGCAACGGGATGGAGCGGTTGCACGCTGCTCTCCTGGCCCGGTGAGGACGACCCTGACGGCGGTGGCTCGGGAAGGGGTTGCACGGCAGATGCGGCGCCCTGCGCACCATAACGCCATCAATCCAGGGGGCCAGGGCTCATCAGCAACCTCTGCTGGCGCGCCAGCATCGTGGCCAGGCTGGCATCGTCGGGATGGTCCCAGCCCAGCAGGTGCAGCAGGCCGTGGCTGGCCAGGAACAGCAGCTCCTGGTCAAGGCTGTGGTCGTGATCGGCAGCCTGACGAGCGGCCGTCTCCACCGAGATCACGATGTCGCCGAGCTCGAGGGGTTCGCCGGTGGGTGCGCCAACGAGGCTGTCGAACTGTGCGTCCTCCTGGGCGGCGAAGGCCAGCACGTCGGTGGGGCCCTCCTTCTGGCGCCAGTCGCGGTTGAGCGCTGCGATCTCGGCGTCGTTCACCAGGCTCAGCCCCAGGCTGTAGGTGGCACTCCGCAGTGCTGGCGGCAGCTCGGCCTGCAGCTGGGCCAGCCAGTCGGCCAGTTGCCGTTGCCAGGTCTGTTCCGCCTGCTCCAGCCGTGGATCGGCAGTGAAGGCCAGATCCAGGTCGATGGCGGCGTCCTCCTGCCTGGGTTGGGGCCCACAATCAGCCATGGGCGGCTCAGTTCCCCGGCAGCTGCGGCCGGCCCAGGGTGGCGATCAGCACCAGGAAACCCACCAGGCCGAGGGCCGTCAGGCCGAAGTGCAGCAGGCTCTGGCGGCCTTTGCGCACCATGTTGCGCATCGCCAGTTTCACAAAGCTGGGGTTTTCGCCGCTCTGGGGGCTGGCAGGGGGCTGGGGTGCGGCGGTGGCCTGAGGTTCAGTCATCGCCGGAGCCTCCGCCCACCTCCACCCCGGCATGCAGCAGGCTCTGAATGAAGGGATCCAGGTCGCCGTCCATCACGCCCTGCACGTCGGTGGTCTCGTGCTGGGTGCGCAGGTCCTTCACCATCTGGTAGGGGTGGAACACGTAGTTGCGGATCTGGTTGCCCCAGGCCGCCTCGACGATGTCGCCGCGGATGTCGGCGATCTGGGCGGCCCGCTGCTCCTGGGCGATCACCAGCAGCTTGGCCATCAGCAGGGCCATCGCTTTCTCCTTGTTCTGCAGCTGGGAGCGCTCCTGGGTGCAGCGCACGAACAACCCCGTCGGGATGTGCAGGATGCGCACGGCCGTCTCCACCTTGTTGACGTTCTGGCCGCCGGCGCCGCCGGAGCGGCTGGTGGTGATCTCCAGGTCCTTATCCGGGATGTCGAGTTTCACCTCCTCCTCGATCTTGGGCATCACCTCCACGCCGGCGAAACTCGTCTGGCGCTTGTCGTTGGCGTTGAAGGGGGAGATGCGTACCAACCGGTGGGTGCCCTTCTCGTTGCGCAGGTAGCCGTAGGCATAGCGGCCCTCGATCTCGATCGTGCAGCTCTTGATGCCAGCTTCTTCCCCTTCGCTGAGTTCGTCCACGGTCACCTTCATGCCGTGGTCTTCCGCCCAGCGGGTGTACATGCGCATCAGCATCAGGGCCCAGTCCTGGGCATCGGTGCCGCCGGCGCCGGCATTGATGCTGATCACCGCCCCTTCTTTGTCGTAGGGGCCGCTGAGCAGGCGCTCCAGCTCCCAGCGGTCGAGCTCGGCGCGCAGGCTCTGCAGCCCCTTGTTGGCCTCGCTCAGGAGGTCGTCGTCGGGCTCGAGGTCGTAGAGCTCCAGGGTGGCCTCGCCATCGGCGACGGCACCGCGCCAGCGGGCCAGCTGCTCCAGCTGGCCCTTCACCTCATCGAGCTGGCGCATCTTGGCCCGAGCAGCCTGCTGGTCATCCCAGAAGTCGCTCTGGGAGGCCAGTTGCTCCAGATCCTGCTGCCGCGCTTTC
>Ga0079302_1000271_pt1 | contig 13125 bp, 10 predicted proteins | sample Wag4_2014_7_16_FD_75102 | JGI IMG/M metagenome (GOLD analysis project Ga0079302, IMG submission 75102) | Fresh water mixed with fracking chemicals microbial communities from Ohio, USA - Utica-2 Time Series FC 2014_7_16 | ecosystem: Engineered > Industrial production > Chemical products > Input... | reverse complement strand
TCTCGTGGTCCGTTCTCATCGTGCTTGGCATCGCCGCCCTGTCACCCGTGCTGGGCAGCTTCTACTCGCACTATCCGCGCGGACTGTTCGTCGCACTCCTGTGCATCGCCGGTCTTCGGGTCCTCGGAGAGTCGTTGCAGGTCATTCCCCTGGTCCACCTGCGGATGGCGTTTCGCTATCGGCGGGTGGCCCTGATCGACGGTGGGGTTCAGTTGGTTGCGTCGATCACCACGATCGTCCTTGCCTGGAGCGGGGCGGGGGCATGGTCGTTGGTTGGTCCCTTGGCGGCAGCGGCATTTGCAAAGGCCTTGCTCTACCGTTGGGCGATCGATGACAGTGGGCCGGTCGACCCGGCCGACGACGACGCCAGATCGGTGTCGCGCGACTTCCGGCTCGCGGGCGGCGCCCAGTACGTCCACAGCTTGGTTGATACCGCTCCGTTGCTGATCATCGGGCGTTGCTCCGACGACATCCAGACTGGCCTGTTTGCCTTCGCCTTCAATCTGGCTGCACAGGCCAATGCCATCGTGGGTGGCCAATTGTCCGGAGTCCTCCAGCCGGTCCTGGCAAGTCTCGCCCATGCGGGGGAGCGGCAAGTGGCCGGATTCCTCAGGACCCTTCGGGTGCTCAGTGCCGTCATCGTTCCAGTCTGTCTCACGCAGGCCGTGCTTGCGGAGCCCCTCTTCCGTGTCGTCTTTCCAGAGCGTTGGCTGCCTTCCGCGCCGGTGTTCGCCATGCTGTGCCTCAGCGAGGCGCTCTTCTTCGCGGCCGCTCCCACCATGGCCTTGCTTCGGGCACAAGGGCGATTCTCGGCGTTCCTGGCGTGGCAGGGGATCCACCTTCTTGTGTCGGTGGTCCTTCTCCCGATTGCGGCATGGAAGGCTGGCGCACTGGGAGTGGCCATGACGACCACCGGCCTGTGGGCCGTGAGCCTGCCGCTGGCCGTCATGCTCGCGGTGCGGCCGGGCGGCGTCGGGCCCAGGACGGCCTTGACGGTCTTCTTCACGCCGTGGATCACATGCGTCCCCATCGTGGCGATGGCGTGGTTCGTCGTTCGATGGCTTGACGATCAGAGCCGGCTGGGTGCTTGGATTGCCCTCGTGTCCGTTGGACCGTTGGCATTTGGAGCCATGGTCGTTGGATTCCGCTGGACACAGCCTGCCACCTACTCAGACCTGACGATGATCGCCGGGAGGATCGTCGGAAGGGTCCTGAGGCGTCGTGCCTGACGGCCCTTGCAAACGCTATGGCTTGCCGGAGGAAGGCGCTGCGGAGCGCGAGGCTGCCGGAGACGGAAGGGCTCGGATCCGTTCCATGGCGGTCACCATGCTGCCGCTCATGGCGGATCGAAGCAGCGGTGCAATCGAGGGATCAGACCAATTCGCCGGTTGTCGACCGTTGAAGTAGTCCTTGGTGACGGCTGCGCGCCACTCACGAACGCCGAAGTCCTTCTCATCGACGAAGCGCGACTGATCCGGGGCCGTCATCCGGTTGATCTGGTAGCCCAAGGCGCCCCACAGTGCGACGCCAGCTGCGCCCTCGTCGAGAGCAGGCTTGACCAGGTCCTCCATGAACTCGGTCGGATCCATGAGTCGGCAGAAGTCCGCCTTTCCTCCCGGCGTCCACCAGGGGCACACCAATGGAATGACCGGCTTGTCCGGTGACATGAGCCGGGACAGGCCCACCTGTGCAGTTCGCCAAGCCCTACCCTGGGCCCGAACGGATGCCCGCTCGGCCTCGGGAAACAGAGCCGGTTCGTACTTGCCGTAGATGGTCGGGCTGATCCAATCCGACGCCGCGACGATCGGCGAGTAGATCGCGATTGCGCGGTCAAGTTCGCGTCGCTTCGTGGCATCAGGGGCAGTGTGCCAGTCCTTGCCGCCGTCGAGCCAGTAGGGCAGGAACGGAGCGCCGTAATAGCACCACTTCGTTGCCGGGAATGCCTTGCGGACGGCCTCGATGGTTCGGACCATCTCCCCGACCGTGCGGGTGCACTCGGGGCTCCCCGGGCCCTTCTGGAGCGACTCATGGAATGGATCCTCGAAGTCCAGCATCGCCCAGGCGGGCAGGTTGTTCGGGTCGCCCTCGGCGCGAATGGACCGAAGCACCGACATCGTGTCGATCAGTCCGGTCGAGGCAGCCTTTGGATCCGACGACTGATACACCACGAGGAAACGACGCGCGGAGATCGCGGCGACCCGAGCGGCGAAGTCGCCGTACGCGGGAAGTTCATCGAACAGCACGTGAGGGCGTGTCGATGCTGCGGGGCCTGGTCGCGCATCCTGGTCCGCCGTCAGGCCGGCGCCGAGGGCAGCAACGACGGCAAGGCCCGCGGCTGCCGCCACGACCGGGAATCGAATCATCGCGCCTGGTGCTCCGCGACGCAGTCCACCACGTAGCGAATCATCTCGTCGGTCATCTCGGGGTAGATCGGGAGTGACAGGATGCTGCCCTGATGGTCATGGGCCACGGGGAAGTCCGCGGCCGTGTGATTCAGATAGGAGTAGGCCGGGTAGAACGGAAGGGCGCGTGGGTAGTTCAGCATCGTGGCCACCCCCTTCTGCTGGAGATGCTTCTGCAGGCCGTTGCGGTCCTTGACGCGGATCACGTACAGGTGGAAGACGTGGGTCCGCCCGGCGGCGATGCGGGGGCACTCGACGCCGGGGACCTTCGAGAACAACTCGTCGTACCTGCCCGCGATTCGCTGGCGCTCCGCGGTCCAACGCCGCAGATGGGGGAGCTTCGCGGACAGGATCGCCGCGTGAAGGCCGTCCAGACGGCTGTTGATGCCCTCGATCGTGTGCTCGCCCTTGCCGCCATGGCGGGCGTACAGCTCCGACCATGCCGCGAGTTTCGAGTCGTTGGTCACCAGGCATCCGGCGTCGCCCATGGCGCCCAGGTTCTTGCCGGGGTAGAAGCTGAAGGTCGCCGCGACGCCCATCGTGCCCACCTGTCGGCCCTTGTACTCGGCGAGATGGGCCTGCGCACAGTCCTCGATGACCCAGAGCCCATGCTTGCGGGAAAGGTCAAGGATCGGATCCATGTCGGCAGGCTGGCCATACAGGTGAACCGGGATGATCCCCACCGTACGCGGTGTGATCTTGGACTCGATCTGCGTGGGATCGATGGTGAAGGTCGCCCGGTCGGTATCGCAGAACACCACCCGGCCGCCGGCCTGGGTGATCGTCTCCGACGTGGAGATCCAAGAATGCGCGGTCGTGATGACCTCGTCGCCGGGCTTGATCCCCAGCCCTTGCATGGCGATGTAGAGCGCGTCGGTCCCGTTGGCGCAGCTGACGCAGTGCTGGACGCCCACGGTGTTCGCCCATTGCGCCTCGAAGTCGGTGACATGCTTGCTGCGGATGAAGGCCGATTGGCGGATGACGTCAGCGATGGCGCCGTCGATGTCGGCCTTGATGGTGAGGTACTGCGCGTAGAGGTCGACGAAAGGGACGTTCACGTGGGGATCCTCAGGGGGTTAGAGCGCACGAAGAAGGCGGGCCGGATTGCCGGCGTAGACGCCGGGGACGGTGATGGACTTGGTGACCACCGCACCCGCGCCGATGACGGCCCCGTCACAGATGTCGACCGGCAGGATCGTGGCGTTGGAACCGATGGACACGTTCGAGCCGATCCGGGTCGAGCGCCACAGCGAGGTATCGCCGCGCGCCGGTCCACCCTTCGAGAACAGGTCGTTGATGAACATCACCCCATGTCCCACGAAGCAGTCGTCGCCGATCGTGACGAGCTCGCAGATGAACGTATGGGACTGGATCCGGCAGCGATGGCCGATCGAGACGCTGCGCTGGATCTCGACGAACGGCCCGATGAAGCAGTCATCGCCGATGGTGCAGCCGTAGATGTTGGCCGGCTGGACCACCTTGACGCGTTCGCCGAACCGAACACCGACGATGCCGGCCTGGAGCAGGGTGGGGTCAGCCATGTCGGTGGCCCAGTCGGCAGCGGGTCGGACGGAAGCGCAGGTGCACTTCCTTGCCCGTCTCGATGGATTCGTAGATGGCCGAGATCAACTCGAGGCTGCGTCGGCCCGCCAGGCCATCGACGAGTTGGGCGCTGTCGTTCATGATGCACGACACGACGTGGTCGTAGTACGCCTGGTGCCCGAATCCGTACACGCTCGGTGGGTTGACCGAATACTTCTGGAGCACCTCGGCATCGCCTGCTTCGGCCTTTGCGAAGTTCCAGGTGATCATCTCATTCACCGCGAACCCGCCGATCACGACCGTTCCGCCCTCCCCGAGCACCGAGATCGATCCTTCGAGGTCCTTGGGTCGGGCTGCAGTCGTGGCCTCGATCACACCGAGTGCGCCGTTGGCGAATCGAACCGCGACGACCGCGGTGTCCTCGGTCTCGACATTCACCAGCGCGGTACGGCTGATCGCGTAGACGCTCTCGACGTCTCCCATCATCCACTCGAGCATGTCGATGTGGTGGCTCGCCTGGTTCGTCAACACGCCGCCATCGAGTGCCCAGGTGCCGCGCCAGGGATCCTGGTCGTAGTACTGCTGGGTCCGACACCAGCGAACCCGTACGGTCCCCATCACCAGCTTGCCGAAACGGCCGGCTTCGAGCGCTTCACGGAGCTTGACCACCGGCACGTTGAAACGATTCTGCTTGACCACGAACAAGCGCACCCGGGCGGCGTCGCACGCCGCGATCATGCGGTCGGCGTCCGGAAGCGTGAGTGCCATCGGCTTCTCCACCACGATGTGCTTGCCATGCTTGGCCAAGGCGACCACATGCTCGGCGTGGAGGCCGCTTTCGGTGAGGACGACCACGACATCGATCGCCTCCCGGCGCATCATGTCGTGCATGTCGGTGTAGAAGGGGACGCCGAACTGCTGCCCGATGGACTCGGCCTTCGAGGCGACGACATCGCACACGGCAGCGAGCCGCGCGTGCCCGATCTGGTTGTTGCCCAGGAGCTCGGAGTGACGCTTGGCGATGCGGCCGCAACCGACCAGTGCAAAGTTGAGCATTCCCGCATGGTACCGCGCCAGTCCGTGGCCCGACGGCGATCCTGCCTGCGCCGGCCCGGCGTGACCGTCCGGCGAGGGCTGCCACTAGCATCCGACCATGCGCATTGCGGTCGTCGGAGGAGGCATCAATGGAGTCATGTGCGCCTCGGCCCTCCGGGGGGCAGGGCACGAGGTGACGTTGCTGGAGCGCTCGACGCTCATGGGCGCGACGTCCTCGGCATCGACCAAGTTGCTTCACGGCGGGCTTCGCTACCTCGAGCACGGCGCATTCCGCCTCGTCGCGGAAGCACTCCGCGAGCGACAGTGGTGGTTGGCTCACGCCCCTGGACTGTGCGAGCCGCTGGAGCTGGTGCTGCCGATCTGGGAGGCTTCGGGGCGATCCCGGCTCCGGCTTCGAGCGGGACTCGTGTTGTACGACTTCCTGGCGGGTTCGGCGCGTATCCATCGTCATCGGTGGCTCGGCAGGGACGAGGCGCTCGCAGTACGCCCCGGGCTTCGCGAGGAGGGACTCGTAGGCGCTTTCTCGTTCTGGGATGCGCAGATGGATGATCTTGCGCTCGGGCTGTGGGCAGCCGAGCGCGCACGGCACCTCGGGGTGGAGATCCGCGAGCACGCTCCCGTCGATCGAGTCAGCGCGGACGGCTCGATCGAGGCCCAGGGCCGTCAGGAACGCTTCGATCGAGTGGTGAATTGCGCCGGACCGTGGTCCGAGGAGCTGCTCCGGCGCAGCGGATTGACCCCTCGGCACTCACTCGACCTCGTTCGCGGAAGTCACCTGGTGGTCAAGCGCCCGTGTCGTGTGGGGCTGTTGGCTCAGGTGCGCGGGGGCTCCAGAATCGCGTTCGTGTTGCCATGGAAGGGAGACACGCTGGTGGGCACCACTGAGGTGCGACAGAACCTTCACGAAGACATCGCATGTTCAGCTTCCGAGGTGCGGTACCTGCGTGACTTCCACGATGACGTCATGAAGGATCCGCTCCAGGATGCCGAGATCGCCTCGACCTTTGCCGGCGTTCGCCCGCTGATCCTAAGCGCAGACGATCCGGGTCGGGCGACCCGTGAGTACGCGCTTGAGCGCCATGGATCGGTCTTGACCGTCTTCGGAGGCAAGTGGACCACGGCCCGAGCGCTTGGGGACGTCGTGGCGTCGAAGGTCAGGTGACGGTTCGGCCGGATCCGACTTCCGTTGACATCACGTCTGGTCGCGTCATACTGGTCACCATGACCGATGCCGCCTCAGCGACGGGCCCCCTCACCCGTGTGCCCTGCCCCCTGTGCCGCGGTACCGAGGACGAACCTTGGGCCGAAGAGAACGGATTTCATTGTGTTCGCTGTCGTGCGTGTGGTTTGCTCTTCGTCAATCCCAGGCCAAGTCCGGAGTTGATCGACCAAGGGGTCCAGCTGGGACTTCACTCGCTTGAGTCGGCCGAGCTCAACGTCGTGGGATCCCGATCTGCATGGAAGGTTCCTATTTTCAAGGACGTGATTCGTAGTATGTTTCCGGAGTTTCGGCCCGGCGGCACACCGGTCCGATGGCTTGACGTTGGCGCAGGCTTTGGCGAACTGTTGGAGAGCCTCGGTCAGATCGTTCCCCCGGGAAGCACGTGCGAGGGCATCGAACCCATGATTCCCAAGGCTCAGGACTGCCGACGTCGCGGGTTGACGGTCCAGACCTGTTTCCTCTCCGATGTGCAGGGCCGCTTCGATGTCGTGTCGGTGATCGACGTGTTTTCCCATGTGCCGGACTTCGGCGCCTTCCTCGAGGAGATCAAGCGGGTGCTGGTTCCGCGGGGCGAGGTCTTCATCAAGACCGGAAATGGCGCCGACATCGGTCCCCGGTCTCGGCTTCCCGATCCGCTCACCCTGCCCGATCACTTGGTGTTTGGAGGCGAGAAGCACCTTCGTCGCTTCCTGCACGAGGCGGGCTTCGATGTCGTGGACCTGAAGGCCCATCGGATGGATGGAGTCGGCCACACGATCAGGAACGTGGTCAAGAAGCTCGTCGGCAGGCCGGTGTGCCTGGGTTTGCCCTACACATCGCCTGCTCGAGTGCTGTATGTCCGCGCCCGGTTGCGCGCCGCAGGTTGATGCGCCTTCGCCGCACGGGGCCCACGGCGTGCGACGCTACACTCCGTTCCCGAGTCCGGCCGACGTGGGTCGTTGGGCTCCTGCGGGGTCCTGCTCGGGGCCGTGCAGCTCGCGCTCCCCACAGGTACCCGTCCAATGCTCACTGGCAGCACCCTCCTGGTCACCGGCGGCACCGGCTCGTTCGGCAACGCCGTGCTTCGTCGATTCCTGAAGACCGACGTCGGTGAGATCAGGATCTTCAGCAGGGACGAGAAGAAGCAGGATGATTGCCGCAAGCGCTATGCGAGCGACAAGCTGAAGTTCTACCTCGGCGACGTCCGTGATCCTGCCAGCGTGATGAACGTCATGCGTGGCGTGGACTACGTCTTCAGCGCCGCTGCGCTCAAGCAGGTTCCCAGCTGCGAGTTCTTCCCGCTCGAGGCGGTGAAGACGAACGTGCTCGGCATGGAGAACGTGCTCGAGGCCGCGCTCAACTGCGGCGTGCGCCGCGTGGTGTGCCTGAGCACCGACAAGGCGGTCTACCCCATCAACGCCATGGGACTGTCCAAGGCGATGATGGAGAAGGTCATGGTGGCGAAGGCGCGGAACAACGCCGACGACCGGCAGGTGTTCTGCGGCACCCGCTACGGCAACGTGATGGCCAGTCGCGGCTCGGTCATCCCCCTGTTCGTGAAGCAAGTGCTCGCGGGGCAGCCCATGACCATCACGGATCCGTCCATGACGCGGTTCATGATGACGCTCGATGACGCAGTCGACCTGGTCATGTTCGCCTTCGACAAGGGGCGCAACGGCGACATCTTCGTGCAGAAGGCGCCTGCCGCGACGATCCACACCCTGGCGAGGGCCGTCGCCGAGCTCCTCGGTCGACCCGAGCACCCGATCAACGTGATCGGCACCCGTCACGGCGAGAAGGTCTACGAGGTGCTCTGCAGCCGGGAGGAAATGGCGAGTGCCGAGGACCTCGGTGACTTCTACCGTGTCCGTCCTGACATGCGTGACCTGAACTACGGCAAGTTCTTCGAGGAAGGGACGCCCCGGATCACCGAGGCCGGTGACTACAACTCGCACAACACCACCCGGCTCGACGTGGAGGGCATGAAGCAGTTGCTGCTCAAGCTCGAGTTCATGCGCGAGCTGCTGGCAGGGCGCCAGCCGGAATTGGTGGACTGACCCATGCGGATCGCCGTCACGGGAAGCCGCGGCTTCATCGGCGCCAACACGGTCGTTCGTCTGCGTGAGCGGCCCGGGACCGACATCGTCGAGATCCACCGGGGTGCCCCGTTCCCATCGCTCGATGGGATCGATGCGGTCGTCCACCTGGCAGGCGTCAACCGCCCGCCGGATCCAAGCGGGTTCATGGAAGGCAACGGCGCACAGACCGCTCGGCTCGCGGATGAGCTGCGGCGGACAGGCCGTCCCGTTCCGGTGATCCTCTCGTCGTCGACGCAGGCTGGCCTCGACAATCCCTACGGTGCGAGCAAGCGAGCCGCCGAGGAGGCCCTTCGCCGGTACGCGATTGACTCCGGAGCGGACGTCCGCATCTACCGACTCACCAACGTGTTCGGGAAGTGGGCCCGCCCGAACTACAACTCGGCCGTGGCCACCTTCTGCCACAACACGGTCCACGGCATCCCGATCACCGTGCACGATCCCGCTGCACCGCTGCGGTTGGTGTACGTCGACGACGTGTGCGATGCCTTCCTTGCCGACCTCGACGACTTCGCCGCCGGTCGGCGCAGCGCGGCGGAGTTCCGCGAGGCGGGTCCCACCTACCAGACCACGGTGGGTGAGGTCGCGTGCATGATCGATGGCTTCAAGCGGTCCCGGAGCGAAGCGGCCGTGGATCGGGTGGGCGCCGGACTCTGCCGGGCGCTCTATGCGACCTATCTGAGCCACGTACCGCCGGCGGAATTCGCCTATCGACCTGTCCGGCACGTGGATCCCCGCGGTGAGTTCGCCGAGATCGTCCGGTCCGTCGACTCGGGCCAGGTCTCGTACTTCACCGCGCATCCCGGCGTGACGCGCGGCGGGCACTACCACCACACCAAGAACGAGAAGTTCCTGGTCCTGCGTGGACGTGCCCGGTTTAGGTTCCGCGACATGCGGTCCGGAGCGACCCATGAACTCGAGGTCTCCGGTGCCGACCCGACCGTCGTGGAGACGGTTCCCGGCTGGGCGCACGACATCACGAACGTCGGGGATGACGAACTGCTGGTCATGCTCTGGGCCAACGAGGCCTTCGACCGCGAGCGCCCCGACACCATTGCAGCGAGGCTGGTGCCATGATCAACCGACTCAAGGTGATGACCATCGTTGGTACGCGACCCGAGATCATCCGACTGTCGCGCGTCATGGCCAGGCTCGATGAGCACTGCGACCACACCATCGTCCATACGGGGCAGAACTACGACTACGAGCTGAACCAGATCTTCTTCGAGGATCTCGGCATCCGGGCGCCGGATCGGTTCCTCGAGGCAGCGGGCGGCAACGCCGCGGAGACCATCGGGAGGATCATCATCGCGGCCGACGCGGTGATGGCCGAACTCAAGCCCGATGCGGTGCTGGTGCTCGGCGACACGAACAGCTGCCTCGCCCTCCTTCCGGCCAAGCGTCGCAAGATTCCCACCTTCCACATGGAAGCCGGCAATCGCTGCTTCGACCAACGCGTCCCCGAGGAAATCAATCGGCGCATCGTCGACCACATGGCCGACGTGAACCTGACCTACAGCGACATCGCCCGCGAGTACCTGCTTCGCGAGGGTCTGCCGGCGGACCTCGTGATCAAGACGGGCAGCCCGATGTGCGAGGTCCTCGCGCATTACGCCGACCGCATCCGGTCGTCCGACGTCCTGCAACGGCTCGGCCTGACCGAGGGGAACTACTTCGTGGTCAGCGCGCACCGCGAGGAGAACATCGATGCCGAGGCGAATTTCGGGAGGTTGGTGACGATCCTCAATGCCGTGGCCGAGCGGTTCGGCGAGCCGGTGATCGTGTCCACCCACCCCCGGACCCGCAAGCGTGCCGAGGCGTCCGGCGCCGTGTTCCACCCCGGTGTCAGGCTGCTGAAGCCGCTTGGTTTCTCCGACTACGTGCATCTCCAGTCACGGGCACGCGCGGTCCTGTCCGACAGCGGCACGATCACCGAGGAGTCCTCCATCCTGAACTTCCCGGCGCTGAACATCCGCGAGGCCCACGAGCGCCCCGAAGGCATGGAGGAAGCGTCCGTGATCATGACCGGGCTCAACTGCGATCGGGTCCTGCAGGGCCTCGGCGTGCTCGCGTCGCAGCCGCGTGGCGGCCAGCGCCTGCTCCGACAGGTTGCGGACTACTCGATGCCGAACGTCTCCGACAAGGTGCTCCGGATCATCCTGGGTTACACCGACTACGTGCGACGGGTCGTGTGGCGGCAGTACGCCTGAGCGGCCCCGGGACCACGACGATGCGGATCGCGATCATCGCGGATACCTACCCGCCGCTGAAGATGAGCGGCGCAGTGCAGATGCGGGACCTCGTCCGCGCCTTTGCCGATGAAGGCCACGAACCGACGGTCATCGTGCCGACCAGCGGGCTCGACCGCCCCTGGGTCCTGGAGCGGGACGGCCGCGTCACGGTGCTGCGCGTCCGGACGCTGCCGACCAAGGACGTCGGTCATGTGCGCCGCGTGATCGCCGAGATGCTCCTTCCGTTCATCCTGCTCCGCGCGGTGACGGCAAGCGGCCTGCGTCCGGTGCGATGGGATGGGGTGGTGTGGTATGCACCGACGATCTTCCTCGGCCCGTTGGTCCGACGATTGCGGCGTGAAAGCGGCTGCCGCAGCTACCTGATCCTGCGGGACATCTTCCCCGAGTGGGCCGTGGACATGGGGATCATGCGGCGGGGTCTGGCCTACCGGTTCTTCAAGTGGGTCGAGCGCCGGCAGTACGAGGTCGCCGACACGATCGGTGTGCAGACGCAGGCCAACATGCCGTACATGTCGGCGTGGGCGTCGCAGCCCGGGCGGGAGCTGGAAGTCCTGCAGAATTGGCTGAGCCCTGCACCGATCCTGCCATGTCGGATCGACCTGTCGTCGACGCGCCTGGCTGGGCGCAAGGTCCTGGTGTACGCCGGCAACATGGGCGTCGCGCAGGGGATGGATGTGTTCATCGAACTGGCAGCCCGGATGCGGGTGCGATCCGATGTGGGGTTCCTCTTCGTCGGTCGTGGAAGCGACGCCGCCCGTTTCGCGGAGTCCGCGGAGCGCCAGGGGCTGGACAACGTCGTGTTCAGCGACGAGATCGAACCGACCGAGATCCCGGGCCTCTTCTGCCAGTGCTTCGCCGGGATCGTGGCGCTCGATCCCAGGCACAAGAGCCACAACATTCCAGGGAAGTTCCTGACCTACATGCAGGCTGGCCTCCCGGTGCTTGCACGGATCAATCCGGGCAACGACCTTGAGGGATTGATCGTGTCGGAGCGACTCGGCGCGGTGTGCACGGGAGGCGGGGTCGACGAGCTCCAGCGTTGCCTGGAGCGACTCCTGTCGGACCGTTCGCTGACCGACGGTGTGCGCGAACGCGCCCTCCTCGTCTCCGAGCGGATGTTCTCGTCGACGGCCGCCGTGCGGCAGATCGTGGCTGCGCTGGGGCGCTCGGCGACCCGGCAGCGACCGATGTCCGTGCTGCTGCTCAACCAGGCCTATTGGCCTGACGTCGTGGCGACCTCGCAGCATGCGGACGATCTTGCGCGGTCACTCGTCAGCCGTGGTGACCATGTGTCCGCCGTCGCCAGCCGCGCGATCTACGGCGAGAAGGGTTCCGCGCTCAAGCGGCGCGACAGCCACGGGGGCGTGGCGATCCACCGCGTGGGGCTGCAGCTCTTCGGCAAGCAGGGGATCACGCCGCGGGCCTTCGACTTCGCGCTGTTCTACGGTGCGGCCGCGCTGCGCTGCCTCACCCTGAAGCGCCATGACGTCGTGGTGTGCTTCACGACGCCCCCGTTCATCGCGCTCGTCGGTGTGCTGCTCCGGCTGGTGAAGGGCACCAAGGTGGTCTACTGGACCATGGACCTGTATCCGGATGTGGCTGGTGCCGCCGGGCTGATGCGCCGCGAGGGCGTGCTGTGGCGCGCACTCCAGTCCATCGATCGCTTCTGCCTGCGCCGCAGCGATCGCGTGGTCGTGCTGGGCGAGTGCATGCGCGACGTCGTGGTCCGCAAGGGCGCCGATCCGGCGCGCGTGACGGTCATCCCGGTCTGGAGCGGTGCGGAGCAGTTCCCGCTCCGTGCGCGCACCGACAACCCGCTCCGAAGCGCCTGGGGCATCGGTGACCGGTTCACGATCCTCTACACCGGCAACTTCGGCATCGGGCATGACATGGAAGCGATCGCCGGTGCGGTCGAGGCGCTCAAGGACGATGACCGCATCAGGTGGCTGTTCATCGGCGAGGGCAAGGCCAAGCCGGAACTCGAACGGCGCATCGCGGCCTGCGGGGCACGCAACGTCGTGCTCGCCGGCTACCAGCCGCGCGAACTCCTCGCGGATGTCCTCGATGCGGGCGATGCCCACCTGGTCTCGCTCCTGCCGGGTTGGCAGGGCCTGCTGCTGCCGAGCAAGTTCTTCAGCGTGCTGGCGGCAGGCAAGCCGGTGCTCTGGATCGGTCCCGACGGCACCGAGTGCGGGTCCATCCTTCGCGAGCACGCCTGCGGTTTCGAGGTGCAACCCGGTGATGCAGGCACCTTGGCGGATCGCATCCGCTGGTTGCTCGAGCATCCCGACCAGGCCCGGTCGATGGGCGATCGGGGGCAGCGCGCCTACCGCGAGCGGTACTGCTCGGCGGAAGCATGCAAGCACTGGCATCGCGTGCTCAGCGACGTGGTCGGGCGTTGAGGCGCACCATCCAGCGCATCGCCGTGGCACGCGGCCCGGGGCCGCGGAGCGTGGCGTGGATCATCCGGCGTACCGGAACTCCACGCCTGCGTCGAGCGATTCACCAAGGCTCTTCTTCACCGGGCAGGCGTCAGCGGCGTTCTCGAGCCGGGTGCGGTGCGGGCTGTCGGCGGG
>Ga0079302_1000262_pt1 | contig 13243 bp, 45 predicted proteins | sample Wag4_2014_7_16_FD_75102 | JGI IMG/M metagenome (GOLD analysis project Ga0079302, IMG submission 75102) | Fresh water mixed with fracking chemicals microbial communities from Ohio, USA - Utica-2 Time Series FC 2014_7_16 | ecosystem: Engineered > Industrial production > Chemical products > Input... | reverse complement strand
ATACTAGCATATACAAGCAAGTATCGATGTATTATAATACTATATTACAGCGTAACAGGATGCAGCATACGCAAAGCACCGCTTACAACCTGCGCTTCTGTATAAGTGCGCTTGCCATTCGTATCATACGACACAAGGTAAGTCGCAGACTTCTCATTGGGCACACCAATGACGCGACCGATATCCTTACTCACAGTCTCACGAACCATATCACCAATCTTGAATTGCATAATGTTACACTCCATGTTATGTTTTGAAATAGATTACTTACCAACCGCGACAACAATCTCATTGGTCTTGAAGTACGGGTTACGAGCGTTCTCCTTATCAGTCATCCACATACGCGGGACGCTGGAAGGAACAGGCTTGGGCGCACACATATCGGTGAGGACAATGTGACCATCAAACTCGCCAGACTTATTAACCCACTTGGTAGGAGCATTGAAGTCCGTACCACCACACATCACACGCTCCCAAGCCTTCTTGGTGCCCTTCTTCCACTCATACACAAGCGAGTCCTTCACCTCGGTATCGAAAGGAATAACCGTGAAGGTCGCAATGGCAGACAGGTTATTCAATTCGGAGAAGAACAGAGCAAGCATTGCATCCGACACAGAACCCGATTGGTCAATGCTAATCGCAATCTTGGCAATGCGATTCACCTTCTTGCCCGCATGGATGCGAGGGAAACGCTTGTTGATTCGACGCACAGTAGAGGACTTGTCGCAACGCTGAGAAGTCTTGACAAAGTAACGCAGCATCTTGCGCCAATCAACAGAGGTCTGCAAGGAATCCATAATACGCTTGCGCTGCTCGGCAGAGACAGAACCCCAATTGTTAGACTTGGAACACTCCTCCGCAGCCTGCTTGATAGCCTCCTTCAAACGCTCCTTAGCGATTTCATTGGTGGTATTGTCCATATCACCATCCTGCTCGGACCAACCGCTGTGGTCGTCAAAGGTATCGGGCAGACCATCACCATCAGACGGCTCACCTTCGCCCTTCTCACCCTTGTCGCCCTTCTGCTTGTCCTGCTCCTGCATCTTACGCAATTCATCGAAATAGAATTCAGCAGCCTTGCCCTTTTCAAGATGGGCAAACGGACCTTCGCCGGGAATACAAGCAATCTTCGGAATGTGCGGAATGTGAGAATTGATAGCAAGGTCCGTTGCAATGTTCCAAGTCTTGGTCATGCCCTCCGCAGGAAGGCGACCCGTAACATGGTCAAACACAAGATGGTCGAATTCATGACGAAGAACAGCAGCCTTTTCGGGGTCCGACAGACCTTCGAAGAAGGAAGGATTATACAGCATTTCAAACTGCTTGGACTCCTTATCAATACGCACGCCAGCAGTAGGAAGCGCGGTGGAGGACGACTTATTCACACGACGCGAGATAGCGGCGTAGAACGGCTCATTCTGAAGAAGGCGATAAACGTGGAGGTTAAGGTCGAAAGCCATTTGATAATTACCTTTTGATTGACTGAGGTTGATTGAAGTAATGTTCTACGCTACGAACATAGTATAGCACGGGGCTAAGAAGAAGTCTGTACGACCCACTACAAAACTGACGGTCCTTCTACGATGTAGTGTTTATCGAGCATGTAAGCATTATAGCATAGGGGCTTGTCCTTGTCTGTAAGGGAGACTACGAAATTTGAATAGGCGGAATGATACAAGATATTGTGTTGATACATGGCGTTTATCGATACATGATACTATATATTGTGATACTTTTGTGTTGGCTCCAAATACCCTCACTATCACACTATCATCCCCACATCCCTTATATATCTCTCGCACTTACGCGATAGTCTTTATAGTGCTTACGCATACGCTATATCTCTTTATAAGAACGCCACAATACTCCACATTCATCCACTTTATTCCACTCTTTCAATGCTTATAATTCGCTTGGTGCAAAGGTATTCGACAACCTCTTCTTCTTCTCTATTCCGATTCAGTCTGAGCAAACCAATAGATATATAAAGAGGGCGATATTCCTTTTGCTCCCAAATGAAATCTTCTAATACCACACCCTTCATCATAATGCTATTGAAAGGAACAGGAGGCGTTGTACATTCATATTCAAAAATGATTGTTTGTCCTGTTTTAAACATAATCACTCCACTCCACTTTAATCCACTTTCATTAGCACATATGGCAAATGCCAACGTATGTTGCCATTGAACCATTGAATTGCAATTTCATCATGTTCTTTCCCCTTATAGGTTGTAGAAAGAACATAGCCATATGAACGGGCTTGAAACCTATGCACTACAATGTCTCCTACATTAAACATCATCACTCACTTTCTCCCACCATTTAAGGGCTTCTGTCTGATAAAGCGTCATGGGTGATTTATCATCCCAATTAAGCCATTGAGCAGTAATGCGAGATAGAGATATATCATGGCAAGGACTATACTGAATACTTACAATAAGAGCATAATAGACTTTATTATCTCTTCCTACTATTGATTGCTTCTGTCTTACAATATCTCCTACATTAAACATTGTCATTCTACTTTCATCCACCAGTTTTTCGCTTCATGTTCATAAAGGGTGATAATAGGTATTTCACCATCCCAATTAAGCCATTGAGCAGTAATGCGACGAGCCTTGATAGTTGAATGTTCATTATGTTCTCCGTCTATACGGATGATAAGAGCATAATAGACTTTGTTATCTCCTCTTATTAAACTCTTCTGTCTTACAATATCTCCTACCTTAAACATTGTTATTCTCTTTCATCTTCTCAATCCAATAAAAGTTATGTACTGATATGACTCCATCAAACCAATGAACCTTAACATCATTGTTTTCGTTTATCTCTTCCATCACAAAACCAACGCTTATGGAAGGCAAGCCTGTTTCTGCATCATAATGATTGCCTCTGTGCTTTACAATGTCTCCTACTTTAAACATTATTATACCTTATTCCACCACATTTGAACTTCATGATAAGTAATCTTTGTATTTTCATCCCAATTAAAATTAAGTCCTTTAAGTTTGATATGAGAAAAAGGTCGGGGAGGATTGTGTTCCATATAAACGATAATGGCATAAGGAATAAAGGTAGGGTCTGCTCTTTTATGTTTATTTGTAATGATGTCTCCTATCTCAAACATTATATTCTGCTCTCTCAATTCTATCTTCATATGTCCATGATATCACATTGTCCTCAACAAACCATTGCACCTTGATGCTTGCATGTTCTGATATTGAAAGGCTGGTTACTTGAAGGATAACTCCATATGGTCTTTCTGCTCCTTTATGTCTTATGATATCGCCTATCTTAAACATTATCACACCTTGATTAAGTGTTTTGCATCATATCCCATATAACCATTACCCTTGAAACCATCATCAAAATTCCATAACCATTCAACGACATATCGATATTCATCTTTCTCACGACGAGGGCCATAGTCATGATTAATTAAAGGGTCTTTAATGATATCGATGACAATCCCATATAGTGTATCTCTCTTCCAAAATCTAACCATATCTCCTACCTTAAACATCGTTTATGCTCTTGATAACGTAAGGCGTTACCCAATATTCTTGACCATCGAAGTCAAACCATTTAACAAGATACCATTGCCATTCGTTTTCATCCTTTCTTTCATTAAGGATAAAGCCATATCCATCATCAATATGTCTTATGATATCTCCAATGTTAAATGTTTTAATCTTCATGCTCTCAAACCTTTATTAGATAGGCTATTGGAACAATCTCATTATGGGCTTCATCGAACCATCGAACAAGGAAATATGACTTTGCTGCTTCATATGAATGAACAACATAGCCATGCATGTTCTTTTTTGTTTTATGCCTCACCATATCTCCTGTCTTAAACATCGCTCACCTTTTCCAAATGGGTGAAGGCACACCAATATCCGCTCTTTCCTTTTTCAAGGATGAATATCTGGCAGGTATCGTCTGAGTAATCAACCCAAGTAACAATGCCATGAAAGTTTCTTCGGCTATTGAATACGATATCTCCTATCTCAAACATCATTCACCTTTATGTACTTCCCGCACATATGCAAGTCCAATTGATTAAACGTGTATCCTCCGCAATCAAACCTATGACACTTAAACATATAGCCAATGGGACTATCAAAATCATCATTCGCAAAAAGAGGCTCAATATTCAATACAAGAGCATACCAATTATACATTTTATGTTTTATGATATCTCCTATCTCAAACATTGCTCACCTTGAATAGTTGCTGTTCTTGATACCAAACGAAAGGGGTTTGCTCTTGTGAATTATGAAACCATCTGACAAGGTAGGAGGTTCTTCTGCCTGTATGTCTCCTGTCTGTGATAAAGCCAAAGGAGTCTTTTCTCCTTAAACCATCATAACCTACTATCTCTCCTATTTCAAATTTAAACATCAATACACCTTTACTATTCTATCATAGGAAGCCCACGATGTATCTCTACCATCCATCAAGGGACGAAACCATTTAACTTTATATCTGCTTGTCTCCTTTTCTTCTTCAACAACAAAGCCAATCAAAGAGCCTCCCTTTAATTGCACAATGTCTCCTATCTTAAATATCATCGGACACCTTTATCAAGTCCCTTGCTGAATAGGATTGTACCTCTCCATCATCAAACCATTTTACAATTATCAAGCGACCTCTTAAATCCACGACAATGCCAAAGGAGTACATGGATTCAAACTTAACAATGTCTCCTATCTTGAATGTCATTGGGATACCTTCGCCAAGTAATAAGCAGGGTATTCATAATTATAGTTTTCTTTTTGTGTTTCTTCATCAAACCAAAACACTTTGTACCAATCAAAGTAACGATGAATAATCACACCATAAACAGGTGGGTCTTTCTTTGCTGACTTGACAATATCACCAACATTAAACTTGCCCATGTTTATTGTGCCTTTACAAGAAAGCGAGGGTCATAATCAACATGGGTTCCAACATTATCCCTAAACCATTTCACCCTGTATGATTCGTAATCCTTGTATTTATCAATCCCGACAACAATTCCATAGATGAATTGGTATTGTTTCTCTTCTCCGACTTTTGATATATCTTCTTGCTCATACCAACGAACAATATCGCCCACATTAAACTTGCTCATGCTACCTTCTCCAATGAACGATAAGCATAAGAGCCAATAGAATACTTCATTCTGTTGTTATTATGCATCCATTGAATTACGATATATTCGACACCCTCCTTCACAACAAAGCCTGTTGTGCCATGCGTTGCCTTCAAGACAGCGAGGGCTGAGTCTTTGAATTTCACGATATCGCCTACTCTCATTAGGACACCTTCTCCAAGTCTGAGCAATAAACATAATCAACAATGGCATCATCATCGATAAGCCACTTGATATGGCATAGCGCACCCTTGCGGGAAAGGACAATGCCAATGAAACTATGTCCAAAACGATTTTCCCATTTGACCATATCTCCCACCTTAAACTTCCTTGAACCTTTTGCGCTCATTAGGAAAGCACCTTGATGAAATTGGGGAAAGCATGGACAGAAGAACCATCGAAGAATTTGACAATATAAACCTTTGGCTTGTTCTTGTCGATGAAGTTATCACGCATACCAACGACAACACCTATGCGGTGCCCGTTATATTGCACAATGTCTCCGACGTTCAAGTGCATGTTTTAATTGCCCTCCGCTTTCACGATATGGGTAACAGGCATGTAAGAGGTTCGATTAGTGGCGAACCATTCAACCTTCACAACATCGCAGACAAAATCGTCATCGTAAAAGCCTTCTGCAAGGACAACACCAAAATAGTATTGCCCATCTGACATGCCACTTGTGCGAATAATGTCACCGACGTTGAAGGTCACTACAAAACTCCACTATACGACCATTATAGCATAGCCCGATAGCCTTGTCTGTAAGGAGGACTACAAATCTATATCTTCGCTAACCTTCCGTAAATAGGCGATATTTGTCCATTTTACAGGGTTAGATGGTGGTGCGCCTATCTCAATTGCCCGTGGGTCGATAAACCATTCAACATAAACATATTGGTTATCTTTATCTGTCACATATCCAATAACAGGCTTATTTTCCCTATGATGCCTCATGCCGATATATTCAACAATATCTCCTATTTCTATTGTCATGGTATCCTTTCAATGTTTTCTGCACCATAAAAGGATAACCTATTGTTATGAAGAAAACGTATCTTATACATCAAGGTTGGCCCTTCATCAATGCCAACAACAAGAGCAGGAACCCTTGAATCAAGGATATGGGGAAACTTCACATTCACAATGTCACCGATATTAAACATTAAGATGCCTTCACCAAAAGGTATTCATTGAATTGACCGATAGTTTCTCCATCATTAAACCACTTCACCACATATTCAACTTCAAGTGGCATTGCAATTGTGTTTAGGATAACGCCATACGTATCGTTATCATATTGAAAGATAGCGTTTTTAACCTTTCTGAGTTTAACAATGTCCCCGATGTTAAACTTCATTCCGATACCTTGTCCCAACGACTTGCAAAGTTTGCTGCTGCATAATGACTTGAACCTCTATCGCTATTAATGAAATGAACCGAAATCATCCACCTTCCTCCCTTGCCATTACCATAGTACGAAGGCTTATAGATATCCGTGATAATCACAACATGATTAACCCTTGTATGATTGATTTTAAATAAGTCTCCTACCTTCACCACACACTTCCATCGTGGGTGCTTGTACGTCGTTGCTCTAATCTTTGGTATCTCTTCCATTTATTCCTCCTCCTCAAAGACAATATCATCAACGCGAATAAGCCAAGACTTGTGGGTTGAATAAATCTTTCCTGCGTTCTTTCCATGAATAAGTTGAAAGAATATGCAAGACTTCTCAATCTTTGTTATGAACCCAACATCGCTTGCCCTATGCGATTCTGCAACCAAATCGCCAACCTTAAACTTGCGAGGCGTGTGCGATTCACCATCAAAAGCGTACATCATTAGGCCACCTTGTTGAAGATTTTGCAAAACTTGGAAGCATAGTGTTCGGCAGAATCGCCGTCCCCCATTCGAAGAACAACAATCCTCCAACGATTATCGAATTTGCCTTGCACAATATGGGTCACAACCACGGCAAGATATGCGCCTGTGCTGTATTCCAACTTCCACATATCGCCTACACGCACAATCTTCCCATCACGATTGGTGTAGGAGGTTGCGGTCTTATTGGTTAGAGCAATGTACATTAGGACACCTTCTCATAAGTGTGGTGAAAACAAAACGCATCCATATCCTGTATATGTCCATCCCTAATGGCTTGAATACGAATTCGCCAATTGCGCTTATACTTAACCTTGTGGATGCTTGTGACAATAGAACATGATTCATCCAAATCGCCCCAATGCCACTTCACCATATCGCCTACTTTGATGATATGACCATCGGGTGAAGCGTAGGTATCTGAGGTCTTGCTGAAATGCATATTATGCGGCCCTCGTAAAGTAGTTGTACAATTCCCACAATTTATATCCATCGGGCTTTTCCTTGTCGTACCAATGGATAAGGACTTGTTTCACACACTTGCTGCTGTCATATTGAACCTCCACAAGAATACCAAGTTTGTCCGCGTTGAACGGCTTATTGCCTTTGATGATAGTACCTACTTCAAGCATACGAGTATTATAGCATGGCGGTCGTAGAAAGTCTGTAAGGAGGACTACGAAAGCGTAAGAGGGCTAAAAGGGCGTTAGTCCTCAACAATTGACCATGTAGTGTTTAAGGTTGCGTAATCTAAGTAGAATTCTTTGCTCCATTCGAAGATGAAAGCCCAACAGCCGAAGTCTCCAATTAGCGTTATATAGCCTGTAATCTGTTCGCCTGTATCATAATTAAAGAGGATTAAATTGCCGACTTTGATTCTTTTGGTGATGGGAGCGAAAAATTTTGGCGGCGAACCTTTCTTAATCATCCACTTTGAACCACCACTTTCCGAAGCCTACATCGCAAAGAACGTTTGGTAGGCCGCTCTTCATGCCGTGCTTGTCAATCCAAAAGACGTTGAAATGGTCCGTGCCCACTAACTCCTTCACGATGCCGTGAATTTCTTTTGAACCGATAGTATAATAGATGATAACATCACCGACCTTGATATCCATTTTATGCTCCTGCCTTTTTTAGCCTGTGGTCGTTGTAAACAATTCGGTCATATCCAGCAAAAAACCTAACCCTTACGCTCTTCGTTCCTTGCCCTTCTGTCGCAATTACATAACCTACTTCGTTTGAAAGAGAAACATGCGACCACCAAGTAATCATATCTCCAATCTGATATGTCATGCCTTGCCCCATAGTAGTCCGAAGTTATCGATGAACATGGTATGATTCTTGCAGGTTCCATCAAAGGAAGTCAATTCTATCACGTTTTCATCCTTTACCTCGCTGACAAAACCATAATGCTTTTCTTCATCATATGGCTCGCCTGTTCCATGATTATACTTCACAGAATAGAACCATACTATATCACCTTGATTAACAAAAGGCAACCTATAAAGTTTCCTATTAGGCTTACGCAAGGCGAATATCCCAAGGAAGGAGGACAGAAGAGTAGGTAGAACCATCGTTCTTAAAGATGGTGGCTACAATGCGTGGCAGCGAATCGACAGAAGAGGAGGTAGGAGTTGTGCTATTCCAGACCTCCGTGATAACAGCGTGCGAAGCATCATCATCCCACGCTTTATGAAAGTCCTGCGTAAAACGCACGATATCGCCCACTCGGAAAAACGGCTTCATACTTACCTCCTTAACGATACTTGCACATAAGGTGAAAGTTATAAACAATTCCAGCAAACAGGACAAGGAAACCAGCGAAAAACCCGACCATTACTTACTTTGCTCCACGATGAAGTATCATTATGCCACAACGGCAGCAGGAAGTCTGTAAGCCTACTTACACTTCTGCAAATGCCTTAAAGATAGCCAAAAAGGCTCGTCAAAGCACATGAAATGCACATAAGCCCATAGTCCGTAACTCTTTCCTAATTCTCTAATCTCAATCACATATCCTGCTGTATTGTTGAGGTTATTCCTCCAAGATTCAAACTCTGAGGAGTCTGCTGGCATATTGCCACTAAAACCACGCTGATTAACTTGTCTCCATGCTGAGATATGGCTTTTGTTTCTAAAACGCTCGTTTAATTCTACCATATCTCCTACTGCTACTTCGCCCACTTCATTTCCCTTTCATGCAGAACAAGGTCAAGCCCTGTTTGCATAAACCTAACTTGATATAGATATGCTTCCTTGTTTCCATACTTCTCAATTCGCGTCACCATACCTACGTCGCTATCAAGCAGCGTAAAACGCTCGCTTTGTTCAAGTTTGCGATACTTGGTAGGATAATACTCAGTATATTCCATATCTCCCCACGACGGCTTACTTGCATGAATTGCCGTCGCAGGAGACATAGTAAGGCGTGGAGAAGCCTTAACAAGATTACCAATTTGAAACTTAGTTTTTGCCATTACATCCGTCCCTTGTGGTTAGTGCCAATAGAGCCGCTTTCACCGACCTTTCTAAACTTCATGCCTGTCATAGCGATAGTGCCGCTACCAATTTGACAGGACTTACCTACGTTTTGACCGCTATTAGCCCTCCATGCCTTGACGTATTGCTCCCTATCCTTTTCGGTGTTGAAAGCAACGATAGTGCAGCCTACACCCTTTCCATCGCCAGCCTGCACACCAGCATAGGGAACAGCAGTTTCAAGGCCGAATTCTTCGACGCAATCGGGACATTCGTTAATCTTGCCGCCGATATCCCGCTTTCGACGGGAGGAAGCATCGAAGGAAACTTCGCAATGAATACAGGTCTTATTAAGCATAGGTTTATCCTTGATTATTAGGCGAGGTCGTTATTGTCGGTATTAGGTGCATCCCAACGAGGATTATCAAGAGGACGATTACGGAAAAACTCCGCATCTTCGTCGCTATATTCGTCGTCGCCAAGCACCGCATCCCAAAATGCAGTATATTCCTCGCTTTTATCGAACCGCTCTACCATGAGACACTCTCCACGTTGAGGAACCAGTATACATCAAACACGTATAGAAGTCTGTAAGGAACCTTACGACTTCCTGCTTAGGCTAAAATTGCTGAGTTATCCAGTTTCCTCCTCAATAATTTCGTCGTCCCTGTACCATAGTGCTGGTTTATCCATACTATCAAGGTATTTAACACGCAAATTTATGCCTCTAACCTCCACAATTAGAGCGGCGGTCACGGACAAGTCACCCGTGCTATAAACCTTGACGATTTCGCCAACTTTAAACTGCATTATGCCACCTTTTCGATGTTTGAGTGTCCATGAAGCGTGAAAATGTCATTTGTCTCAAAAGTACGGACATAATACATTCTTGGAGAACTCAAGCGGTCAATACCTTCAACGAAACAATAAACCCACCCACTTGTGGGAGATTTGTAGCGAACGATATCACCGATTTGAAACATTATGCCACCTTGCGAGCGAAATCCAGCGAGTGCCTCCAAATAGGCTCGCTGAAAACTCCATTATGGATGACAACAACCCTAAAAACACACTCTCTCGTTGAGTGCTTTTCAATAATAACGCCGTTCATAACGTCCTTATTATTGTTGCAGCGCACTTCTACAAGGTCGCCAACGCTATACATGGTTAGACCACCTTCTTAGAACGAGGCTTGCGAGCCTTCTTTTCGACAGGCTTAACCTCGGAGTCCTTGAAATGGCGCACTTCGCCAGTTTCAAAGGTAAGAATTCCGAAATGCCAGCGACCATCGTGATAGTTATACGTGATGGACTGAACAATGCCGTTAAAAGGCGAACCATAGGAATACTTGGCGATAACGATTTCGCCAATATCAACCTTGGTTCCCTCAATAAACCGCTTGTAACGGGCATTAATGAAGTTATTGTCCCACATCTTGTCCCAAATATCCTTTTCGGGAACAAAAGCAGAATCAGCGGTCATTTTCGCCACAACGGACGAATAATAGCCGTTAGCAGCATAGTAATTCTTAGCGAATTCACGCTTACGGAGCATTTCAGCATCCGTGGCGTTCCACCAAGAAGAATCGACAGGGACGAGTTGCTTTTCAACAGCAGAAAGGTACTTCAATTGAGCATCAGAAAGCCCCTTAGAAGCAGCCTGCTGCTTAATAGAAAGCACGAAGTCTACCATCTTCTGAGGAAGGCTGTTGTAATGCGGGCTATTCATGACAGCATCAATACGAGCCATTTCCGCAGGTTGAGCGGTAGCAGAAGCAGGACGAATAGCCGACGAGTGCGACCAATTCTTGCTGCGATAAGGACGATAGCCCCAAGCCATAGTTTCTAACCTTCGAATGAGTTAATGACGATGTTTAAGCAGTATAGCCCATAAGCGTGCAGAAGTCTGTACGCTGGACTACACTTCTTAACGTTGACAGGTATTCGGCGTTTTAACGAGCATCCAGCCGCGTTGATCGATGGTCTGGAAACTCGTCGTAATAAACGAGGTATCTGGCACGTTATCGCCATAGAAGCGAACGATAAACGTTCTTCCTTCCACGCTAATCACGTAGCCAGCGAGCCACTCGCCACGATAGCGAGCGGAGATAAGGTCGCCAACGAGAGGTTTATCGGACATTTATGCTCCCTTTTCCATGCTAATCACCTCAACAGCACGCTCACGGGCCTGCTTTGCACGACGAAAGCCGTTTTCCCACCACTTACGGGTAGGACCGACCGCTTCGTAGCACCAAACGCCCCAAACATCCTGCCAAATCGTGATAGTCCATCCGGCGCGAGTCGGATGGGCTTCGGTCTGCACGTTCGTTCGATTCTGCACTTTATCCTCTTCGTTCGTTCTACTCTAAGACTATACTCCCTTAACCTCCCGCTGTCTGTATGCTGGACTACACTTTTTCACTTCCCTCTACGATGGGCCTACCATGCGTCATTCGAAAGGTTATGGCATAAGTGGGCGTAACTATTAAAGAACCTCTACGATGAAAAGGGGGGCATAATTCGCTAGTTATAACCTGCACTTAGAGGCAGACCTCGCCCCGTCGTTTATAGGCTCGACGGACCTCGGACCCCTATGGACCCCCTACCTCGTCCCTCCTCGTGGCTCATAAGGCTTCCGGGAGCCCTTAGCGTTGAAGCCTACGGGGGCTCGTCCTGCTACGGCAGACACGCACGGGTTAGCGTCGGCATAGAATGTGTAGTTTGGCTTACACTTTCTTTCTTTAAGTCCTTGACAGGCACCAGCACTACGTCGTAGCGGCACGGACCCCTCTACGATGAACGAGGGGGTGGCTAAGTACATAGAATGATTGAGCGAATCCTCGCATCGCTTCTACCCCCTCTGGGGAGCCTTATGAGCCGTCCGACCCTCGGACCCCTGCTGACCCTCCACCCTTACCCTCCGCGTGCCTCCGGTGGCTTCCCGGTGGCCTTAGCGGGCATCCTACGGGGGACGCTGGCGGTCCACGGGAGACACGGACGAGGACGAGCACGGCATCTTGAAACTGAAAGTCATTATCAACAAAAAAGTTGTAAAAGAACGGCTGTTCACCTTGACAAACACTTTTGACTTCGTACTGAGGATAACCTATGGAATGTTACGAAGTGTCGTTACTTGACGATAAGTAACGCAAAAACGTAACATCGAAGCCCGAAAAGCAGAAGGGGCCAGCATTTCTGCCAGCCCCTTGAAGGTCTACGCCGTTTTATCGGCGTTTATCGCTCAATTCTTGCCCGTGAGCAACTTGACGAGGTGGTCGCCGCACTTGATGCCAGCAGCCGTCGTCGTCTTGTGGAAGGCAATGGAAAGTTGCACGTTCTGCTTGCCGATTTCCGTGAACAACTTCATTGCCACTTCGGACGGGAGAGTAATCCAATACTCAGCGAGGTTCTTCGTGGCAGCAGCGGAGAGGTCCGCAAAACGGCCCGACAGAATCATCTTATCCGCGAGGGCGTTGTGGTCCGTGATGGAGAAGTCCTTAGTGGCAGAAACCTTGCCGCTATCAAGGATATCCTCAACGGTCACGATGCGCTGGTAGTTAGCAACGAAGTCGTTGAAGGCAACCGCAGCCTCAAAGCCAACGAAAGCAGCAGCGAGGTTGAAGATAACAGGCGAAGCACCAGCCTCCAGCAGACGACCCTTAACGAGACAGTCGTTAAGACGCTTCCAAGAACGACGGGACGGATAAACCTTGTTAGGCTCGTAGTCGCCGCTGTGTTCAAGG
>Ga0079302_1000258_pt1 | contig 13335 bp, 14 predicted proteins | sample Wag4_2014_7_16_FD_75102 | JGI IMG/M metagenome (GOLD analysis project Ga0079302, IMG submission 75102) | Fresh water mixed with fracking chemicals microbial communities from Ohio, USA - Utica-2 Time Series FC 2014_7_16 | ecosystem: Engineered > Industrial production > Chemical products > Input... | reverse complement strand
GAACAGGATCGAGTGGCCCAGGTGGATGTCGGATCCGGTGGGGTCGATGCCGAGCTTGATCCGCAGGGGGCGCGCCGCTGCCTCAGCTTCAGCGAGGCGGGCGGCCAGGGCCTGGTCGGGGTCGGCGCCGCCGGCGGGGAAGAGATCGGCGACACCGCGGGCCAGCCAGCCCGGCAGAGCATGACCGGCGCCAGCGCTGCGGCAGAGGTCATCCCGGCCTGGGCCTGTGCCTGCGCTCATGGGGCCTGAATCCAGCGAAGAGTCGCCGGATCGTAGGCAGGCGCCGACAGACGGTTGCAGGCCGACGCCACCGACACGCTCACGGATGTCGGGCCTGAGGCAGGGCTCAGCCCTGCTGATCGAGCTGCTGTTTCATTCGCTCCAGGGTCTGATTCATCTGGGCGAACATCAGATCAGGTGTAAGGCCGAACTGGCCCAACTGGGTGCGCAGCTGCTCCACCGTGAGCTTGGCCTGGAAGTCCTCGGAGAGTTCGAAGCGCTTCATGAACACCCGATAGCGCTCCATCACATCCTCCATCCGTTCGATGTAGAGCTTTTTGCCCTCACGGTCGAACTTTCCGTATTCGCTCCCCAGCTGCATCAGTTGCTGGTAATCGCCGAAGAGGCGCTTGGCCTCGTCCTGCACGATCTCGGAGTCGAAGAAAGCCATCGGCTGCCGGAATGCTCCCTGGTCCTTTGATTCTGGGCAGCCGCCGGCCTGGCGGTGCAGTGGGTGGAGTGCGGATAGACGTATCAACCTGTTGGATGACGGCCCGTGGGATGACGGCCTGTTGCGTTACAGCCTGTATCGCTGGCTGCGGCAAGGTAGCGATCACCACAGGCCAACGGGGTGGCGGTGGACAGGCTGACAGCAGAGACCGGGGCCCCCGGAACAACGTGGACTACACCCCACTGCTGGAGCAGATCCGCCGCAACGGCGAACGCAGCCTGGCGCTGCTGAACCACCTGACCGTGCTGCTCTGCCTGGGCGATCCCGCCCTGCTCAGCCTGCTGGCCACCCGCGTGATGGAGGACACCCGGGTGGTTGGTGCCGTGACCACGGCCCAGGAGGCACTGCAACGGCTTGAGCGTCATCAACCCGGCCTCGTTCTGCTCTCCGACCGGCTGATCCAGGGGGATGGCATCCAGCTGATGCGCCAGATCCGGGAGCAATGGCCTGCCGTGCGGGTGCTGCTGCTGGTGAACAGGGAGCATCGCCATCTGGCGATCCGGCAGGCGGTGGATGGGGGCTGCGATGGCCTGGTGCTGCAGTCGCGGGTGGGCAGCGGCTCAGTGGTGGCCGCCCTGGAGGCGGTGAGTCGCGGGGCGGTCTACATCGACCGGCCCCTGCGGGCCGACCTGCGGTGGCAGGGTTCGGCCTCCGGTCCGCTGCAGCCGCTCAGCGAACGGGAACGGCAGGTGCTCCAGGAAGCCGCCAGCGGCGCCAGCAACCCTCAGATCGGTCAGACCCTGCACCTGGCCAGCGACACGGTCAAAACCCACCTGGCCAACCTGCTGCGCAAGCTGCCGGCCCGCGACCGCACCCATGCGGTGGTGCTGGGACTGCACTGGGGCCTGATCGACTGGCCGGAGGCGCTCGAGCCCGGCTAGGTTCCCCCTGCCCGCCAGCTCTGGGTCCGCATGGACCGACAGGACGCGTTCCGTCAGCCCCCGCAGCGGCACTGGCTCGACCCGCTGGCTCGGAGGGTGTTGCGCGCTGCCGGGGTGCTGCCAGCCCAGCCACGGCCTGCCGCCCCCTCTCCTCCCCGGCGACCGGCCCTGGCTGATCCGGCGCCAGACCGGGTGGAACAGGAGCTGCTGGCCATGAAGCTGCGCCAGAACCCCCAGCAGCCCTTTCGCGATGCCAGCGAGCTGGCGCTGGCGGCGAGCCTGGGCTGGCGACTGGATGTGAACCGGGCCGGCGCGAACGACTGGGAACGCCTGCCGGGACTGACCGACAAGCAGCGGGATCTGCTGCTGCGCCTCCAGGCCGGAGGGGTGCAGCTCAGCGGTCCGGAGGATCTGCAGCGGCTGCTGGAGGTGAGCGACGAGCAGCTGCGCACCTGGCTGCCGGTGCTGGAGTTCCGCTGGTATGGCGCACCGGCCCCGGCTGGAACACCGGATCGTCTGGATCTGAACCGAGCCACGGCGGTCCAGCTGCAGGCCCTGGGCCTGGCGCCGGAGCGGATTCAACGACTTCAGCGCGAACGCTTGCGGCAACCCTTCCAGGATCTGGCCGATCTGCAGCAGCGGCTGCAGCTGCCGGCGACTTTGGTGGAGCAATGGATCGGCAGGGTGTGCTTCGGCAACGGACCGGTGGGCCCGGTCCTGCCACCGGGGCCGAAGCGCTGAGGTCGGCGATGTCCTGGCAACAACCCGCTGGCCGCAGCGTCCGGCAGACCAACCTGTTCGAGGGCGACGGCGGGGCGAGCGGCCATCTGCGGCACCCGGAGCCGCTGGCCCTGGCCGCCCGGCAACTGCAGCAGTGGCGCCGGGATCTCGGCCGCTTCCAGGCCCCCCTGTTCCGCGGGAGCGGCGGTGGCGACGCCCAAGGAGAGCTGTTCAGCCCGCCGGACGACACCGACACGGGCGCCAGTGCCGTCAATCCGCTGATGCTGCGCAGTCAGGCCCTCAGTTTCTGGCGCTGGCCGGATCCACCGCAACAGGGGGCCGCTCTGTACTTCGTGCTCGATGCCGCGGTGAGTGAACCGGAGCATCCGGCCCTGCTGCTCTACGTGGGGGAGACCGGCCAGGCCGACCGGCGCTGGAAAGGGGAGCACGACTGCAAGCACTACCTGAGCGCCTACAGCGAGGCCCTGGTCGGCGCTGGCCTGGACAGCAGGCTGAGCATCCGCTTCTGGCTGGACGTGCCTCTCGATGTGCGCCGGCGCCGGGCCCTGGAGCAGGCGCTGATCCGCCGCTGGTTGCCGCCCTTCAACAAGGAGACCCGCCAGCGCTGGGCCACCCCGTTCACGGCCGACTGCGGCTGAAGCGACGGCAGGCCCTGGCTACGATCGCTGCCGCGATGCGGCCTGGTCATGGACTTCAGCAACGAGCCCCGGTCGTTCCATGACGTTCTCCCCGACTGGGACGGTGACACCCTGGCGGTGGGGCTGTTCAGCGCCGCCGAGGACCGCAAGGCCCATCCCCTGCGGCAGCAGCTGGCCGCCAGCTTCGGGGCGGACCTGTTGGAGCGGCTCGAACAGCTGGCGTTCCAGGGGAAGGCCGGCGAATGCCAGAGCTTCGAACGCCTGGGTGCTGGGCCCAACGGCCTGATTGTGGTGGGCCTGGGTGATCCGGCCGCCTTCAATCTCGCAGCCCTGCGCGGTGCCGCCGCCACAGCCGCCGCGGCGGCGGGCCGCCGCCACAGCCGCCATCTGGGCTTGGCCCTGCCCTGCGAAGGCCTGGACGCTGCCGCAGCGGCGGGGGCGATGGCAGAAGCGGTGCGCCTGAGCCTCTACCGGGACCAGCGTTTCCGCAGTGAACCGGAGCCCATCTCCCGGCCGGAACGGGTGACCCTGTTCCAGCTCGGGGAGAGCGCCGATGCCGGACTCGCCGGCGTGGCGCCGCTCTGCGCCGGCGTGGAGCTGGCCCGCGCCCTGGTGGCGGCACCACCGAATGTGGCCACCCCCCAGCACCTCGCCGAAACCGCAGCGGCGATTGCCGCCGACTTCGCTCTCACGCTGAAGGTGCTGGAGCGGACCGACTGCCAGGCCCTGGGGATGGGCGCCTATCTGGGAGTGGCCCAGGGATCCGACCTGCCCCCGAAGTTCATTCATCTCACCTACCGGCCCGAGGGCGCGGTGCAGCGACGGGTGGCCTTGGTGGGCAAGGGTCTCACCTTTGATTCCGGCGGTTACAACCTCAAGACCGCCGGCTCCCAGATCGAGATGATGAAGTACGACATGGGTGGCAGCGCAGCGGTGCTGGGAGCGGCCCGGGCGATCGCCGAACTGAAACCGCCGGGGGTGGAAGTGCACGTGATCGTGGCTGCCTGCGAAAACATGATCAGCGGCGGCGCAGTGCATCCGGGCGACATCCTCACCGCATCCAACGGCAAGACGATCGAGATCAACAACACCGATGCGGAGGGGCGATTGACCCTGGCTGATGCCCTGGTGTACGCCTGCAGGCTGGAACCGGATGCGATCGTCGATCTGGCGACGCTCACCGGCGCCTGCGTGATCGCCCTCGGGGAGGAGATCGCGGGGCTGTGGTCGAGCAGCGACGCCCTGGCGGCAGCCCTGGGCCGTGCCGGTGAGGCCAGCGGCGAGGATCTGTGGCGCATGCCGCTGCGGTCCTCCTACAAGGCCGGGCTGAAGAGCAGCGTGGCCGACCTGAAGAACACCGGCCCCCGCCCCGGTGGTTCAATCACCGCCGCCCTGTTCCTGCAGGACTTCGTGACAGCCGGCCTGCCCTGGGCCCACCTCGACATCGCCGGCACGGTCTGGAGCGACAAGGGCCGACGGGAGGATCCGGCCGGAGCCACCGGCTTCGGCGTGCGCACCCTGGTGAACTGGGTCGCGGCAGGGGCTCCGATCGAACCCGCGGCGTAGGGTCAACGGGCCTGCGCCGACCCTGCCGCCCCCATGGCCGTCAAGAAGATCCGCTGGTACGTCAAGGCACAGCTGGGAGTGCTGCTGCTTCCGGCAGGCCTGTGCCTGTTTGGTGAGGCGGTGATCCGCAAGGGCCTCGAGGAGCTGGCGCGCCGGGCCGACCTGGCTGGACTGGCAGCCGGCAATCCATCGATCCGCGTGCTCGAGCCAACGGGTCCATGGTTCTGGTATGGCACCTTCGGCCTGGTCCTGATCAACGCAGGCGTGGGCCTGATGATCGAAAGTGGCCTGCTGCGGGGTTATCCCCGCCAGCAGGGCTAGGCCGCACTGGTGAGCGAGGTGCTCGCGGCCACGGTCGCACCTACCGGCACCAGCAACTCAGCAGGCGACTCGAGGGCATGAATCTGCCAGCGGGCCCGGTCCCCGCAGAGGCTGAGCAACCGGTCGAGATCGTCGGCGGCCTGCTTCGCACTGGAGTACGGGCCGATGTGCCGGGTGTGCAATCCCTCCCGGATGGTCAGCAGATACATACCCATCGCGAACCTCAGCGGAACCAGGCTAGGCAGCCGGAATGGGACGGCAAGTCGGCAAACACCAGCAGCAGCAATGGATCTGCGCAAACAAGACCGCCAGGAGCCTTCAGCTTTTCCTCAGCATTGCCCCAGGCCTGACCGTCACCGATCGCCGGCCGGGAGATCAGGAGCCGACCTGGCGCCAGGGCTGAACACTGCGGGCCCGCCCCCCCCAGATGGCGTCCAGACGCCGATCCCGGCCGCAGGCCCAGCGGTAGTAGCGATACTTGACGCTGTTGCGACGGGCATAGTCCTGGTGGTAACCCTCAGCCGGCCAGAAGCGGGTCAGGGGCAGGATCGCCACTTTCAGCGTTGCAGGGGACTGGCCGAGCTCAGCGGCCGCAGCGGCGCGACTGGCCTCCGCCTCCCGACGCTGGGTCGCATCGGCCACGAAGATCGCCGGTCGATATGAAGAGCCGCGGTCGCAGAACTGACCGCCGCCATCCAACGGATCGATGTTGCGCCAGTACGCGCGCAACAGGGTCGCGTAGCTGATGCGCGCCGGATCAAAGCGCACCTGCACACTTTCCAGATGGCCGGTGCCGCCGGCTGTGACCTGCTGATAGGTGGGCCTGGCCACTGTGCCGCCGCTGTAGCCGCTCTCCACCGCGAGCACTCCCGGCAGCTTCTCCAGATCGTGCTCCAGACACCAGAAGCATCCACCCGCCAGCACCGCCTGCTGGGCCGGTGCGGCCTGGGCCGGTGCAACGGCGAGGCTGCAGCAGAGGAGCAGGGGGGTGAAGGCAGCCAGCAGGGCGACGATCGAGCGAATCAGGGCCGATCTCCCAGGCCAGGTCGGGACGGTCATGGAGTGATGTGCGGAGGGGGCGGTTGCTGCAGCAGATCCAGGATCGCCGCCGCAGCCCGATCGGTGACGCCCGGCTCACCGAGCTCACGGCGCAGCCTTGCATAACCGCTCAGCATCGTCTGCCGTTCCGGGCTGCCCTCCTGCAGCAGGGGCAGCGCGCAGCGCACGATCGCGTCGGCATTCAGATCCTCCTGCAGCAGTTCCGGCACGAGCCTCTCCCCCAGCACCAGGTTCACCGGCGAGATGTGGGGCACGCTGAAGCGCAGCAGATGGCGGGCCACAAAGGCCGTGAGCCAGCTGACCCGGTAGACCACCACCTGCGGCACCCCGCGCAGGGCCAGTTCCAGATTGACGGTGCCGGACTTGGCCAGGGCCAGATCGGCCGCGGCGCACAGAGCCGGCTTGAGCTGATCGGCGTCGGCCGCAGCGATCACCCGGGCTTCGACCCCGGCTGCGACCAACTGGGCGGACAGCCGGGCTTCAAAGCCGGAGAGCCCCGCCGGCACCACCACCTGCAGGCTGGGGTCGCGGCGTTGCAACGCAGCGGCAGCAGCCACCAGATGGGGCAGCAGGTAATGCAGTTCCTGACGGCGGGAGGCCGGCATCAACAGCAGCACCGGCCCATCGCTGCCCAGACCGAGCTGACGCCGGGCCTGCTCCCGGGCGGGCGGTGTGCCGATGGTGTCGAGCAGGGGATGGCCCACGTAACTGACCGTGGCGCCGCGGCAGCGGTAGTAGCGGGCCTCCTCCTGAAAGATGGCCAGGATCTGGTTGGTGAAACGGATCAGGTTGGTGCGCCCTTCCGAGCCGAACTTGAAGGCCCACTCCTGAGGAGCGATGTAGTAACTGATCGGCACCTGCGGATAACGGCGCTTGATGCGCAGCCCCAGGCTCACGTTCGGTCCCATGTAATCGATCAGCACAACCCCATCGGGGAGCTGCTGGCGGAACCAGCGCTTCAGGCGCCGCTGCAGCCGCAGGGTGGGCAGCAGAAAGGGGATCGCCTCAAGCAGACCGATCGCCCCCATGCGGCTGGTGTTGGCCAGCAGCACGGCGCCGGCCCGCTCCATCCGCTCTCCCCCGAGGGCCATGATCTCCAGTTGCAGTCCACGCCGGCTGGCCTGGCGCCGCAGCGCACGCACCAGCAGTGCGCCCTGCAGATCACCAGACACCTCGCCGGTGCTGATCAGCAGCCGCACCATCAGCGGGCTCCGGGAATCGGTCCACGGCGCGAGGGGGCCTGGGAGGCTTCCAGGAAGGCGACCAGGGTTGCGGCGGCTGGGCTGAGCGGCTCGGCGCGCAACAGCTGCAAGGCGGCGGCAAGGGTGTGACCGCGGCGATAGATCAGGCTCCAGGCCCGGCGCAGATCCTCAACCTGCTGGAGTCCGCCGGCCTGGTCGGCCAGTCCGCTGCGCTCCAGGCCGATCCGGTTGAGGGCGCGCACCCGGGCTGGATGGCCCTCCACCATGCAAAAGGGTGGTACATCGCGTTCGATCCGGCTCATGCCGCCCACCATGGCCAGGGTGCCCACGTGCACGAACTGGTGAATGCCCAGCACGCCGCCGATCACGGCCCGGTCGCCGATCACCACATGGCCGGCCACCGCCACCCCGTTGGCGATCACGATCCGGTCCCCCAGTTCGCAGTTGTGCCCCAGATGGCTGTAAGCCATCAGCAGATTGCCGCTGCCGATGCGGGTGCAGGCCTCGCCGGCGGTGGCCCGGTTGATCGTCACGCACTCGCGGATCGTGTTGTCGTCGCCGATCTCCACACCGGTGGGGGCACCGGTGTATTTGAGATCCTGAGGCTCGAGGCCGATGCAGGCGCCGGGGAAGATCCGGTTGCCGCTGCCCATCCGCACCCGGCCGTCGATCACCACATGGGGGCCGACCCAGCAACCGGCACCGAGCTGCACCTGGGGACCGATCACCGCAAACGGACCCACCTCCACATCGGCGGCCAGTTCAGCCCGGGGGTCGACGACTGCGCTGGGATGGATCAGACACGCCATCGACCTCAATCAACCAGCGAGAACAACAGCGCACCGGAGCAGGCCAGATCCCCATCCACCGTGGCCTGGGCCTGCACCTTGCCAAACCGCTTGCGCTTGAGACTGAGCAGCTCGCAGGTGATCAGCAGCTGATCGCCGGGAACGACCGGCCGGCGGAAACGGACCCCGTCAATGCCGGCGAACACGAACAGACCTTTCGGCAGTTCGGGCATCTGGGTGACGATCAGGCCACCCACCTGGGCCATCGCCTCGACGATCAGCACTCCCGGCATCAGCGGACGCCCCGGGAAATGGCCCTGAAACTGGGGTTCATTGAGGCTGACGTTCTTGATCGCCACCGCCCGCTTGCCGGGATCGTGCTCGATCACCCGATCCACCAGAGAAAAGGGGTAACGGTGCGGCAGCAGCCCCTGGATCTGCTCGGCGCTCAGCAGCACGGGGTGGGGGGAGACGGCATCCAAGGGATTTCAGGCAGGGAGAGGGGCGAGGTCAGCCTCGAGGGCCGCGGCCAGTTCGGTGTGCAGCCGGTGGGAGCCGCGATAGGCGAACACCTGGGCCCTGGGCAGGCCAATCAGGGCCAGATCACCCAGCAGATCGAGAATTTTATGCCGCACCGGTTCGTCGGCAAAACGCAGGGGGGGGTTGAGCCAGTGGTCCCCGTCGCAGACCAGGGCATTATCGAGACCACCTCCCTGGATCAGACCGGCGGCCCGCAGGTGCTCAACCTGGGAGCGCAGCCCGAAGGTGCGGGCCGGGGCGATCTGCTCCACGAACAGCTGCGGGGTGAGCGGCACCGTGAACAGCTGGCGGCCGATGGCGGCCTCACGGAAGGCAATCGCCGCACCCAGCTCGAGGCGCTCGGCGGGGATGGCGGTGACGAAGCCTCCTCCGCCACGCACCGTGACCGGACGGAGCAGCGGCCGGAGTTCGGATTGGCAGCCCAGACTCTGCAGACCAGCAGAGGCCAGCAGCTCGACCCAGGGCAGGGCCGAGCCATCCAGCAGCGGCAGTTCGGGGCCCTCCACCAGAATCCGGGCCTGGCTCACCCCACAGCCGGCCAGGGCAGCCAGCAGATGCTCAACGGTGGCCAGGCGACGGCTGCCCAGCTGCAGCGCCGTGCAGAGCGTGGTCTCGCACACCTGGCCAGGGGTCAGTCGCTGGGGCGGGATGGCCGGCTGATCAAGCCAGCCCAACCAGTAGCCGGGGCGCTCGCAGGGCCCCAGTCGCACCCGCGCGGCGGCACCGCTGTGCAACCCCACCCCAGCAATCTCCACTTCAGCAGCCAGGGTGAAGGCCTGGCCGTAGTGCGCAGGCCAGCAGCTCACTAGAACTTCCAGCCCACCCCGAGATTGAAGCGCCAGTCGCTGGTGAAGTCCTGGGTGGCCACCTCCAGGCGCAGCGGGCCGACCGGTGTGGTGACGATCAGACCGATCCCGGGCGAGAACCCGTCGCCCTTCTTGCCAAGCTGTCCACCCGGATTGCCGGGGATGTCGGCCTGGGTGCCGAAGGTGGTGCCTGCATCAAAGAACACCTCACCGCTGACGATACTGAAAATCGGGAAGCGGTACTCAACGGTGAACTCCCCGAAGCTCTTGCCGACACCGAGATCGCAGTCGTAATACCCGCGCACCGAGTTACCACCACCCAGGCAGAAAGCCTCGTAGGGGGGGATCTCATCACCGATCAGAGTGCCGCCGGAGAGCTGAAAGGCGAGGGCCTGCTTGCAATCTTCCTTCTCGCCGGGCTTGGGACGACAACCCTTGTAGATCTTCAGCCAGTTCACCGGGATGTAGTGGCTGACGGTGGCGCGCACCCGATTGAACGTCGGCGAGTCGGGGCCGACACTGACAAACTGCTCGGTGCCGACGCTGAGGAAATTGCCTCGGGTGGGGTTGCGGGGATCATCGAGAGTGCTGTAGGTGGCGCCGAGACGAACACTCAACAGCTGGTTTTCGGAAGCACAGTTATAAGCCATACAAATCACCTGACGACGGGGAACCACATCCGGAGACTTGTTGGCGCCCACCACCGCCTGGGTGTATTTATCCCCGGCGAAATTCATGGGGGTCACTTCCTGGCCACTGAAAGCCAGGATCATGCGCCACGGGGCTTTCTTGAAGGGATCGCCACCATTGAGAGGCCGCACGAATTGCACATTGCCACCGATCCGCTGGATGGCGACGGTGTCGAAATTGGTGCGCACCAACACATCATCGCCACCGACAGATCGGGGCCTGTTGGTGACAATGTCAAAGTCTGCACCATTGAAATCCTGCAGGTCGGTGCTGAAGGTGCTGTTCTCACTCTGGAAGATCTGGGGGATCTCCCGGCTGAAGAAGGCCCTGGCGCGGAAGGAGGTGCGGAAGCGATCTCCCTTGATCCAGGGATCGGTGAAGGTGATGTCACCAAGTCCCCCGAACTGGCCATAGGAAATGTTGGTGCCAAGATCCCAGGCCCGGCCACGAAGGTTTGAATCCTGGAGTTGGATCTGACCGAAGACACCCTGACTCTGGCTGTAGCCGACACCACCGGAAATGGAGCCGGTGGACTGTTCGACAATGCCCAGCACAACCACCACCTCGCCCGGCTGGGCAGGCAGGGGCTTGAGGGTCACCTTCACATCACTGAACAAGCCCGTGCCATAAATGCGCTTGATGTCTTCCTCCAGCTGGCGGCGGTTGAACACCTCGCCTGGCTTGAGTGAAACCTCCCGGGTGATCACCCAGGGCTTGGTCTTGCCGCGGATCGGTTCGCCTTTGTCGTTGGTCGTTTCCCCTTCCTTGTTGATGAATTGCACCTCCACGCCCTGCACGGTGCCCTCGCGCACCAGCAGGGCGACGTTGCCATCCGGGCTGACGCGGCTGGGCCCGGTCACCCGCGCCAGGGAGAAACCCTGCTCCGCATACCACTTCTGCAGCTCCTGCATGCGGGACTGCAGGGTGTTCAGGTTGAGGGTCTTGCCGTAATCAGGAGCAAAGGTGTCGCTGACCACCTGCTCAGGAATCTTCAGCTTGTCGGCGGGCTCCAGGTTCACGGTGCGCAGCACCGGATTGGGCAGAACGGTCACAACCAGCCGCACGCCGAGCGGACCATCCACCGGCTGGATGCGCACATCGGAAAACCAGCCGGTGGCATAGATGGCGGCCAGGTCGGTCTGAAGCTCGCTGCGGCTCACCCGGCTCCCCGGCGTCACCGCCATGGCGGCGTAGGCAGCCCGCTCCAGGCGTTCCCGGTCAGGATGATCATCCAGACCCTCGAGCACCACCTCCGCGATCTGGACCCGCTGCTCCACCGGCGCCGGGGCGGCATCCAGCTGCTGCGATGCGGGGAGCTGCCCAGCCGGCTTGGCGGGAGCGGCACCGGGCTGCTCCTGGGCCTTGAGCGGCGCAGCAACCAACAGGGCGGCTCCCAGGGTGGAGAGCGTCAGCCGCAGGGGAAGCACAGCCTTGGAACCCAGCAAGCCGGCCATGAATGTCGCAATCGGCGCGGCAGAACCGCAGGTTCGGCAAACCTTACCGGTGAACCCTGGGTTGGGGACAGACCCCCTGGATCCGTTTGAGAACCTCCCCATAGGCCTCCACAACGCCGCCGAGATCCTGCCGGAATCGGTCCTTGTCGAGGATGCGGTCGTTGCTGTCGGCCACCGCCTCATCCCAGAGGCGGCAGGTGTCGGGGCTGATCTCATCGGCCACCACCAGCTGCTGGTCAGCCGTGATGCCCAGCTCGATCTTGAAATCCACCAGCCGCAGTCCGACGGACTGGAACAGGCCGGTCAGCACCGCATTGACCTGCAGAGCCAGGCGCTCCAGCTCACGGCGCTGGTCGGCGTTCATCAGACCAAGCCGCTCCAGGCGGGCTTCGGTGAGCAGCGGATCACCAAACGCATCATCTTTGTAGTACAGATCAAGCAGGGGTGGTTCCAGCGGTGTGCCCGGCTCGATCGGCATCTGCCGGCAGAGCGACCCTGCCGCCACATTGCGGATCACCACCTCCACCGGAATCACGCGCACGGGCCGCACCAGCATCCAGTTGGCGGCCAGGGGCTCCGGGGCCAGACCCAGGTAGTGGGTCGGCACCCCGGCCGCCGCCAGCACCTCGAAGAGCAGTGCGGAGATGCGGCAGTTCAGCTCCCCCTTGCCGGCCAGCTGAGCCTTCTTGAGGGCATTGAAGGCCGTGGCGTCGTCCTTGTATTCGACGGCGACCAGGTCAACCTGATCGGTGGCGTGCACCCGTTTGGCCTTGCCCTCGTAAAGCAGCTCGGTGAGGCGGTAGGCGGTCATGGCAGTGGAGAGGACGAAGACGGAGCCGCGGTGAAAGACGGGGCCGCGGTGGCAGACGGAGCCGCGGTGAAAGACGGGGCCGCGGTGGCAGATGGAACGGCGGTGGGGTCGGAGCTGTTGTCTGCCGGGCCAGCCGGAACGGCATGGCCAGCGGCGGCCCGGGGACTCCGCAGCTGCCGCTCCAGCTCCAGCAGGCGGGGATCGCCCGCCGCATCGGACTGGTGGCGACGCTGCAGCCACTCACCGTAGGCATCGTCGATCCTCGCGCCGAGGCGCAGGCGTCGCTCCAGAGCCTGACTGGAGGCCGGATCCGACGTGCCCGCCGCCAGCTGCTGGTCGAGCAATGCTGCCACCAGCCCCCAGGCCTGTGCTGCCGCCGCCTGCTCCAGAGCCCGCTCGATCAAGGCCTGGCGCTCCCCACTGGCGAGATGGCGGCCCAGGCTCGCCGCCCGGCCCCAACGGGCGGCCTGCACCGCACCAGGAAGCCGGCCGGCCAGCAGAACCTCTGCGGCCAGGCGATCCTCCCCCAGGCTTTCCAGATGGTCGGCCAGCAGGTCGAGCGCGGCACGGCGCGGCGGCTCCCGGCCCTGCTCGGACCAGGCCACCGGCAGCATCAGGGTCTCCAGCCGGGCCGGATCCCCCTCCGCCAGCAGCCGCAGGGCCTGGGCAGCCTGGGCATGATGCAGACCGGCATGGGCGGCGCGCCATTGCATCGCCAGCCAGCGACGCCGCTCGGGACCGGGAGCCGGACTGACCCGCGCCAGAGCGGCCAGGGCCCCATCAGGGGCACCGCAGGCCAGCAGGGCATCGGCGCCGGCCAGGGCCTGATCCAGCGAAGGACGCAGCGGCAGCTGGGAGCGAAGCCTGGCCTGAGCGGCAGCCAGTGTCTCGAGGGCACCGGCGCGTCGGTCCGCGAGACAGGCTGCCGCGATCGCATCGGCAGCAGTGCCGGCGGCCCACCTGTCCGCCATCGCCCCCCCCGGCGCAGCGGTGTCAGGCGCGGCCGCGCTGGCCGGGGCCTGCTTGCCTGGAGCGGCCAGGACCGGAGCCAGGGCTCCGCCGAGCAGCAGCAGACCCAGACAGGCAGACAGCGCGCCCAGGGGTGGGG
>Ga0079302_1000257_pt1 | contig 13354 bp, 15 predicted proteins | sample Wag4_2014_7_16_FD_75102 | JGI IMG/M metagenome (GOLD analysis project Ga0079302, IMG submission 75102) | Fresh water mixed with fracking chemicals microbial communities from Ohio, USA - Utica-2 Time Series FC 2014_7_16 | ecosystem: Engineered > Industrial production > Chemical products > Input... | reverse complement strand
TACGCCATCGGCGCCCTCGTCTGATCAGCGGTTTCCTCGGTTCTTCCGAACAATCCGCACATCACTCGCCTCCCCTCAGGGGAGGCTTTTTTGTGGCTGCGTCCACCATCATCAACAATGGCTGCAAACGCTCCACGAGCCCAGCGGCACCGATGACGGCATTTCCCATGGACTCTGCGGCAGACCATCGGGCCGGCGAGCCGATCAGCGAAGCCGAGGCCCTCGCCCGGCTGCGCGACAGCGGCGATCCCTCCCAGCAGTACTACGCCGCCTGGTGGCTGGGCCGCATGCGCTGCCAGCATCCCGAAGCCGTGCCGCTGTTGCAGCAGGCGCTCCAACAGCGGCGGCCGCGCGATCCAGGCGCGGGCGTGGAGGAAAACGCCGTTGCCCGGAACGCCGCGCGGGCCCTGGGCAAACTGGCTCCTGCAGCCACCGCGGCGGTTCCCGATCTGCTGACCGTGCTCGAGGATCCCGACGACGGCCTGCGGGAAGCAGCCGCCCGCGCCCTCGGAGAGCTGCGGGCCACGGAAGCGGTGGTCGTGATCTGCAGGTTGCTGGCCAGCGGGCCTGACGGGGCTGGAGCCAGCCGTGCCGACAGTCCCCGCCTGATGGAGCCCTGCGAAGCCCTGCTGGAGGCCCTGGGCGACATCGGTATCGCCAGCACCACGGTGCTCGGGGTTGTGAAGCCGTTCATCGACCACGGGCGACCGGTGATCCGCTCCGCCGCGGCACGAACCCTGCTGCAGTTGAGCGGGGAGTCGCGCTGGGGGGAGCTGCTGGTGGAGCTGCTGAGCCATCCCCAGCTGCAGGTGCGCAGGGCTGCCCTGATGGATCTCGGTGCCGCCGGCTGGCGACCGGCCCTGGAACCGATCCGGCGCACGCCGGCTGAAAACAGCCTCAAGCTGATCGCGCTGCGGGGGCTGGTGGAACGCGGCAGCGGCGAGCCGTCAAACGACGCTCTGCTGGCCTGCATGGATGATCTGCTGTGACGATGACCTGCTGTGACGTTGGCCTGCTGTGACAGTGAGCGATGCGATGCCTGCCCCTGTGACGCTCGACGCCCTGCTCGAGGCCCTGAACGGGGCCAGCAGCAGCGAAGCCCTGGTGGAAGCCACCTGGGCCCTGGCGCGCCGCGGTGATGCGGCCGCCGCACCGGCGCTCGTGGATGTGCTGGGGTACAACAATCCTGGAGCTGCGGTAGCGGCGGTGGATGGCCTTGTCGCCCTGGGCGCGGCGGCGGTGGACCCCCTGCTGCGCCTTGACCCGGAGAACTACGGGGCCCGGGCCTGGGCGGTGCGGGCTCTCGCCGGCATCGGCGATGTGCGAGGGCTGGAGGTGCTGATCGACGCCCTCGGCTCGGACGTGGCCGCCAGTGTGCGGCGGGCGGCAGCCAAGGGCCTCGGCACTCTGGAGCTGGATCACCTGGCCCCTGAAACCCGCCAGACCGTGCAGCTGCGCTGTCTGAACGCCCTGGTGGCAGCTGCTGTCGACGGCGAGTGGGTGGTGCGCTACGCGGTGGCGGTGGGGCTGGAATCCCTGGCCCGCACCCTTGTGCCCGGTACCGAGGCCCGGCAGCGGCTGGACGCCGCCCTGGCTGCGCTCTGCGACGAAGACGACGGCAACCCACCGGTGGTGCGGCTGCGGGCAAGGATGGCTCTCGATCGTCTGGTGGAACGATGACCACGCCGACACGGGTGCTGTTCGTGTGCCTGGGCAACATCTGCCGATCCCCGGCTGCCGAGGCGGTGTTTCTGCATCAGATCAGGGAAGCCGGGCTGGAGGAACGGTTCATCGTGGATTCCGCCGGCACGGGCAGCTGGCACGTCGGCAAGAGAGCCGATCCCCGCATGCGGGCTGCTGCGGCCCGCCGCGGCCTGGAGCTGACCAGCCGGGCCCGCCAGCTGGACGCCGCGGATCTGCGGCACTTTGATCACATCCTCACGATGGATGCGGCCAACCTGTCGGCCGTTCAGTCGCTGGCTCAGCGCAGCCCGGCCAGCGGGGAGGGGGCGGAAGCGGTGGTCGAGCCGCTGGTGCGCTACTGCCGGCTTAGCAGGGCAGAGGCGGTACCGGACCCCTATTACGGCGGAGACCAGGGCTTCGAGGAGGTGCTGGATCTGCTGGAAGATGCCTGCGACGGCCTGCTGAAGGCGTTGATGCAGGGCTGATCGGCTTCACATGGACGAGGGCAGCGGCCAGGCCTCCTCGGGAACCCGCTGGCGGAACAGATCCAGAAGCGACTGAATCACCGCTTCGATCGCCATGCCGTCGGTCACCAGTTCCTCGGCATCAGCCGCCATCCGCAGGGGGGCGACGGCACGGCTGGAATCCTGACGGTCCCGCTCGATGATCTGGGCCTCCAGCTCGGCGAGGGGAGGCACGTCGAAACCCCGCTCAGCCAGGTCGCGGGCACGACGCCGGGATCGTTCAGCGGGGGTGGCGGTGAGGAACACCTTCAGATCGGCATCCGGGAACACCGCTGTGCCGATGTCGCGGCCCTCCGCCACCAGCCCTCCGCGCTCCCCCATCGCCTGCTGCTGAGTGGTGAGGGCGTCGCGCACGCAGGCATGGGCTGCCACCTGAGACACCCGTTCGGTCACCTGCGGACTGCGGATCGCCTCGGTGACGTCATGGCCGTTGATCAGCACCTGCTGCCCGCCGGTCGGCGCCGCGTGCAGCTGGAGATCGAGCGCCTGCAGGCAGCTGGCCACCGCCGCCGGATCGGCCGGATCGATCCCCTGCTGCAACACCCACCAGGTCACGGCGCGATACATCGCGCCGGTGTCGAGATAGAGCAGGCCCATGCGAGCGGCAAAGGCGCGGGTCACCGTGCTCTTGCCCGCACCGGCCGGTCCGTCTATGGCAACGATCGGGGAACGGCTCATCAGGAAGACATGGTCGATCAGACGGGTGGAGCCGCAGCGGATGGCCGCTGCCAGCAGGCTCAGGCCCCGCGGTTCGGGCAGCGGCTCCAGAGTATGGGCCGCCACGTGCTCGGCATACTCCACCACACAGCCGGCCGCCTCGAGCCGGGCGCGCAGGGCCGCCGCTGGATCCTTCTTCAGGGAGCGACAGCCCACGTCGCGCGCCACCGCGGTGAGGGCTGCGGGCAGGGCCGAGGCCAGCCGCCGCTCCCCCTCCGAGAGGTACTGGTTGCGGGAACTGCATGCCAACCCGTCGGCCTCGCGCTCCGTGGCGCATCCTTCAACGCGCACGGGCAGCCCGAGATCGGCCAGCACCCGCCGCAGGATCACCAGTTGCTGCCAGTCTTTTTCACCGAGCAGCAGCCGGTCGGGTCGCACGAGGTTCAGCAGGCGCACCACCACGGTGGCGACCCCCTCGAAGTGGCCCGGTCGGACCGCCCCGCACAGATGGCGCTGCAGCAGCGCAGGCGGCAGCACGCGGGTGATGGCATCGGAGCCGCCGGGCTGGATCACGGCCGGCGAGGGGGCGAACAGGGCCGAGGCCCCTGCCGCCGCGGCCAGGTCGGCGTCTGCAGCGAGATCGCGTGGATAGCGATCGAAATCCTCCCCCGGACCGAACTGGAGCGGGTTGACGTACACGCTCACCAGCACGCGTGGAGATCCACCGCCCCGGGGTTCAGCCGCGCGACGGATCAGGCGCTGGTGGCCGGAATGCAAGGCCCCCATCGTGGGCACGAAATGGAGCGGCCCCGGACTGAACCGGCGCCAGGCCGCCAGCTCGGCAGGGGTATGGAGCAACTGCATCGCTGGGTACGGAGGCCAGAAAAAAAGCCCATCCACCAATGCTGGCGGATGGGCTGAGGGGCAGGCCCGATAAGGCCGCTGGATCAGCGGATCACCTCGATGCGCACAGGAGCCACACCGCTGGAGGTCACCCCCAGCTCCTGGGCGGCACCCTGGGCCAGATCGATCACGCGACTGCCATGGAAAGGACCACGGTCGTTGATGCGCACCACAGCCGTACGGCCGTTATTGAGGTTGGTGACCCTCACGCGGGTTCCGAAGGGAAGCGTGCGGTGGGCCGCGGTCATGGTGCCGGGCCGGAACACCTCACCACTGGCGGTGCGGTTGCCGTAGAACCCGGGGCCGTACCAGCTGGCGGTCCCCTGGCTCACGGAGGCGAGGCGCAGGGTGGGCGAAGGAGTGGCAGGCGGGGTGAACGGCAGAGGCATCACACCGGGCTTGGTGCCGAAGTCGGCGGGAACGGTCTGAATGTCGCGCACGGCGACCAGAAGGTCAGCGGCGGAGCCGGTGCGCGCTTCAGCAGGATCGGCGACCAGGCCGGTGGCGGAAGCGGTGAGGGCCAGGGCCCAGAAGGAAAGAGTGCGTCGCATAACAGACGGAACTCAGAGTCTCCGTGGTGCAACCGGGGTGGGCTGACCTCGGAAGGCAACGGTCGTGAACGGCTCGCTCAGATCGGCTGATCCCTGATCGCCTGACCCTGCAGGAAGAACCTGAGGGGGTCGGCTGGAGGAATCACAGAAATGGGCTCGGAGGTACAGGAGACGTCTGAAGAGGAAACTGCTTCAGGTCTCATGGAGGCGTCGAGAGATCAGCGCATCAATGAGAAGAGGTCTCGAGAACGATCGAGCCGGGGTCGAACACTCCGGTTGAGTTCCTGACGATGGGTAACAACGGCGCAAACCTAACGGCCAGGACCTGGTGAACCCAGCCCCGACAAAGGGCAAGCCTTCGATCAGCAGTCGTGATCAGAGCCGACAACCCACCCCAGCACTGGCCAGTCCAGCCACCGGCCCAAGCCGCCGTCATCAGACACGCAAATAGCCGGAATAAGCTGGACTGATCAAAGCGTGGGCCAACTTCCGAGTCGTCCACTTGCGTCGCCGTGGGCTGAGCTGGCAAAGGGTCCGCCTCAGGGCATCTGCGGACCGGCGCCATTGGAGGATCAAGGCGGAGATCAGCAAGCGCGCGAGGTCACGACGAGCCATGGACTACCGCACGGCAGGCGTGGATGTGATGGCCGGCAGGGCCTTCGTGGAACGCATCCGCCAGAGCGTCGAGTCCACCCATCGCCCGGAGGTGGTGGGTGGACTGGGGGGATTCGGCGGCTTCTGCCGGCTTCCCGAAGGCATGCGCCAGCCCCTGCTGGTCGCCGGCAGTGATGGGGTCGGCACCAAGCTGGAGCTCGCCCAGGCCCACGGGCGTCACCATGCGGTGGGCATCGACCTGGTGGCGATGTGCGTCAACGACGTGATCACCAGCGGCGCAGCCCCCCTGTTCTTCCTCGATTACATCGCCACCGGCAAGCTGGCGCCGGCAGCCATGGCGGAGGTGGTGGAGGGCATCGCCGAGGGGTGCCGCCAGAGCGGCTGTTCCCTGCTCGGCGGGGAGACGGCGGAGATGCCGGGCTTCTACAGCCCCGGGCGCTACGACCTGGCCGGCTTCTGCGTGGCTGTGGTGGAGGCGGATGCCGTGGTGGACGGTCGCCGGATCACCGCGGGCGACCGGATCCTGGGGATCGCCAGCAGCGGCGTTCACAGCAACGGCTTCAGCCTGATCCGCAGGATCCTCAGCGATCAGGCCATCGATCCGGAGCTCCCTCTCCCCGGGGATGGAAGGGCGGTGATCGAGGCCCTGCTCACCCCGACCGTTCTGTACGGAGGGCTGGTGCGAGCCCTGCAGGAGCGACGGATCGACGTGCGGGGCATGGCCCACATCACGGGCGGTGGCCTGCCGGAGAACCTGCCCCGCTGCCTGCCCGCTGGTGTGCACGCCGCCATCGATCCACACAGCTGGGCGCGACCGGCCCTGTTCCGCTGGTTGCAGGAGCTGGGAGGCATTCCTGAGGCGGACCTCTGGAACACCTTCAATCTCGGCGTGGGGTTCTGCGTGGTGGTGCCGGCGGCGGTGGCGGATGAGACCCTGGCCGTCTGCCGGGACAGCGGCCACCAGGCGTGGCAGCTCGGTGAGATCCGGGCGGGGGATCCGCCGCCGGGCGCGGTCCTGGCGGGACTGCCCGGCTGAAGGAGCCGCCCCGGGTCAGCGATCGATTCGTTGCAAGGCGGGCAGCTCCTCGGCGTGGAAGCCGCCGTGGCTGCCTAGGGTGCCAGCCACCACCCGGCCCGGAGTCCGTCGCCCGGTGTCCATCGCCCGGTGTCCGGCGATCCGAACGGTGCGGAGGCCGACGCGCTCCGCCCGCGTCACCGCAGTTGCAGATTCACATTCGTGTTCGTCGAGGTTTGAACGATGCTCAATAGCCGTCCCCAGCCCCCCTTCGCCGGCGGTCAACGGGTGACCCGTCGCCGCAGTTCGGCCGGCCCGATTCCACCGGTGCGTCCCCAGCAGCGCCCGCGCGAGCAGCTCAACCGCCCTCTGAGACCCACCTTCCTCACCCTGCGCGACCACGGCAAGGTGTATGTGGCGGATCTGCCCCGACTCTCCGATGGCCAGCTCGCCCATGTGGCCAAGGAGGCCAGAGAGGTGCTCGAGAGCATCAGCCGGCGCCTGCTGGAACTGGAATCCCTGCTGCAGCTCAGCCCGCCGGAACAGGACACCCGCATCCGGGCCGCCACCAAACGGGACGTGACGGAACGGTTCATCCGGGCGATCGAGGAGGAGCAGGAGCTGCGTCGGAACAATCCGATGCTGCGGGAAGCGGCGGCTGAATCGGTGGCCCGCACCTTTCTGGAACTGGCCCGGCACCGGCTTCCCGGCGCCACCTTCGACGCCTTGCTGCAGGAAGCCCTGGCCGCCTGCGGTCCCAGTGCTGAGGACTCCGGAACAACGGACCCCGAAGCGAGCGGCCCGGACCAGCAGGAGACACTCACGGCCGTTCCCCAGCCACGGCGGGTGATGCCCGTGGTGCTGACACCCGCGCCCGAAGCCTGCTGATCCCCAGGCCTGCTGATCGCGATGGCAGCCGACATCAGGTGCTCTGGAAGGGATTGGCGGGCATCCCCCCCGGCACAGCCGCCGCCGCCTGATCCAGAGCGAGGCGTTCCTCATCGGTGAGGTGCCAGCGGAGCGCCGCCAGCGCTTCCGCCACCTGGTCCGGGCGCCGGAGCCCGGGGATCGGCATGGCCCCATGGGCGCGACACCAGTTCAGAGCCACCGCCGTCAGGGACGCCTGTCGGCCCTGCCCGATCTCAGCCATCAGCCCCAGCAGCGAACCGATCCGCGGGCCCAGGCGGGCGAACAGCCAGCGGCGAGGCCCGCCTGCGGGACGATCGGCCAGGGGATCGGAGCGGCTCAGCAGGCCGAGGGCCAGCGGGCTGTAGGCGATCAGATCGATGCCGAGTTCCCGGCAGACCTCGGCCGCCCCTCCGGGTCGGAGGGCCTCGCGGCTCAGCAACGACAGCTGCACCTGGAGGCTGCGGATCCGCACCCCGCGGCGCTCAAGGTGGGTGTGCAGCCGGCGCAGCCGGCAGGGGCCCAGGTTGGAGAGGCCCAGTTCGGCGATGCGTCCGCCGCTCACCTGGTCCGCCAGCCCCTCCAGCAGGGGCAGCTCCTGCCAGGGGGCATAGCGGGAGGTGCTCCAGTGCAGCTGGACCCGATCAATCCGTCCGCCGAGGCGCTGCTCCGACGCGGCGACCGCCCGATCGAAACCGTGACGGCCGAGCCGCCAGGGGAAGGGCGCAAGCTTGGTGGCCAGACAGAGCCGCTCACGCTCCCTGGATGGGAGATCGCAGGCGAAGCGGCCCAGCAGACTTTCACTGCGTCCGTTGTAGCGGCCTGTTCCGTAGGAATCAGCCGTATCGAACAGGGTGAGGCCACCGGCCACCGCCTGGCGGAAGGTGGCCGCCAGCACGTTGTCGGCGGCAGGGTCGTAGCCCCAGAGCAGCTGATTCCCCCAGGCCCAGGTGCCCACGCCGATGCCGGGATGCGCCATGGTGGAGGCCGCCTCTTGCGGGGCCCACTGTTGCAGGCTCAGCACCGATCAGGCCATGGTCGCCACCCGATTCAGCTCCAGCCCGAATGCCCCGGCCGATCCGGAACCGATCGGCGTCGCCCTGCACCCCGATGCAGCCCCCGAACCCGTGCTGTGCCGGCACTGCGGCCGCACCGCCAGCAACGGCATCAGCTGCGAAGGGGCCTGCGTGGCCGACTCGGGCTACTGAGCAGCGGCCCGGGGTGGATCGCGCGACGATGGAGGGATGGTTCATCCCTGTGCGCCCCCACCCGCTGAACGACGGTCCGAGGTGCTGAACCGGCTCGGCAACGGGGCCCGGAGCGGTGCGACGCTCGCCTGGAGCCTGCTGATCGGTGCCGCTCTGGCAATGCCCGCTCCGCCACGGGCGGACGGAGCCGGTTTCGGGCGGTGGGAAAGCCGACTGCGGTCGTGCAGCCTGGAGGCGGCCAGCGGCCCCGAGCGGGAGTGCGTGCGGCTGCGCCTCGAACAACCGATGGCAGGCCTGCTCAATGTGCGGTTTGTGGGAGCGGGCAGCCAGGAGCGCCCAGGCGGCGAGGAAGTGCTGTTCGCCGGCGATCTGAGCACCGGTCAGGCCCCCCTGCACTGCGATGCCCAGGGGCGATGCCAGCCCCCTCCGATCCCTCTGCGGGTGCGGGTGCGGATGGTGGCCTGGGCAGGCTTCGATGCCCGCGGATTGGCCGCGGCCCTGCCCCAATCCCGCCTGGCCAGCGGCGAGTGCCTGATCGAGCGGGTGGAGGTGCGCTGCGATGCCGACCTGACGGAATCACGGGCCTTGGCCGATCCCACCCCGACCACACGGCGCTGGACAGCCCACGGTCAACGGCCGCTGTGAACCGCTGCTGAGAACAGCCCTGTGAACCGCGGCTGTTCATGACTGCTTTGACCTCTCGTGCCTGAGGGCGGAGCGCAGCAGTGGCAGCCAACCAGGCACGCCCTGCACCTGAGGCTGGTGCAAGCCCGCACAGACGGGTTCAGAAAGGCGGCACCCAGATTCGAACTGGGGGTAAAGGATTTGCAATCCTCTGCCTTACCACTTGGCCATGCCGCCGGCTGGGAGCAGACTCCCGCAGTGCGGATCGTATCAGTCGGCCCTGGATGCCTGATCGCCTGCTGGTGCTGAGCAACGGTCATGGGGAAGACCTGATCGGCCTGCGCGTGATCGAGGCGCTGCAACGGATCAGGCCTGACCTGCGGGTGGCGGTGCTGCCCCTCGTGGGGGAGGGTCATGGCTACGCAACCGCCGCGCAGCGCGGTCTGCTTGAACGGGTGGGGCCGCGCCAGCACCTGCCGAGCGGAGGGTTCAGCAACCAGAGCCTGTCAGGACTGGTGCGGGATCTGGCGGCAGGCCTGCCGGGGCTCAGCTGGCAGCAGTGGCGCCTGGTGCGCCGCTGGGCTGGCGAGGGTCTGCCGATCCTGGCCGTGGGCGATCTGCTGCCCCTGGCCCTGGCCTGGGGCGCCGGTGGTGCCTTTGGCTTTCTCGGCACCCCCAAGAGTGACTACACCTGGGCCAGCGCTCCTCCCCGGGGCTGGGGCAGCACGGCCCTCGCGGATGCTTACCACCGGGGCAAGGGCAGTGAATGGGACCCCTGGGAGTGGAGCCTGATGGGGTCCCGGCGCTGCAGGCTGGTCGCCGTGCGCGACCGACTCACCGCCCGGGGCCTGCGCCGTCACCGGGTGGCGGCCGTGGCGGCGGGCAACCCGATGGCCGACGGATTCGCGCATGAGGCGATTCCGACCTGCCTGGCCGGACGCCGGCGGGTGCTGCTGCTGCCGGGCAGCCGCATGCCCGAGGCGCTCGGCAATGCCCGCCGCCTGCTGGCGGGGCTGGTCGCTGCGGACCTGCGCGAACCCACCACCGTGCTGCTGGCCTGCGGCCGCCAGCCGGATGCCGACTGCTGGCAGCACCTGCTGCGCGGCATCGGCCAGCCGCGGCTGCCGCTCACCGCCTCCGCCGCGGATCTGGGGGCCGGGGCCCGCTGGGGCAGCGGCCGCCTCGAGCTGCTGCACGGCTCGGGCTGCTTCGAACGCTGGGCAGGCTGGGCCGAGGTGGCCCTGGCCACCGCCGGCACCGCCACCGAGCAGATGGCCGGACTGGGGGTGCCGGCGCTGTCGCTGCCGGGAACCGGTCCCCAGTTCACCGCAGCCTTCGCCCGCCGCCAGAGCCGACTGCTGGGCGGCGCGGTGCAGCCGTGCCACAACCCGGGCGAACTGGGACGCCGGCTGCGCCAGCTGCTCGCGGATCCGGGCGTGCGCCGGCAGCTGGGCGAGCGGGGCCGCCGCCGCCTCGGGGCCGCCGGGGGCAGCGACCGGCTGGCGGCGCTGGTGGTGCAGAGACTGCTCAGCGAGGGCGCGGATGCCGATTGGGGATGATGGCTGCTCACGCTGCAGCACCCCAGCCCATGGCAGGCATCACGGATCGCGACTACAGCGCCGCCTGTGCCCGGCTGGCCAGCGCCATGGGGGTGAGCCTGGCCGCCGCCCGGCGACGGGTGGACATCAAGGCCGCCCAGGCCGGCCTGCGCGACACCGCGGCCAAGGTGGCCCTGGCCGGCGAACTGCTGACGGAAGCCCAGGCGAACAGCCACGGCAACCAGGAGCTGCTCACCAGCCTGCTGGAGGCCACCGCGGCCGACGCGAACTTCATGACCGAAGACTGAACGCTCCGCTGCTCAGCGGGTGCCGCCGCTGGAGTGCTCGAACAGCAGGTGGAAGCGCTGCCGATCGAGCTCGGCCATCACCGGCAGGCAACCGAAGCAGCGTTGGGCCAGCTCCCAGCGGTCCTCCCTCTTCAGCATCTGCTCCAGACGGTCGCGGGCCGCGAGCAGGTAGCGCACATCCCCGGCCGCGTAGGCCAGCTGGGCCTCGCTGAGATCCTCGACCTGCCCCCAGTCGGAGCTCTGGGCCTGCTTGTCGAGCTCCACGCCGACCAGCTCCTGCACCACCTCCTTCAACCCATGCTTGGGGCTGTAGGTGCGGGCGAGACGGCTGGCCACCTTGGTGCAGAAGATCGGCTGCACGGTGATGGCGAGGTTCTCCGCCAGGGCCGCCACATCGAAGCGGGCGAAGTGGAACACCTTCTCGATCGCGGCGTTCTCCATCAGGGCCCGCAGGCGCGGGGCCTCGCCCTGGCCGCGGCCCAGACGGATGCAGCAGACGTTGTCGTGATCGTCGCAGATCTGCACCAGACAGAGCCGGTCGCGCCCATGGATCAGGCCCATCGCCTCGGTGTCCACCGCCAGAGCCCGCGCCCCGGCGTAGAGCGTCGCCCACTCCGGATCAAGGTCGCCGTCGAACACCGCGAAGCGGGCTGGAGCGGGCAGGTTGCTGGTGGGAGTGGCGGTCATGCGGGTGGATCGGAACGGATCAGGCCGCTCCCATGCTGACAACCGACCCGCCCCGACCCGCCCCGACCGGATCGGACGGGGCAGGGCAGAATCCATGCATGGCGTCTTCCGGCTCCACCCTGCTGCTCACCCTGCTGCTGGCCGTGGGGCTGGTCTTCTTTCTGCGTGCAGCCAGCAAGGACCGCACCACCACCGTGGAGGTGCGCAGCTCGAAACCGGCCCTGGAGGTGCTGCCGGCCCTGATCGGCTGGTTGGAGCAGCGGGGCTGGCGGACCGCCGGAGGCGATCCCGACCGGCGCCACCTGATCTATCGCGCCCCGGTGGCCTCCAGTCCGGTGCTGGCGGTGCTGCTTTCCGTGCTGGGAGGAATCGGCGCGGCCTGCCTCGCTCTGGTGCTGCGCCAGCTGTGGCCCGTGCTGAGCTGGTGGCCGATGCTGCTCACCGCCAGCGGGCCCCTCGCCGGGGTGCTGTACCGGCGGCGCGCCCAGCGGGAGGAGGCGGTGGAGCTGCGGCTGGTCAGCCATGACCAGGCCACCGGCAGCGCCCTCAGACTGCGCGCGCACCGCGACGAGCTGATTGCCCTGGAGCAGGAGCTGGGCCCCCGGCTCGGGCTGTTCAGTGACACGAATCTGCTCCGTTCCCCGATCTGAAGGCCATGGCTCCCCGTCGACGCTGGCTGCTGCTGCTCGCTGCGCTGAGCATCGGGTTGGGCCATGCCGCCGCCGCACGGGCTCCGGAATGGCCCGATCCAGACCCCCTCACCGGCCCCCGCAGCCGCCTGAGTGATCGCAAGGACTGGCTCGGCACCAGACCACTGCCCGCCGACTCGGAGATTCTGGTGATGGCCGGCCATGCTGATTCCCAGGGCATGGCCGGCGCCGGCACCAGCGGCGAAGCGGTGGACCTGCTGGGGGCGGCGCCGATGACCGACGGCATGCGCGATGAACTGCACTGGAACATGCTCACCGCCCGCGCCGTGGTGGCCCTGGGGCAGCAGCGCGGTCTGCGGATCCGCTTCTACGACCCGGAGATCCGCACCATCGCCAACGGAAACGATCCCCGCACCAACTGGAGCGTGGGCAGGGCCCATGCGGCGGCGGGCGGCTATGCCCTGGAGATCCACTACGACGCCTATGGCCCCGATGGCGTGGGCTCAGGGCTGATCCCCCCCTTGCATCGCGCTCCGAGCCGACTGGACGAAAGCCTCGCCCAGGCCTTCGGCTCCTACCCGCTGCAGTTCCGCCAGGGACTGGGAGCTCCCCGCCGCGGGATCGCCATCCTGGAGATCGGCAAGCTGGAAGGTCCCCTGGAGGCCGCCCTGCGCGACCCCCTGCGCAGCCAGGCCACGATCGAGGCGATCGCCCGGCGAGTGGTCGACGCCCTGGAGCAGGGTATGGCTCGCAGCAGCCCGGGCAGCCTGGCCGTCAGTCCACAGCCTGATGCGGAGCGCAGCGCTCCGCCAGGGCGGCGTCGCTGAGCCAGTTCTGAGGCCGGGTGAAGACCTCGGTGAGCAGGGCCTCGCGACTGCCCGCCTCCGGCTGGTAGCCGTATTCCCAGCGCACCAGCGGTGGCAGCGACATCAGGATCGATTCGGTGCGGCCGTTGGTCTGCAGGCCGAAGATCGTGCCCCGGTCGAAGACCAGATTGAACTCCACGTAGCGGCCGCGGCGGTAGAGCTGAAACTGCCGCTCCCGCTCGCCGTAGGGCGTGTTGTGGCGATTCTCGGCGATCGGTACGTAGCTGGGCAGGAAGGCGTTGCCGCAGGCGCTGGCCAGGGCAAACAACTGCTCCCAGGTCTGCTGCACGGGGCCGATGCGGTTGCTCTCGGCCGCGGCCGGCCCCTCGGGATCCTGCCCCTTGTAGAGCGTGCCCCCGGGATCCTGGTAGTCATAGAAAATGCCACCCACGCCACGGGTCTCGCCGCGGTGCCGGAGGAAGAAGTACTCATCACACCAGGGCTTGAATACCTCGTAGTAGGCCGTGTTCACGCTGTCGCAGGCGCCCTTGAGCGTGCGGTGGAAGTGCCGGGCGTCCTCCAGGAAGGGGTAATAGGGGGTGAGATCGGCGCCACCGCCGAACCACCACACCGGCCCGGCCTCGAAGTAGCGGTAGTTGAGGTGAACGGTGGGGATGTA
>Ga0079302_1000253_pt1 | contig 13386 bp, 13 predicted proteins | sample Wag4_2014_7_16_FD_75102 | JGI IMG/M metagenome (GOLD analysis project Ga0079302, IMG submission 75102) | Fresh water mixed with fracking chemicals microbial communities from Ohio, USA - Utica-2 Time Series FC 2014_7_16 | ecosystem: Engineered > Industrial production > Chemical products > Input... | reverse complement strand
CCTCAGCACCGATCCGCTCACCAAAGCGGTCACCATCAGCGCCACCAACATCAGCGGCACCGATCTGGCCACCGGTGCAGAGCTGCTCCGCGTTCCGATCAAAACCACCAACGACCGGACGGCGGAAGGCGCTGAAACCTATGCGGTGACTCTGAGCAGCAACACAGCCTCCGTGGCGGCACCTGCGCTCACCACCAGAATCAAGGATGACGATCAGGTTGCGATTCGTCTCAAAAGCAAGACCAGAGTCCGTGAAGGGGATGCCGCCAGTTATGCCATCGGCCTCGATGGGGTCGGCCTCGGCTCGGGCCGCAGCATCAGCCTGAGCGTGAATACGGCTGGCGAGAGTGCCAGGCAGCCGACCGATTTTGCCCCGCTGCTGCCGGGCTCCTTCAGCGCTGAAGCGGGCGTGAGCCTGGGCAGCATCAGCACAGATCCTGTAACCGGGGCGCTGACACTGACCGTGACCAACAGCAGTGGTGAAGATCTGGCAACCAATGCGCAGCTGCTCAACTTTGCCGTCGGCACCAGCAACGACGCGGTGGTGGAAGGCAACGAAACCTATGCCGTGAAACTCAGCAGGAGCACAGCAGCAGTGAGTACCCCCACGATCAACACCACCATCACCGATGACGATGCCGCCGTGATCACACTCAGCGGTTCCGCCAGCGTTCAGGAAGGGAATACAGCCGCTTATGCGGTGTCCCTTGATGGGGTTTCGCTCGGTGCAGGCCAGAGTGTGAAGCTGGTACTGGATACGATCAGTGGCAGTGCCACCGAAGGCAGCGATTTCGCGGCATTGGTTGCCGCTGGGCTTAAAGCTGCTCCGGGATTGAAACTGAGCGACATCAGCATCCAAGCCAGCACGAAGGCGGTGAGGCTGACCGTCACAAACAGGAGCAACGCGGATCTGGCCGTTGGGGCACCGCTGCTGAGTTTCACGCTGAACACAATCGATGACAGCACAGTGGAGGTCACGGAGGCGTATCGGGTGACCTTGACCAGCAGCACAGCCGATGTCAGCAGCGGGTCTTTGACGACCACCATCACCGACAACGACATCGCCACGCCAGTCGAGCCACCAGGCGGAGGGGGTGGCAGCAACCCTGTATCCCCAGGCAATCCGTTCCTGAACGGGGGTAAGCCGGAAGACATTCTTGACACCATTTTCGGCAAAGGCCGCCCCCGCGTCCGTCGTAAGGCTGCTGCTGATCCGATCGTGGAGTCCCGGCAACGGCTGATCGACACCAGATCCCGACGCAGCGCCGACCGCATCCAGAACGGGGCCGCGATGGAGGACTCCCTAGCCATCTCCTCCATCGGCAGCGACGTCACGGTTGCCACTCGCCCATGGCAGGACCCACGCCTGGACGGAAGCACGGCGCTGCCACTGAGCAGAACAGACAACGGCACACTGCCATGGCTGTGAGGCAATCCCACAGCGCAGCGGGGCTAACCGGCAACTTTGCCTATGGAACCGGCCGATCGACTCGATACGGTGCCTGCCAACAGGAGTACGGATCATGCAGGCCCAGTTCATGCAGACACGAGTCAAGTCGGGCAGGACTCCGTCTAACCGTGCAATCCGTGACCGCCTGGCAGGACGGAATCCAGGCCTTTCCCTGAAATCAGCAGGCATCGGCGAGGTGCTTGCCTGTCTCCGCACCCTGGCCTTGCTCAGCAGCCTGATGCTGCTCTGCGGTTGGCAGATCGAGCAGCTCCGGCTCAGCGACGCCGCCGTGCCGGTGGTGGCCGATCCGGTGCACCCCTACCCCTGAACCGCCTCATGCCCTGGTACGTGAAGCTGGAAGAGGGGCTGGTCGACAAGCAGCGCTTTGATGCGGTGGTGCCGGATCATCGGCGCTGGCTGGAGCAACTGGAGCGCGACGGTCACCAACCCCGCAGCGGGTACTGGGCTGACCGGGTGGGCCAGCCTGGTGCCGGCGGCATGTTGCTGTTCCACGCAGCCGACTGGGCAGAAGCCGAGGCGCTGGTGCGGCGTGATCCACTGGTGCGCGCGGGATGCGTGCGCTGGTGGCTGCACGAATGGCGCCAGGTGCCGCTCAGGAATGAAACAACAGCACCAGGCCCGAATTGAGCTGGTGAAACTCGCGCTCCTCCCGGCTCAGATCCAGCCCCACCTGCAGCCCTTCCTGCAGGGCCGCCTCAAACGGAGGGGACGTGGGTGCCACCCCGGCGCTCCACAGGGCTGCAATTCCGACCGGGGTGGCATGCCAGCGAAACTGCGGCGTTGTGCCGATCTCCGGCTCGGTCAGGGCTTCCTCCAGCAGGTCGCGAATCGGCATGGCTCCCCAGACGTGCCCGCAGCATCGGCATGACCTGCGGCGGGGGCAATCAGCTGAGAGTTTTCGTGATGAAGCGCACCGCAGCAGGCCCGGCCGCAAACAGCAGCCAGAGCCAGCTCAACCGGCCCGTGAGCACCAGCATTCGCCTGACGGCGGCTGCATCCGGTGCCGGCTGCCCCGCCGCCAGCACTGGTTTGGCACGCTGCTCGCCGCCGTAGCTGTTCACACCGCCAAGCTGCACTCCCACCACCCAGGCGTAGGCGGCCTGGGAGACGCCGGCGTTGGGCGAGGGGTCGGCGCGGCCATCGCGAAGCGCCAGCCGCAGCACTGCAGGCGCTCGCCAAGGCCTGGCGCTCACCAGCGCCAGGCTGGCGGCCGTGCACCGGCAGGGCAGCCACACCAGCAGGTCATCGAGCCGGGCACCGGCCGTTCCCAGCCAGCGCAGGCGACCGTGTCGGTACCCCAGCATCGAATCGAGTGTGCTCGCCGCCTTGAACGCCCAGGCCCAGGCCAACGGACCAGGCAGGGCAGCGCTCCCCCGACAAGCCCAGGAACCACTCCACAGCATCGCCCCCACCAGCATCCAGAACAGGGGCGCGAACAGCCCATCCACGGCGTTTTCACTGGCGGTTTCGGCGGCGGCCCGCAGCAGCTGCGGGCCGTCGAGAGCGGCCGTGTCGCGGCCGACGATCCAGGCCAGCGCCCGGCGCGCCGGCTGCAGGGGGCTCTCTCTCCCAGCGCCGACCGGGGTCTGGGCCACGGGGCTGGCCTCCGGCAGGGCTTCCAGCACCCGCCCAACTGCCTGCGCCAGGCTGCGGCCGGCCAGGGCGCTGGCCAGGGCCAGCACCAGCAGCACTACCGCTGACCAGGCCCACCAGCCACCCCGGCCCAGGCCAGCCAGGGCCAGCTGCTCAACCCCCCAGCCGACCAAGGCGCTGCCGCCCACCAGCAGCAGGGTGATGGCGAAACCGGCCAGGCGCAGGGCCCAGGGACGTTCGCCAGCCCAGGACTCGGCCAGGCCCCGCAACCGGGTGATGCACCAACCCATGCACACCACCGGGTGCGGCCAGGCCAGGGGATCGCCCACCAGCCGATCCAGGCCGCAGGCCAGGGCCACCAACAGCAGCGGCTGGAGCGCCAGCGGGATCAGGCGCTCTTCAGCCAGGAGAACATCGAGCGCAGACCCTTGCCCACCGCCTCGATCGGGTGCTGGCTGTCGCGCTCACGGATCCTGGCCATCTCGGGCTTGCCGGCCTCGCACTCCGCCACGAAGTTGCGGGCGAAGGTGCCGTCCTGGATGTCGGCCAGGATGCGCTTCATCTCGGCCTTGGTATCGGCGGTGATCAGGCGCGGACCGCTCACGTAGTCGCCATATTCGGCGGTATTGGAGATCGAATCGCGCATGGCGGTGAGGCCGCCCTTCACCATCAGATCCACGATCAGCTTCACCTCGTGCAGGCACTCGAAGTAGGCCAGCTCCGGCTGATAACCGGCTTCCACCAGGGTTTCGAAACCGGCCTTCACCAGCTCGCTCAGGCCGCCGCAGAGCACAGCCTGCTCGCCGAACAGATCGGTCTCGGTCTCCTCCTTGAAGTTGGTCTCGAGGATGCCGGCGCGGGTGCCGCCGATGCCCTTGGCATAGGCCATGGCCAGCTCACGGGCCTGGCCGCTGGCGTCCTGGTGGATGGCGAACAGGGCAGGTACGCCCTGGGCGTTCTGGTACTCCCAGCGCACGGTGTGGCCGGGGCCCTTCGGGGCGACCATCACCACATCCACATCGGCAGGGGGCTGGATCAGGCCGAAGCGGATGTTGAAGCCGTGGGCGAAGCTCAGCACCTTGCCGGCGCTCAGATGCGGGGCAATCTCCTTCTCATAGACGGCCTTCTGGGCCTCGTCGGGCAGCAGCACCATGATCCAGTCGGCCTTGGCGCAGGCGTCGCTCACGCTCAGCACCTCCAGGCCGTCGGCCTTGGCCTTCTCCACCGAGCGGCTGCCCTCGTAGAGGCCCACCACCACGCTGACGCCGCTGTCCTTGAGATTGAGGGCGTGGGCATGGCCCTGGGAGCCGTAGCCGATGATCGCCACGGTCTTGCCGCTCAGCAGGGAGAGGTCGGCGTCGGAGTCGTAGAAGAGCTGGGCCATCCGGGCTGGCACTGGGGCAAGGGGCAAGAAGCGAGCTTACGCAAGCGTGTTGCTCGTCCCCCGGAACACCGCCGGCAACCGCCCCTGAACTCAGGCCTCGCTGGGATGGGCGATCACCCGGTCGATCAGGCCGTAGTCCCTGGCTTCGGCGGCACTGAGGAAATAATCCCGGTCGGTGTCCTTCTCGATCTTCTCGAACGGTTGGCCGGTCATGTCGGCCATCGAATGGTTGAGCATGTCCTTGATCCGCAGGATCTCCTTCGCCTCGATCTCGATGTCGCTGGCCTGGCGCTGGCTGGTGCCGCCCAGGGGCTGGTGGATCATGATCCGGCTGTGGGGCAGCGCCAGCCGTTTGCCCTTGGTGCCGGCACCCAGCAGGAAGGCGCCCATCGAAGCGGCCAGACCGACGCAGATCGTCACCACGTCGGATTTGACGTACTGCATCGTGTCGTAGATCGCCAGACCGGCGGTCACCGATCCCCCCGGTGAATTGATGTAGAGATAAATCGGCTTGGTGCTGTCCTCGGAATCGAGGTAGAGCATCTGGGCCACCAGGGCATTGGCCACGGCGTCATTCACCTCCGAGCCGAGAAACAGGATCCGCTCCACCCCCAGGCGGGTGTAGATGTCGACCCAGCGCTCGTACTGGCTGCCGGGCAGGCGGTAGGGAACGCTGGGGGTGCCGATAGGCATGGCTCAGGGGAACGGGGTGGTGGAGAGGTGAGCGGAACGAACGGGGGAAGGGACTGACACCGGAGCCATGTGCTTCGGCGCTCTGCCTGGGCGGTGATCAGCCGATGCCTGCCGGACTGCGGTCGGCGCTGGGCAGCTCGGCCCCGGCACCGCCGCCGGGCAGGTCCTTGCGGCTGCTCAGCACCCGATCGATCAGCCCGTAGTCCAGGGCCTCCTGGGCGGTGAGGTAGGTCATGCGATCGGAATCGCGTGACAGCTGCTCCACGCTCTTGCCGGTGTTGTCCGCCAGCATCTCCAGCATGGTGCGCTTGTTGTGCAGCACTTCCTGGGCACGGATCTGAATGTCGCTGGCCTGGCCGCGGGCGCCGCTGCGGGGCTGGTGCAGCACGATCGAGGCATGGGGCAGAGCGGCCCGCTGCCCCTTGGTGCCAGCGCTGAGGATCATCGCTGCGGTGCCCATCGCCTGGCCGATGCAGATCGTGTGCACCGGCGGCTTCACATAACGGATCGTGTCAGCGATGGCGAAGGCCTCGGTCTCGAAGCCGATGGCATCGCCGGTGAACCAGGAGGTGCCGGTGGAGTTGATGTAGAAGAAAATCGGCTTTTCCGGATTGTCGAATTCCAGATAGAGGAGCTGGGCGATGATCAGCTCGGTCACGTCGATGCCCATCTGACGCTTGGCGTCATCGTCGCTGAACAGGGGCAGACCCAGGTACACGATCCGCTCCTTGAGCAGCAGGGAGGGCAGATCGGGCGGCGGCGTGCGCATCACGGCGGAATCGCCGTAATAGGGGGCTGACACCGACATCCGTAGACCTTTGGCTGGCACTGGCCTGAGCCTAGCGGGGGGGCCTGGCCCGACGCCGGGCCGGCGGGGGATCGCCACTGCCCTCCACGGGCGCCGCGGCGCTGCGGGCGAACACGATGCGGCCGGTGGGGTTCTGGAGTGCGCCGGTCACCACCACGGCGAGCCGCTCACCGATGCGACCACGCCCCCCCTCGACCACCACCATCGTGCCGTCGTCGAGATACCCCACCCCCTGGTCGGCCTCCTTGCCATCGCGCACGATCTTGAGCTGCAGCTCATCACCAGGCTGAACCTCCGGCCGCAGGGCGATCACCAGCTCGCTCAGGTTGAGCACCTTCAGGTCCTTCACCTCGGCCACCTTGGCCAGGTTGTAGTCAGCGGTGAGCAGGGTGCCGCCCGTATCGGCGGTGAGGGCCTGCAGCTTGTCGTCGACACCATTGCCCTCGTAGCGGGTGCTGTTCACCACAAGCCGGCGGCCATAGGTCTCCCGCAGCTCGCTCAGCAGTTTCAGACCACGCCGGCCGCGGCCGCGCTTATCGGCGTTGGCGGAGTCAGCCAGCGCCTGAAGCTCATCAATCACGCACTGGGCCACGATCACCTGGCCCTCGAGCAGGCCCGAATCCAGCAGGCCGCGGATGCGGCCGTCGATGATCACGCTGGTGTCGAGAATCTTGGCGCTGGCGGGCTGCAGCACCCCCTCGGCCACCAGCAGGGCCTCGGCATTGCCGGGGGAGAACAGGCGCAGCAGGGTGCGGCCGTGCACCTCCGCCAGGTTGTAGCCCGACACCCCGAAGAACACGTTGCTGAGCACCGCCGCCAGCGGCTTGACGAACACCACCTCCCAGGGCAGCGGCAGCAGCAGGATCGGCGCCAGCAGCAGATTGGCCACCAGCAGCCCCAGGATCAGTCCCACCGCCCGGCTGATCAGCAGGTCGGTGGGCATCGAGCGCACCTGGGCCATCAGGCGCCGGCGCAGCTGGCCGAAAAAGAAGCCCGCCAGCAGCCCGAAGAAGGCGCCGAAGCCCGCCAGCACCGTCCGCAGCCCCTCCGGATTGTCGACCTGCTCCAGCAGCTGGCCCGGCAGCAGATCCACGCCCAGCCAGCCGGCGGCCGCGCCCGAGACCAGGAACAGCACCAGAATGAGGGAGTCGACCATGGCCCTGGTTCCGGCTGTGACCGCACTCAGCCAGGCAGCATGCCTGAAACTGCGGCATCTGGCCTGCCTGGGTAACCGCACTTGATCCCACCGCCGCCCCACGCACCGGCATCGCGTCCTGCCAGCCCGGTGCCTCCAGCACCCCGCAGCGCCTACCTGCACATCCCCTTCTGCCACCGCCGCTGCTTTTACTGCGACTTTCCGGTGGTGCCCCTGGGGGACCGGGCCGGGGGCGAGGCGGGAGCGACAGGGTCCGGTTCGATTGCCGTCTACCTGAGTCTGCTGCAGCGGGAGATCGCCGCCTCACCACCGGGCCCCGCACTCAGCACGGTGTATCTGGGCGGCGGCACCCCCTCCCTGCTCACCCCGGCCCAGGTGGCCGCCCTGCTGACCAGCCTGCGCCAGCGATTCGGCCTGGCCTCCGGGGCGGAGATCAGCCTGGAACTGGATCCGGCCAGCTTCGATCAGCGCCGCCTCGCCGGCTATCTTGCCGCGGGGGTCAACCGGGTGAGCCTGGGGGGCCAGAGCTTCGACGATGGCGTGCTCCAGGCCCTGGGGCGCCGCCACAGCGCGGAGGCGCTGCATGATGCCACCAGCTGGCTGGCGCAGGCCCATCGCGAAGGGGCCCTGTCCAGCTGGAGTCTCGATCTGATCCAGGCCGTGCCGGGGGAGCACATCGAGAGCTGGCGGCAGCAACTGCACCTGGCCGTCGCCAGCGGTGCACCCCACCTCTCGGTCTACGACCTCACGATCGAACCCGGCACGGTGTTTGCCCGCCGGCTGGAGCAGAACCGGCTGGAGCTGCCGGATGCCGATCTCGCCGCCGATCTGATGGACCTCACCTGCAGCGAGCTGCGGGCGGCCGGCTTCGGGCGCTACGAGATCTCCAACTACGCCCGGCCTGGCCATGCCTCACGCCACAACCGGGTGTACTGGAGCGGAGCGGGCTGGTGGGGCTTCGGCATGGGGGCCACCGCCGCCCCCTGGGGCGAGCGGCAGGCCCGGCCGCGCACCCGGGACGCCTACGCCGCCTGGCTGGAGCAGCCGGCCGCCCAGCCGCCAGGGGCAGCGCCCCCGCCGCTGGATGAGTGGTTGATGGTGGGGCTGCGCCGGCGGGAAGGGGTGTCCATGCCCCGGCTGCTGGCCGCCGCCGGCGTGCGGGGGCCGGCCCTGGGGGTGGTGCTGGCGGAGCTTCGCGCGGAGCTGGCTCCCTGGCTGGAGCGAGGGCTGGTGCTGGTGGAGGGTCCTCGCTGGCGGCTCAGCGATCCGGCAGGCCTGGCCCTGTGCAATGGGGTATTGCGTCAGCTGCTGGCCTGGTGGGAGCGCTGGGATGGCTCTGGGCGGCAATCCAGCGCCGCAGTGCCTCCACCGCCAGGCTGCGCCCCTGCAGCAACGGCGCACTGAACGGAGGCTGGCGGGCCGTGAGGCCCAGCAGATCGGCGGTGACCCGCACCTGACCATCGCAGCCGTCGCCGGCCCCGATGCCGATCACCGGGATGGACAGCTGTCGGGTCAGATGGGCGGCCAGGTCGGTGGGGACGTGCTCCAGCACCAGGGAGAAACAGCCGGCCGCCTGCAGTGCGGCCCCATCGCGCTCCAGCCTGGCCCGGCCGGCACTGTCAGCACCCTGGCGCCGGTAGCCCAGACGATGCACGGACTGGGGGGTCAGGCCGATGTGGCCCATCACCGGGATGCCGCTGCGCACCAGCCGGTCGATCACCGCCAGGGTCTCCGGCTCGGCGCCCTCCAGCTTCACCGCCGCCGCCGGACTCTCCTTCAGGACCCGGCCAGCGGCCGCCACCGCATCATCGGAGCTGCACTGGTAGGAGAGGAACGGCAGATCGAGGATCAGCAGCGGTTCCTGGCCTGGTGCACAGACGCTGGCGATCCCCCGCGCCGTCGCCCGGCAGTGGTGAAGCATCTCATCGAGGGTCACCGGCAGGGTGGTGGGGTGGCCGAGCACCACCATCGCCAGCGAATCACCCACCAGCACGGCGTCGGCACCGGCCTCGGCCACCAGGGCGCCGGAGAGGGCATCCCAGGCGGTGAGAACGGCGATCGGCAGGCCGGCCTGCTTGCGTTTGGCCAGATCGGCGGGACGCAGGGGCACGGCGCGGGAGCGGTGAAGGGCATTGCTAGCATCGCTCCCGACTCGGACCCATGCGGCCCGGACGCCTAAATCTGGTCAGGACCGGAAGGGAGCAGCCACACGGGATGCTCCAGGCAGGCGTGGACTCCGGGTCACCCCCTTGCATCGGCTCCAGCCCCTTCAGCTGGGCTGTTGTCTGCCCTGCGACCCAGGCTTTAGCCCTGCCTCATCTACCCCGCAGGTACAGGAGCGCCGCTTTGGTTTCCATCCCTTGATACGGGGCTCGCGGTGATACGGGGCTCGCGGCGCTGCTCTCTCAGGGTGAGAGTTCCGGCATGGCTCCCGGCCAGATCCTGAAGGTTGCGCTCAAGCAACAGAAGGGCTCAACACCTCAATCGTGAACTGGGTTGCAAGGCTCGGAGACATCAAAACCGACCATGACGGTCAGAGCCGATCATGACGGTCAGAGCCGGTCACCACGATCTGAGCCGGTCACCACGGTCAGAGCCGGTCACCACGCTTCAAATCGGCCGGGCCAGGCATCCCGCTGATTCAGTTGTCGCTGTCGCCGCCACGGGACTGACGGTTGAGCAGGAACGGAGGAATCTTGGCACCACGCTCGTCGCCGGCGGGCGGCGTTGGCGTGGGCATGGAACCGTTGAAGGGGCTGGCAGCGAAACTCGCGGCAGGCCGCTCATGGCGGTACGGAGCACCGCTGTCGAAGCCGGTGGCGATCACCGTGACGTGGATCTCACCTTCAAGTTTCTCGTCGACGACAGCGCCGACAATGATGTTCGCATCAGGATCCACCACGTCGTAGATCAATTCAGAGGCAGTGGTCATGTCCTCCAGGGTCATGTCCTTACCACCGCTGATATTGATCACCACTCCCTTGGCCCCGTCGATGCGGGCCGACTCCAGCAGGGGGCTGGTCATGGCGGCCTGGGCAGCTTCGCTGGCCCGGCTGCGGCCCGAGCCCACGCCAATCCCCAGCAGGGCGGTGCCGGCATCGGCCATCACCGACCGCACATCCGCAAAGTCGACGTTCACCAGGCCAGGCCTGGTGATGATGTCGGTGATCCCTTTCACACCCATCCGCAGCACATCGTCGGCGGTCCGGAAGGCCTCGTTGAGCGGGGCACCGGCGATCGCGTCACGCAGCCGGTCGTTGGGAATGACGATCAATGTGTCGACATGCTCGGCGAGGCGGGCGATGCCCTCCTCGGCCTGACGCATGCGCTTGCGCCCTTCGAACCCGAAGGGCTTGGTGACAATGCCCACGGTGAGTGCGCCGACCTCCTTGGCCACCTCCGCCAGGATCGGGGCCGCCCCCGTTCCGGTGCCACCACCCATACCGGCGGCAATGAAGACCAGATCGGAGCCCTGCAGGGTCTCCAGCAGTTCGTTGCGGGACTCCTCAGCCGCCTTCTGACCGATCACCGGGTTACCGCCGGCGCCAAGGCCGCGGGTGAGCTTCTGACCAAGCTGGGTGCGGTTGGTAGCAGCCGACTGGATCAGGGCCTGGGCATCGGTGTTCAGGACCCGGTAGCCCACGCCCTGCAGGTCGGAGGCAATCATCCGGTTGACGGCATTGCTGCCGCCGCCACCAACACCGATCACCTCGATCCGGGCCGTCTGACTGGGAACGATGCCGGTGGAGGGGATCGAAATCTGGCTCATGGATGGGGAATTCGGTGAGGCACCGTTGGCGATCGGGCCGTCAGTGCCCATGGTGCGTACTCGGCTCACATGCGGAGCATTATGTGGGGTAAGGCCCCCGTAGACCGTCCGAGTCTCACACGTTTGCGGGTTTGAGCACAGCGGGTGGGCCTCATGGCCTGCGCGCATCGACCGCCAGGGCTGGTGCGGCTCGGCCCGGCAGGGTCAGTTCCGGCTGCTCCGGATCACCCAGATCGATGCTCTGAGGGCGTCGCCCCCCCAGCTGAGCCGGCAGGGTGGCCACCAGATGACGCAGCACCTGCAGCCGCCGGCCCAGCTGGGCATCATTCGGGCCAAGCCGCACCGGGCCGAGACTGACGCTGTCCACCCACAGGCTTCCGGCCGGATCGATGCGGATGCGCTGCACATCGCTGCCGAGACTGCGGCTGGTCTGAACCGCCTGGGCAACGGCGGCCCGATGGCGGGGCTGCCAGCCCTGCACCAGCAGTGCATCGGCACCGGAGGCCCGTAAGGCCTGGCCCTGATGCCCGCCCATCCAGTTGCCCAGCCGATCGACATACCCCTGCTCCGGGCCGCGGGAGCCGCGGCGCTCAGCCCGGGCCACCGCCTCCCGATCCACCAGCGACACCCGCAGCCGAGGGGGAGCCATCAACCGACTGACCTGCACATCCTCTACCGGCAGCGCCTCAGCCAGCTCTGCGGCGACGCGCCTGGGATCAAGACCGAGCAGCGGCTGGGGGAAGCGGATGCCCGCAGCCTTGATCACCTCCGCAGCCGTCACCAGCCGGCTGCCCTCCACCTCCACCTGGGCAGGGTCCTGCAGGGTCCAGCCCTGGCGCAACAGGCCATAACCCAGCCCACTGGCCAGGGCCAGCAGCACCAGCACCCGCCAGCCGTTGCGCAGCCTTTCCTGACGCTGCTGCTGGCGCAGCAGCCTGCGGCGTTCGGCCCCAGGCGGGAGAGGGCGTGCCGGCTCGCTCACAGCTCGCATCGGGAGCGGGCCATCAACTCGCCGATCCAGCGGCGCGCACGCTCCGCATCCGCGAAGGGGAGATCCTTCTGGAGCCCACCACCAACCAGGCGCAGCCGGCAGGCTCCCTGAGACTCCTGGGTGAGCGGGGCCTCGCCGGAGCGCAGGGCCAACAGTTCCACCAGCTCCAGCTGTTTGATCACGAACTCGCCCTGGGGCTTGAGCGCACCCGCTTCAAAGGTGGCCCAGCTGAGCACGCCATCGCTGAGCCGGGCGGCCCCGCAGCTGTCGAGCTTGGCCAACTCGGCTCCATCCGCCCAGTCGCGGAACAGGCGCTGACGCCGCCGCTCCAGCCAACCAAGGGAGGTGAGCAGCACAAACACCAGCAGCAGCGGCAACCAGGCGAGGCCGTGACTCATGCCGTTGGCTCTCCGTCAGGGAGGTTCTGCCATTCTCCCGCCCCGCTGACCAGTTCGTGAACCAGTGCTTCGAGATCCACGCCGGAGGCAGCCCAGAGCATCGGATACATGCTCTGGCTGGTGAAACCCGGCAGCGTGTTGATCTCGTTGAGCCAGAGATCACCGCTGGCCTCGGAATAGAAGAAATCCACCCGGGCCAACCCCTGGGCGTGCACAGCCCGGCAGGCCGCGATGGCCATGGCCCGCGCCCGCTCGCTGATCGGGGCCGGCACCTGGGCCGGGATCACGGTGTGGCTTCTGCCCTCGCTGTATTTGGTCTCGTAGTCGTACCAGTCGGCGTCGAAGCAGATCTCCCCCAGCACCGAAGCCTGCAGCGGGGCAGCACCACCGCCCTTCACCGCGCATTCCAGCTCACGGGCCGTGACCCCCTGCTCCACCACGATGCGGGGATCCAGGGCCGCAGCGGCTCTGAGCCCGGCCTCCAGCTCCGCGCGGCTGCGCGCCTTGCTGATCCCCACCGAGGAGCCCAGGTTGGCGGGCTTGACGAAACAGGGGTAGCCGAGCTGCTGCTCCAGCCGCTCCAGCAGGGGCCCGGGATCGCTGCGGAGCTCGGCCGCATTCACACAGGCGTATGGCACCTGGGGCAGGCCGGCGGCGGCGAAGGCGGCCTTCATCGCCTGCTTGTCCATGCCAACGGCGGAACCGAGCACGCCGGAACCCACGAAAGGCACCTGCATCAGGGTGAACAGCCCCTGGATCGTGCCGTCCTCGCCATTGGGGCCATGCAGCACCGGGAACCAAACCGCCACCTCCCGGGCGCCTGCCGGGAAGCCGCTCAGACCGCGGCTGCCGCAGGACAGCCCAGCCTGCTGGAGGGCGGCGGCAAGCTGCTCGGGGCTGGCCGGTGTGGCCTGGCTGAGCACCGCATCGGCCAGCGCAGGGCCCCACCAGCGGCCCTCGGTGTCGATGTAGAAACAGGTGGTGGTGTAGCGACTGGCATTGGCACCGCTGCGCAGGCCCCGCAGCACCGTGGCAGCCGAGCGAATCGAGACCGCATGCTCACCGGAGGCCCCGCCGAAGACCAGGCCGACGCGAACGGGACCAGGGTTGGCGGGGGCGGTGG
>Ga0079302_1000250_pt1 | contig 13424 bp, 13 predicted proteins | sample Wag4_2014_7_16_FD_75102 | JGI IMG/M metagenome (GOLD analysis project Ga0079302, IMG submission 75102) | Fresh water mixed with fracking chemicals microbial communities from Ohio, USA - Utica-2 Time Series FC 2014_7_16 | ecosystem: Engineered > Industrial production > Chemical products > Input... | reverse complement strand
CACCGCCGGCAGGGTCGGCCCACGGCTGGCTCGCTGATCTGGCCGGAGCCTGGATCTTCTATTCGGTGCTGCCGGCCTGGCCTGGCATCACCCCCCGCTTTGCGCGGATCGCCCGCTTCGCGCCGCTGATCGGGCTGGTGCTGGGCGGCCTGCAGGCGCTGCTGTGGCTGGCCACCGCAGACCGGCTGCCAGGCGGAGCACGGGTGGCACTGGTGATGGCCCTGGCGCTCTGGCTCAGTGGCGGCCTGCACCACGATGGCGCCCTCGACACGGCTGACGGCCTCGCTGCAGGGCCGGGACGTCGCCTCGAGGCGATGGCCGACAGCCGGGTGGGTGCCGCCGCCGTGCTCGCCGCCGCCCAGCTGGCCCTGTTGCGCGCCGCCGGGCTGCTGTGCCTGCTGGAGACGGCAGGGTGGACGGCCGGGGTGGCACTGGTGGCGGCCGCCTTCTGGGGCCGGGTCTCACCATTGCTGGCGATGCAGGCCTACCCCTATCTGCGGGCCGGGGGCACGGCCGCCTTTCACCGCCGCCACTGGCGTGGGCTGGGGCGGGAACTGCGGCCCGCCCTGGCGCTCGGGGTGCCCCTGCTGCTGGCCGCCGCTGCTGCCGCGCCGGCTGGGGCCGCCGCGGCGTGGATCGGCCTGGCGCCCACCCTGCTGGTGCCCCACTGGCTGGGGCGCCGGCTCGGCGGCCACAGCGGCGACAGCTACGGCGCCTGCGTGGAGTGGGTGGAGGCGTTGGCGCTGCTGCTCAGCGGGTTGGTGCTGGTGCAGCTGGCAGGGTGAGCTGGAAGCTGTTGCCCCGCGGCGGTGAGCCGTTCACCAGGGTGAGCGCACCGCCCAGCTCGGTGGCCAGCTGCCGGGCGAGCGCCAGCCCCAGACCGGTGCCGGGCCGCGCGGCGCCGCGGCTGCCCCGCTGCCCCGGTTCGAAGATCCGCTCCCGCTCCCCGGCCGGGATCGGTTCGCCGCCGTCCCACACCGCCAGGACCCAGCCCCCGTCCGGCTGTCCCTGCACATCCAGCCCCACCGCTGCCCCGGCGGGGCTGTAGCGGAAGGCGTTCTCCAGCAGGTTCGCCAGGATCTCGGCGACCGCCCCGCTGTCCCCCTGCCAGCCGGGCAGACGTTCCGGAGCGTGCCAGGGCCTGCTCTGCAGGGCAGCGGTGGCTGCCGCGCGCTGCAGCAGTGGTTCAAGCAGGGGCGCCAGCGGCAGCTGCCGTTCGCCGTTCAGGCTGGGCGGCAGCAGCAGGGGCATGGCGTCCGCAGAGGAGGGGAGTGCGGGCTCGCTCTCCTCGAGGCTGCTGATCGCCTCCACGTAGCGCTGCAGCTGCCGCTCCTCCTGCAGCAGCCCCTCCACGAGGGACCGGTTGCGGGGATCGTGCTCGAGCCGTCGCAGCAGCAGCTGGGCAAAGGTGCGCAGCGCTGCCAGAGGGTTGCGCAGCTGGTGCAGGAGCACCTGCAGCTGCTGCTGTTGCCGCTCCAGCCGCAGCAGCAGTCGACGGTGTTCCAGATCCAGGCAGAGCCCTTCGGTGAGACAGAGGCTGGCCGCGTGCAGGCGCTGCCGCAGGGGCTCGGGCCAGGGCAGGGCCGCCGTCTCCACCTGCAGGGCCCCCAGCAGCACGCCGCCGTGGCGCAGGGGCAACCAGCGGCGACGGTCCGCCGGCCGGCGCAGGCTGGTGTCGGTGCTGAGCGATGTCAGGATCCGGGCACTGGGGGGCCAGTGCCCGACCGGCACCAGATCAGGGGGCCCCGCCGCGGCCGGTTCGGTGACGTAAACGACAAGCGCTGTGACATCCGGACGGTCAGCGAACTGGTTGAGCTGCTGGGTCACCAGGCTGAGAAACCGCTCGGAGACGGGCATCTGCGCTTGAAGGCTGACGTCTGGAAGCCGTCTGGAAAAAATTCACAGACCACCCGGAAAAAATCCGGAAAAAAGTCTTAAGGTGTTCGTATCGACCACTACCGCGCGGTTCCGCGAGGCTCCAGGGTCGCTCGACGTGGGCTTCTCAGTTGCGTTCTCACGCAATCGAAGCTACAGCAGAGGTGTGTCCGGCAGGCGGTCAACGCCCCATCCGGATCGTCCCAGCAGCTGGGTGGGCCGAATGGGCGGCTCACCCGCAGCACGTCGATGTCTCCCGGGGCTCAGACGGCATCCAGCTGGTAGGGCGTTGACCGTTGCCGTGCGCCATCACGCCCTCCCGGCGGGTGATGGCGTCGGCCGGTGGGTCCCACCCCTTATCTCCGTCCCCACTCGATCGTCCCGTCTCCGGGACTTGCTCCATGTCCAAGAAGCGCAAGCGGATCAGCCGCCGCCGTCTCGCCGGCCAGCGGGTCCTCGCCCATGTCCCCACCTTCAATCTCGAGACCGGCTCCCACAAGCCCGTCACCGCAGCCCGTCGCTACATCGCCGAGCAGACGCTGGTGCCGCCGGCCATCCTGAACGTGCGTCGTAACGAACACACCACCGACCGCTTCTTCTGGGGCGAGAAGGGCCTGTTCAGCGCCCAGTACGCCGAAGAGAACCACTTCCTGTTCCCCTCCCTGCGCGAGATCGTCGACAGGATCGGTGAAGAGGTGCTGTTCGAGGGAATCGAGGCGCTGGCCGCCGACGACTGGGAGGAAATGGAGGAGTACGAGTACGCCTTCGTCTGATCGGCAGGCTGGCTGAGACCTGGCTGCTCCCTCAGGCCCGTCTCAGCCAGGTCTGTGCTCTCCCGCCTGCTCCCAGCATTCGCTCAGAAACCGCCGCATCACCGGCACCAGGGCCGGATCAATGCCGTGGCCGCCGCTGAAGTCCTGGCGAAGAACCGGAAAGTGCGCCGCCTCCAGCTGTCGCTGGAGCATGTCGCCGTGGTCGACCAGCACCACCGGGTCCTCGCGGCCGTGGGTGAGCAGCACCGGCGTGGCCCCCGCCCCGGGTTGCCAGTCGCGGTGGGGGTAGCCGCTGCAGCCGATCACCGCCGCCAGCGGCAGCGGTCCATCGCCCCCGCTCCCCGTGGCCACGTCCAAGGCCATCGCAGCCCCCTGGGAGAAGCCCATCAGGGCGGTGTGCTCAAGGGGCACGCTCTCAGCGAGCCGCTCCAGCCGCTGACGCAGGGCGGCGCGGGCGGCCGGCACCGAGGGCCAGTCCGGCTCCGGCACCATCGCCTGCCACAGCAGTGGGTACCACTGCCGGCCCATGCCGGCCGGATGGGGCTGTGGTGCCCGCAGCGACACCACATTCACGTCCCCCGGCACCAGCAGCTCGGCCAGATCGAGCAGATCGTCGGCGTCGGCCCCCCAGCCGTGCAGCAGCACCAGTCGCCGGTCGGCCGCGGCGGGGCCGCGCACCAGCGCATCTGGATCCATGGCTGCAGGCTCGGGCATCGGGCGCGGGGCGGGGTGCTGCGTAGGTTGGCCGTTCAACCTCACGATCGCGAATCATGGCGCCCACGGCCCTCCTGAGCGTGTCCGACAAGGACGGTCTGGTGCCGCTTGCCCAGGGGCTGCTGGAGGCCGGATATCAGCTGCTCTCCAGTGGCGGCACGGCTGCGGCGCTGCAGGCGGCCGGGCTGGCGGTGACCCGGGTGGCTGACCACACCGGCGCTCCCGAGATCCTGGGCGGCCGGGTGAAGACCCTGCACCCACGCATCCATGGCGGCATCCTGGCCCGGCGCGAGGATCCGGCCCATCAGGCCGATCTGCAGGCCCAGGCGATCCCGTTGATCGATGTGGTGGTGGTGAACCTCTACCCGTTCCGGGAGACCGTGGCCGATCCCGCCGTGGCCTTCGAGACGGCGATCGAAACCATCGACATCGGCGGCCCGGCGATGGTGCGCGCCGCCGCCAAGAATCATGCCGATGTGACGGTGCTCACCAGCCCCGAGCAATACCCGGCGTTCCTGGCCGCCCTGGCCGATGGACGGATCGATCAGGCCCTGCGCCGGCGCCTCGCCCTGGCAGCCTTCGCGCACACGGCGGCCTACGACGCCGCAATCAGTTCCTGGCTGACGGAGCGCCTCGCCGCTGAGACCCCGGACGCCGCGGCCCGGCCCGGCGATCTGGCGCTGGCCCTGCCGCCCCGCCAGCTGCTGCGCTACGGCGAGAATCCGCACCAGCCGGCCACCTGGTTCAGCGAGCCCGGCGCTGGTTGGGGTGCCGCCGCGCAGCTGCAGGGCAAGGAACTCAGCTACAACAACCTGATCGATCTCGACGCCGCGCTCGCCACGGTGCGGGAGTTCGGTTACGGCACCAATGCCCAGCCGGCGGCCGTGGTCGTCAAGCACACCAATCCCTGCGGCGTCGCCACCGGCGCCGGCACCGCCAGGGCCCTGGAGCGCGCCCTCGACGCCGACCGGCTGTCGGCCTTCGGCGGCATCGTGGCCCTCAACACCACGGTCGACACGGCGGCGGCCGAACAGCTCACCAGCCTGTTCCTCGAATGTGTGGTGGCGCCGCGCTTTGAACCGGAGGCCCGGGAGCGGCTGGCCGCCAAGGCCAATCTGCGGCTGCTTGAACTGGAGCCGGCGGCGATCGGCCGGGCTTCCCGCCAGCAGCTGCGCAGCGTGCTGGGAGGTGTGCTGGCCCAGCAGCTTGATGATCAGCCTGCCGATCCGAGCGCCTGGCAGGTGGTGAGTGACCGCGAGCCCAGCGCCGACGAACTGGAGGATCTCACCTTCGCCTGGAAGTTGGTGCGGCACATCCGCTCGAATGCGATCGCGGTGGCCCGCGACGGCCAGAGCCTGGGGATCGGTGCGGGCCAGATGAACCGGGTGGGTTCGGCCCGGATCGCCCTGGAGGCGGCGGCGGAACGGGCCCGTGGCGCCGTGCTGGCCAGCGATGGCTTCTTCCCCTTCGACGACACCGTGCGCCTGGCCGCCCGTCAGGGCATCACCGCCGTGATCCAGCCCGGCGGCAGCGTGCGGGATGCCGAGTCGATCCGGGCCTGCAACGAGCTGGGGCTGGCGATGGTGGTCACAGGCCGCCGTCATTTTCTGCACTGACGGGGGCCCCGCTAGGTTCGCTTTCGCGGCTTCCATTCCCGGCTGCGCCGCTCTGCGGTCCTGGAGTCCCAGTCCTGCGTCCGATCCCCGCGTCCGAATTCCTGAGTCCTCGATGTCTGAGTCGCTCGCCTTCAATCTCAACTTCGTGCACCCGCTGCTGATGTGGGTGTTGTTCGGCCTGAGCGGATACGCGATGGTGCTCGGCATCAAGACCAAGAAAACCCGCACCGCTGACGCCGACACCCGCAAGCAGCTGATCAAGGGGCAGTTCGGCAAGCGCCACTTCCAGATCGGTGCCCTGCTGCTGGCCCTGATGGTGCTGGGCACCTTCGGTGGCATGGCCGTCACCTACCTGAACAACGGCAAGCTGTTTGTGGGGCCCCATCTGTTGGTGGGCATCGGCATGACCTGCCTGATCACCCTGGCCGTGGCGCTGATCCCGCTGATCCAGCAGGGCAACCTGATTGCACGCAAGGCCCACGTCGGGCTGAACATGCTGATGATGACCCTGTTCCTCTGGCAGGCCGTCAGCGGCATGCAGATCGTCAACAAGATCTGGGAGAACCGTCCGGCCTGAGCGGGCGTCCCCCGTCGGGACGCGATTCGCACTTCAGAACTGGGCTCGGCGCCGCGGTGGGCAAGCCAGCCCGTGGCTGGCGTGGAAATCTTCCTGCACCTTCCAGGTGAGCCGCCGGGAGATCTGGCGCACGATCTGGCGCAGCAGGTGCTCGCCACTGCTCTGCACCAGGTTGTCCGGCAGCAGGGTGATCACAGCCGGCAGCCGGATCCACACGCTCAGGTCGAGCTGCCAGCGCACCTTCGTTGTCTCCGGTGCGATCGCGTCGTTCCGGGTTTCGGCTGTCTCTTCATCCAGCTCCAGGGAGGCGTTGAACTCCACGTCGTACAGACCGGCCAGAGCCGATCCCTCCATCCCGCAAGGCACGGTGAGGATCCGGTAGATGCCTTCACTCTGGGGCAGCAACTCCAGGCCGATCGTCGGTTCCACTTCGAAGCCGAAGTTGCCGAACCGGCCGAGGGTGAGCCGATAACCATTGCTGCCGAGCGGCTCCACCGTCATCGGTGCGGCACAGCGGCGGAACCAGCCCTCGTGTCGATCGAGATAGGCGGCCACCAGCTCTGCCGGCGCCCGCATCTCCATCAGATCGGCGAACTGGCTGGCGTAGCGGCGCACCCGGCTGTCGTCGCTGTGGCGCAGCAGGGGGGTCGCCGCGGCGTCAGCAGCGACCTGTTCCGGATCGGAGGATGACAGCGGCGGGCTCGACAACGTCACTCAGCGGGCACACCGACGAGGGCAGGTGAAACGGGGTGAGTGGCACACCCCCCTGGGCCACCGGCCCGAAGTGAACCAATGTAAAGCCACCACCGCTCCCCTCAGGCCTCGCTCAGGGCGATCAACCGTTCGATCACCGCTTCCACGATCCGGTCCGGTGTGGAGGCACCCGAGGTGATGCCCACCCGGATCGGCCCCTCCGGCAGGAAGGGTTCCTCCAGCTCCAGGTCGCCGCCGAGGGGCATGTGCTCGATGCGGTTGCCAGGACCGATGCGCTCCGGCGTGTCGATGTGAAACGAGCGGATGCCGCGGCTCACCGCGATTTCCTGCAGGTGGGTGGTGTTGGAGGAGTTGTAGCCACCGATCACGACCATCAGATCCAGAGGTTCATCCACCAGGGCGAACATGGCGTCCTGGCGCTCCTGGGTGGCGTCGCAGATCGTGTTGAAGGCCAGGAAGTGGTCGTTGAGGTCGGCGGGGCCGAAGCGCTGCAGCATGGTGCGCTCGAACAGCTTGCCGATCTCTTCGGTTTCGCTCTTGAGCATGGTGGTCTGGTTGGCCACGCCCACCCGCAGCAGGTCGCGGTCAGGATCGAAGCCCGGTGAGCAGGCTCTGGCGAATCGCTCGATGAAGGCCTGACGCTGGGCGGCCGAAGGGCCCTCGGCCTGAGCTCCGGCCAGGATGTAATCGCAGACCAGCTGGGCTTCGGCCAGGTCGAGCACCACCAGATAGGTGCCGGCGAAGCTGCTGGTGGCCAGGGTTTCCTCGTGCTTCACCTTGCCGTGAATGATCGAGGTGAAGCTGTGCTTCTTGTGCTTCTCCACGGTGTTCCAGACCTTCGACACCCATGGGCAGGTGGTGTCGACGATGTGGCAGCCGCGCTCGCTCAGCAGCTGCATCTCCTGCACGGTGGCACCGAAGGCGGGCAGGATCACCACATCGCCGCCCGCCACATCGGAAAAGTCCTTCACGCCCTCATCCACCGGGATGAACTGCACGTTCATCTCGCGCAGATGATCGTTCACCGAGGGGTTGTGGATGATTTCGTTGGTGATCCAGATCCGCTCGCTCGGGTAGTGGCGACGGGTTTCGTAGGCCATCGCCACGGCCCGCTCCACCCCCCAGCAGAATCCGAAGGCCTCCGCCAGCCGCACGGTGAGGCGGCCCTGCTCCAGCCGGTGGCCATGGCTGCGCAGCTGGCCCACCAGGTCGCTCTGGTAGGCCGTCTGCAGGCTGCCGGCCACCTCGTCGCCCAGCCCGAAACCGCGGCGGTTGTAGCGCTCCGAGTGATGCAGGGAGCGCTTGAAAGCTCGGGTATCCACGGCATGCCGCAGCTGGGCCACCAGACTCTATGGGGCACGCTCAGTCGACGGCCGGATCGCACCCCTGCACCGCGGCCAGGCCCAGCCAGGCGATGGTCGGCCCGTTGAAGGCGTAGATGCAGGGCAGCACCTCCACGCCCGCCGCCAAGGCCCGACGGAACAGCTCGCCGTAGCGGGGATCGGCCGCGTCGCCCGGGGCGAAGCGGCGCACATCGGCCCGGCTCAGGCACGGCACCAGCACCGCCCGCGCCTCGGGCAGCAGCGCCGTGAGTTCCTCCAGGTGCTTCTGACCCCGTTCGGTGACGGTGTCGGGAAACAGCGCCAGATCGCCGCGGCTCCAGGTGGTGTTCTTCACCTCCAGGTAGATCGGTCGTGGATCGGGTGCGCCGGCCGCTGGGGTGAGCAGCAGGTCGATGCGGCTGCGGCGGTTCGCGCCATAGGGCACTTCCGCCCGGATCGTGTCGATCGGCCCCAGCCAGGGTTCCAGGCAACCGGCCTCGACCGTGGCTCGCACCAGCCGGTTGGGCAGGGCCGTGTTGATGCCCACCCACACCGCCGAACCGCTGGCTCCTGGCACCTCGGCCTGTTCCCAGGTCCAGGCCAGCTTGCGGCTGGGGGAGGGGTCGTGGCGCAGGCGCACCCGGCCGCCGGGGATCAGCACGCCGGTCATCGGGCCGGTGTTGGCGCAGTGAGCGGTCACCACAGTGCCGCTCGGCGAGCCGTCCGGGCCCGGCTGCAGCAGCTCCACATCGGCCAGGAAGCGCTTGTAGCGCCTGAGCAGCACACCCTCCACCAGTGGCCCGGTCGGCAGGATCGGCGTGGCCATGGGCGGCTGGCGGCGTGGCCGCGGCAGGAACGGCGGCCATACTGCCGCTCGATGTTGATGAGCCCGGGCCGCCCATGGCGAAATCCCTGCGACGCATCGCCCTGATCGTGGCGGTGGCCACGGCCCTGAGCAAGGTGGCCGGTCTGGTGCGCCAGCAGGTGATCGCCGCCGCCTTCGGGGTGGGCGCCGCCTACGACGCCTACAACTACGCCTATGTGCTGCCGGGCTTCCTGCTGATCCTGCTGGGCGGCATCAATGGCCCGTTCCACAGCGCCATGGTGAGCGTGCTGGCCCGCCGGCCGCGGCAGGAGGGGGCCCATGTGCTGGCGGCTATCAACACGATCGTGGGGGCCGGTCTGATCGTGGTGACGCTGCTGCTGGTGCTGTTCGCCGATCCGCTGATCGGCCTGGTGGGCCCCGCCCTCGATGCTGAGCGCCACCGCATCGCCGTGCTGCAGCTGCGCTGGATGGCGCCGATGGCCCTGCTGGCCGGCCTGATCGGTCTGGGCTTCGGGGCCCTGAACGCCGCTGATGTGTTCTGGCTGCCATCGGTGAGCCCGCTGCTCTCCAGCGTGGCGGTGATCGGCGGCATCGGCCTGCTGTGGTGGCAGCTGGGCAGCAGCATCACCCTGCCCGCCACGGCGGTGATCGGTGGCATCGTGCTGGCGGCCAGCACCACGGTGGGGGCGGTGCTGCAGTGGCTGATCCAGCTGCCGGCCCTGGCCAAGGAAGGCCTCAACAAGCTGCAGCTGGTGTGGGACTGGAAGGATCCCGGCGTGCAGGAGGTGCTCAAGGTGATGGGGCCGGCCACCCTGTCGTCGGGCATGTTGCAGATCAACGTGTTCGTGTCGCTGTTCTTCGCCTCGGGCATGCCGGCGGCGGCGGCGGGCCTCGGTTACGCCAATCTGCTGGTGCAGACCCCCCTTGGCCTGCTCTCCAACGCCCTGCTGGTGCCGCTGCTGCCGGTGTACGCCCGGCTCACGGCGCCGGAGGACCGGCCCGAGCTGATCGGCCGCATCCGCCAGGGCCTGATGCTCTCCAATGCCTCGATGCTGCCCCTGGGGGCGCTGATGGTGGCCCTGGCGGTGCCGATCGTGGCCCTGATCTACGAGCGCGGGGCGTTCGATCGCAGCGCCGCCGACCTGGTGGGTCAGCTGCTGATGGCCTACGGCATCGGCATGCCGGCCTACCTGGCCCGCGACGTGCTGGTACGGGTGTTCTATGCCCTCGGCGACGCCAACACCCCGTTCCGCTGGTCGGTGGGGGGGATCGGTCTCAATGCGGTGTTCTGCTGGGCCTTCACCGGTGGCCCCACCCCCGCCTGGGGGCTGCAGCTGCCGATGCTCAATGCCGGTGCCGCCGGGCTGGTGCTGGCCACGGTGGCCGTGAATCTGATCACCTGTGTGGGTCTTCTGCTCGCCCTGCAGCGGCAGCTGGGAGGGCTGCCCCTGCGGGTCTGGGCGCTCGACAGTGGCAAGCTGCTGCTGGCAGCGGCGGCCGGTGCGCTGGCCTGCTGGTGGTTGTCGAACGGGGTGAGCTGGCCTGCCGGGCTGGCCGGACTGCTGCTGCAGAACGCGATCTGTGCCGGCCTGGCCGTGGGGCTGTACGGGCTGCTGGCCACGGTGGCCGGCGTGCCGGAAGCTCAGCAGTTGTTGCGGGTGCTGCAACGACGGCGGGCCTGAGCCTCCGGCGCCCGCGACCCTCAGTCGCCGTTGGGGGGGGCATTGCGGACTCGCCGCAGTTCCCTCACCTCCACGGGCACCTCCAGGTGGGAACGGCCGATCAGGCTCGCTCCCTCCACCGAGGCAATGCGGGCCTCGATGCCGAAGTCTCGGAAGGCGGTCTCCAGCTCCTGGATGAGCGCTTTCTCCACCTGGGCCTCGGCGTCAACCACCTTGCCGATCAGCCGGCTGCCGAGCCGGCCGATCCGCTGGCCGATCACCTCGCGGGCGTTGGTGACTTCGATCAGCAACACGGACGCCCGGGCGTGGCATGGGCAACCCTATCGGCAAAAGGGCTCCAGCACCTCCTCCAGATCCTGCAGCTGCCCGGCAGGCACCAGCCTGGCCAGGGGCAGGCGCGTGCTGCCGTTGCCGATCGGTACCAGCACTGCCTCGAGGGCCTGGCGGGCACAGATTGCCGTTCCTTCGCCGAGGCGGGCGGCGCACTCGATCGCCAGGGCCTGGGCCAGGCCGGCGTCCCCGAGATACAGGTGCCAACCGGCCACCTGGAGATAGAGCCGGTCGGCAAGGGCCAGTTCCAGATCCTTGAGTTCTGTGGCGGAGAGCGTCATGGTTCGGGGGGGCGAGCCGGTCGGAGCGCCACCACCATGCCTGCATGCACCAGCAGCAGCGCAAGCCAGCTGAAGCTGAACCAGTTCAGGTGATCCCAGGGGTGACGCAGCTCCTGCACGACCCAGGCGCCGCTGTTGATGGCGGCGAACAGGGCGGCGTGCAGGGTGAGGTTCACGATCCGCTCGAAATGCCGATAGGTGGGGTCGGCGGGGTCGGCCGGGCCGTACCAGCGGATCGGCATGGGGGGAAGAGCCGTAACGACCTCCGAATCATCGCGCCGCGTGGCCTGGTTGACGGAAGGGCCCCCTGTGCGGTGAGAATGCTTGGGTGGTTGAGGGGTTGGCTCCGGTCAACGCCTTCACGCTCAGGCCCATCCCAGCCAGGCGTCGGTCACACCAGCACCCGGTGCTGATTCACCAGGCGAATCGCCGTCAAGCGATCCACTTCAAGTGGGCCGCCACAAGTGATTCATGTCAAGTGGGCCGCCGCAAGTGGTCCGCTATCAGGTGACCCACCAGCAAATGGTTGGCTGTTAAATGATTTCCATTTAATGTTCTCCATTTAATGGTTATTCATCAGGTTGATCCAGCCAATCGCCATTTTTCGGCGCTTCAGCTTCCGTGAGCTGATTGCTCCTGGTACGCCAGGGTTTGCTGTTCCATCTGGACCATCTGCCTGGTCCTGCCAGCTGGCTGAATCACCCCATTGGGCAGTCGCAGTTCTCTGCGGCCTTCCATGGTCAACCGATCTGCAGCTTTTCAGCATCAGGATCGGGTTTTCATCGATCTGATTCGTTCGGTCTCCAGGGTGTCAGCTCAAGAGGTCCGTGGATTAGGATCCCCCAAAAGCATCTGCGCTTGTAGCTCAGCGGATTAGAGCATCTGACTACGGATCAGAGGGTCGGGAGTTCGAATCTCTCCAGGCGCGCTTTCAAGACACCGTCCCGCTCCGGCGGGGCGGTTTTTTGTTCGGATCCTGATTGCGGGCCCCGCGGTTGGCCCCTGGGTCGGCTGCGCCGCAGTCGCATCCTTACGATTCTGAACAGCCCATCTCCAAAACCCTGCCTCCGATGGCCGACTCCGCCGCGATCAACCACTCCCTGGCGACCGGCGATCCGGCAATCGCGGCCTTGATCGCCAAGGAGCTGGAGCGCCAGCAGACCCATCTGGAGCTGATCGCTTCCGAGAACTTCGCCTCCCGGGCCGTGATGGAGGCCCAGGGCTCGGTGCTCACCAACAAGTACGCCGAGGGCCTGCCCGCCAAGCGCTACTACGGCGGCTGCGAGCACGTGGATGCGATTGAGGAGCTGGCGATTGAGCGCGCCAAGGAGCTCTTTGGGGCCGCCTGGGCCAACGTGCAGCCCCACAGCGGCGCCCAGGCCAACTTCGCCGTGTTCCTGGCGCTGCTGCAGCCCGGCGACACGATCCTGGGCATGGACCTCAGCCATGGCGGCCACCTCACCCACGGTTCGCCGGTGAACGTGAGCGGCAAGTGGTTCAAGGCCGTGCATTACGGCGTGGATGAGGCCACCCAGCAGCTCAATTTCGAGACGATCCGCCAGCTGGCCCTGGAGCACAGGCCCAAGCTGATCGTGTGCGGCTATTCCGCCTACCCGCGCACCATCGATTTCCACGCCTTCCGTGCCATCGCCGATGAGGTGGGCGCCTACCTGCTGGCTGACATGGCCCACATCGCCGGCCTGGTGGCCGCCGGCGTGCACCCCAACCCGGTGCCCGTCTGCGATGTGGTGACCACCACCACCCACAAGACCCTGCGCGGCCCCCGCGGCGGCCTGATCCTCTGCCGCGATGCCGAGTTCGCCAGGCAGTTCGACAAGGCCGTGTTTCCCGGCAGCCAGGGCGGCCCGCTCGAGCATGTGATCGCCGCCAAGGCCGTGGCCTTCGGCGAAGCTCTGCAGCCGAGCTTCAAGACCTACAGCCAGCAGGTGGTGGCCAATGCCCGGGCGCTGGCCGAGCGCATCCAGGAGCGGGGCATCGCCGTGGTGAGCGGCGGCACCGACAACCACCTGGTGCTGCTCGATCTGCGCAGCATCAACATGACCGGCAAGGTGGCCGACCTGCTGGTGAGCGATGTGCACATCACCGCCAACAAGAACACCGTGCCTTTTGACCCCCAGTCGCCGTTCGTCACCAGCGGCCTGCGGCTGGGCACCGCCGCCTGCACCACCCGCGGCTTCGATCAGGCCGCCTTCCGCGAGGTGGCCGATGTGATCGCCGATCGCCTGCTCAACCCGGAAGACGCCGCGATCGAGCAGCGCTGCCGCGAGCGGGTGGCCAGCCTGTGTGAGCGCTTCCCGCTCTACGCGCCGAACCGGATCCTGCAACCAGCCTGATCGGCCCAGCCTCCGTAAGGTGGCGCCGATGGGAGGACGTTCCATCTGCTCCTCCGGCCAGTCGCGGTGACCCTCGCTTACAGCCCCAACGCTGCAGCCCTGCTCACCTTCGCGGTGGCGGCCCTGCTCACCGCCCTGATCGTGCCGGTGGTGCGTCGGCTGGGTCTGCGCTGGGGGCTGACCGATACCCCCGATGCCCGCAAGCAGCACACCCGGCCGATGGTGCGCCTCGGCGGCATCGGCATCGTGCTGGGCTTCAGCCTGGCTCTCACGCTCACCTGGCTGCTCGGTGGGTTCGCCGATCTGGAACCCAGCAAGGACCAGCTGATCTGGACCACCCTGGCGGGCTGTCTGTGCTTC
>Ga0079302_1000238_pt1 | contig 13683 bp, 13 predicted proteins | sample Wag4_2014_7_16_FD_75102 | JGI IMG/M metagenome (GOLD analysis project Ga0079302, IMG submission 75102) | Fresh water mixed with fracking chemicals microbial communities from Ohio, USA - Utica-2 Time Series FC 2014_7_16 | ecosystem: Engineered > Industrial production > Chemical products > Input... | reverse complement strand
ACTAATAGAAATAAAAAAGACCGCCCGCAGCCAAGATTGCTCTGGCTGCGTTGGCGGTCTCTTTAGAAAGCTATAGGCCGGTTTTTGGTTGCTGCTTCTTTGCGTTATTACCGAAACGCTCTTCGAACTTAGCGACGCGTCCACCGGTATCGAGAATGCGCTGCTTACCTGTGTAGAAAGGGTGGCAGACTGAACAAACTTCGACGTAAACAGATCCGCTTGCAATTGTTGAGCGGGTTAGAAACTTCTCACCGCAACCACAGGTGACCTGAGTTTCTTTATACTCTGGGTGAATATCTGGCTTCATTTTCAATCCTTTTCTTTACCTGGGTCCGGCTGCCATTTACAGGATGGCCGGTGAACCAGAAGGGCTAGAGGGAAATCATCTCCTAAAAGCGCTCAACCGCAAAATCCACGCTGGGATTATGCGGTTGAGCTCAACTCAATGGGGTGGAGTTATTTAGGAATTGTCCTGCCCTGATGTTGTCTTCTGAATCTGCATGAGGAACTCAACGTTTGTCTTTGTTCCCTTCATCTTCTCGAGCAAGAGTTCAAGAGCTGCTTGTGGCTCGAGCGCATGGAGAACGCGACGTAGCTTCCAAACAATATTGAGTTCTTCTGAACCCATAAGGATCTCTTCCTTACGAGTTGATGATGAAACAACGTTGACTGCAGGGAAGATGCGCTTATCTGCAAGACGTCGATCAAGGATGAGTTCCATGTTTCCGGTTCCCTTGAACTCTTCGAAGATAACTTCATCCATACGAGAACCAGTCTCAATCAATGCTGTTGCAAGGATTGTTAGTGATCCACCGTCTTCAATATTACGAGCGGCACCAAAGAACTTCTTCGGTGGATAGAGAGCTGCTGAATCAACACCACCAGACAAAATACGACCTGATGCTGGAGCTGCAATGTTGTATGCGCGTCCTAGGCGAGTGATTGAATCCAAAAGAACGACAACATCGTGGCCAAGCTCTACGAGACGCTTTGCGCGTTCGATAGCAAGCTCTGCAATTACTGTGTGATCCTCTGCAGGACGATCGAATGTTGAAGCAATAACTTCACCCTTAACAGAGCGAGTCATATCTGTAACTTCTTCTGGACGCTCATCAACTAGAACAACCATGAGGTGAACCTCTGGATTGTTAATTGAGATTGCATTTGCAATTGCCTGCAAGACCATAGTCTTACCAGCCTTTGGTGGAGCAACAATGAGACCGCGCTGACCCTTACCGATAGGTGCAATCAAATCAATTACACGAGTAGTCAGAATGCCTGGCTCTGTCTCAAGGCGTAGACGCTCTTGTGGATAGAGAGGAACAAGCTTTCCAAATTCAACGCGTGCCTTTGCTTCTTCTACTGGCACACCATTAACGGTTTCGAGAGTAATAAGTGGGTTGTACTTCTGGCGTTGTTCGCCTTCACGTGCTTGGCGAACTTGGCCTGTAACTACATCGCCTTTACGAAGTCCATACTTGCGAACTTGGCCTTGTGAAACATAGACATCGTTAGGTCCTGGTAGATAACCAGCGGTACGGATAAATGAATAGTTATCCATGATGTCTACCAATCCACCAACTGGGACTAGAACATCATCTTCACCAATAACTGGCTCGCGCTCTTCACGTTGACGGTCGCGGTTGCGGTCACGACCACGATTGCGATCACGCCCACGATTGCGATCACGCCCACGATCTCCACGATCATCTCGTGAATTATCGCCTGATGAGTTGTTGCCAGAGTAATTATTATTTGATGAATCATCGTCATCATCTGAGTTGCCAGAGTTATTGCTGGTTGAATCTTCAGATTTTTCGCTGCGCTTTGAATCACGCTTTGCATTGCGCGCCTCACGACGAGCTTCGCGCTCAGCCTTGGCGGCTTCACGGTTAGCTGCTTGCAAATCAGAGATAGCAGTTACTAGTAGGTCTTTCTTAAGCTTGGCTGCGCCATCGATACCGAGTTGGGAGGCGACTTCCTTCAATTGCGGAAGTGTCATTGCGGCAAGCTCTGCGTTGCTAGAACGTACAGGTTCTGTGGTTGTCATTGATATCTTTTCTTGGATGTCTCGCTACATAGGCAACGAGAGGGAGTTTGAGACGAGTTTCGAGAAGGATTTTTCTTGGATTTTATTTCTTACCTATAACGCCCTATGTAACTAGGCGACCTTGGTGGCAAAACTATAGCAGGGTAGCTCCACGAGAGGCAATTTCTAGCGGGTGGGCTACAAATGCGCTTCCGCCAGCTAATTTCAGCTCTTCAACATCGTTCTGATTGCCGGTGTGTAGCGCCAATACTGTTGGTCCGGCACCTGAGATAAAGGCGGCTACGCCTGCTCTGCGAAGTTTATTCATCAAGGCTATCGACTCTGGCATCGCCTGGGCGCGATAACTTTGATGAAGAAAATCCTCTGTCGCTACAAACAATAGATCTGGGCGCAGAGTTAAAGCATGGCTCAAAATTGCGGCGTTAGATGTATTGCGAACAGCATCAACAAAAGGAATTGACTCAGGCAATAACTTTCGCGCCTTTGCAGTTGCTAGTGGTTGAGCCGGAATATAAGCAATTGCGCGAATGCGAGTATCAACATTTAACTGAATTGAATCAGCCTTTAACTTTCCTTTAACGGTTTCAGACCAAGAGATAGTTGCCCCGCCGTAAAGTGCTGCAGAAACGTTATCCGGATGGCCTTCCATCTCTGTTGCTAGTGAAAGAAGTTGCTGATCATTTAGCTTATCTTCGCCATTAAGAACAAGGGCACGTGCTAAAACCAATCCACCAATAATCGCACTCGCCGATGAACCAAGTCCCCGGCCATGTGGATTTACATTGAGCGCACGAACTGCCAGACCCTTTGGTCGACCACCTAAATAATCAAATCCCTTATGCATCGCCTTAACGAGAAGGTTCTTATCTGTACGAGGAAGTTCATTTGCGCCTTCTCCAGAGATATCAATATCAAGAATGACATCATCTAAAACCTGCGCGACATAACGATCGTGCATGGTTAGTGCTAATCCAAAAGAATCAAAGCCAGGCCCAAGATTGGCAGTTGATGCAGGAACTTCTACCTGCATTGGCTTCGCCTTAAAAGTTGGTTTGCTCATGATGCAACCTTAATTATCCAGAGACTTTGCTCAAGCCAAGGGCGGCAGCTGCCACATCAGCATTAACGGGAACAACTACTGGATCTTTAGCGCCTTCGAGCGCCCAAGGAATATCTTTCAGCCCATTACCGGTGCAAGTGATGACAATCTTCTTGCCTTTTGGCAACTTTCCAGCGGCCTTGTATTTAATAAGACCAGCTAGCCCTGCAGCAGAAGATGGCTCGCAGAAAATTCCTTCTTTTGACGAAAGAATTCGGTAGGCGCTCAAAATCTCTTCATCGGTAACAGAATCGATCAGACCCCTAGATTCATCACGAGCTGCGATTGCTTGGTCCCATGATGCAGGTTTACCAATGCGAATCGCTGTTGCAATTGTCTCTGGATTATCTACTGGATGACCCAATACAAGTGGCGCGGCCCCAGCTGCTTGGAAACCCCACATAGCAGGTGCATGGGTTGATAAACCATCAGCGAGATATTCGTTGTAGCCCTTCCAATACGCAGTGATGTTTCCAGCATTGCCAACAGGCAGTGTGTGAATATCTGGTGCATCTCCCATTAAGTCAACAACTTCAAAGGCCGCGGTCTTTTGACCTTCGATGCGATAAGGGTTGATTGAATTTACAAGTGAGACCGGATAGTTCTCTGAAAGTTCGCGTGCAAGCACGAGACAATCATCAAAGTTTCCATCTACCTGCAAAAGTGTCGCACCGTGTGCAACGGCTTGGGCTAACTTTCCCATTGCAATTTTTCCTTGTGGAATAAGGACAGCAGGGACCATTCCAGCTTTAACTGCATAAGCAGCTGCTGCGGCAGAAGTGTTTCCGGTTGATGCACAGATTACGGCTTTTGCGCCATCTTCAGCAGCTTTGGAAATCGCCATAGTCATTCCGCGATCTTTAAATGATCCAGTCGGATTGACGCCCTCAAACTTTACCCAGACTTCGTTATCGAGTATCTCTGATAAATGGCATGCATATATAAGTGGTGTGCCACCTTCGCGCAGAGAAACAATCGGAGTTTTCGCACTGACTGGAAGACGGTGGCGATACTCCTCAATTACTCCGCGCCATTGATGAGCACCTTCGCGCTTCTTGCTAAAGATGCCCATTATGCAATTGCTCCTTCTACGCGAATCACGCTTGAAATATTTGAGACAATATCCATCTTCTTGAGGGCAGCAACAGTTGCCTTGAGTTCTCCCTCGGTTGCAAGGTGAGTCACGATAATGAGTTCGGCATCAGCTCCGCGACCGTTCTGATCAACAGTCTGAATTGATACCCCTTGTGTGGCAAAAACCTGAGCGATTGCAGCGAGAACACCTGATTTATCTTTAACTTCTAGGCGGATAAGGAACTTAGTTTTTGTTGTCTCGATTGGAGCAATATCGCGATCGGCATAATCTGTTTCGCGCTGTCCAACTGAGTTCAGTGCAATGTGACGTGAGACCGCTAGAACATCTCCAAGAATCGCTGATGCAGTTGGTGCACCGCCAGCACCGCGACCGTAGAACATCAGCGGTCCAGCAGATTCAGCTTCAACGAAGACGGCATTAAATGCATCGCGGACAGAAGCCAGCGGATGAGCAGCCTCAAGCATCACAGGATGAACGCGTACAGAAATTTCATCTTTTGGAGTTAACTCTGCAATAGCGAGAAGTTTGATGACGTAGCCAAGTGACTTAGCTAGCTGTACATCTTCGAGGGTGATGTGTGAGATTCCCTCGCGATAGACATCTCCAACAGTGACGCGAGTGTGAAAAGCTAAGCCTGAAAGAATCGCGGCCTTGGCGGCAGCGTCGAAGCCTTCGACATCAGCTGTCGGATCTGCCTCTGCATATCCAAGATCTTGCGCCTCTTTGAGAGCAACGGCAAACTCTTTATTGTCTTCGTGCATCTTGGTAAGAATGTAATTTGTTGTGCCGTTTACGATGCCCATGATTCGGGTAACGAAATCTCCGACAAGTGAGTCGCGAAGTGGGCGAATAATCGGAATCGCTCCTGCAACTGATGCTTCGTAGTAAATATCTTCACCTTGCGCATATGCGGCGGTAAAAAGTTCTGCTCCGTGGCTAGCCAGCAAAGCTTTATTGGCAGTAACGATTGATTTGCGATTTTTGATTGCTAAGTGCGCGAGTTCGCGAGCGGGCTCGATCCCACCCATTACCTCGACAATGAGATCGATCTCTGGGTCATTTACGATTGAGAATGGATCGGTAGTAAAGAGCGCAGGATTAATCCCTGGATAATCTTTGAGAGTCCGAACCGCAATCTTGGCGAGTTCGATTTTTACACCGGCACGGGTAGAGAGCTCGGCTGAATCAGCGAGCAATAGTCGAGCTACTTCGCTGCCAACTACGCCACAGCCGAGCATGCCGATACGAACGGGTTTATCTGCTGGGCTCATCTGCCAATTCTTTCACATCTTGGCGACATCAAGTGCGAGTAAATCTTCCTCAGTCTCACGGCGGACAATTACGCGGGCTTTTCCTGCAATAACGGCGACAACAGGCGGTCTTGGAACATGGTTGTAATTACTGGCCATCGATCTGCCATATGCACCGGTTGCGGGGGTTGCGATGAGATCACCTGGGGCAACATCGGCTGGAAATTTGATATCTCTAATGATGATATCTCCGGTCTCGCAGTGCTTTCCGACAATACGCGATTGCAAGAGAGGTGCTGAAGAATTTCGAGATGCAATGCATGCAAAGTACTCGGCATCGTAAAGAGCAGTTCGTGCGTTATCACTCATGCCACCATCGACAGAGATGTATTTGCGAACAGAGCCATCTTCAATTGTTACATCCTTGACGGTGCCTACTTCATAGAGAGTAAACATCGTAGGTCCCACAATATTGCGACCAGGTTCGATTGAAATTGATGGCAGCGCTAATGAATATCTCGTTGCAGCTTCACGAACCGCACGTCCGAGAGCAGGAATGACATCTGCAGGCTCAACGGTTATCTCATTTGGTAAGTAGGCAATTGCGTATCCGCCACCGAGGTCGAGTTCAGGCAACTCTCGCTGATATGCATCTCGATAACGTCCCATAAATGCAAGCAATCGATCGGCAGCAATTTCATATGAATCGGTGCCAAAAATCTGCGATCCGATATGGCAATGAACGCCTTTGAGCTCGAGCTCAGGAAGAGCCGCTATCTTCTCTACAGCTTCCCAAGCAGCACCCGAAGCAATCGAGAAACCAAACTTCACATCTTCATGTGCAGTTGAAATGGATTCATGTGTGTGTGCCTGAATACCAGGCGTTAGACGGATAAAGACTGGTTGACGTGTGCCATATTTGCGGGCGGCAGCTGCTACGCGATCAATTTCAAAGAGTGAATCCATCACAATTGTTTTTACACCGACTGAAACTGCCTTATCGATTTCAGATACTGATTTATTGTTTCCATGGAGCTCAATCTTTTTGGGGCTGATTCCTCCCGCGAGTGCTACAGCGAGTTCTCCCCCAGTGCAGACATCTATTCCAATACCCATATCTGCAATCCAATGCGCAACTGCAGTTGAGATAAAGGATTTTGCGGCATAGAAAACTCCACCGGCTTGTGAGCCAAATTCAGCTGTTAGCGCCTCTGACCACGCAAGTGCGCGAGTACGAAATGCCTCTTCATCTAAGAAAAATGTTGGGGTACCAAACTCTTTTGCCAACTCAGTTGCAGTAATACTTGATAGATACAGCTGGCCATCTTTAAAGATGACATTCTTTGACCACATATTTTGGTTGCTCATCACATACGCTCCGGTGCGCTTACGCCCAACAATTCAAGGCCGTTGGCGATAACTTGCATCGTTGCAGCACAGAGATTTGCACGGGCGGAATGAATTGGTGCAGCGATTTCGTCACCCATAGGAAGTACGCGGCAATCTGCATAAAAACCATGATAAACCCCAGCAAGCTCTTCAAGATATCGAGCGATACGGTGTGGCTCGCGAAGTTCTGCTGCAGTTGCAACAATTCGCGGATATTCAGCAAGGGCGCCAAGAAGTTCATTCTCGCGATCGTGAGTGAGCTGCGATGGATCAAAATCAGCTACGTTATAAGCAATCTTAAGTTCTGCCACATTGCGCAGAACCGCCGCGATACGGGCGTGGGCGTACTGCACGTAATAGACCGGATTCTCATTGGTATTTCTGCGCAGAATATCGATATCCATAACCATCGGTGTATCAACTGGATATCTAATCAAGGTATAGCGAGCGGCATCTACCCCAACCTTCTCAACCAGTTCGGCGAGAGTAATGATTGTTCCGGCGCGCTTGGAAAGCTTGACCTCTTCGCCACCTTCCATGATTTTTACAAGCTGGCCAATCAGAATCTCAATGTTGTAATCAGGATTATCTCCAGCACATGCAGCTACAGCGCGCAAACGATTTACATACCCGTGGTGATCAGCACCTAACATGTAGATGCAGATATCTGAGCCTCTCTCGCGCTTATTGATGTAATAAGCAGTATCAGATGCAAAGTAAGTGAGTTCGCCATTTTCTTTAACGAGTACGCGATCTTTATCATCTGAAAAATCGGTTGTGCGCAACCAGATTGCGCCATCGCTTTCAAAGACATGTCCTTCTGCGCGGAGCTTTGCTAAGCCATGGTCAACTGCGCCACTGTCGTGAAGCGAGCGTTCGCTAAACCATGTATCAAAATGAGTCTTAAAAGTTTCGAGTACGCCTTGTTGCTCTTGTAATTGCAAGCGATAGGCAGCCTCACGGAACTCTTCTACGGTTGCAATGCCTGGATTAGTCGCAACGACCTGGCTCGCTAAATCCTTTATATATTCACCTTGATATCCATCTTCTGGAATCGCTTGCCCTGTTGCTGCCGCCTGAACAGATTGACCAAAGAGATCCATCTGGCGACCGCGATCATTGATATAGAACTCGCGTGAAACTTTTGCACCTGCTGCACTGAGGACTCTACCTAACGCATCGCCAACTGCGGCCCAGCGAGTGTGGCCCAGGTGAAGAGGTCCGGTTGGATTGGCGCTAATGAATTCAAGATTGATTGAGACTCCATTGAGAGAATTTCCTCGGCCATATGAATTTTCTGCAGTAAGAATTGTGCGAACAAGTTCAGCTTGATTTGTGCGATTGAGAGTGATGTTAATAAAACCCGGTCCTGCAATATCAACCGATGCGACTCCTGTTAACTTAGAGATGGCGCCCTGCAATATCTCGGCAACTTCACGGGGGTTCTTGCCTGCGCTCTTGGCTAACTGAAGTGCAATAGAGGTTGCGTAATCCCCATGGTCGCGATTTTTAGGGCGATCAAGGGTTATCGATTCGGGAGCAGTTGCGTTGATTTCACCTCGCTCAATCGCTGCGACGACAAGCCCAAGGATTTGAGCTGAGAGTTCATCGGCGAGTGAGGACATTTCGCAAGTCTATCGTGCTTGATTTTTGGGAGGCTCGAGTTTACGAGAGGCTTGATTTTGGGAAGCGGGTGAGTAAGCCGTACTCTTAGCCTTCCACTTGCACGACGCGGGAGTGGTGAAATGGCAGACACGCCAGTCTTAGGAACTGGTGCTCCGGCGTGCGGGTTCAAGTCCCGCCTCCCGCACAAATTATTTCTAGCTATTTATAGGAACGTAACTATGGCAAAACCATCGCGAGCCAAAGTAAAGAAACTCCAATCCGAGGCTATGCGTGCTGCAGCAGAACGACGAGCAGAAAAAGCCGCATCGAGAATTGCACAGATTCACGGCGATGTTGAAGAAGATGCTTATGCAGAGGTCGATGGTGCTTGGCGAGAAATTGGATTAGCAGCGCCAGCCAGACGAGCTCTTATTGATGACGGTCTCTACAAAATCTCTGATCTTCGCAAGGTATCGCTGGCTGCCCTCAAAGAACTTCACGGCATGGGGCCAAATGCGATTCGAATACTCGTAGCCGAGATGAAGAAACAGGATATCCAGTTCCGCAGTTAAGCCTATCCAGCTTGCGAGTATCCAGCTGGGCTCTGCGAAGAGCTTGCAAGAACGAGTATCTCTCGAGAACTAATTGCCAAAGTTTGTTACTTTTCACCTCCGACAGTTAAGACCCTTAACGTCCCTTCATTGGAGAGTTAACATGACACAACCTTATTCTTTCGAAACGCTGCAGGTTCATGCAGGTCAACAACCTGATCCAACAACTGGTGCGCGCGCACTTCCGCTCTATCAGACAACTGCTTATCAGTTTCGCGATACAGAGCATGCGGCAAATCTCTTCGGTCTTGCGGAGATGGGAAATATCTACACACGCATCATGAACCCAACTCAGGATGCAGTCGAACAACGACTTGCTGCCCTCGAAGGTGGAGTCGCTGCTTTGCTACTTGCATCAGGATCGGCAGCAACAACGTTCTCAATTCTTAATATTGCAGAAGCTGGCGACCATATTGTTTCTAGCCCAAGTCTTTACGGTGGAACATACAACCTCTTTCACTACACACTTCCGAAATTCGGTATCGAAGTTACTTTCGTTGATGATGCAAATAATCCAGAATCCTGGCGCAAGGCTGTGCGTCCAAATACAAAGGCATTCTTCGGAGAGACGATTGCAAACCCAAAGAATGAGATTCTAGATATCCGCGCAGTTGCTGATGTGGCACATGAAATTGGTGTTCCATTAATCGTCGACAACACTGTTGCAACTCCTTTCCTTATTAAGCCAATTGATTTTGGTGCAGATGTGGTTGTTCACTCTGCAACCAAGTTCCTATCTGGTCACGGCAATGCGGTAGTTGGTGCAGTCGTTGATGCAGGAAAGTTTGACTACGCGCAATATCCAGATCGCTTTCCTGGATTTAATAAGCCAGACCCTAGCTATCACGGTCTTGTCTTTGCACAGGCGCTTGGCGTCGGCTCTGCATTTGGCGCAAACTTGGCGTATATCTTCAAGATACGCCTGCAGCTTCTCCGTGACGTCGGAGCAGCGGTATCTCCATTTAACGCATGGCTCTTGGCACAAGGTCTTGAGACTCTCTCACTTCGCATGGAACGCCACGTTCAGAATGCAAAAGAGATTGCAGCTTGGCTAGAGAAGCATCCGAGTGTTGAGAAAGTTAACTTTGCGGCACTGGCGTCTTCACCATGGCATGCACTCGCAAATAAGTATGCACCTAAGGGTTCCGGCGCGGTTCTCTCATTTGAGCTCAAGGGTGGGGTTGCAGCGGGCAGGAAGTTTGTGGAATCCCTCAAGCTCTTTAGCCACGTTGCAAATATTGGTGATGTCCGTTCATTGGTTATCCATCCTGCTACAACAACGCACTCCCAGCTATCAGCTGATGAGCAGTTGGCGGCAGGAGTAACGCCTGGCTTGGTTCGCCTTAGCCTCGGTATTGAAAATGTTGCAGACCTCAAGGCTGATCTTCAGATTGGTTTTGACGCCGCCAAATAAAACTTCTAGTTAATAACTCCGGATTAGCTAGAGAATAAAGCTGTACAGCACAAGTAGTACCCAAATTACGGTTACTACTTGTGCTGCGGCCTTTGTGGCCAACCAATTCTTGCCGGCATCAATAAATGTAAGTGCCAGGAGAAGAACTCCCGGAATAATCAGGGCGAGGCTCTTCATGAGATTCTGATCTGAGCCGGTTTGATATCGCAGATTTATAAGTCCAACTGCAAAGGCGCCATAGGCAGCCATCCGGTAATTATTGATACGCGAGTAATTCATAAACAAATGGTAATGGCAAAGGGCGCCGGAATCCCGACGCCCTTGCCACTAACAACTCACTAATTAGTGATCTGCTGGCATTCCTTCTGCCATTGACTTCATGCGTGCGATCTTCATGATTGTAAGACCGAATACGCACTTCGCCAAGATATCCGCGATTGTGTAACCAACCTGGATTGCAACGAATGACTCTGCTGATTCATCTCCAACAATGTTGAAGATGTAAGCGATTGGGTATACACCCCATGTAGCGATGAGAAGAAGACGTAGACGTCCAACTGTCTCTGCTACGCCAGCTGGCTGACGATCCAATGACTTTCCAAGCTCTACGAATAGTACGTAGAGGATGTAAAGGAATGGGATTGTTGAAAGAACACCGTAGAGAACCTGTGTGTTCTGATCTGTTGAGATTTCTCCTGGGTAACCAAGAGCGATCATTGCAGCTGCTGCTGGTACGAGGCGCATGATCAATGACTTTGCAACTGCTGCTGCAAGTGCAAGAACCGCGATTACCTCAACGAGTAGAAGTGGAACAGTAAGAAGCCAATCTACATAACGGTATGCCTCATTGAATGAACCCTGTGCACCTGAAACATTTACAACCTGGTTCTCTGATGACTCTGAGAATGAGTTGAAGATGCGGTAGTAGTGGTACGCAGCAATGAATGTAACCATTGATGACATCACGAGAGCGTTGCGGTACTTAGGAAGTACGCGATTCTGTGAGATCAAGGTGTAAACAGTTGTTGCAAGCATTGAAACTAAACCGAATGAGAAAACCGCGTAAACGAGGTTCCATTGGTTATTATCGAGTGTTACTGACATATCTCCTGAGCCTTTCCTGACTCTTGCATCAGTGCGGGCCGGTCGGCCCGTAAGATCTCAGGCCACAAGCGCTCCTAAACCTTACGGCTCGGGCACGCTGACCTTTGATAGGAGAAATTGTGACCGTTAATCGAGAAAAATTCTCTATTACTTGCGAGTAATTCGCATGAATTTTTAAGTTTTTTTGAGATTTTACGCTCAAATCGGGGGTGATAGCTAAAAAAGCTCCGCCAGCAAGGCCTCGATGCGCCCCTTAATCTCATCTCTGATTATGCGCACAGGCTCAATACCTTGGCCAGCTGGATCATCGAGTTTCCAATCTTCGTAGCGCTTACCTGGGTAATACGGGCAGGCATCTCCGCAGCCCATAGTGATAACCACATCCGATGCCTGGACAGATTCTGTGGTCAAAATCTTCGGTTGCTGATCTGCGATGTCGATCCCGAGCTCGGCCATGGCTTGGACAGCTATCGGATTAATTGAATCCTTCGGCGCAGAGCCTGCAGAGAGAACTTCGACTCGGTCACCACCAAGGGTACGCATAAAACCTGCCGCCATCTGGGAACGCCCAGCGTTATGCACGCAAACAAAGAGAATCGTCTTCTTATTCTCGTTACTCATATCAGCTCTTTCTCTCACTTGATTGCTTTTGACTGGTTGATTGCTTGAGGAGATGGGCTAATCCATAACCTAGGAAAGCGCCCAAAAATTGGAACGGTATAAATACCAGTGCAGATTCTGGTGAGATACCTGCAAATGTCTTTGTGAAGATACGACCAACCGTTATTGCCGGGTTTGCAAAAGAAGTGGAAGAGGTAAAGAAGTAGGCGGCAAAGATCCATAGCCCCACGGCTGCTGGAATCAAATTGGATTTGGCCGAATTGATGAGGTGGAAGATCAAGAAAATTAGCCCTGCGGTCGCAACAGTTTCGCTCAAGAGAATATTTGATCCTTCTCTGACTCTCTCTGAGATATCGAAGGCAGGAAAATCAAAAAGTAGGTTTGCGAGTGCTGTACCAGCGATGGCGCCAAGTACCTGTGCAATAGCAAAGGTGATGAAATCTACGATGGAGAGTTCACGACGTACCAACGCAAAAAGAGTTACGAGCGGGTTGAAGTGAGCCCCAGAGATGTGGCCAAAAAGATTGATGATTACCCACAGCACAGCACCGGTTGCTGCGGCATTAATCAGTAGCTGCAATCCGACATCCGTGGTGAGCTCTTGCGCCATGGCGCCTGAGCCGACAACTGTTAAGGCCAGGATTGCTATACCTAAAAATTCAGAGAGTGCCTTCTGCATGGCGCCAGCATAAGGGTGAGAGATGAATAAAAGGTGAACTGTTCCTTCTCATTACAAGTACTATCTCTCAATGCTCGCACAGTTGAAGAACCTCAGTACCCACGAGGGTTTCTCTATGCTCGTGACAGCTCGTTTGATATCAAATGTCGGAAATGGCTTATCCCCAATCGCTTTGGCCTACGGAGTCTTAAGCCTGCCTGGCGCAGATGGCAGCGATCTCAGCATTGTGATGGGTGCGCGTTATCTTCCCTTGATTATCTTTATGTTATTCGGCGGAGTATTTGCTGATCGTTTTCAGCGCAATCGCATCGTGGGTGGCAGCGACATTATCGGAAGTTTCCTTGTTGCAGTTAGCGCAATCTCTTTAATTGCTGGCTTCTCGTCCGTCTTGTTACTGGCTGTGATGGGAGCACTCTTTGGAGTATTAAATGCTCTCTGGTGGCCTGCTATGTCGGGCGTGCTTCCCGAGATATTGCCAAAAGAAAAATTGCAAGAAGGAAATGCAATTATTGGATTAATGAGCAATATCGGCGTTGTCTTTGGAACTTTGCTCGGCGGCGTGATTGTGACTCTGACTAGTCCAGGATGGGCGCTCTTAATCGATGGGTTCTCTTTCTTTATTGCTGGCGTAATAGTGTGGAACCTCAAATTAAATGCAAAGAGTCGCATTGAGAGCCCGGGAATCCTGGATGATTTGCGCGAGGGTTGGCGCGAATTCATATCGCGTTCCTGGGTCGTAACCATGGTGATTGCATTTGCATTTAT